>Ga0209425_10000372_pt1 | contig 55276 bp, 55 predicted proteins | sample COG_05_FD_184749 | JGI IMG/M metagenome (GOLD analysis project Ga0209425, IMG submission 184749) | Pelagic Microbial community sample from North Sea - COGITO 998_met_05 (SPAdes) (version 2) | ecosystem: Environmental > Aquatic > Marine > Neritic zone/Coastal water | place: Helgoland, sampling...
ATTGGGAAATCCTTAGGAATACTAACAATACTCGCATGGCCCAACATAAAACCTTTTGAAGTGAATTCTTGAAAGTCTAAATTAAGATTATCAATTTCACTTAAAGGAACAACGCCTCCTAGAGGACCTCCAATTTGAAATGCTTTTAAAGGTTCTTTGTAGCCACCGCCAATTTCATTAAATATTTTTTTCATTGGCGTGCCCATATCTATTTCATAAACACCAGGATTATTAAAAAAACTATCAAGACAAACTAATTTTGTTCCAGCAGATTTTTTGTTTCCAATAGCAGCAAATTTTTTAGCACCATTTATTAAAATTCCAGTTGCAGCTGCCAACGTTTCAACATTATTAACAACTGTTGGTTTTTTATAAAGACCTTCAGTGACAGGAAAAGGAGGTCTAACATCCACTTCAGCACGTCTACCTTCAATAGAAGCAATCAATGCTGTTTCTTCTCCACAAATATATGCTCCTTGACCAATACAAATATTTAAATCAAAAGAAAATTTAGTTCCTAAAATATTTTCTCCAAGCAATCCTAATTTCTTAAGTTCATTTATGCAGCCATTAATCGCTTCAATTGATTTTGGATATTCTCCCCTAATGTATAAAACTCCTTCATCACTTCCAATAACAATGCCACACATTACCATTCCAAATATTACCTTTAGTGGCTGGTCTTCTAATAAATATCTATCTGAAAAGGCTCCAGAGTCACCTTCGTCGGCATTACAAATGACATATTTTTTTTCCCCTTTTGCTTTACTGCAAAAATCCCATTTCATTCCAGTTGGAAAACCAGCTCCACCTCTGCCGGTAAGATTAGAATTCAATAATGATTTTATAATTTCTTGTTTATCTACTTTTAATAATTTATTTAATTGATCTTTAAATTGATCAGTTGATGAAAGCTTATCATCCATTAGAAAACTAGTAGTGGCGTAGCTTTTAGAAAAAAACTTATCTTGTTTAATATTTTCACCTTTAAGTATTTGATCAATTTTTTCTATATCCTTACCAGCATAATTTTCACCATCATAATGAAATGCATTGTTTTCATAACAGTGACCAAGACAAAACATCTCACCAACTTTATCATTACCTAATTTTTCTTTTAATTTTTTCTTTAGGGGTTCTTGAGTACCAGCACACATACAAGCACTACCATTACAAACAAAAGCTTTTTTTTCTCTATGAGAAGGTCTTAAAAATTCATAAAAGCTCTCAGCTCCATGAATAGTCGAAACACCTAAATTATATTCTTTTGCAATTTCTTTAATGTCTTTTGGAGAGTCATTTAGGACATTTTCAGACATTTTTTTAAAAAGGTTGTCTTTTAATCCAACTCTACCTGATAAGTTACTTATATTTTTTGACACTAGTCTCCCCGCAATATTAATTTACAATAACTTTTTGGTTATTTGTGTAAATGTTAAAACTATCTTCTTTTACGAAACCTATCAAGGTCATGTCAAATCTATTCGCTAGGTCTATCGCTAGGCTAGTTGGCGCACCTACACCAATCATTAAGCCAATATTTGTCATTAAAACTTTTTGCACAAGTTCAAAATTAAGCCGACCTGAACACGTTACAAATTGATTTTTTGCCTCAATTTGGTTTTCACTTAAGGCATTTCCAATCATTTTATCAAGAGCATTATGCCTTCCAACATCTTCTCTAAGAGATATTAATTTTCCATCAGATGAAAATAATGCACTCGCATGAATTCCCCCTGTCTTTGAAAACTCAGATTGATTTTGTCTTAATATTGATGGTGATTTAATTATAATTTCTTTTGTTAATTTAGGCTCAGTCTTAAAAGTTTTTTCTTTTTTAATAATTTCTAAGGCATCAAGTGATGATTTTCCACAAACTCCACATGACGAATTTGTTAAGAAGTCTCTTTTAATTTTAGAAATATTTATATTATTGGAGTTATTAAGAGTGATTAATATTTTGTTTTGAATTTTATATTGTCCAACTTTTTCACCAATACTTTGTATATTATCTATTTCGTTTAAATTTTGAATTATTTGTTCATTAAATAAAAAACCTTTTACCAAGTCCTCATCATGACCTGGTGTTCTCATTGTTATTGAAAGGCTGCTTGTCACCCATTCATTTTGATCTTTATATTTTATTGAGATTTCTAAAGGTTCTTCTATTGAAATAAGATCATCAATCTTTTCAAATTTATTTTTTTTAAATTTGATTACCTTATACTTAGAATTCATCCAATCATTTTAACGGATAATTCTTTTTAAGTAAAAATTTATTAATTAAAATAGCTAAAGAAATAATGATAATACATCCAAATATAATTGGACTTAACAAATAATCATAAGAAACACTTCCAATAATTACCATTATAGGATTTCCACCTGCTGGAGGATGTACAATATTTAATAATATCATTAAAAAAATTCCGACTCCAACTGCTAATGCTATATTGATGAACATTGGTAATGGCACAAGGGCTACAAAAACTACACCTACAAGTGCAGTAACTAAATGACCGAAAAAAACATTTTTTGGTTGAGCAAAAGGACTTTCAGGAAAGCCGAATAATAAGACCATAGATGATCCAAACGACCCAGCTATAAATAAACCTAAAGCGCTTTTGTAAGTTAAAACTGTCAGAACGCCAATAGTGAAAGTTGAAAATATTCCAGCAAGCAAAGCTTTTTTAAAAGTTTCTTTATTAATATTAATCATGATATTTTTAACGCTTTTAATACAGTTCTCAATGGAAGAAGCAAGCATTCTTTTCTAGGTGCGTTTTTTTTGTCCAACAATTCTATAAAATCCCTCCAATTTTTCTCTAAAACTATTTTAGTATTTTCAAAAATATTTTCGCACGAATTTATAAAATCTTTAATTTCATCCAATTTTTTATTTTTAATTTTTTGTGATAGTAAACTAACGGAAGCTTGGCAATAAATACATGATTTACACTGATAACCCATGTCTACAACTTTATTATTTTTTACTATAAGACTAATTTCCATTTCATCTCCACAAAGTGGATTTTTATTTTTGGATCTATGTGTAAAATTATCAATAACTTTATTATTTTCAGTATTAGAGGCAATTTCTAAAATTCTTAAATCCATATTAATTCTTTAAATCAAAATTTAATGTTTTATATTTTAATTTATGGATCTTAACAATATTTTAGGTGTCGTACTAGCCGGTGGAAAGTCACAGAGGTTCGGTCAGAACAAATCCCAAGTGAAATTAAAAAATCAACTATTAATAGATTATATTCTTAGAGAAATTGTAGATGAGTTCAAGGAAACTTTAATAATTGCTAATGAACCAATCAAGTTTATGCAATCAAAAAATATTTCAGTTACAAAAGATTATCAAAGTGGATTGGGTCCATTAGGTGGTGTTTTGACTGCAATGAAATGGATAAAAGAAAACAAAAAAAATTATAATTGGATTTCCACATTTCCATCAGACACACCTTTTTTTACAAAAAAGGAACTTAGATACTTTTATAAAAATATAAAAATTGATGAAGGGAAATTATTTTTTATTAAAAATCAAAAAACAAGACATAATATTTTTGGTCTTTGGTCATTAGACCTAATGGAACAATTAGAAACTGATATATTAAAAGGAGAGAGAAAAGTTGAATTTTGGGCTAATACTGTTGGTGTGAATACTGTTAATGTTGAATCTAAAAAACTAGACCCTTTTTTTAATATTAATACAAAGGAAGATTTAGAAACAGCAATTGAAATAATGAAATATGATTAGTTATTGGCAATCAAGAAAAATACTTAAAGACTCCTTAATTAAAATAGGAAATGAAATAATAAAAAGCAGTGATTGCATTAATAGAGTTGCTGCAAAAAATATTTTTTGTAAAACAAATAATCCTGCAGGAAACAATGCAGCATTTGATGGATATGCAATTGATTCAAATGATACAACTAATTTAAATAAAAAAAAAAGTAAATTGTTTAAAATAATAGGAAGAGTTGCGGCTGGAGATAAACCAAATAAAATAAAGAAACAAAAATTTCAAACTGTTGAAATTATGACAGGAGGGATTATGCCTAAAGGTTTTGATACAATTATACCAATAGAACAAATAATTTTTTATACAGATGAAAAAAAAAAAAGATTTATTAATGTAAATAAAAAAATAAAGAAAAATCAACATGTAAGATTCAAAGGCTCTGATTTTAAAAAAAATGATTTAATAATTAAGAAAGGATCTATTTTAGAATCTTCTCATATTTTAGCATTAAAGACATTGGGTATAAAAAATGTTGTGGTAAAAAGAATTCCTAATATATTATTTTTTTCTACAGGTAACGAAATAAGCAATCTTGAAAAAATTCCAGACTGGAAAGTTAGAAATTCCAATAGTTTTTATATTCAATCGATATATAAAAATTTTTTATTTAATTTTTACAATGGTGGAACTTTAAAAGATAAAGATGAGTTAATTTTCAAAAGAAAAATTAAAAAATTTTTAAATTCAAAAAATGATATCATTATAACTTCAGGAGCTGTATCAGCTGGAAAATTTGATTATGTTCCTAAAATAGTAAAAAAATTTCAATTATCTAATTACTTCAAAGGTGTTGCCATAAGACCAGGAAAACCTATTTTATTTGCAAAAATTAAAGGGAAACAAAAAGCTATTTTTGGTCTTCCGGGAAATCCAATTTCTTTAGCCGCATGTTTCAGATTTTTTGTTTATCCTTATTTACAAGATTTATTAGGTGTTAAAGAAGAGAAACCAATCAAAGCAATTCTAAAGAATAATTTTTTAAAAAAAATAAATTTTACACGATTTGTTAAAAGTAAATTTAATACAACTAAAAATAGTAAAATAGAAGTTATGATATTAGATGGACAGGAATCGTTTAGAATTAAATCTTTTACAAAATCAAATATTTGGGCTTTTTTACCCGAAGGAAAATCTAAGTTCAAAAAAGGGGATATAGTAGATTGTTTCCTTCAAGACCAACCAAATAAATATCTTCTTACCTAGATAGAATTTTTGTTGTAGTTCAAACCAATTTTAATTAAACAGTCATTAATGATTGAGCTCAAAAATGATAAAATTGCAATTCCACTTGTTTTATTTGCTGGCTTATTATGGTCTTTTGGACCTCTCGTTGTAAGATATATGGACAATCCACACATGGTTCCATGGCAATATATCTTTGGTCGTGGATTAACAATATTTATAATTTTAAATCTATATTTATATTTAGAAGAAGGTTTAAATTTTTATAAAAATTATAAAAAAGTGGGTAGATCAGGTATCATAGGTGGTTGTGGTCTTGGAATTGCTATGATCACATTTATATATTCAATCACCAACACTAGCGCAGCAATTACCTTGTTATGTTTAGCTGCGATGCCTTTTTTTACAGCTATACTGGCTTATTTATTTCTAAAAGAAAAAATTTCATTAAATGTTTGGGTATCAATTTTTATAGCCACAGTGGGGATAATCATTATGGCCATAGGTAATACAGAAAAAAATTCTCTACTAGGTTTTCTTTTTGGGCTTTTATCATCAATAGGCTTTTCAGTATTTTCAGTATCGCTTAGATGGAGGAAAGAAACACCTAAATTTACAACTGTTGCTATTGCAGGACTATTTTGTTTTGTATTTGCAACAATTATAATTTTAATTACACAACAACCTTTTTTTTCAACAAGCTATAATAGCTCAATGTTTTCATTACATGGAACATTAGTCTGTTTTGGTTTAATTTTATATTCAATTGGTTCAAAAGCTATTCCAGCTGCTGAATTAACTTTGTTATCCTTAACAGAAGTTATTGGAGGGATTTTTTGGGTTTGGCTTCCATTATTTGGAATTAATGAAATCCCATCAACAAATACTATTGTGGGTGGTTTTTTTCTTTTTGTGTCTCTTATTTATTATAGTCTTATTATGAGATGGAATAAGCGATATATTGCTCTTAATTAAACTTTAAATTTTATGGAACGACCTGATTTTTTTACACTAAAAAATGGTGAAAAAGCAAAACTCCCATTTTCAAAAAGAGAATACGATCAAAGAGTTATTAAATTAAGAGAAGTTATGGATAAAAATAATCTTGACATGATTATCTTAACATCAATGCACAATATAGCATACTATACAGGTTTTATTTATTGTTCTTTTGGGCGGCCTTATGGATGCGTGGTAACTAAGAATAAGATTTCAACAATTTCAGCGAATATTGATGCAAGTCAACCATGGAGAAGATCACATTGTGAAAATGTTATTTTTACAGACTGGAAAAGAGATAATTTTCTAAAAGCAATAGTTTCTATTATCGGTAGAGATGATCCACCAAAAAACATAGGTATAGAAAATGACCATGTAACTTTAGAGGTAAATGAAAAAATTCGATCAATTTTTGCTTTTTCTGTTTTTAAAGATGTTTCAAAGTATTTAATGCAACTTCGAATGATAAAATCTGATGAAGAAATAGAAATCATAAAAAATGGAGCACGTATCGCAGATATAGGAGGAAAAGAAATTGTAAAAAATATAAAAGAAGGAAACACAGAATTAGAAATTGCAATAGCAGGCAGAGATAGAATGGAAAGAGAGATTGCAAAAACTTTCCCCCAGGCAGAATTTATGGATACTTGGGTATGGTTTCAATCTGGTATTAACACTGATGGAGCACATAATCCAAAAACTAATCGAAAATTAGTTAATGGTGATATTTTATCCTTGAATACTTTTCCAATGATTTCGGGATATTATACTGCCCTAGAACGTACTTTATTTTTGGACTCAGTATCTGATGAGTCTCTAAAGGCCTGGGAAGCAAATGTAAAAGTTCATAAAAAAGGTTTAGAACTTATAAAGCCTGGAGTTAAATGTGCTGATATCTGTAATGAACTAAATGAACTTTTTGCTGAGCTTGGTTATTTACAATACAGAACTTTTGGATATGGACATTCTTTTGGTGTTCTCTCGCATTTTTATGGAAGAGAATCTGGCCTAGAGCTAAGAGAGGATATAGACACAGTTTTAGAAGAAAATATGGTTATATCAATGGAACCAATGATTTTAATTCCTGAGGGAAAACCAGGTGCTGGTGGATATAGGGAGCATGATATAATAGTTATTGGTAAAAACGGTACAGAGAATATAACTAAGTTTCCTTATGGCCCAGAACACAATATCATTAAGGGATAATATGACAAAAGCTAAAACAATAGTAAATAGTTGGAATGAATGGGACCCGCTTAAACATGTAATAGTTGGAAGGGCTGATGGCACATGTATACCTGCACCAGAACCTGCTTTAGATGCTAAAGTTCCAGAAGACTCCGATATGCGAGGACAGTTTGGTCCAAGAACAAAAGATGCAGTAGAGAAGGCTAACCAACTGCTTGATGATTTTTCTCATATGCTTATAAATCGTGGAATAAAAGTAGATAGACCAACTCCAATAGATTTTAATCAAAAAACATCAACACCAGATTGGGAATCTGAAACTATGTTTGGTTGTATGCCTCCAAGAGATGTTTTGCTTACTGTTGGAAACGAAATTTTAGAAGCAACAATGAGTTATCGTTGTAGATGGTTTGAGTATCTTTGTTATAGACCATTGTTAAAAAAATATTATGAATCAGATCCTAATATGAGACATGAGTCAGCTCCTAAACCTAGATTGACTGATGCAGACTATCGTAAAGATTATCTTTCTGATGAAATAGGAATTCAAAAAAGACTAAAATGGACTGAAGATAAATTTTTTGTTACAACGGAGGAGGAGCCATTATTTGATGCAGCTGATGTTTTGAGATTTGGAAAAGATCTAGTTGTTCAACATGGTTTTACTACAAATCTAAAAGGTATTGACTGGCTTAAACGTCATTATAAAGATCATAGAATACATACTGTAAACTTTCCTGGCGACCCATACCCGATTCATATTGATGCAACGTTTACACCGATTAAAGAAGGACTAATTATTAATAATCCTCAAAGAAGGTTGCCAAAAGTCCAAAGAAAACTTTTCGAAGATAATGGTTGGAAGATTGTAGATAGTGCACAACCATCTCATAATAAACCACCTCCTTTATGTTATTCATCTACCTGGTTATCAATGAATGTATTAGTGCTTGATCCTAAAACTGTTTGTGTTGAAAAGAGTGAGGTATATCAAGCAGAACAATTAGATAAATTGGGAATGGAAGTAGTGCCAGTTGAATTAAGAGATGCTTATGCTTTTGGTGGAGGACTGCACTGTTGTACAGCAGATGTTTTTAGAGAAGGTGATTTAAAAGATTATTTTCCTAAACAATAAATCTAACTAGGGTTTTTTTTCAAAAAATCAATATACTTTACAATTTCATCAAATTTTTCATCTGGAATGTCTTTATAGCTACTATTAAATTTTTCTTTAACACATAAAGCAACATGCGCATAAGAATTGCGACCTTTTGGATGATTTGGATGATCAGGCAATTGTCCTGCCAAATAATCGCCAGCTTCCTGAATCATTTTCCACAGTTTACTTGAATTTTCTTTATTCATTAAGTTATAAATGAAATAAAATTATTGATAAGTATTAGTTCAGACAACAAATTAATTTATTTAATTTTCTTTTTTTTTGTCTACCTGAAAATTTTCAAGCTCAGAAGAAAAATTATTTTTTATTGGGTGTGTTTCATTTTCTAATAATCTTAATTTTTCCAATTCTTTTTGTCTTAAACGTTGTTCTCTTAAATTTTCTCTTTGCTCTTTTTCTTTTTGTTCTTTATCAAATTTTTCTTCCCATTCTCTAATCTTGATATTTTCGAGTTGTTTTTGTTTATTTTCCTCTTCTTTAATTAATTTTAAAACTCTTTCTCTTCGTCTTTTTTCCTTTAACTCAGAGTTTTTTTGCTCCTCTTCTCTAACTTTTAAATCAATATCTTTTCTATTTTGTTCTTCATCTCTCAACTTTAAATCTTTTTCTTTGTCTCTTAAATCATTAGCAAACGAAACTAAGTTATCATCTTTTTTTGTTAGTCTGTCGTTTTCGATATTCTGTAATTCTTCTTTAGATTTTAACTCTTTTTCTTTTATTCTTAATTCATCTTCTTTTAATCTTAATTTATTATCTTCTTTTTTAAGTTTTTCTTCCCAAACTTTAAGTTCTTTTTTTTCTTTAACTATCTCATTATTTTCTTGAAGTTTTTTTAGCTTAATTTCTTTAATTTTTTTTAACTCTTGTTTCTTTTTAAAATTTAAAAAAGCACTACCTAAAGATCTGGTGGTAATTGTTGCTATCTTAGATAAGCCAATAGTTTTTTTAGACTTACCTTTTCTTAATTTAGTTTTTATGTTTTTTTTGATAGCCATTTTATAAAAATCTATTTGAGCAAAGATTATCCATTGATTCAATACACAGAATGTAAAAAGTTTTATTTCTGTGACTATATTGAGTTTCAACCTATGGGTGATTATTATCTTAAATTTGCTTATTTTTTATTATTTTTTTTGCATTAAACTATTCAAAACATTATTAAACTTTAATGAAAAAATTTAATAATTTAATTATTGCATGTGATGGGGAGTCAGCTAGTGGCAAAAGTACTGCAGCTAAGCTTATTTCAAAAAAATATAACTTATTACTTATTAATTCAGGACTATTGTACAGATATGCTAGTAAATTGATTATTCGACACAAACCAAAAAATTCAATAATTTTTTTACAGAAAAATTTTAAAAATGTTTCTTATAAAGCTATTGCAAAACAAAACTTACATTCTGAACAAATCAGTAACCATGTAGCTATTTTGGCAAAAAACAAAAAAATCAGAAAAATAATTAATAGTTTCCAAAAAAAAATTATTAAAACTAATAAAAAAATTTGTGTTGAAGGAAGGGATATTGCAAGCAAAATATTAATCAAAAATCCAAGGTATGATTTAGCCTTTTACTTTAAATGTAATCTTGATATTGCTAGTTTAAGAAGATGGAATGACATCAAAAAGAAAGTTCCATTGAAAGAAGTTAGAAAATCCTTAAATAAAAGAACACAAATGGATAAAAAAAGAAAAAATAGTCCACTTATAAAAGTCGAAGATGCAATTTTAATTAGAACAGACAAGCTCTCTAAAAAACAAGTTTTGTCTAAAATGTCTAAATATATAGAAAAATTAAATTAAATTAATTTTTCCTCTTCTTTTTTTGGTTCATCAATAGGCTCTGTTGTTGGATTAAGCTCAATACCTGCTGGGGTTATTGTTTGAGGCATAGCAACAAATTGAGAGTCCGGATTATCTACACTTTCTCTAACTCTCATTCTGTAAATTCCAAAAATACCTATCACTGAATGAAAAAAAAACAAAAAAACAAAAAAACCATTAGGAATCTCATTCCTAAAAATAATGCTCAAGAATTTTTTAAAACTTTATTCATAAAAAACTGACGTAACTATTCGCGATGTATTATTAAATCAAGTCTTAATTGTGACAAGCTTAAGAATTTTTGAGTTTTAAAAAAGAATGAATCGCAATAGTGATAATTATAATAATTCCGCCTTGAAGAGTCTCAATGCTAGGCTGTTCTTTGATTATAAGCCAAACCCAAACTGGTCCAATAATGGTCTCTAAAAGAAAAAATAGATTAACCTCAGCAGCTGGTATGAATCTTGGTGCAATAGTCACCAATACAAAAGGGATTGCCACACAAAGAATACACATTAAAGGAACAATAATTAGATCTTTATTTTCAAGCACAAAACTTTCAATAAAAAATAGTGCAAATGTGGCCACAAATAACTTTCCAACAACAGCCGCAGGTACTAAATTTTTAGATTTAGCTGATCGAATAGTCACTGCTCCAACAGCAAGACCAATGGCTGTAATAAATCCTAGTATATCACCATAGAAATTACCTAATTTGATAGAATCAAAAAAGATATAGATTATTGCAAAAAAGGTAATAATTATAGAAATCCAAGTTTTTTTGTCTGGAAGTTCTTTTAAGAAAATTGAACCAAGTATTGCTGAGAGCATCGGTGCAGTAGCAATCATTACAAGAGTATTTGCAACATTTGTATTTTGAATTGAAATTACAAATGTGATGTTTGTCACACTAAATGTAGTCACGTAAATAACTCCATGATAACCACTAGAAATCAACATATTAAAGAAACTTAATTTATAAATAAGAAGCATTGCTAAAAAGACAGTAAAAAATGGAATTATTCCTCTATAAAAAACTAAGCTCCAAGTATCAACATTTGAAAGTCTTATAAATAAAGAGTCAGGTGTAATAAACATTACAGCCACAAAGGCCAGTAAAGACCCTTTTTGTTGGTCAGTTAAATTTTTCATATTTTTAATTTATCCCAAAAAGTTTTAGCAAGATTTTTGTTTGATAAATCATATAAAGTTTTTAATCCTGTAGGAGATGTTACATTGATATCACCATTAAGTTTTTGATCAATAAAATCAATTCCAGCAAAAAAAATTTTTTCAGTCTTTAAATCTTTAGCAATTAATTTTGAAATTTTTTTCTCAAGTATGGTCAATTTGGTAGTTATTGGACTAGCACCTTTACTTAAGTTGCTTAAAAAGGATCCTTTTTTAGGAACCCTAGAAATTGCACCGGCAATTTTACCGTCAATTAAAAAAACTCTTTTGTCACCTTTGTTTATTTTAGGTAAGAACTTTTGACACATTATATGGCCATGTTTTTTTATGATATTTTTAATTAATCTTGAATTAAATCTATAGATTAGATGAATGTCATTACCACTAAAACTATGAATTGGTTTACAAATTATTTTCTTATGAGTTTTTAAAAATTTTTTAATTTTATTGATATCTTTAGTAAAAATAGTACTTGGCATGAATTTAAAGTATCTTGCTGAGTAAAGTTTTTCAGAAACATTTCGGATTGACTTTGGGTTATTAATAATCCTAATTTTACTACTTATCATATCCAAAATATAAGTAGTTGAAATATATTCGAGATTAAATGGGGGATCTTGTCTGATCAATAAAAATTTGCATTTTGTAAGATCTAATTTTTGTTTTTTTAATATTTTATAAAACTTCTTATTTTTATAATTAAATTTAATAAAAAAACCCTCAGCAATCACTTTAGAATTAATTACCGATAAGTCTTTTGGCTCATAATAAAAAACTTTATATTTTTTCTTCTGAATTTCATTAGCTAGAAAAATAGTTGTATCTGTAAGTGGATTAAGTTTAGAAGGATGATTTCCTTGAATTGAAACAATTTTATTTATCATATAATTCATTTAAATCTTCATTTTTTGAAAATTTACTAATCATATGATCGGCGTTTGTAGTTTTGCTATCAATCACTTTTTGTAAGTGATTTAAAAATAATGTTTCATTATTTTTGTTTTTATTGAGAATATCTCTTTCATCCAATCCTTTTCTGGATAAATCTAATAAAGTTGAAGCCCAATAAAGCAAATCTTTACCCATCAATTGTGTATTAAATCCCTTTTGAGGAGCTTCAAGATAAGCGTTTATTATTTTATCTTTATCCCATCTTGAAATTAATTCATAAACTTCATTTAGATTTCCATACAACATGCCCACATAAAAAGCAGGACCTGCACACAAACAATCCCATCCGCAAGTATCCATTGATCTTAATTCAATGTATTTTTTTAATCTATTTTCTGTAAAAATTGTACTTAAGTGAATTGATAAATCATTTTCTTTAGGCAATCTATTTCCAACTTCATTAATGTTTCCATCCATAAAATCTTTAAAGATATACTTTTTTCCAGAGATATAATTTCCTTTATGTTGAATAAATAAAATTGGAAAATTAATTATAAAATCAGCATATTTTTCAAAATCTAAGTTATCTAAGAATAGTTTTGGTAAACCTCCTCTAGAAGTACTTTGCCAAACTTTTGATCGGTAAGATAAATAGTTACTTTTTTTTTTTTCAACAATTGAAGAGTTTGCAAATAAAGCAATTGAAACAGGAACTATAGAGTTAATAATCTTAAATTTTTTAGCAAAATCTTTTTCAGAATTATAATCAATGTTTAATTGTGTTCCGCAAGTTCGATACATCATATCTAGACTTAATTCACCTCCTAAAGGCATGTCCTTAGTCATAAGCTCATAACGTTGTTTCGGATTATTTGGAATCTCATTAAGTTTTGAAATTGGGTCAAATCCAGCACTTACAATTTTGAAATCTAACTTTTTTGTAACTTGTCTTAATTCAAACAGATAATCTTGCGACTCAGCACAAGCTTCATGAATATGGTTTAGTTTATCACCTGATAGCTCTATTTGGTTTCCTGGTTCAAGAGTAATATTTTTACCACCCTTATTTAATCCAATAATGTTTCCTTTTTCTAAAATTGGGTTCCAGCCGAATTCTAACAAAGCTGCAAACATCTCTTTTATTTTAGAATAATCTATTCTTTTATTGTCATTATTATTGAATAAAAATTTTTCATGTTCAATTCCAATTTTGAAATTTTTAGTTTTTTTTATTCCTGAATTAAAGTATTCAATAATTTGTTGTTTAGAATTAATCATTTGCTATTAAATAATAATTTATATTTGAATTTAAAGTAAAGAGAATGGTTTTCTTGAAAAAATTTTTTCAACAAGTGGTTTAAAAAAATCCAAGGGATAAGATTTATAATTTGGATCAAACGAATTTTGATCATATTTCTCACAAAAATCGACAGTATCTTGATAAAATTTATGATTTTTGTATTTATCTCGCTTGTTTTTGTCTCCACCTAAATGATGAGCATAATAAAACATTTGAAATTCTCCATGTTTTTCAATTATCCAGTGAGTTTTTTCTGAAACATATGGTTTAATAATTGCAGCGGCATACTCAGAATGATTCATAGGAGCTAACTCATCACCAATATCATGAATTAGAGCAGCTACAATCATTTCTTCACTTTCACCATTATTAAATGCTCTGGTTGCGCTTTGAAGTGAGTGCTCTAATCTTGAAACTTGATAACCCTCAAGAGTTTCAGTGAGTCCAGACATAAACTTTAACAATCTATCTGCAGTTTTACTTGCAAAATTTTTTTCATGTTTATCTAAAAAAAGGTAATCTTCTTTAGTTCCTTTTTTCATTTCTGTAAAACTCACTTTTTTCATTACTTAATTATTTGATGCAGTGCTTAGTAAAGATAGTTGAGTGACCTTATTATCCCCAAGTTCATCAATCGGTTTAACCGGATAGTCTCCAGTAAAATAATGATCTGTAAGTTGAGGATAGTTTTCATTCCTTCTGTCAAAACCGATTGCTTTATACAATCCATCTAAAGACAAAAATTTTAGAGATTTTGCGCCAATGTATTCACATATCTCTTCATTTGTTTTATTAGCTGCAAGTAATTCTTTTTTTGTAGGTGTATCTACACCATAAAAATCAGGATATTTAATCTCAGGACAAGCAATTTTTACATGTACTTCTTTAGCCCCTGCATCATATAACATTTTTACTATTTTATGAGAGGTAGTCCCTCTTACTAAAGAGTCGTCAATTAAAATAATTTTTTTATTTTTAATAGTAGATTTATTAGCATTCAATTTTAACTTAACTCCTAAACTCCTAATTTTTTGACTAGGTTCTATGAAAGTTCTTCCAACATAATGATTACGAATAAGACCTAATTCAAAATTTTTTTCAAGATGTTGAGCAAATCCAAGAGCTGCTGCATTTCCAGAGTCTGGGACAGGAACAATTATATCTGCATCTATATTATTTTCTTTTGCAAGTTCTGCTCCTAAATTTTTTCGATGTTCGTAAGCAGTTTTTTTATCTATAATACTGTCAGGTCTAGCAAAATAGATATATTCAAAAACACAAGGTCTAATTTTTTTTGGAGGAAAAGGTTTAATACTTTTAAGTTCATCATTTTCAATTAATACAATTTCTCCATTTTCAACCTCTCTAATAAATTTCGCACCAATTATATCTAGAGCACACGTCTCAGAGGCCAAAACATAACTATTTTTTAGTTTTCCAATGACCAAAGGTCTTATACCAAAAGGGTCTCGCACACCAATTAAAGAAGATTGAGTTAGCATTACTAAAGCGTAACCACCTTGTATTTGAAATATAGCATCAACTACCTTATCAATTGTTTTAACTCTTTTAGATTTTGCAATTAATTGAACAATCGTTTCTGTATCTGAGGTAGTATAAAAAATTGCTCCTTCTTCTACCAACTTATTTCTTAGTGAAATGGAATTTGTTAAGTTTCCATTGTGAGCTACACCAATACCCCCTGCATTAGTGTCAGCAAAAAAAGGTTGAATATTTCTTAATGTGTTTTCACCTGTAGTGCTATATCGATTATGTCCAATAGCATAATCACCCTGAAGTTTTTTTAGTACTTTTTCTTTATTGAAATTATCACCAACTAAACCAAATCTTTTTTCAGAAAAATATTGCTTTCCATCAAAAGTGACAATACCACAACCTTCTTGTCCTCGATGTTGAAGAGCATGAAGGCCAAGAGCAGCTAATGCAGAAGCATCTTTGGCATTACTTATACCAAATACACCACATTCTTCTTTTAATTTTGGATCAAAGTTCTTCAATTTTTTCTTTAGAATTTTGATATGTTTTTTCATTAGGAAATTCTTTCAGTAAATAATTACTACCTTTTTCTAAATATGGAAAGATGTATGATTTATTTAAATTAATTGGCCATTTATCATAATTATAGACTATATGTACCCCTGAAAAAATACATATAGATATTATATAGGCTCTAATAAATCCAAAAAAGAATCCGAATAAAGTATCTAAACTTCCAATACCACTATAGCTAATGGCTTTGCTAATACCTTTATTAATCATTAAAACTAAAAATATTACAACAATAAATATTGTGACCCCAAGTCCAATATCAAGAATGTATTCGTTATCGATAATATCTTTTAAATAAGGTTTAACTCTTGGAAAGATTAATAAGGTTATTATGTAAGCTAACAACCATTTAGCCATTGACAGAATACTTAAAACAAAACCTTTTTTATAACATTTGATTAGTGAAAAAACAGTGATGATTATGTATATAAGATCAATTATTGACGCCACTTCATAAAAATTTGTTATCACCTCAGGCATCTATTTATTTTCCAAAGGGTTTGATCAACAATATTAATGTTGGCAGTAAAGTTAATACTGAAATCATTGCTAATAACATCGCCAGACCTGTAAAGATACCAAAGTAAATTGTAGGAATAAATTTTGACATTACTAGTATTGAAAAACCAAAAACAATTGTAACAGAGGTGTTCAAAATTGCCTTACCTACTGTTGAGTGACATAAAATAAGGGTTTTATTATAATCGTTTGAATTATTAAATTCTTCTTTAAATCTATAAATATAATGAATACTGTTATCAACGGCAATACCTATTGTAATTGCTGCTATAGTGATTGTCATCATATCCAGGGGAATACCAAGCAACCCTATAATTCCTAATATAAAAAAAGCAGCTATAAAGTTTGGAACTACGCCAATTAAAGATAACCTAATGTTTTTAAAGAGAATTACAAACATTGCAAATATACCAGTCATTACTAAACTCAAAGTTAGAATCTGAGATTTAAAAAGACTTTGAAGTAAATTATTGAATAAAATTAAAACACCTGCAAGCCTAAACTCATTTTCCTCCAAACCAATCTTATTTTTTAAGTCGAATTTTATTTTTCTAATTAAATCATTTCGTCTTAAATTTTCTTGAGAATCTATTATTCGAAGACTAATTCGTGCTTCATTATCTTCAATTGAAATATAGGGGTCAATTATTTCTGTCTTGATACTTTCAGGTATTTTAGAATATAAAACTCCCATTTCCAATGTACCCAAAGGTTTATTTTTATTGAGTAGTGTCGCAACATCAATTATGGATGAAAATGATAAAACTTTTCCAACTTGAGGTAAACTATCAAGATAATTATGAACTGAAGAAATTCTATCAATTTTATCTTTCGTAAACCAATACTTGTCATCATTATTTTTGCCAGTATCATCCCAATCTTTAAACTCATCATCTTCATCTTCTTCTTTTTTTTTGGGGAACTTTAAAATAATCTCAAGAGGCGTTGTTCCTCCGAGTTTTTCATCTATAAGTTTCATTCCTTTGTAAATTTCAGTTTTTTTACTAAAATAATTTATAAAACTATTTTCAACTTCAAGCCGACTAATTCCAATTAAGCTCAATATGATGACCATTCCAGTAATAACAAAAATTGATTTATGATTGTTTTGAGAAATTTTTTCAAAAAAAGTAATAATTATTGAATTTTTATTTTCTTCTAAGAAAATCTTTTCTTTTGGTACAAAGTTAATTAATGTAGGGAGAAGTGTAAAAGTTATTAAAAAAGAAGTAATTAATCCTAAAGTCATCATCCAGCCAAAATCAATGATAGGTTTTATTTCACTAAAAATTAATGATAGAAAAGCTATAATTGTTGTAATAACTGTATAGAGAATAGGCCAAAACATTTTACTTGTTGTTAATGTGATCAATTCTAAGATGTTCATATCAGGATGGTTTTCTTTCAGTTGCAAAAATCTTGTGCTCATATGAATATTCATTGCCATTGTTAAAATTAACATAAGTGCAATAAAATTTGAGGAGATAACTGTTACTTTCCACCCCATTAAACCAAGTATTCCCATCATAATTATTGTCGAAAACAAACAACTACTGATTGGTACAATAATCCAAATTAATTTACGAAAGACAAACCATAAAGTTCCAATGATAAATAATAGAACTCCAATGCCAAAAACAATGATATCACTTTTAATGAAAGTCATCATGTCATCAGCAATCATAGGTATACCACCAAGATGTACTTTTCCTATATCCTCATAATTTTTAATAATATCTCTTATCTCAAGAATATTTTTATGATTTTGTTTTTTAATTAAATTTTTATAAGCATCAATTTCTCTCTCTGATTTATTACTGATATTTTTTAATGGAATAGTTTTTTTTAAATTAACAATAATCCCACTAGTTTTTCCATCTTCGCTGATTATAAAATTTCTAAACACAGGACTACTTACAATTTCATTAAAACCTCTTTCTTTATCAATGTCTTCATCTTTTAATGTTTTGAAGTTTTCGAGTCTTTCCTGTAGTGATGCATCAGAGCTGTTTAACAAAGGGATATCTAATAGGGTAATTACACTATGAACCCATTCCAAACTTTGGATTTTATATTTCAAACTTAGTAGGTTATTAATAGAGGTATCTGAAACCATACCCTCATTTGGTGTATATGTTAAAATTAGAAATTCTTTAGAGCCATATCTTTTTGAAACTTCTTGAAGATACTTAAGATCTGGATCACCTTCAATTAATAATGTTTCAGAGGATGCATCTAGCCTAAAATCTTTTGAATAATACCCAAAACTTATTAAAGTAATAAGTAAAATTATAAAGATAGATTTAGGATTTTTGAGTACTATATTTTGATAAAATTGGGCAAACATCTAATCCCTTTTATATTGGAATTTAGCTGATTTGAGTATCTTTAAATTTAGTAAACATTGCCTCAAACTCCAAGAACACATTTCCAGTTGGTCCATGTCTTTGTTTGCCTATGATTAATTCTGCTAAATTTGAAACCTCGTTCATTTTTGCTTGCCACTCAGCATGCTCCACAGTTGCAGGTTTGGGTTCTTTATTTTCCAAGTAATATGACTCCCTATAAACAAACATAACTACATCAGCATCTTGTTCAATTGAACCTGACTCTCTTAAATCAGATAATTGAGGTTTTTTATTATCTCTTTGTTCAACTTGTCTTGATAGTTGTGACAGAGCAACGACAGGTATAGATAATTCTTTAGCTATAGCTTTTAAACCTTGAGTTATTTCTGAAACCTCCTGTACTCGTCCGTCTTTGAAATTTGAAGTGCCTCTCATTAATTGAATATAATCAACTACAATCATATCTAGACCATGTATTCTTTTTATTCTTCTTGCTCGATTACTCATAGCAGCAATACTAATTGCAGGTGTTTCATCAATGAACAAAGGTAGTTCAGATATATTTTTTGAAGTTTCTAAAAATTTATCAAATTGTTCATCAGAAATTCTTCCACGCCTGATATCATTTGATTTAATTCTTGATTGTTCAGCTAGTATTCTCGTAGATAATTGCTCTGAGGACATCTCTAATGAAAAAAAAGCAATACAAGATTTTTTTCCATTATCTTGTAATTTCTGAGCTGCATTAAATGCAATATTTGTTGCTAGTGCAGTTTTACCCATTCCAGGTCTACCTGCAATTATGATTAAGTCAGATTTATGAAGCCCACCAAGTCTATCATCTAAGTCTCTAAGTCCTGTTGGTACACCAACTATTCCTTCTTCATTCTTATAAGCAGCAGAAGCCATATCAATTGTTTGTCTCATAGCTTCATCAAATTTAATTAGTGTAGAATTAAATGATCCTTTCTCAGCAAGGTCAAACAACAACCTTTCAGAATTTTCAATAATATTTTGGCCATTTACATTTAAATCATTTAGTTTAGCAGTATCTATCGTTTGCTCAGAGATTTTTATTAACTCTCTTCTAACAAACATGTCGTAAATAATTTTTGAATATTCTGTAACTTGTCTTTTTGATGTAGAAAATTTTGTAATCTTAACTAAATATTCTGGAACATTTAAATCGTCTTTTTCATCTTCAAAATAATTTTTTAAAGTAATTGGGTTAGCTAACATACCTTTGTAGATAAGACTTTCTATAGCACTAAAGATTTTCTGGTGCATTGGGTCATAAAAATTTCCACTTGATATGATTATGCTAATTTCATCAAATATTTCATTAGTAACTAATATTGAACCTATAACTGATTGTTCTGCCTCTATATTGTTTGGTAATTCTTTAAATTTATCTTTAACTAGGCTTAAATTATTTTCCATTAGAATAAATTACAGTAAAATATCTTTTTTTTAAAATTCAAAAAAAAGCTGGGGAAAAAATTGTATAATTATTGAATAGTTTCTGATGACTCAACGTTAATTGTTATCTCAGCATCAACTTCAGAGTGTAGAGTGATTTTAACATTAAATTTACCAAGTGTTTTTATATCTTTAACTGGTTGTATCATAGAAGGTTTAATTTCAATTTTATCTTTATCATTAATCAATTTTGATATTTCTGTAGGTTTAACAGATCCATATAATTCTTTATTTTCAGTACTTAATTTTTTAACTATATATTCTTTTTTATTAATTTGTTCTGATATTTTTTTTGCTTGTTGTTTTTTCTCGTTATCTTTTTTTGAAAGAGCAGATTTTATTTTTTCAACTTGTGTAATATTTTCTTTTGAAGCATACATAGCCTTTTTATTTGCTATTAAGAAATTTCTAGCAAAGCCTCTTTTAACTTCAATAATTTCACCTATCGAACCAATTCTTTTAATATTTTCAAGTAAAACAACTTTCATTTAAAGCAACGCTAAGTTTCTAGCTCTTTTGATTGATAGAGATAATTCTCTTTGTTTTTTTTGACTTACATTTGTAATTCTAGATGGCATAATTTTACCATTTTCAGTTATATATTTTTTTAAAAGTTTAATATTTTTATAATCTACTTTTGGAGCCCCTTTTATAGAAAGTGGACAACTTTTTTTAAATTTGTATTTATTAGGTTGAAAAATGCTTAACTTAGCAAAGTTACTTTGTCTTCCTTTTTTATTTCCACTTTGTCTTTTTGGCATAATTTAATATTTTAATTTTCTTTTTTATCGTATCCTTCTTTTTTTGAAAAATAATTTGCATCAAGATCAAATTCTTTTACTCTAACCGTTAAGTATCTTAATAATTTTTTATCTATAGCTTCATTTTTTTCTAGTTCATTGATTACACTACCACTACCCTTTATTTTAAAATGTATATAGCTACCTTTTTTGTTTTTTTTAATTAAATAGGAGAGGTTTATTAGCCCCCAATTTTCTGTTTTGACTATTTCGCCCTGATTTTTTTCAACGATTTTAGAATACTTTTCTGTCAATTGTTTGATCTCAGCAGGTGAAGTATCTTGTCTTGCTATAATTGTATGCTCGTATAAATTCATATAAATTATTTAATAAAAACGAGGATATACTATTATAAATCTTCAATTACAATAGCAAAAAGGACAAAAAGAATAGGTTTTTTTATATGTTTTCAGTAATTTTTCCAGGTCAAGGTTCTCAAATAGTTGGAATGGGAAAAGAGTTTTTTGATAAATATGATTTAGTAAAAAATTTATTTAAAGAAGCTGACGATGTCTTAGGGTTTCCTTTATCAAAAGTTATCCTAGAAGGTCCTAAAGAAGATCTAGATTTAACAATTAATACACAACCTGCAATATTTTTAATTAGTTATTCTATATTTAATTTAATTAAAAAAGAATTTAATATTAATTTGAGTGACGCAAAATATTTTGCTGGACATTCTTTAGGAGAGTATTCTGCCTTATCATCCGCTGGTTATTTAAGTTTTTCAGAAACTATAAGGCTTTTAAAAATAAGAGGAGATGCTATGCAAAATGCAGTCCCACTAGGAGAGGGTGGAATGGTGGCTGTGTTAGGTTCAACGGTAAAAAATTTAGAAAAAATTTTAAAAGACAATCAAAGTAATTTTGTTGTTCAAATAGCAAATGATAATACTGAAGGTCAAATTGTTTTAAGCGGAAAAGTGAATGACCTTAATAAAATGGAAGAAATTTTAAAATCAAAAAATATTAAAAATATAAAGTTACCGGTAAGTGCCCCATTTCACTGTAGTCTTATGAGTAAGGCTACAGAAATAATGAAAAAAGAAATTGCAAAAATAGATTTTCTTGATGGTAAAAATGTATTAATTTCAAACGTTACTGCAGATGAAGTTTCAGATAAAAATGAACTTAAAAAATTATTGATTAATCAAATTGAAAATAGAGTAAGGTGGAGAGAAAGCGTTATTAAGATGATTGATAATGGTACTAATCAATTTATTGAAATTGGACCTGGAAAAGTTTTATCAGGACTAATTAAACGAATTAGTAGAGATGTAAAAATTAATACAATTAATGGCGAGAATGATATAAAAGATTTAAAAATATGAATAATTTAGAGAGTAAAAAGATTATTGTAACAGGTGCCTCTGGAGGAATAGGTAATTCAATTATAAAAAAACTAAATGAAAATGGTGCAAAAATTTTGGCAACAGGAACAAAAATCGAAAAACTTGAAGATTTAAAATCAAAATTTAGTAATGTAAAAATTTTAAAATTTGATATTTCTCAAAATGAAAAAATTGAAGAATTTATAGAAAATGCTACAAAAGAACTTGGAGGAAATTTAGATTGTATTATTAATAATGCTGGAATAACTCATGACAACTTAGCAATAAGAATGAATTTAGAAGAATGGAAAAAAGTGATTGATATCAACTTAACCTCAACTTTTATGTTAAGTAAATTTGCAATTAAAAAGATGTTAAAAAATAAATCGGGAAAGATTATTAATATTACATCAGTAGTCGGTCATACTGGTAATTTAGGTCAGGCCAACTATACAGCTTCTAAGGCAGGGATTGTAGCTATGTCAAAAAGTTTAGCTATAGAATATGCAAAAAAAAATATTAATATCAATTGCATTTCCCCTGGATTTATCAAAACTGCCATGACTGATAAAATTGATGAAAAATTCAAAGAGATTATAGTATCAAAAATACCTTCAGCAAGATTAGGTGAACCTGAGGATATCGCAAATGCTGTTCTTTTTTTAGCATCAAATCAATCTGATTATATAAACGGTGAAACATTGCATGTTAATGGGGGCATGTATATGGCTTGACAAAAGATGGTTTTAAACTAATAAGAATTTAAACTAATAAATAAGGATCAATATGTCAGAAGATATTTCGAGCAAAGTTAAAAAAATCGTTGCTGATCATTTAGGTATAGACGAAGCTAAAGTAACAGAGGAGTCAAGTTTTATAGATGACTTGGGCGCTGATAGTCTAGACACAGTTGAATTAGTGATGGCTTTTGAAGAAGAATTTGGATCTGAAATTTCAGATACTGAAGCTGAAAAAATATTAACAGTTGGTGATGCTGTTAAATTTATAGAAAGTAAAAGTAATTAGAAAAAATTAATGCTCTATAATAAAGGTGGGATTATGGTAATTTTATCATCCCCATCTGGGGCAGGAAAAACCACACTCGTAAAGCTGTTATCAAAAAAAAATAATTTTTTTATATCAACTTCTCATACCACAAGAAAACCTCGACAAAATGAAATTAATGGAAAAGATTATCATTTTGTCACTGAAAATGAATTTGATAGGTTAATTAAAAATGATGAATTCTTAGAATATGCAAAAGTTTTTGATAATTTTTATGGAACAACTAGGACTCCGGTAATTACAAATTTAGAAAAAAATCAAAATGTGATTTTTGATATTGATTGGCAAGGTGCAGACCAAATAAAAAATAAAAAATTAGAATATAATTTAGTGAGTTTCTTCATATTACCCCCAAGTAAAAAAATTTTATTCGAAAGATTATCTAATAGAGACATGAGAGACAAATTAATTGCTGACGAAAGAATGAAACAATTTGATAGAGATGTTTTGCATTGGATAAATTATGATTATGTAGTTGTGAATGATAAACTGGAAGATTGTTTTTCTAAAATTCAAAATCTTATAGATGCAGAAAGAAATAATGGATCAAGAGATTATGATAAAGAATATGTCAAAAAACATGTAGAAAAGTTAATTTCCTAAATTCTCAAACTCTTTAGCTATTAAATAATAAGTTTCATAATCTAAATTTTGAGGCCTTAAGTTTAAATCTAATTTAAGTTTTTTAGCATACACATGGCTATTATTGAATAATTGGTTAAAGGGTTTTTTTATTTTTTTCCTACGCTGATTAAAAAAAATTCTAGTAACTTTTTCCAATAAATGGGGGTTTTTTAATTTTAAGTAATCTTTTTTTGGTGTAAATACCAACAAAGAACTATTTACCTTAGGTACTGGATAAAATGATTTAGGTTTGATATCAAAAACTTTTTTAACGTCAAGTTTCCAATTTGAAATTATTGACAATCTTCCGTAACTAGACTGATTGGATTTACTAATAATTCTATCAGCGACTTCTTTTTGAAACATTAAGACTAATTTATCAAACCAAAAATTTGAATTAAGATTTAATATCCATTTTATTAGTATTTCAGTTGAGATATTGTAAGGAAGATTTCCAAAAACAGTTAGTTTATTATCAGACAACTTTTCTTCTGTAATATTTAAAATATCATCATTTATATAAAAAACAGAGTCATCAAATTTATCTTTTAATGAGAGTAGTAAATTATTATCTTTCTCTATTACAATTAATCTTTTTGGTTTTTTTTTAAGAATTTCATTAGTGAGGTTTCCGGTACCTGGACCTATTTCTAAAATTTCTTGACCTTTAATCGTTGCACATTTGCAAATTAATTCTAAAATATTTTTATCAATTAGAAAGTTTTGTCCTAAACTTTTCTTTGGTCTTATTTTCATCTAATTTTATCTAAAAACTTAATTGCTTCAATTAAACTTTTAGGATCTGATTTATTTTTTCCAATCATTTCAAAGTTTGGCCCATGATCAGGAGAAACTCTCAAAAAAGGGAGCCCCAAAGTAATATTGATAGCATTAAATCCAAATAATGCTTTTACTGGAGCCAGTACTTGGTCGTGATACATTCCAATTATTACATCAAATTTTTTAATGTTTTGACTCAAAAAAATTGTATCAGCAGGGTAAGGCCCACTTATATCAACTTTTTTCTTTTTTAATATTTTAATTGCTGGTTTAATTATTCTGATCTCTTCACTACTTCCAAAAAAATTTTCACAATGGGGGTTTAATCCAGAAATTCCGATCTTTGGTTTTTTTAAAAAATGTTTACTGAAAAACTTTGATATTAACAATGACTTAATAATAATATCCTTTTTGTTTATTTTTATAGGCACTTTACTGATTGGTAAATGTGTAGTGACTGGAGAAACAGATAGATTTTTATTATATATTAACATACAAAATTTTTTGTTAACTTTAAGAGTTTTAGATAAATATTCCGTTACTCCAGGATATTTTTTTTTTAAAAAAAATTTTTTAGAAATAGGACCGTTAATTAATCCAGAAACTTTATGATTTTTTATAATCTTAAGTGCTTCCTCAAAACATTTGGATATATATGTGTTAGAGTTTGATGAAATCTTTTCAAATGGTTTGTTAAATTTATAACTTATATCAATTATATTAATTTTATTATTTCTTAAATTGTTAAAATTCTTAAGATTGGATTTAATAAGATTAAGATCTAATTTTATTTTTAATTTTTTAATTTGTTTAGTTAATAAATCATATGAGCAGATTAAGATTAAAGGTTTAGAGCTCCTATATAAATTAAATGCTCTAGTTAGAATCTCCGAAAAAATACTGTTCGGCTCGCCAGCGATTATTATTATTGGTTTAATAACTTTCAATTTGTAAATTTAGTTTAATCTTATTAAAATATATCTGTGAAAATTGTTCAAATTGTTTTGCTTTCTCAAACTCTATCATATTTTCTAAAATCTTTTCTTCATCTTGTTCTAATTGAATTTTTTTTTTATCATTAACAAATAATAATAAAAAACTACCACCAATATTTAGTGGCTTAGATATTTGACCAATTTTCAGACTTTTTAACTCTGTTTTTATGACCTCTGATAATTGGTTCTCTTTTACTTTTCCAATTTTTCCTGCAAATTTTGCACTATCAGAAATACTATATTTATTTGCCGTATTGTTAAAACCTATTTGTTCTATGCTTAATTTTATTTCATTTATTGTTGAATTTAATTCATCCTGTGTCTTTGCTTGAAAAACAATTTCAGAAAGATCATATTCAACGATATTTTTAAAATTTAAATTATTTTGGACCATTTTCTTTTTTAAAAAGGTTTCGTCAATATTAATTTGATTTTTGAATTTACTTCCGATTAATTGATTCCATAAAATTTCCAATTTTATTTTATTTTTTACCTCTTCTATTTCTAAATCAAATGTATTTAAATAACTTATAAATTCTTTTTCAGTTGAAATGTTGAGTTTAAGATAAAAATCTTTTAATACATTAGCCAAGTATTCATTTCTGTTAAAATCTTTTAATATATAATACTTTTTAATTTCGCTAGCTTTGATTTTTTCTCTGATTAAAGATTTTTTAGCAATTTCTAAGGCCTCTTTTTTTGGAATATTTTTTAGCTCATTATTTAGTGCTATTAAATAATTATACTCATTCTCTATATCAAAATTTGTAATTATTTCATTATTAATCTTATTAACTATTTTAATTTGAGTTGATGCTATTGAAAAATTTTGATTTTGAGTCAGAGCCATAATAAAAAATAAAAAATGAAATATAATAATTTTTATTTTGTTCATTTATTCATTCCTGGTAAATCTATTGATCCCCCTAAAGGCATTAAAGTAATTGAAAAGAATATACTTTCTTTTGGTTTAATAGCACCATCCTCATAATAATCTTTTTTATATTCAATTCCCGCAGTTAAACAATCCATTTTATATTGGTAGATCAAATTATAGTATTCTGTAATATCTGTTTTTTTATTTTTTCGTGTTTTAAATCTTAAATATTTATTTTCATTTAATTCATAAGATATTTCATTTGAAAAAAAACTTTCATTTCCAACATCACTTGCTTCTTCCATAAATTCAAATGATGTCACAAAATTATTAACTTTAAACGATGTATTGAACTTATGATAATTAAAATGACCAATATTGTTGTCTGCTAAAAAATCATATTCAAATTTTACTGAGTCATTTAAATATAAATTCATTTCACCGACGATATTTGATAATTTTTGCCCTATTGAACTTTTTGTCGGAAGATCTTCATTTTCCTCATCCCTAAACGAAGTAGCTAAATTTATACCAAAAATTTCTTTGTCATCATCTTTATCTAACAACTTAAATTCATTTCCTATAGTAATTGAACTTTTACCCTCCAAAGTCTCATTTGACGCTATTCTATTAATTGAATATATATTGTCATATTCAACTAATCTGTCTAAATTTTTAATATTTTTATTTTTTGACGGGTTAAATTTTGCAACAAATATAGGCGTTAAAGAACTATTAAATTTATAACCTTCTTTTTTTAAAGGTAGTTTTGAATTAAATTGTAAAATTCCCTGTAAATTATTCTCTTTTTTATTTTTAAGATCTTTTGAATTTTCAGAGTCTGCATTAAAGTTTTTGAGTAAAAATTCATAATTATTAATAAATCCATAACTGTTGATTAGATCTAATGACTCATATGAAAGATTATTTACTAAAATTTTTTCATTAATATTTGTATTATAAATTTTATTATATCCTATGTTTGTCATTGATAAAGATCCCAGCAAATTCGTTTTAAAATCTTTTGTTATACTAAAATTGGGTAATACAAATTCATATTTATCACTATCGTTTACTTTGTTTAAATTTTCGTAAGCTTCACCAGAAACTGAAATATCTAAGTAGTCACTTGATGCATTAAATTCTAATTTTGAATTTAAAGTTGTTTGAGAACTAATAATTGGAGAACTTAAATTGTTATACTTTAAATAGTTATCATTTGAAGTGGACTGTAATTCTAAATTTATTTCAGAAAAATTAAAATAATCAAATTCTGTTTTTAAAGAAGATTTAGAAAAAAAATGAGATCTTGAATTATTTGATGGTATTAACAAATCTCCACTTTGAATACTTGTATCAATTATATGGTTAGAATTTTGGGTCAGCAATCTGTATTCTCCTTGAAAAATATTTTTTTGATTATCATAAAATCTAGGTGAAAAAGTAAAATCTGAATTATCCGAAATTTCAAAAAAATAAGGTAATTTTAAAAAACTATTTGAATTATTTGCAGATACAGAAGGTGTTAAAAATCCAGATTGTCTCTTTACCGTAGGATCAGGATGAAAAAATTTTGGAAAGTATAGAACAGGCACATCAAAAATTTCTAGTACTGCATCATCATATTTGATTATTTTTTTTTTAAGATCATGTTCAATTCTTTTTGCTTTAATTAGCCATGGAGGACATCCATCTCTTTTTTTGCAATTTGTATAAACAGTTTTTTTAAAAACTGATATATCATTTTCAAAAATTAAAGAGTTACTTTTAATACGAGATAAAAGTTTTTTTGATGATAACTTGTTATCCTCATTAACTACTATATCTTTACCAAGTAATTTTTTTTTTTCAAAATCGTAATAAAGATTAGTTATTTTGTAAATATTTAAATCTTTATCAGTAAGGACAGCATTTTCTGCTGATAATAAATTTTCATTAAGTTTTATAAGAAGATTTTCTGTATCGAAATTATTTCCTTGAATATCCTTAATTCTAGTTTTATTTTTTGATGAAATCTTTTCATTAACTCTGTCAAACTTCATCTCAATAGTCTCCACAAAATATTCATTATTCTTATTTATTTTTGTTGGACCCTCTGAAACTATTATGTTTTCATTTTCAAAATATATGATTTTTTCTGCGTTAATTGTTATTTGACTGAGAATATCTTTAAGTATTACATTGCCAGATATAACGTAATTTTTTTTTCTTTTATCTATTAAAAGCCTATCACCAAAAATTTCCATTCCTTTATCATCTTTTACTTTAATATAATTTGAAGCTTTAATAAATGTTTCATCATTTATTTCAATATTTTCAGCTTCAAATTTAATTTCTGATCCCACAACAGAAAATGTGTGCATTAAAATAAATAAAATATAAGTAGCCAGGAGTCTTAAAGTTTTATTTCTCATTTATCCTTACTAAATTTATAGTTACAATCATAAAAATTATTAATTGAGGCCCCCAAATTGAAAATAAATATGGAATATTTTGAGTTTCAATAATTACATTAAAGAAGTGATTTATATAATAGATTATTACCGATATTAAAATTCCAAATGTTATATTGAATATTTTTGATTTATTGTATTTGATTTTAAGCATTAAGATTGAAGCAATACATACCATTAATGTCAAATAAATAGGATATGAATACAACTTATGCTTATAACCATTAATAACTTCGGTATTATAACCCAGTAATTCATAGTCTTTTTTCAAACTTTCAAGTTTAAAAACATTTAAAGAGGAAAAGTTTTCAAAAATAGATAAAATTTTTTGGATATCAAAATTTGAATAAAATTCTAATTTATCAATCTTTTGAGTATTATTATTTGTATTAATGATTACGTCCTCCAATAACCAATTGTTGTTTTTGATAGAAGCTTTCTTTGAAATTATAATCTTTTTTAATTTGAAATTTTTATCAAACTGTGAAATTGAAAGATCTAATAAGTTATCATTATCAATTTTATCTGCATTAATATAATTTGTTACATTTGGCAAATTGTCCCTAATCCACAAACCATTACCTGTGACCACTGCAAGATATTTGTCATCTTTTGCGTATTGATTTTTAATTTCTAAATAAAAAAATTTTAAGTTGGATGATATATTGTAAAAAATAATTATCATAAATAATCCAATAACAAATGTTATTAAGCCAATTGTTTCAATGATTTTTAAATTGGTTATTCCATAAGATTTATAAATTATTAATTCATTTGACTCAATTATTTCAATAAAAAAAAATATTGCACTTATTAAAATTATAAATGGAAGAATTTCAAAAAAAACTGAAGGAGCGTTTAAAAGGGTTAAAAAAAATGGAAGTAAAAAAAGATTATCACTATCTTGTAAAAACTTTATTTCTTCAAATAAATTCATAATCATTATTATTATAAAAAATACAGAACTTACTTTTAAAAAATTAAAAAGGTATTTTGAATAGATATATTTTTTGTAAACAGAAATCATTATTTAATGGGTTAAATTTATTCTTTTATATAAGAAAAAATATTGAATTAAAATTATAAGAATTAAAAAGATCAAAGATAAATTAAAATTTAATAAACTTTCACCTGAAAATGAAGATATTAATTCTGAAAAGATCAAAACACCAACTCCTAAAACAAATGTAAAAGTTCTGTAATATTTATGTCTAATATTTTCTTTTGAAAATAATAAAAGAAAACAAGCACTAATTGCTAAAGCAAGATAGTAAAAAGGTTTAATGACTCTTTTGTATAGTTCTTGTTGTAAAATATTTAGTGAGTCATTATTGCAATCAAGTATGTGATAATATGATTGATCTTTTAAGATATGAAAATTAATATAACAATTTATTAATAAATAAGAATTCTTCTCTTGAATTTTAAAATCTATAATAGATTTTGTTAAATATTTAGTTAGATCTATTGTGGTACTTTTAAAATCGAAAGCAGTAATGTTATCATTATTTATATTTATTATTTTTCCATCTTTTAAAAAAAGGTATCTTTCATCTTTCTTATTTTTTAAAATTCCTTCTGCTGCGTATATTATTTTTGTATTATTTAGGTTCTCAACATCTTTTAAAAATATATTTTTATAATTATTTTCATCATCTTTATTTTCTACATACAATGTAAGTTTTTCAACAGTATCAATAAATTTTTTTTCATTTATCAACGAAGGAAAAAAGTCTATACTAGAAGACTGTATGTAAGTTCTTGCTTTATTCTGACAATAAGGAACGATTATAGAGTTTAAAATCATTTGAAATATTAAATAAATTGCTGAATATTTTAAAAAAGTGTTTAGAAATGTTTTTTTATCTATTCCATTAATCCAAAAAATTTTTAACTCGTTTTTATCTTCAGATTTGTTGATAGTGTAAAATATTGCCACAAAAAAAATAAATGGCATTAATTTTGAAATGATTTTAGGAAGATTTAATAATGTATATTTAAAATAAACCAATAAACCATGCCCATCCTCAGTCACAAAATCCAAAAAGTTTACAGCCTGAATGACCCAAACTATTACACTTAAACTAGCAAGACATATGAAAAAAAAATAAGTGTTATCTAAAAAAAATTTCTTGAAAATTAATTTTTTATTGTAAATAATCATATTTTAATTATAAGTTCTGTATTTAAATACAACCTAAAGTACATATATATTAAAAATGTCAATAAAAATTAAGTATAATCAAAGAATATTGGTAAATAATTAATCAAAATTATGTCTATTCAAATTAATTATAAAAAAAATGGCTCAAATAAACCTTCAAATAACCTTGTCTTATTTTCTGATGAAAAATTCAATATAAATGCTTTAAAAAAATATATTTCAATCTCAGAATTTTCCTACATAAATGATTTATTAAAATCTAGTGATTTAGATAAAAATATATTTGTCTTTGAATTGAGCTCAAAAAAAAAGGTAGTTTTAATTTCCATAAAAAAAAATATTAAATCCTCTGATATAGAAAATTTAGGAGCTGAATTTTATGGACGTATAAATTATGGAAAAAATAGTGAATATTTTGTAAATTCTGACAGCATAATAAGTAAAAATAAAAATTTTATTGGATACTTTCTCCACGGCTTAAAATTAAAATCATATGAATTTAACAAATATAAGACAAAAAAAAAATCAAGAACTATTTCTATTAATGTAATTGGAAAAAAAAATAATCTTTCTCCTCAAAGTATATTAAAATTTAAAGCTTTAGAAGAGGGCACCTTTTACGCAAGAGACTTGGTATCCGAACCAGGAAATATTTTACATCCAGATGAGTACGCAAAAAGAATTAATTCACTAAAAAAACTAGGTTTAAAAATTAATATTTACGATAAAAAAAAATTAAAAAAACTTGGAATGAATGCTTTACTTGGAGTAGGTCAAGGAAGTGTTAGAGGATCATATTTGGTAACAATGGAATGGAATGGTGTAAAAAATAATTCAAAACCTTTAGCATTTGTTGGTAAGGGTGTTTGTTTTGATACTGGAGGTATCTCACTCAAACCTGCAAAATTTATGGAAGATATGACTTATGATATGGCAGGTTCTGCTGTTGTAGTTGGTTTGATGAAAAATATTGCCCTAAGAAAAGCAAAAATAAATGCTGTTGGTGTTGTTGGACTTGTAGAAAATATGCCTGGAGGTAACGCTCAAAGACCTGGAGATATTGTAAAATCGTATAGCGGTAAAACAATCGAAATTTTAAATACAGATGCTGAAGGAAGGCTAGTGCTAGCTGATGCTCTTACATTTACAGAAAAAAAATTTAAACCAAAGTTTATGGTTGACTTAGCAACTTTAACAGGAGCAATCATTGTTGCTTTAGGTTCTGAATATGCTGGTCTTTTTTCAAATGATGATAAATTATCAGAACAAATCCTTGTCGCTGGTGAAAAAGTTGAGGAAAAAGTTTGGAGAATGCCACTACATAAAAATTTTGATAAACTTATTAATTCAAAAAATGCAGACATGCAAAACATTAACTATGTAGGTGGAGCAGGCTCAACAACTGCAGCACAATTTTTACAAAGATTTGTTTTAAACAAAACACCCTGGGCCCATTTAGATATAGCAGGTATGGCTTTTTCAAAATATGGTGGAGCTTTAAACTCAGGTGGTGCAACTGGATATGGAGTAAGATTATTAAACAAACTAATAGAGGATAATTATGAATAATACTACGGAACAAACACTGTCAATCATTAAACCAGATGCAGTTAAAAGAAATTTAGATAATGAAATTAAAGAAATGTTTAAACACAAAGGATTCTCAATTTTAAAAGAAAAAAAAATTAAGATAGAAAAATCAGAAGCAGAGAAATTTTACAAAGTTCATGAAACAAAACCATTTTACAACGATCTTTGTGCATATCTATCATCTGCACCAATAGTAGTTATGATATTGGAAAAAAATAATGCTGTGTTAGATAATAGAGAGCTGATGGGGGCCACAAATCCAAAGGAAGCAAAAGAAGGAACTATAAGAAAAAAATATGGAATTTCTATAGATAAAAACTCTATCCATGGATCTGACAGTCTGGAAAATGCAAAAATTGAAATAGACTTCTTTTTTAAAGATTAAATACTTTTTTAATAGCTTTAGGATAAAGCTTATGTTCTTGATTTAAGATTTTTTTAGCAAGAGTTTTTTGTGTTTCATTTTTTTTAATTTTCACTTTTTTTTGTAGAATTACTCTACCCCCATCAAGTTTTGAATTTACATAATGAACTGTACAGCCCGAATATTTTTCATTATTTTCGATAACTCTTTGATGGGTGTTCAAACCTTTATATTTTGGAAGTAGAGAAGGATGAATATTTAATATTTTTCCTTTAAAATTTTTAATAAAACTTTTAGATATAATTTTCATAAAACCTGCAAGACAAATCAAATCTATTTTATTATTTTTAAGTTCTATTAGAATTTTTTTTTCTGTTAAGTTTTTTTTTTTAAAATTAAATATTTTTTTTTTAATCTTGAAAATTTTACTATATTTTAAACCTTTTGATTTAGGATTATCAGAAATAATTATATTAACAGAAATCTTAGATTTTTTAATTTTTGAAAATTTAATGAGAGATCTGAGATTACTACCTGTTCCAGATATAAAAACAGCAGTTTTTATTTTCTTAAATCCAGTTGATGGAGCCATGAAGTTTAACTTTTTTTTTTCCTCTGGAAATTTTTCCAATAACATAAGGTCTATAATCTTTAGAGAAATATTTTATAATTTGGCTAGACTTTTTCGGATTTGTTATTAGACAAAATCCAACTCCACAGTTAAATGTTTTAAGCATTTCTCTATCTGATATATTGTTTTTTTTTAACCAATTAAAAATTTTAGAAGTTTTAATCTTATCTAAATCAATTTCAGCTACCAAATTATTGGGAATTATTCTTTTAATATTATCCGATAGACCTCCACCTGTTATATTAGCACAACCACTGATTAAATTTTTATTAACAAGATTTAAAACTTCTTTTACATAAATCTTAGTTGGTTTTAAAAGTTGCGTTTTTAAAAATTTATTTTTCTTAATATTGATTTTTTTTTTGTTCAAAAGATATCGCACAAGAGAATAGCCATTTGAATGAAGACCACTGGATGGAATAGCTAATATTAAATCATTCGGTTTAATGTTATTTTTATTTAAAATTTTTTTTTTATCAACAACACCTACAGCAAAACCAGCAATATCAAATTTACCTTTTTCGTAAGTCCCAGGCATTTCGGCTGTTTCACCACCAACTAAATCACACCCCGCTTGCTCACATCCTTTTGTAATTCCTGTAATTATTGATTTTAACTTCGTTAAATCAATTTTATTAATAGATATATAGTCTAAAAAAAGAAGAGGCTTTGCACCTTGTACGATTAAGTCATTTACACTCATTGCCACTAAATCAATTCCTATTGTGTTGTATTTATTTAAAATGTTTGCTATTTCAATTTTTGTTCCAACACCATCTGTACAAGCAACGATTTTTGGTTGTTTTAAATGATTTGGAATATCTGAAATTGAGCCGAAACCACCAATATTAGAAATCTTCTTTTTGCCTTTTTTTTTTGATGAAAATGTAGAGATGAAATTAACAAACTTATCAGCAGCATTAATATCAACGCCACTTTTTTTATATGTAAATAGTCTTTTATTCATTACTATATGGTATGAAAACTTATAATAAAATATTCAATTCAAAAATCTTATATATTTTTTTTATAATTCTATCTCTAAATATATTTTTTTTTTCCACAACAGATCTCAAAGCAAAGCCTTTTAATATTGAAAATATAGAGATATCTAAGCCATTTGAGTTAAATTTTGAGAAAAATAAGGTTATCAACAATGGGTTTAGAAAAGCTTTTAATGAATTAATTTTACTAATAGTTAAATCAACAGATCAAGACAAATTTAAAACTATTAAATTAAATGAAATAAAAAGTATGATTAACTCTTTTTCAATCAAAGAAGAAAAATTTGTTAATGATGTATATTTTGTGAATTTAGGAGTATCTTTTGATAAAAAAAAGATTTTTGAATATTTAGAAAAAAAAAATATCTTTCCACTGATCCCAAAAAATAAAAAGTTTTTATTTGTTCCAATAATGATAGATGAAAAAAAACAAGAGTTATTAATATTCTCTGAAAATAAAATTTTTAGTCAATGGAATAATAATTTGAAAAGTCACCACTTAATAGAATATATTTTACCTGCAGAAGATCTTGAGGATATAAGAATATTAAAAGATAAATACGAATTTATTGAACAATACGATTTTAAGGAAATTACAAATAAGTATGATTTGAAAGAATCTATAATAGCTTTAATATTCAAAAATAATAATGATCTTAGAATCTTATCCAGGATTACAATAAAAGATGAAATAAAATTAAAAAATCAATTATTTAAAAATATAAATATAAATGATGATATACAGATCAAAGATGTAATAAATGAATTAAAAATGAATTATGAAGATTTTTGGAAAGACTCAAATATGATTAATACATCTATTAGACTTATTTTAACAATTAAAATGAATAATTTAGATAACACTAAAATTTCAAAATTTGAGAGAAATTTAAGTAATGAAGATTTAGTTTACGATTATAAAATATCAAAATTTAATAAAGATTATACTTTTTATAAAATTATTTTTAATGGAACACCTTCAGAATTTTTAAATTCAATGAAAGAATACAATTATAGATTTGATACGCAAAATAAAATTTGGTCTTTGGATGAGTAATTTAAACCAACAATTAATTAAGTTTAATTATGAAAAAAATTTTAAAGATGAAGATTTTTTTATTTCCAAAAGTAATAAAGAAGTTTTTGATTTTTTAAATCAATGGCCTAAATGGCAAAAAAATTTTTTAAATATTAATGGGAAAAATTTTTCAGGTAAATCTCATCTGATGAGTATTTTTTTGAAAAAATTTAATGGGATAAAATTTAATGCAAATTTATTCAGTAATAGCGATTTAGAAAAAATTAAAGATCATCAAAACATTGTATTAGAAGATCTTAATAAAGAAATTGATGAAAGTTTAATTTATTCTCTTTATAATATGGTTGATCTTGATAGCAAATATTTAATTGTTACTTCAATTGAACCAATCGTTAATATTGAATTTGATTTAATAGACTTAAAATCAAGATCTAAAAACTTCCTGCTACAAAGTATTGACAATCCAGATGATGAATTGATGTTTGCTTTAGTATTGAAAAATTTGTCTGATCGTCAAATTTCTTTAGATAAGAAGTTAATTAATTATATTATTAAAAGAATTGATAGATCTTATGGAAAAATATTTGATTTTATATATAAAATTGATGAATTAAGTTTAAAAAAAAAAAAATCTATTGATTTAAAGATTATTAAAGAAGTTTTAGGGGATTAGTGAACAAATATAGAAGTCATAATTGTAACAAATTAAGAAAAACTGATGTTGGTAAAAAAACTTTATTATCTGGATGGATCAATAAAAAACGTGACCACGGGAATCTTTTATTTATAGATTTAAGAGACAATTATGGCATTACACAATGCATTATTGATAAAGAAAATCCTAGTTTTTCTCATATTGAAAAAATTCAATTAGAGACTGTTATCAAGATTGATGGAAAAGTTGTTAATAGATCAAAAGAAACGATTAATGAAGAAATCGAAACAGGTGAAATTGAAGTTGTAATAGAAAAATTTGAAATTCTTGGAACATGTAAGGAGTTGCCTATGCCTGTTTTTAGTGACCAAGAATATGCTGAAGAAATAAGATTAAAATATAGATTTTTAGATTTAAGAAGAAAAAAAATACACGAAAATATAATTTTAAGATCAAGGGTTATTTCATTTATTAGAAATGAGATGAGCAAAGTTGGTTTTTTGGAATTTCAAACTCCCATATTGACCTCATCAAGTCCAGAAGGGGCTAGAGACTTTTTAGTACCTAGTAGATTACATCCGGGAAAATTTTATGCTTTACCTCAGGCTCCACAGCAATTTAAACAACTAATTATGGTTTCAGGATTTGATAAATATTTTCAGATTGCACCATGTTTCAGGGATGAAGATGCTAGAGCAGATAGAAGTCCAGGGGAATTTTACCAATTAGACTTAGAGATGTCTTTTGTTGAACAAAATGATGTTTTCCAAGTAGTTGAGGAGCTAATGGTAAAAACATTTAAAACATTTTCTAAAAAAAAGTTAATGTTTAAAGAATTTCCTAAAATTCCTTATGCTGAAGCTTTGTTAAAATATGGAAGTGATAAACCTGATTTAAGGAATCCATTAATTATAAATGATATAACCAAAGTCTTTTTGAGAGATGATGTAACTTTTGAAATATTTAAAAAACTTGTAAAAACTGGGTCAAATGTGAGATGTATAGTAACAAAAAATACAAAAGATAAACCAAGAAGTTTTTTTGACAATATAGATAGATGGGCAAAAGATGAAGGTGCCTCAGGGTTAGCTTATTTTACTATTGAGAAAGATATAGAAATTTCGGCAAAAGGTCCAATCGGCAAGTTCTTTTCTAAAGAAGCACTTAAAGAATTAATGGAAATAACTCAAGCAGAAATAGGTGATAGTATTTTCTTTGCTTGTAGTAAAAAAAAAGAATTAGAAAAGATTACTTCTATGGCAAGAGATAAGATTGCTAAAGATTTAAATTTAATTGATGAAAATATTTTTGCTTTTTGTTGGGTAATTGATTACCCAATGTTTCAAAGAAATGAACAAACAAACAAAATAGAGTTTAGCCATAATCCTTTTTCTATGCCTCAAGGAGATATTGATAAAATTAATTTTGAAAAACCACTAGAAATACTTGCGTATCAATACGATATAGTTTGTAATGGTATAGAGCTTTCTTCAGGAGCTATTAGGAATCACATTCCTGAATTGATGTATAAACTTTTTTCTATTGCAGGGTATGAGAAACAACAAGTCAATGAAAAATTTAGTGGAATGATTAATGCTTTAAGTTATGGAGCACCTCCTCATGGTGGGATAGCACCTGGAATCGACAGAATAATAATGCTTTTGGCTAATGAAAAAAATATTAGAGAAGTTACAATGTTTCCAATGAATCAAAATGCACAAGATTTAATGATGAATGCACCATCCGAAATTAACGAAAATCAATTAAAAGAATTGAATTTAACTTTGAAATCAAAAAAATAATTTATTTTTTCCCTTTAAGATTTATTTTAACATCTGACAAATCTACTAGATTTTTTTTATAATTATTTCTTACAAACCCTTTGCTTGTTATATCTTTCACAATTTTTAAAAGTTGATTTTGATCCTCTGAGTAAGCACTTTCAGAAGTTCCTATTGCAGGTGTGTGAGCTAGATCCTCTCTATTTTGATAAGAAATAGCCAGTTCTCTAAAAATATAATCCAAAATAGAAGATGCACTTAAAATTCTATCATTACCAAGGACTTTACCAGATGGCTCAAATTTTGTACCAATAAATGCATTAATAAATTCATCTAAAGGGACCCCGTACTGAAGGCCTAGAGAGACCGCTATTGCAAAATTATTCATCAAGGCTTTAACTAATTCTCCCTCTTTACTTGTATCAATAAATATTTCACCTATTTTACCATCTTCATATTCACCAGTATGCAAATAAACTTTATGATCTCCAATAGTTGCTTTTTGGATATAGCCTTTTCTTCTATCCGGCATTCCAAATCTTTTTCCATTGTTTTCAGAGTTAGATTTATTTGATTTAATAATATTTTCTAAATTTTTAGAATCTAGCTGTTTATTATCATTAACAACTTCTATATTCTTTTTATCAAGAATTTTATTATTTTTAGGATCAAGACTTTTTGTTTTCCTATTATCAAGTTTAACATCTAAAACTTCAAATTTTCCATCATCTCTTTTTTCTAGTTTTTTAAGCTCTGTTTCATTTATTTCATCAAGATAATGATTTACTTTAAACGTACAGGTATAATATGTTTCTACTAAGTATTTTGCCATTTGACCCCAATTTAAAAAATTAATTTGAATAATGATTCAAATTATTTATATACAAAATGTAATTTTAGTCTAATTTAATTTATACAATTTTGAATTGAAATTTTATTAATTTTTTATGTTGACACTTTTAAAAAAAATTTTCACTTGGTGGAATCGGGACACTTTTGGAACAAGACTAAAAACAATTTTTTTTGGAAAATTTGTAGGAAAAGATTCTTTTGGAAATAAATACTATAAAAATAAAAAAGGTCATAGATGGGTAATTTATAATGATGAAATTGATGCGTCTAAAATACCGATAGAGTGGTATTCATGGATGCATTTTACACCCAACAAGATAGAAAAGATTCATGAATTAACAAAATATCATTGGCAAAAACCTCATCAACCTAATTTAACTGGCACCCCAAATGCTTATTATCCAAACAAAAATAAAAATGGTATTAAAAAAAAATACAAAAGTTGGAAAGATTAAATTAAATATATTTATTTTAATATTACTTATATTTTTTTTTAATTCTTTAAAAGTAAGTTCAGAAAATGAGCTTCAAGGTAAAACTACTGATATCAAAATTTTAGATAAGATAAGTTCAAAGAATATTCAAATAAAATTGATAAATGGACAAGAATTTAGATATAAAGATCTTTCTATTAAAAGCATGAAGTGTAGTAATTCAGAGTTTGATGATAATCCTGAGGTAACTGCTTACATTCAAGTAAAAGATTTGACTAATAAAGATAACGATGACGTGTTTGTCTTTAATGGCTGGATGTTCTCATCAAGCCCATCTATAGCTCCCTTTGATCACCCAGTTTATGATATATGGCTTATAAGCTGTTATTAAACAATCTTTTCTCTATCTAACCAACTAACATTAAAGTCAGAATTTAAGAATTTTTTGTGATTCAGAAGTTTTTTATGCAGAGGTATAGTAGTGGTAATACCCTCGATTACAAATTCATCTAAAGATCTATTCATACGTTGAATAGCCTCTGTTCTATTACGACCATGACAAATTAATTTACATACCATACTGTCATAAAAGGGTGTAATTTTATAACCTTGAAAGATGGCACCATCAACTCTAGTTCTAAAGCCTGATGGCTGATGACACATACCAATTGTTCCTGGCGACGGTTGAAAATTTTTACTAGGATCCTCAGCATTAATCCTGCATTCAATTGCGTGCCCTCTGGGATTTATATCAGATTGTTTTAAGGCTGTTTCACCAGTAAAAGCGATGTGAATTTGTTCTTTAATAATATCAATACCTGTAACCATTTCTGTTACTGGGTGCTCAACTTGAACTCTTGTATTCATTTCAAGAAAATAAAATTTTCCATCTTCATAAATAAATTCTACTGTTCCGGCACCTTGATATCCAATTTTACTCACCATATTAACTGTTTTTTCAAACAAATCTTTTCTAATTTCATCTTTCAAAACTGGACTTGGGGTTTCTTCAATTAATTTTTGATGTCTTCTTTGGACAGAGCAATCTCTTTCATGTAAATGAACAGTCCGATTTTTTCCAGCTAAAATTTGAACTTCTATATGTCTTGGATTCTGGAAAAATTTTTCAATATAAACTTCATCGTTACCAAAATATTTTTTAGCTTCAGATTTGGCTGTCGAAAAAAGAGTTTCAAACTCCTCTTCTTTATGAACAATTTTCATACCCTTACCACCACCTCCACCAGAAGCTTTAATCAAAAGCGGGAAACCAGTCTTTTTAGAAAGCTCTTTGGCTTCAGAAACATTTTTTACACCACCTTCAGATCCCTCAATAACAGGTAAACCATTTTCCCTTGCAATTTTTTTAGCCTGTATCTTATCTCCCATCATTTGAATATGTTTTGAGGATGCTCCAATAAAATTAATATTATTATCTTCTAATATTTTTGCAAAGTTTGCATTTTCAGACAAGAATCCGTAACCAGGATGAACTGCTTCAGCACCAGTTAAATCTATTGCAGATAAAAGAGCCGGGATATTTAAATAACTATTTGCAGGTTGATGAGAGCCGATACAGACACTTTCATCAGCTAATCTTACATGCATACTATCTCTATCCACATCAGAGTGTACCGCCACAGTCGAAATTCCCCATTCTTTACAGGCCCGGATAATTCTAACTGCAATTTCCCCACGGTTTGCAATTAAGATTTTTTTGAACATTATTCTAAGATGATTATGGTTTGTCCAAATTCTACAGCTTGACCGTCAGCAACACAAATTTCCTTAACAATTCCATCAGCAGTAGAGGGCACATGGTTCATTGTTTTCATAGCTTCAATTATCATTATTGTATCACCTTTTTTTATTTTTTTGCCAATCTCAACAAATTTTTTTGCACCAGGTTCAGGTGCATGATAAGCAGTACCAATTATAGGTGAAGTAATTTCATTACCAGATTTTTTAATATTTATAGAACTTGATTCATCTGATAAATTAGAATTATTAGTTTTTGAAGAAACTTGATTATTTACAGACACACTATTTTTAGAAACTTTTATTTTTGTGTCTTTTTCAGTATATTCTAATTCTGTAAGATTAAATTCATCTAAGTAATCACTTAATTCTTTTATAATTTTTTTATCAATTTTCATTTTTTTAAAAGGTTTTGCATTGAAATTATGGCTAAAATATAACCATCTGTACCTAATCCAAAAATACCTCCCGTAACAATATCACTAATTAAAGATTTATGTCTAAATTCCTCTCTTTTGTAAATATTAGATATATGTAGCTCAATTATGGGTTTTTTAAAAATATCCAAAGCATCTCTAATTGCAACAGAAGTGTGAGTGAATGCTGCGGCATTAATAATCATTCCATCAAACTTTTTTCTAGAGTCTTGAATTATATTAACTAACTCTCCCTCAACATTAGATTGAGCAAATTCAACTTCGAGATTAAGTTCCTGAGATTTTTTTTGACAGTTTTCTTTTAATTTTTCTAAATTGATAGATCCATATTGTGATTGTTCTCTTTCACCTAATAGATTAAGATTTGGGCCGTTAATAATAATAATTTTATTATTCATACATCTTTTATATACGATGAAAAAAATAAAAAAAATAAAAATAAAGATTAATGGTAAAGTAAAGTTAATTAATGAAAATATAAAACTAGCTTATTTAATAAAAATTTTTAAAATACCTATTAAAAAAGTAGCAATTGAATTAAATGAAGAAATAGTAGATAAAAAAAAACTGAATAACATAAATTTAAGAAAAAATGATATAGTCGAAATAGTTCATTTTATTGGGGGTGGTTAAAGTTGAAAAAGGACAATCTAATAGTAGCAAATAAAAAGTTTAATTCCAGACTTATAGTTGGAACAGGAAAATACAAGAATATGACTGAATGTGCAAAAGCTATAAAGTTATCAGGTGCAGATATTGTAACTGTTGCTGTAAGAAGGGTAAATATTTCAGACAAAAAAAAACCCCTTTTGATGAATTATATTGATCCCAAAAAAATAACATATTTACCAAATACAGCTGGATGTTTTAATTCTGATGAAGCGTTGCGTACATTAAGGTTGGCAAGAGAAATTGGTGGATGGAAGTTAGTAAAGTTAGAGGTACTAGGAGATAAAAAAAATTTATTTCCTGAAATGATAGAAACTCTTAAGTCAACTGAAATTTTATCAAAAGAAGGATTTAAGGTTATGGTTTATTGCAATGATGATCCTCTTATGGCAAAAAGATTAGAAAATGTTGGTGCTTGTGCAATTATGCCACTAGCAGCACCAATAGGCTCTGGCCTTGGTATTCAAAATAAAGTTAATATTAAAATAATAAGAAAACAAACAAAATTACCTTTAATAATAGATGCTGGTTTAGGTCAAGCTTCTGATGCTACTATTGCAATGGAGTTAGGTTGTGATGGTGTTTTAGTGAATACAGCTATCGCTAAAGCAAAAAAACCATTTGATATGGCACTAGCATTCAAAAATGCAGTTATTGGAGGAAGACAATCTTATTTATCAGGACGTATAGAAAAAACACTTATGGGAAATCCTTCTTCTCCAACAAAAGGTATTATTTAATTTTTTTAAAAAATTTTTTCTTTCTATAAGGTTTTTTTATAAATTTTTTCTTTTCTTTAAAATTAACAACATTACTATCTTTTTTTTGTTGTTCTAAACTTTTTAAAGTTTCAAAATTTTCAATAAGTTCTAAAGTTTTTTTTGATTTATTTTTTATATCAATTATATACTCAGGTATAATTAATGAAGTGTCTGTAATTATATCAATTTTCATTTTATTTTTTTTTTCAAAATAGTTAAGATCATCCATAAAATTTTCTTTTAAAAAATCAGAAATTTTCTGACAAACTTTTAATTCTACAAATTTTGCTTTATTTAAGACTACTTTTAATTCAACTAATTTAAGCAGTTTTTGTGCAAAAGACTCATCTGTAAGAGCAACTCTCCACTTTACTGCACTTTCTCTTAATCTTTGTCTAGACATTTCAAGTAATCCAAAATTACTAATTCTTCCAATTTGTATACGTGCTCTATCAAAACGACATCTTTCTTTTAATCTTCTTTCAACCAATCTTCTATTTCCAAAACTTAACATATCGATAAAATCGATTATAATTAATCCAGATAAATCTCTAATTTTTATTTGTCTTGCGATCTCGTCTGCTGCTTCAAGATTAGTATCCAGAGCAGTGCTTTCGACATTTTTTTGTTTGATAGAACTTCCAGAGTTGATATCTATAGAAACCAATGCCTCAGTTGGATTGATTACCAAATATCCACCTGAACTTAATTTTATCTCAGAATCAAATATTTGATTTAATTTTTGCTCTATTCCCTCTTCTATAAAAAGAGGAATTTTACCTCTATATTTTTTTATTTTTTTTATATGAGAAGGCATCATCATTTTCATAAAGTTTTGAGCTTTTTTATAACCCTCGTTTCCTTCTATTATTATATTTTTTGTATTTTCATCATACATATCTCTTAAAGTTCTTTTAATAATTTCACTTTCTTGATGGATTAGCGAGGGGGCTATTGAGTTAAGAGCATTGTCTTTAATCTGATGCCAAGTGTTTTGAAGTGTAGTTAAGTCATGATTAATTTCATTTTTTGTTTTATTACTTCCAGCCGTACGTACAATCAATCCCATTTCTTTTGGAATTTCTATGTCGTTAAGAATAGTTCTTATTTTTTTTCTCTCTGCTGGATTGAATATTTTTCTTGAGATACCCCCACCTTTAGGAGTGTTAGGCATTAAGACAATATACTTTCCAGCAATTGATATGAAAGTACTGAGTGCAGCACCTTTTTGACCCCGTTCATCCTTTATTACTTGAACTAAAATAACTTGATTAGGTTTTATAACTTCTTGTATTTTGTATCTTTTAAATCTGAATTTAGTTTGTTTTTTTTCTTCTTTCTCATTATCAAAATTTTCTTTTTCTGATTCTGCTAACTCATTTTTTTCAATAGGATCATCAACCTCTAACTTACCTTCAGCTATATTTTCTTCCTCTTTTGCTTCATTTTCTTTAGAAAGTTTCTCTCTTTCTTTTTCTTCTTGTTCTTTAATAATTTTTAAATCGCTTTTGGGAATTTGATAGTAGTCAGACTGGATATCGTTGAACGATAAAAAACCATGTCTTTCTCTACCAAAGTCAATAAAAGCAGCTTGTAACGACGGTTCAATTCTACTTACTCTACCAAGGTAAATGTTATTTTTATTAAGATTACTTTTTATACCTTCGTATTCGTAATCTTCAATATTACTGTCTGATTTAAGAACAACTCTAGTTTCATTAGGATGCGAGGCATCAATGTACAAATTTTTTTCCATAATGTGATTTTTAATTGTTTCATTTAAGTGTTTATTTACAAATTTTGTTTAAATTCTTATGCCTTATCTTTAACAAATTCCGATATATAATGGAAACAAAATGAGTAATTTAATTAAAAAAATATCTACTATAATTGTAAGTTTTTTTCTAATTATAAGCTTGTCTATTTTCAGTGTTTTATGGACTTTTTCTAATAATATTCCAGATTATAAATTCTTAAAAAGTTATAAACCACCAGTTTCAAGCAAAGTTTATTCCGGTAAAGGTGAATTAGTTGCAGATTTTTCAAAGGAAAAAAGGATATTTGTGCCTTTTAAAGCAATCCCTAAAAATGTGATTCATGCATTCTTGTCTGCGGAAGATAAAAATTTTTTTTCACATCCAGGTGTAGATGCGAAAGGTGTTTTAAGGGCAGTTATTAACAATATCAAAAATATTATGACTTCTAATAGACTAGAAGGTGCATCAACAATTACTCAACAAGTTGCAAAAAATTTTCTATTAACTAATGAGGTAAGTTTAAATAGAAAGGTTAAAGAGGCAATTCTTGCTTTTAGAATTGAAAGAGCTCTATCAAAAGAGAGAATTCTTGAATTGTACCTGAATCAAATTTATCTTGGAAGTGGAGCCTATGGAGTTGCTGCTGCAAGTTTAGAATATTTCGACAAATCGATTAAAGAATTAGATTTTGGTGAAGCAGCACTGTTAGCGGCACTACCCAAGGCTCCAAGTAAATACAATCCCTATAAAAATGTAGAATTAGCTAAATTTAGAAGAGACCTGGTTTTAAAAAATTTATTGGATAATGAATTTATAGACAATGATAAATACGAAGAAGTTAAGAAAACCAACATTATACTAAAAAAAAAGAAAAAAATTTTTTTAGAGGACTCACAATATTTTATTGAAGATGTAAGAAAAAATATTATAGAAAAACTTACTTATGAAAAAGTTTATAAACAAGGTTTTAATATCAATACTCCAATTAATCTTAACCTACAAAAGTTTGCAACAAACTCTCTTAGAGAAGGATTAAAGAATTATGATAGAAGAAAAGGTTGGCGTGGAGCTATAGCTAATAAGACTTATTCCAAAAATTGGTTTAAAGATTTAAAGAAATATAAACTAGAAAATTCAATTGGATGGAAATTAGCTATTGTAAAAGAAATAAATCAATTTTCAGTAAATATTGAAACTTCAGATGGAGCTAAGGGAATAATTTCCTATAAGAACATTTCTTGGACAAAAAAAGAATTTAATGAATTACTTAAAGTTGGAGATGTTATCTATGTAAAAGAATTACAAAAAAATAATTTTAGCTTGGAACAAGTACCAGAAATAAATGGTGGAATAGTTGTTATGGATCCTTATACCGGAAGAGTCTTAGCTTTAAGTGGAGGTTTTAGTTTTAAAAATAGCGAGTTTAACAGAGCTTCCCAAGCATTAAGACAACCTGGCTCTGCCTTTAAACCTTTTGTGTATGCGCTAGCTTTAGAAAATAATTACACGCCCACAACTTTAATTCTAGATGCACCTTTGGTCCTGGATCAAGGATCTGATTTAAAGAAATGGAAACCTGAAAATTATGGAAAAAAATTTTATGGCCCATCTACTTTAAGAGTTGGACTTGAAAAATCTAGAAATTTAATGACAGTTAGAATTGCTCAGAGACTAGGAATTGATAAAATAGTTAAATTTTCAGAAGATTTAGGTATTTATGAAAATCCTAGTGAATTATTATCAATATCTCTTGGATCGACTGAAACAACTTTGATTAAATTAACATCTGCTTATTCTGCTTTTGTCAATGGCGGTAAGTTGGTTAAACCAATATTAATTGATAGAGTTCAAGATAGTGAAGGAAATACAATTTTAAATAATGAGAATCGAACCTGTATAGATTGTAATCAAATTTCTTTCACTAGTGAAAATTTTCCAAAAATAAAAGATAATTATAAACAAGTTTTTTCTTCTCAAACAGCTTATCAAGTCACATCTTTATTAGAGGGTGTGGTAAAAAGAGGTACAGGTAAAAAATTGAAAAAACTAAAACTAAACTTGGCTGGAAAAACTGGAACGACAAATGATAATACAGATGCTTGGTTTATTGGTTTTACCTCTAATTTAGTTATAGGTGTTTATGTTGGAATGGATAATCCAAAACCTTTAGGTAAATATGAAACAGGATCCAAAACAGCATTACCAATTTTTGAAAGCTTTATTAAAAAAGCTATTAAAAAGTCCGATGCTCGACCATTTAAAGTTGCTGAAGATATTACAATGATGATTGTTGATCCAATTACAGGACAAAAATCAGACTTTTTATCTAAAGACACTATAATTGAAGTTTTTAAAAGCAACAATGTTAGAAACGGCAATATTCAATATTTAAATAGTAATAGAATAGACTCAAATAATATATTAAGGTTTTACTAATGGAAGATAAATTTTTTAATCAAAAAAAAGAAATAGAAAAAATTAATCAAAGAGTAAAGGAGTATCTTTGAGAAAAATAACATTTATTTAAGGTTAGAAAATCATAACAAGAAAATGCTTGATGCTAACTTTTGGCAAAATAAAGCATCATCAAAAAGCATTATAAAAGAAAAGAAATTATTTGAAGATTTAATTAATTCATTTGAAAATTCGATTGAAGTGTTGGAAGATTTGAAGGATTTATATCAATTAGCAACAGATGAAAATAACGAAAGTATTCAAAGTGAAATTTTAAATAATATTCAAGATTTAAGGGACAGTGTAAAAAAAAATGAAATTAATTGCTTTTTGTCAAATGAAGCAGACTCACTTGATTGTTATGTGGAAATTCACGCTGGTGCAGGAGGTACAGAAAGTCAAGATTGGGCTGACATGTTAAGAAGAATGTATTTGAAATGGTCTGATAAAAAAGAATTTAAATCTCAATTAATTAGTGAACACAAAGGAGAAGAGGCTGGAATAAAATCATCAACCATTAAAATTGAGGGTGATTATGTATTTGGTTGGTTAAAAAAAGAGTCAGGTATACATCGTCTAGTAAGAATTTCACCATTTGACTCTGGAGCCCGAAGACATACAAGTTTTGCAAGTGTTTGGATTTATCCAGCTATAGACGAAACTATTACAATTGAAATTTTAGATAAAGATTTAAGGATAGACACTTATCGTTCAAGTGGAGCAGGTGGGCAACATGTAAATACAACTGACAGCGCGGTAAGAATTACTCATATTCCATCAAAAATTGTTGTGCAGTGTCAAAATGAAAGATCACAACATAAGAATAAAGAAACTTGTATGAACATGCTAAGAGCTAGACTTTATAACTACGAATTAAAAAAAAAAGAAAAGGAGACACAGTTTTCAGAAACGTTAAAGTCCGATATTGGCTGGGGCCATCAGATTAGATCATATGTTTTGCAACCTTATAGGTTGGTTAAAGACAACAGAACAAATTTTGAAAGTACTAATCCTAGTAAAGTATTAGATGGAGAAATAGATAATTTTTTAGAACAATCGCTATATCAAATTAAATGAAAAAAATAATTTATAAAACTATACTATCCTTAATTATAATTTTGTTATTACTAGTCTCATATTTAAGCATAATTGGATTAGAAACTGATAGATTCAATAATCAAATCGTTAAAAAGATTAATGACCTTAATCAAAATATAGAGGTTGAATTAAAAGAAATAAAATTAATTTTAGAGCCATTCAAACTTAATGTAAAAGCAAAAACTCTTGGATCTACATTAAAATCAAAAAATGGAGAAATAGACATAGAGTCAATTGAAACATATATTTCATTAAGATCATTACTATTAAATAATTTTTCACTTTCTAATCTTGAAATTTCAACAAAGTCAGTAGATATAAAAAAAATTATAGCATTTGTTAGAGAGATTAATAAAGATCCCAAACTTTTTATTTTAGAGAATTTTATCAAAAAGGGTTATTTAATTGCAGATATTAATTTAGAATTTGACGAAAAGGGACAGATTAAAGATAACTACCAAATCAAAGGTTTTATTAGAGATGGAAGAGTAGAGCTTCTCAAAAAGTACAAATTTAATAAAATTAATTTAATTTTTGATATTAATAAAAAATTTACAAACTTAGAAGAAATAGGCGTCACATATAATTCACTGGACCTTTTTTTTGAAAAGCTTGATATAAAAAATATAAATAATGAATTTTTGTTTGATGGTGTAGTTAATAATAAAAATTTTAAAATTGATGAAGAAAATATTAATAAAATATTCTATTCTAATATATTCGGCATAAAGAGAATTAATTTAAGTTCTAAAAATACTTTTTCTTTTAAAATAAATAAAAGATTTAAATTTCAAAATTTTAAATTGAACACAGTGGCTGAAATTAATGAATTAATATTAAAAAACAAATTTCAATTAAAAAATATACTTCCAAATGTTAAAGATGAAATATTACTTAAAAATCATAAATTAGAAATAAATTATAATTATAAAAAAGGATATTTTGTCAAAGGTGAGGGAAACATTTTACTGCAAGACGAAGAAGATTATGTCAGTTATCAACTTAAAAATGAGGATGGTAAAAGTAACTTTGAAACTCTAATCAAAACTACAAAGAATCCAATTGTTATAGATTTTTTAAATTTTAAAAAAAATCAAGAAATTGAAACAAGAGTAAACATTAAAGGATTTAAAGATAAAAATAATTTTACAAAATTAAACTATATTTCTATTAAAGATAAAAAAAATTTAATTGAAATAAAAGAAATATTACTAAACAATGAAAATAGAATTATGAGCTTTAGCAAAGGAAATTTTGATTATCTAGATATCGAAAATAAAAAGAATATTTTTGAAATTACAAACAAAAAAAATAATTATTTATTAGCTGGAAAGTTATTTAATGCCAATAATTTAATTGATAAATCTATAAATTCTGATGAAAAAAAAAATTATAAATTTTCTAAGGACAAGATTAAAATAAAAGTTTCTGTTGATAAGATTAGACTAGACAATAAATTTAATGTTAAAGACTTAAAGGGAAGTTTATCTTTTAAAGATGAAAAAATAGTTAAAGCAGATTTAAATGGGGTATTTTCAAATAACAAAGAATTAAAATTAACAATTAATACCAATGGAAATGAAAAAGTTACCACCATTTTTTCTGGAAATGCTGAGCCCTTTATTAAAAGATATAAATTTATAAAAGGTTTTGAGGAAGGTGTTTTAGATTACAATTCTGTCAAGAATCTTAAAAGATCCTCTTCAACTTTAAAAATTTATGATTTTAAGATAAAAGAAACTACCGTATTAACAAAATTATTAACTCTTGCCTCTCTCCAAGGCATTGCCGATCTACTCTCTGGTGAAGGAATAAGATTTGATGAATTTGAAATGAATTTTGAGGATAAAGATAACTTAATTTCAATAAAAGAAGTTTACTCGATTGGTCCTGCTATATCGCTTTTGATGGAAGGTTACATCGAAAAAAAAAAGCTTGTTAGCTTAAGAGGCACTTTAGTACCTGCGACAACAATTAATAAAGCGATAGGTTCAATTCCAATTTTAGGCAAAATTTTAGTTGGCTCTAAAACTGGCGAGGGAGTTTTTGGTGTAAGTTTTAAAATTAAAGGACCACCCAAAAATCCTGAGACAACAGTAAATCCAATTAAAACATTAACTCCAAGATTTATAACTAGAACACTAGAGAGGATAAAAAAATCAAATTAATTCAATTTTAATATGTCTTTTTTTACCCAAAGAAAGTTTAATCAAATCATTTTGAAATAGATCATTAGTAATTAATAATTTTTCATCAGAGATAATTTGATTGTTTAATTTAATAGCATTTCCCTTTATTAATCTTCTGATTTCACTTTTAGAATTCTCTAATTTAGATAAGATAACCAAATCTATAATAGTTATTTTATTATTAATTTCTTTTTTATTTAATGAGACAGAAGGTAAATTTTCTCCCATCGAATTACCAGCAAAAGTTTGTTTCGCAGTTTCTTCACTATTTATGGCTTCTTGTTTACCATGTAACATTTCTGTTGCTTTATTGGCTAGTAAAATTTTTAACTCATTAATATTTTTATCTTTAGTATTTTCAATTTCTTCAACACTTAAATCTGTAAAAACTTTAAGAAATCTTAAAACATCTCTATCATCTACGTTTCTCCAAAATTGCCAATAATCATAAGGAGATAAAATTTTACTATCTAGCCAAATTGCACCAGATTCTGTTTTTCCCATTTTTGCACCTGAAGCTAAGGTGATTAATGGAGTGGTTAATCCATAAGCTTGTTTATTAGAATATCTCTTAATTAGATCAACTCCATTTACAATGTTTCCCCATTGATCTGAGCCACCCATTTGCAAAACACAATTTTCTTTTTTATTTAATTCTAAAAAATCATAAGCCTGTAATATCATGTAATTAAACTCCATATAACTTAATGACTGCTCTCTTTCCAATCTAGTTTTAACACTATCAAAGCTTAACATTTTATTTATTGTAAAGTGTTTTCCAATATCTCTTAAAAAGGAGATGTAATTTAAATTTTTAAGCCAATTATAATTATTTACAAAAATTGGTTTAATTTTTGAGTCTTTAATATCTAAAAATTTTTTTAATATACTTTCTATACTCTTGATATTTTTTTCTATTTCTTCTTCACTTAATATTGTTCTTGTTTTATCTTTTCCTGAAGGATCACCAATTCTAGTAGTACCACCACCTAATAAAATTATAGGTCTATGTCCATGTTTTTGTAATAGTCTTAAACACATTATTTGAAGCAAGCTACCAACATGAAGACTCTCAGCTGTACAGTCAAAACCAATATAGCCTATGATTTTTTCTTTATCTAATAATTTAGATAATTCATCCTCATTAGTGCATTGATAGAAAAATCCTCTATCTTTAAATTCTTTTAAAAATTTATTCATAAGTATATGCTTCTACAATATACAAATTTTTATAAAAAAAAATAAGAATGGCAAAAAATTACACAGCGTTAGGCCTTATGAGTGGTACTTCAATGGATGGGGTAGATGCCTCAACAATTTTTTCTGATGGCAATAAAGATGCAATCACAAGTGTTAAAAACCAGTATTTTGAATATGATAAAAATCTTTATCAAAAATTGACGAATTTAAGAGATAAAATTACCAATTCAAAAGATCTTAAAAATTATTTTGAAGATCTTAATTCAATTGAAAAAGAAATTACCTTATTCCATGCAAAAATTGTCAATGAAATGATTAAATCTCATACTAAACTTGAGATAGATATAGTAGGGTTTCATGGTCAAACAATATTTCATAGTGCAGAAGAAAAAATTACAGTTCAATTAGGTGATGGAAAACTCTTATCTGAGCTAACAAAAAAGAAAGTAGTTTATAATTTTAGGCATAATGATCTTCAAAAGGGAGGTCAGGGGGCGCCCTTAACTCCAATTTTTCATCAAAATTTAATTAGAAATATTGATTCAGAATGGTGGCCGGTTGTAGCTCTTAATATAGGAGGTATTTCTAATGCAACAAGTGTTTCAAGGCTTTATCCAATAGATGTTAAGGATGATATAAATCTAAAAAGATATGGAAAGGATTATAAATTATTTGCAGAAGATATTGGTCCAGGAAATTGTTTGATTGATGAATGGATAAGAAAGAATTCTAAATATAGATATGATAAGGATGGTTTGATAGCTAAATCAGGAAAAGTAAATGAATTAATTTTTAATCAGGTAGTAGATAATTTTTTACATTTAGATGGTTTCAAAAAAAAATCTCTTGATATAAAAGATTTTGATATTTCATTTGTAAGAGGCCTTTCTCTAGAAGATGGTGCAGCTACTTTAACTCATCTTACGGCAAGATTAATTGGAGAAGGTTTGAAAAATTTTATGTTTAAAAGTTATGCTCCTAGAATAGATGTTCTGTCTAATGCTACATGTTTAGTTTGTGGTGGAGGTAGAAAAAATAAATTTTTAATAGATATATTAAAAAAAAATTTAGATGTTAAAGAATTGGTATTAATTGATGGGCATGGTATCAATGGAGATTTTATAGAGTCCCAAGCTTTTGCTTATCTTGCAATTAGATCATTCTTAGATTTACCAATTTCATTTCCAGAAACTACTGGATGCAAAGAACCAGCTACTGGTGGAGTAATAGTTAAAAACTTTTAATATAATGCTGTTTCTTTTTTAATATATTTATCAAGATTTTTGACTAATACTGTCTCATTTCTTGAAAAAAAATGGTTCGCTTCAGGTACAGCTTGAAATTCAACTTTAATACCTTTCTGAGCACTCAACCTTTTGTCTAAATCACTAATATGTTCTAGAGGAACTAATTCATCTTTTTTTCCATAAACCATTAGTCCAGAAGTAGGGCAAGGTGATAAAAAAGAAAAATCATATACATTAGGTTGAGGTGAGACTGCAATGAATCTATTTATTTCTGGTCTTCTCATTAAAAGTTGCATTGCTATTAAAGATCCAAAAGAAAATCCCGATACCCAACATTGTGAATTATCAAAATTTTCTCGTTCAAGCCAATCTAATGCGGCTGCAGCATCAGCTAGTTCACCTTGGCCATTATCAAACTCACCATCACTTTTTCCAACACCTCTAAAATTTACTCTACAAACAGAAAAATCATTTTCCATAAATGTATTAAATATTTCCACAACTACTTTGTTGTTCATTGTTCCTCCATATTGAGGGTGAGGTTGTAAAACAAGAGCTACTGGTGATGTTTGTTTTTTACTTTTGAAATATTTTGCTTCAAGTCTTCCAGCAGGTCCTGGAATAAATATTTCTGAAATTTTGTTATCCATAATTGTTATTGATTATTATTCTCAAAAAAAAATTAGGTTTATCACAACTGCGTGACAAAATGTTAGTCTTTTTTTATTTTTAGATACTTGACTAATTTAGTCAGGTTTATATATATCCCATAAAACAGCAATTTTATGAAACTTACATCTAAAGGCAGATATGCGGTAATGGCTTTAGTGGATCTGGCGAGATTTGATAATATCAACCCAGTTTCTCTTAGAGACATATCTTTAAGACAAGGCATTTCCTTAGATTATTTAGAACAAATTTTTTCAAAACTAAGAAAAAAAGAAATTGTTCAAAGTGTTAGAGGTACCCAGGGTGGTTATGTCTTAAATAAAAAAGCAAAAGAAATAAAGCTTACAAATATTTTTGATGCTGTAGATGAAAAAGTTAAAACAGTACAATGTAAAAAAGACTCAAAAAAAGGGTGCAACGGCAAGGCAACAAAATGCCTTACACATAATCTTTGGGACGAATTAGAAAATCATATAAACAATTTTTTTGATGAGAAAAGTTTAGAAGATTTAGTGAAAGATAATAGTGAGAGAAGAGTATAAAAATGGATACTAGAGAAAAGGATATAGAAAATCTAAAAGATTATAAATACGGTTTTACAACTGATATAGAAAACATTAGAGCACCAAAAGGACTAAACGAAGATGTAATTAAATTTATTTCAAATATTAAAAAAGAACCAAAATGGATGCTAGATTTTAGATTAAAAGCATTTGAAAGATTCAAACAATTAAAAGAGCCAAATTGGCAAAAACCAAAATATCCTAAAATTGATTACCAGGATTTATATTACTATTCAGCTCCAAAGAGCATGAAAGATAAACCTAAAAGTCTTGATGAATTAGATCCTAAACTTTTAGAAACTTATAATAAACTCGGCATACCTTTGCAAGAACAAGCTAGGCTCAATGGAATTGCTGTTGATGCAGTTTTTGACTCAGTCTCTGTGGCCACAACATTTAAAGGTGAGTTAACAAAACACGGAATTATTTTTTGTTCAATGTCTGAAGCAATACAAAAACATCCAGAATTAGTAAAAAAATATCTAGGAACAGTAATACCAACAACTGATCATTTCTTTGCTACCTTGAACTCTGCTGTTTTTACTGATGGGTCATTTGTTTATATTCCAGAAGGAGTGAGGTGTCCGATGGAACTCTCAACTTATTTCAGAATAAATGCATCTGAAACTGGACAGTTTGAAAGAACACTAATCATTGCCGACAAAGGTAGTTATGTAAGTTACCTAGAAGGTTGTACGGCTCCTATGAGAGATGAAAATCAATTACATGCTGCGAATGTAGAATTGATAGCTTTAGATGATGCTGAAATTAAATACTCAACAGTACAAAACTGGTATCCAGGTGATGAAAATGGAAAAGGTGGAATATACAATTTCGTAACTAAAAGAGGATTATGCAAAGGTAAAAATTCTAAAATTTCCTGGACTCAAGTTGAGACAGGATCAGCTATAACTTGGAAATATCCTAGCTGCATCTTAAAAGGTGATAATTCAATTGGTGAGTTTTATTCAATAGCTATTACTAACAATCATCAAAAAGCAGACACAGGAACAAAGATGATTCATCTAGGAAAAAATACTAAAAGTAAA
>Ga0209425_10000378_pt1 | contig 54971 bp, 46 predicted proteins | sample COG_05_FD_184749 | JGI IMG/M metagenome (GOLD analysis project Ga0209425, IMG submission 184749) | Pelagic Microbial community sample from North Sea - COGITO 998_met_05 (SPAdes) (version 2) | ecosystem: Environmental > Aquatic > Marine > Neritic zone/Coastal water | place: Helgoland, sampling...
TAGGTTCAATTGATAATAAATATTCCTACCCAGAGGTTAGCGAAATAACACTCGACCTAATGGCCGAATATAAAAGCTTGGTTTATCGTAAATAAGACTGTCATAAAAACTGTATAAATGACCATTTTATAGTTTAAACTCTTCGCTAAATTCAACCACTAAATTTGATGTTAATTTTAGCTTCTCGCTCAAAACTTGATCAGGAACTTTATATCATAATATTTTTCTTGTTATATTGTTAAGTAAATCTTCTATTTTTGTAATTTCTTTTGCGTTAATTTCTAAATATCCTTATCTTTAAGAAAGATTCTATGAATCATAGAATTCATCGTTTATTTTAAAGTAGAAATTGACATAGGAGTTGGAACTTATTAAATCTTCCTAACTACTATATTTCTCAACCAACCCAACAATATGATCAATTAAATCTTTAGTTTCCACCTTGTGTGAAGGTTTACCATCAATATAAACATTATGACGATTATTATTACCGCCAGTAATTCCAATTTTGGTATGAGCAGCTTCACCAAGACCATTAACAACGCAACCTAGAATTGAAACTTCAATTGGATTTTTGATATGAGATGTTCTTTTTTCAACTTCTGATACAACATCAATTACATTAAAAGCCTGGCGAGCACAAGATGGGCAAGAAACTAGATCAACTCCTCTTGCTCTAATTCCTAGAGATTTTAACATTTCATACGCGACCTTAACTTCTTCCACAGGATCTGCAGATAAAGAGACGCGTATTGTATCTCCTATACCACTCATAAGTAGGTGCCCAAGACCAATAGAAGATTTTACAGTTCCAGAAGCAAGGCTACCAGACTCCGTGATACCAATATGAAAAGGATAGCTACACTCCTTAGCTAAATCTTCATAACTACGAATTGCTAAAAATATATCAGAGGCTTTGACGCTGATTTTAATCTCAAAAAAATCATTATCTTCTAAAATTTTAATATGTCTCTTTGCCGACTCAACTAAAGCTGCAGGACATGGTGTTTGGTATTTATCAAGCAATTCCTGCTCTAAAGATCCCGCATTAACCCCGATTCTAATAGAACACCCGTAATCCTTTGCAGCTTTAATAACTTCTTTTATTTTTTTATCAGATCCAATGTTACCAGGATTAATCCTTAAGCATTTTGCTCCAGCTTTTGCCGCCTCAATCGCCCTTCTGTAATGAAAATGTATGTCTGCAATAATTGGAACTGGACAATGTGGAATAATTTTTGCCAAAGCCTCTGACGATTCCTGATCTGGAACTGAGATTCGCATTAATTCCGCACCCGCCTCGTAACATTCATTAACCTGCCTAATTGTATCCTCTATATCAGTGGTCAATGTGCTTGTCATCGACTGCACTGAAATTGGATTATTAGCACCAATTTTGACATCTCCAACTGAAATTTCATTAGTTTTGCGACGATTTATTATCCTAAAAGATCTAGTTTGCTTCATATCTTATCAATATTACTTTTTTTAATTTCAAAAAGTTGTATATAAATAACCTAAACATTATCAAATTATTTTTGCACGACTTTTAAGTATAAATAACCAATAATTCCAAAAATAATAATGAATCCAAAAACAAAAACTGAAACAATAATTGTGACATAGAATATGGCGGCTGTGATAATAAAAAATAAGGATATTAAGAAAACTTTTCTAAAAAAATCTTTTATTTTATTGACTACTCTCTGATCTTCCTCGTTAATTATTATTATTTTTCTTTTCATATTGCACTTTAATTAATTTAGAAATTCTCTTCGTTTCATCTAATATATTTCTAGGATATTTTTCTAAAACTTCAATATTATCTTCTAATTTTCTAGCATATTTGCTATCAAATAAATTTTTATGAAATTTTAAATGCTTATTTGAGCAAAATTCTTTTTCTGAAAAAATATAAATAGGTTTATTCAGACTAGAAATCTCAGAACATATGGAAATTGAGTCCCCAGTTGCAATAATATAATCGGCATCCTTTAAAATTGCCAGATACGGATTTGGCTTCTTAAACTCATATTTAAAAAATTTATAATTACATTCTAAGTTATTTTGAAATTCTTGCAATATAAGATCATCCGTCCTCCTACTATCTAATATTAACAGACTGGCATTCATGTTGTTTGAAATATTTTGACAAATTTTTCTTAATTTTATGGCAGTTTGGAGTGTGAAAATTTTTTTTCTTGAGGATCCTCCAAGTAAAAGAGCGATTTTTGGATTCTTAATGTTTCCAAGTAAATCCTTAAATTTATGATACTCTAATGCTAATTTTTTATGATTTATTTTCGTTAGTGACCCAAAACTTCTAATAATATTTGGATTCTGATAGTTTTTATCATGGTTGGGCAAAATTATAATATCAAATTTATTAAAACTGATATTTGGATTCATAATTTGTACCAAAAAACTATTTTTATGATGCTTCCTAAGGAAAATGGCAATTTTTGCTAACTTCCTGCCGCAAGAAATAATAATATCAGGAGATTTTGCATTTATTAACCCCTCTTTTAAGTTGGTACTCATACCTATTAAGGAATTAAATTTTAAAAAATTAGGTAAATTTGCCAGCCTATTATAGGATATTTCTTTGATTTGGTAATTTTCTGATAAATTTTGAGCTAAACCTACGGTCTGAGAATTATTACCAGCCCGATTGTCAGTTAAAGCCCAAATTAACATTAATTAAAGAATATCTTGCTTTGTTTTCTTCCAATCAGCGCTAAAGGTAGCCAAACCTTTGTCAGTTAACGGATGAGAAACTAATTGATTGAATACCTTAGCTGGAATTGTGGCGACATCAGCTCCAATTTTTGCTGATTCAGTGATGTGGATAGGATTCCTAATTGACGCAACAAGAATTTCGGTCTCAAATTCTGGATAATTATCATAAATCATCCTGATATCAGAAATTAATTCCAGACCATTGAAAGATATATCATCCAACCTTCCTACAAAAGGCGAAACATAGCTGGCTCCAGCCTTAGCTGCCAATATCGCCTGGGCAGTAGAAAAGCAAAGAGTAACATTGGTTGCTATACCCTCATTAGAAAAATATTTACAAGCTTTTAACCCTGCCATAGTTAATGGCAATTTAATGCAAATATTATTAGCAATTTTAGCTAATTTTAACCCCTCCTTAATCATATTTTCAGAGTCGGTTGCCATCACTTCGGCACTGACTGGGCCATCGGTGATTTTAGTAATTTCTTTTAATATTTCAAAAAAATTACCACCCTCTTTAGCAATTAATGATGGATTTGTTGTCACTCCGTCAAGCAAGCCAGAACTTGATAATTCTTTAATTTCTTCTATATTTGCTGTATCTATAAAAAATTTCATCTTATAATATTAATTCATTGTTATTAAAAAAAGATTTAAATAAATCTTTTATCTGGTTGTGCCAACTAACGAAACCAAATGATTAAAAGCACTTTCTACATATTGTCATTTTTGATTATCTTTGTCAATAATCTATATGCCTCACAAGATATTAAAATAATTGCCAAAGTTAATAATCAAATTATTACTAATATTGATATTAATCAATATTACAAACTAACTAGGTTTTTGTCTGAAATTGATGTCGAGTCTAAATCGCAAAAAAAGATTATTCTCAACAAATTATTGCAACAAATTATTGAAGAAAAATTACGACTTACTGATATTAAAAAGCAAAATATCACTACAAATACAGAAATAGAAAGTGAAATTAATCAAATCATTGTCAATCATCATGGAGACTTGGCGACGTTAAAAAAAAGGATGAAGGATATGGATATTTCCTATAAAAATTATCGAGATCAAATTAAAACTAAAATTCTTTTTAGTAAGGTGGTACAAAAAAATATCTCTCCCGCAATTAAGGCCACAAACTCAGATATTAACGAAATTTTAGAAATTAATAATATAAAAAATACTATTAAATCCTTTAAAATCTTAGAAATTTATATAGCTAAGAGTGACAATGCTCAAAAAATAGCTAAAATATTATTTTCAGAACTTAAGGATAGCTCCAATTTTAAAAAATTATCTAAAGAATTTTCTAGTTTATATGATCATGTATCTGTAGAAGATGCTACTTGGATTAAGGAAGGGGAGTTGAATCCTAAATTATACCAATCAATTTCAAATTTAGATATAGGGCAAATATCTAATCCAACCGAACTCAATGAATCCTATTATATTTTTAAAATTATCGACAAGAAAGATATTCCTAATGTTGATATTAACAATTTAAGACAAATTGAAGATATGATATTTAAAAAAAAATTATTAGTATCTATCAAATCATACATGTCTGACTTAAGAAAAAACAGCAATATTGTTATATTTTAATCTTATACATTGAAAATAAAAGATTTTAAAAAAAATAAATTATTTAATAGGAGGATTTTAATCCTTGGGATATTCAAACTGACATTGTTTAGTAGTATAGTAAGTCGCCTAGCGTATTTACAAATATTTAAAAATGAAGAATATTCTATAAGATCCGATAAAAATAGAATTAAACCTGCTATACAGCCATCTCCAAGGGGCGATATCTACGATAGAAATAATCAACCACTGACGATCAACAGAAAAAAATATAAATTAATATTTTATCCCAGAAGTAAAGATAGGACTAAGAAAGTAATGGCAAAAATTATTGATATTTTGCAATTACACAAAGAAACAATTGATATTATTTTCAAAAAAATTAAAAAGAATCGCTCCTATCTTGGATCTATAACCTTAATTGAAAACATAAAATGGGATGATCTATCTCGATTAGAGGTTAATAAGTATAAACTAGAAGATACAGCTATAGAGGCTGGAATCAATCGTAATTATCTTTTTCCATATCAAAACGCTCATATTACTGGATATGTCTCCTCTCCGCTAAAAAAAGATATTTCAGATAAAAATAAAAAAATTTACAATCATCCTGATTTTAAAATTGGTGCCAGAGGTATAGAGAAAGAATTTGATGATACTTTACGCGGAAAATACGGAGTAAGGTATGTCGAAATAAACGCTTATGGAATTCCTATAAGGACTTTGCGACATAATAAACCATCCAAAGGCCAAGACATATCCTTGAGTATCGATAACGAACTGCAAGAAAAATCATATGACCTGTTAAAAGATAAAAAATCTTCATTAATATTGATGGATGTAAATAATGGAGAGATATTATCCTATATATCAACCCCGTCATTTGATCCTAATTTACTATCTACAGGAATCTCAAATGAGGATTGGGATAAATTAAAAAATAATCCAGATAAGCCCTTAAATAATAGGCCCATTGCAGCTCTTTATCCACCAGCGTCAACTTTTAAATTAATGGTTGCTATCGCTGCCATTGAAAATAATTTTAACAGTAAGGAGACAATAAAATGTAATGGCTCTTTTAGGGTTGGCAATAGAATGTTTCATTGTTGGCAAGAAAAAGGTCATGGTAGGCTAGACCTAGAAGGAGCAATAAAACATTCATGCAATATTTATTTTTATAAAATAGTTCAAGATATTGGATTTAACAAAATTGCAAACATTGCTCGTAAATTTGGATATGGAGAAAGATTTGATTTAGATATAGGCACCTTCTACGAGGGAACCGTACCAACTCCTGAGTGGAAAATGAAAAAATACAATAAAAAATGGGTTGGAGGCGACGACATTAACGCTGTAATTGGCCAAGGATATGTGTTGTCAAACCCTCTACAAATTGCAGTTGCAACAGCAAGAATAGCAAATAACGGCAAAAGAGTAATTCCTACCATAATTAAAAATGATGCTGTTACTCAATCTAATTTAGAATTGCCAGAATTGACCATAGCCAATGAACAATCAATAAAATTCTTAAAAAATTCAATGTCAAAAGTTGTTAATGAAAAAGGGGGAACGGCATATTACAGAAGAATCAAAGAAAAACAATTTCAAATGGCTGGTAAAACCGGAACAGCCCAATCCGTCTCTACTTCTAAAGACGGTGAAAGTACAAGAAAAGATCATGCAATTTTTACCGCCTTTGCACCGATATCTAAACCAAAATTTGCCATATCTATTGTAATTGAAAATATTGGATTCGGCTCAACATATGCAGCGCCAGTAGCAAGAGACATATTGCTAGCGGCACAAAAAAAATATTTATAATACCAATTTATCAAATTTAACAAAACGATTTCTAATTTCTTAGAGAAGAGATAGAAAGAAAGTATTGCAGTTAAATATGACAATTGGAGACTAGGATCTAAATTCAACCACTAATTTAAACAAAACATATAATTTTAAACCAAAGAATTTGATGATAATTTCAGCTTCCTGTTCCAAACTTGGTTAAGAGTTTTATATCCTAATATTTTTCTTGACATATTATTAAGTAAATTTTCTATTTTTTATAATATCCCTATCTTTAGTAAAGATTCTATAAATCATAGAATTTATCTTTTCTACTAGTCCTTTTTACCAAGCTCTGCAAGTATCACAAAAATAAGTTTTAAATCCTTTGAGATGAGTCGCAACATACAGTAGAACTAGTTTTATTTCCATTAAAAGATAAATTAACTTTTTGAGAAGCCTTGTTAATTATAGCTGAAATATTAGGTATGACTACAAAATAAATTAATAATTATTGATTATCATATAAAAATAATCTTTATACAAGTTGGTTATTAATCGATCATATCATAGAAACCCTAAAGAAAATCATAGAATTCCTTGCCGATATCTATCTCTTCTCGACTATTTTTTTTGCGCCAAATGTTAGTGTCACGAAGTGAGTAAATACAACCACAATATTCTTGTTTATAAAATTTCTCTTCTTTAGAAATTTCATACATGCGTGAACTACCGCCCCCTTTACGCCAATTATAAGTCCAATAGTTAATGTTTTTATAATTATTAGCGGCCCTTACTCCACAATCATTAATTTGATCCATATCTTTCCAGCGAGAAATACCAAGAGAGGTAGAAATAACATTAAAACCATTTTCATATGCATAGAGAGCGGTCCTTTCAAAACGCATATCAAAACACTTAGTACACCTTTCTCCTCTTTCGGGTTCATTCTCTAAGCCTTTTGCTCTTTTAAACCAATCTTGAATATCATAATCAGCATCAACAAAATCAATTCCTAATTTTTCTGCAAAGCGAATATTCTCATTCTTGCGGATTTCATATTCTTTTTTTGGATGAATATTGGGATTGTAAAAGAAAATAGTTAATTCTATGCCAGAATCAACTATTCTTTGGATTAGATCTGCTGAGCATGGAGCACAACAGCTATGAAGAAGTAGTTTATTGTCAGAATTAAACTCCTCTGGAATTATTAACTTTTCTATATTATTCGGCCTTGGTTTTTGCTGCAACCCCCTTTGACTCTTCTCCTGCTGGAACTTGTTTTGTATCTTGTTTTTGTCTATTTTCATATAGGGTATAAAAATCAATTGGCTCAATCATTAATGGTGGAAATCCACCATCTAAAGTTGCGTGAGTCATAATTCTTCTGACATAGGGGAAGATGATATTTGGACAATAAATTAATAGAGTTTGCTCTAATAATTTTTCTTCAATATCAATCAACTCAAAAACTCCTGCATAAGAACATTCGCAAATAAAGGACTTCTCTTTAGTTTCATCAATCTCGGCATAAGATTTAATTGATAAAACAACTTCATACTCATTACTATCAGAGACCTTATTAGCATTAATATCGACTGCTAATTTAATTTCAGATTTAGTAATATTTTTTTTAAAGATTGCTGGAGCATTTGGGAGTTCAAACGAAAAATCCTTTAAGTACTGAGCTTTAACTTTAATATTAGACATTATTTTAGATATTTTGAATTAATTATTTTAATAGATTTCTGAGCTGAATCCATTACGATAGAATTAACAATATTGAAATTATCATTCCTAACGATACCACTAAGCATTGAGCCGTGAGTAACTCCAGAAGCTACGAACAAGCAATCGCCCTTAACCATCTCAGCAATCGAATATTTTTTACTTAAATCGGTAATACCCATTTTTTTAGCACGATTAATTTGCTTCTGATTATTGTCAAATATTAGACGACCAAGCATTTGAGAATTACAAACCTTAAGCGCAGTTGCGGCCAAAACTCCCTCTGGAGCACCGCCGGTTCCCATATAGATATCAATTCCAGTTTTTGGATCAGTTGTTGCAATTGCTGCAGCAACATCACCATCAGAAATTAATCTTACCCTAGCGCCAGATTCACGAGACTTTGCGATCAACTCTTCATGACGAGTACGATCTAAAATCATTACCGTTAAGTCAGAAATGTTACATTTTTTAGCTCTAGCTAAGTTTTGAAGATTTGTCTTTGGAGAATTATCAAGATCAATAATATCTTTTGGCAAATTTGGACCAATAGCAATTTTGTCCATATAAACATCTGGAGCATTAAGTAAGTTACCCTTCTTGGAAAAAGCAATTACAGTTAAAGAGTTTGGGTTTGCAGTTGCACAAATGGTGGTACCTTCTAATGGGTCAAGGGCAATATCAAGCTCTAAGCCACCAGTTCCAACTTCCTCACCAATATAAAGCATTGGCGCTTCGTCTCTTTCACCCTCGCCTATAACAATAGTACCGCTAATTGGCATCTGATTAAGAGAGTTCCTCATAGAATCAACAGCTGCAGCATCAGCTAACTTCTCTTTACCTCTGCCAATCCACTCATAACAAGCAATAGCAGCATTTTCAGCAGTTCTTAATGCACCAGAAGTGATATCAGAAATTATTGCCATATTTTTTAACTAGAAATTTTCTTTTCCTTAAATAAAACATGCTTTCTAACTACTGGGTCGTATTTTTTAAACTCCATTTTATCCTTTTTTTGTGTCATATTTCTTCTACCAATATAATAAAAACCAGTATCTGCAGTGCTCACTAGCTTAACTTGTGTAGATTTTCTATTTGATTTTGATGCTTTCTTACTCATATCTAAATATTTATTTTAGCTTCTTTTTTTATTAACAGACTTTATAATTAAAAAGTAATTTTAAGTAGTAGCTGTTAATTAATCAAGATATAAGTTTAGTGTTTGGTAGGAATAAAATAGAAAAACCAAAAAAAACAGATGGAGCATTGTTGGAAATTAATAAAATTTTTGATACCTTTCAGGGTGAAGCTCTTTATAGCGGCTTTCCAGCGACATTTATTCGATTAGCAAAATGCAATTTGCAATGTAAATTTTGCGATACTGATTTTGAAAATTATCAAGAATTAAAAATTGATGCAATTATTCAGCAAATTAATCAGAAACTGGTAATTATTACTGGCGGGGAACCATTGAGACAAAATATTATCCCCCTATGCCAAAAATTAATTAAAAATAATCATATTATACAGATTGAAACTAATGGCACTTTATTTTTAAATTTACCTCCTAAGGTTGAAGTTTGCTGCTCACCAAAAATTTCTAACGGTAAATATCATGACATTAGATCTGATTTATTGCCAAAAATTACTTTTTTTAAATTTTTAATCTCAGAATTTCAGGAGGGATATAATCAGGTTCCCGATTTAGGGCAAAAAAAACATAATATTCCAGTTTATTTACAAGCAATTGATGAATATAATGAAGATAAAAATCAAAAAAATCTCAAACTAACTCTAAAGCTTGCCAAAGAAAATGGCTGTCGCCTATCGCTGCAAACTCATAAAATATGGAGCATTGAGTAAACAAAAGTAGCCTCTAAAAAATTTAGTTGTAACTAGAGTAGCTCTTTTTGGAAATTTAATTTATGCACCCTAAAAATGTAAATCAGCAAACTCATCCATCTCAAAAATTGTTGCCATGTCTTTATCTCCACGACCACAAAGGTTAATAATAATAATTTGATCCTTTCGCATTTTTGGTGCCTGCTTTAGTAAGAATGCGACGGCATGAGAAGGCTCTAATGCTGGAATAATTCCTTCCATTTTGCTACAAATTTTGAAAGCTTCCAAAGCCTCCCTATCTGTTGCAGAAACATAATTAACGCGACCGATAGAATGCAAAAAGGCATGTTCTGGACCAATACCGGGATAGTCAAGACCAGCAGAAATTGAGTGAGCATCTAAAATCTGACCCTCATCATCTTGCAAAAAATAAGTTAAATTACCATGTAAAATAGCTTTTGAACCAGCAGTAATTGAGGCAGAATGTTCACCAGTTTCTACACCTAAGCCACCAGCTTCAACGCCAAAAATTTCAACCTCCTTATTATCGATAAAAGGATAAAATAGACCAATAGAATTTGATCCGCCACCAATACAAGCAATTAATGCGTCTGGCAAACGACCTTCAGCTTCTAGAATTTGCTCCTTTGCTTCATTACCAATTACTGAATGAAAATCACGAATCATAACGGGATAAGGATGTGGCCCCGCAACTGTACCTAGTAAATAATAAGTATCCTCACTATTAGAAGCCCAATCTTTTAAAGCTTCATTGATAGCATTCTTTAAACTCGCAGAGCCAGAAGAAACTGACACAACTTTAGCGCCAAGTAATTTCATGCGAAAAACATTATGTTTTTGCCTTTCAATATCTTTAGCCCCCATATAAATAACACAAGGTAGATCCAGTAAGGCGCAAATTGTTGCAGTTGCAACGCCATGTTGACCAGCCCCAGTTTCGGCAATTATTCTCTTTTTACCCATTCTTTTGGCCATCAAGGCTTGACCAATACAATTATTGATTTTGTGCGATCCTGTATGATTTAATTCATCTCTTTTAAAATAAATTTTAGCACCATTACAATATTTGGTTATTTTTTTTGCAAAATAAAGTGGCGAAGGACGACCGGCATAATATTTAAGATAATAATTAAACTCATCCCAAAAAGATTGATCATTCTTTACTTTTTTATAATGTTCTTCCAACTCCAAAACGGCTGGCATAAGAATTTCAGAAACAAACCTACCTCCAAATTCGCCAAATTTACCATTTTCGTCAGGATAACTATATGTCATATTTTAATAATCGAACATAGAGGTCTAAAGATCGACCCCCAAATTAATTGATTAGCTAACAACGGATTTAAGTTTTATTAATTAATAAAATTTAACTTTTCTAACTCCGAAATAAAATTCCGTCAGCAAAATCGAATGCACCAAATTATGGCGCTGTTTATTTTTAAGGAATAGTTGGGTCACTCCTGTGTTACTACTTTTTTGACTATGTTAGCGCCTCTAATTGCAAAATATAAATTGTGTGACGAGGAAGAGATGGCAATTCCAACATCTCCAACACCTATTTCTATCACCATTTAAAATAAGTTGCTGAGAGCTAATTGTTAGATCGTAAAAATCACCCTTATTTACACCAACTTGAGACAAAGACCCATTCCAAATAATAAGATATAATATAGATTTTAACTCCTTAAATTATTACCTTAATGAGGATTTATTTTAAAATTAAGCAATTTGAAGTCAAGCTATATCCGATTTAGATTTGCTAATAAAATCATCTATTTTCTGTAAAGTTATTTTTTTATAAAGATTCAATAGATTTTGACTTTATCTAAGTCTATTTGAGTTTTAACAGGTTGCGAAACAAATAATACGATTTTAGTCAAGGGTGAATGATCTCCAAATCATGCACTTCAATTTATCTCGATAATCTCTTTAAGCCCTCCTCTAAATCTTCCTTTAAATCCTCAACATCTTCAAGGCCAATATTGATCCTAGCAAAAGATCTATCTTGATATTTATTTTTAGTTACCGATCTTGCCCCATCGAGACCAAAAGGCAAAATCAATGATTCATAGCCACCCCAAGAGTAACCCATACCAAAATAATTTAAATTATCATAAAATGTTGACAATTTCTGGGCAGAGTATTTTTTATCAAACTGAATTGTGAAAAGACCTGCCGCACCCGTAAAATCTCTCTTCCAAATATCATGATATTCGTTAGATTCTAAAGCTGGATAAAATACTTTTGACAATTGAGGCATGCTTTCTAGCCATTTTGCAATCTCTAAAGCAGAATTCTGAGATTCTTTCATTCTGACCTTCATAGTTCTCATGCCACGAAGAGTTAAGTAAGCTGAAAATGGAGAAACTGCAGTTCCCAGAGTGCGATAGGTTGCGTGAATTCTATTATAATCCTCCTGCTCTTTGGCAATAACAGCTCCAATCATGACATCAGAATGCCCATTAATATATTTGGTTACCGCTAGAATTGAAATGTCAACATTGTTTTCAAAAGCCTTATAGTAAATTCCGCTAGACCAAGAATTATCTAAGATAGATTTAATATTATATTTTTTTGTAATAGCTGTGATAACCTTTATGTCAGCGATCTCAAAAGTTAACGAACCAGGACTTTCTAAAAAAATTAATTTGGTATTTTTTTGTATTAATTTTTCAATGTCAATTCCAATATCAGCGTCAAAATAAGTAACTTCAATACCAAAATTTTTAAGAAAACTACTAACAATATGACGAATTGGGTAATAGCAATTATCAGAAAGTAAAATATGATCACCCTGCTCAATATAAGATAGAATGGTAGTAGAAATTGCTGCCATGCCACAAGAGGTAATAATGGCGCCAAAACCATTTTCAATTTCAGCTAAAGAATTTTCTAAAGTAAAGTTTGTCTTACTGCCATATCTGCCATACTTTAATTTAGTGATATTAGCATCTTCATTTTCCGATTCCTTATCTAATAGATCTTGATATGTATCAAAAATAATAGTTGAGCTTTGATAGAGTGGGGTATTAACTACTCCAGATTGTTCGGAGGGATTGCGATAGGAGTGAATAATTCTTGTCGCTTCTCTTGCTTCTCTTTTCATCTGTTATATTAATTGTTAGTCGTAGATTTTATTTCAACCTGATATTTATTTCCTAAATATTTTTCTAATTTTAACCAAATTTCTGAATAAATATCATCTTGATACTCACTATCTAATTTTATTAACTTATTTTTATCGACCTCATTCTTGTTTGGTAAAACTATTTCATTTAATATTACTATATAATATACACCCTCAATCGTGTTAATAGCCCTAGAAACTCCACCCCTTTCTAAAGAAAATATTGTCGAAGTGAGATGTTCTGGATATAGCTGATTAGACCTCTTTACCAGTCTCTCCTTAGTAAACTCAAGATTATATTTTTTAGTTATTTTACTAATATTTTTTGGACTCTCTTTTAGTTCAGCTGATATATTGTGAGCCAAATCACTTAGAGCCGATTCCCTCCTTTCCTTTAATAAAAGATTTCTAATATCTCCCTCAACCTCTTTAAAAGATTTCTGCCTTTCGTCAGTTATTTTAGAAACAAATGCCAAGTAATAATTACCATCATCAGCAAAGATAAGCTCTGAAAATTGATCTTGATCTAAGAAAAATATATCTTCAATGTAATCTTTAATTTGATTATACTCAATTCTTACCCCCTTTTCACTTATCATGTCGATATTTATTGCCGGAAGCTTTTTAATTTTAGCAAAAGGAAATTTCCTTACAAAATCTGTTACTGAATCTAGTAACATTGACTCATCTTCTATTTTTGATATTGCTGCTTTTATAGCTTTGTTTGATTTATCCTTGAATAATTTATCTTCGATTTCTTTTTTTACATCTATAAAGGCCTTCTTTTTAGACCCAATGATATTGTCAACATAGACAATGTGATAACCATAGTCACTCTGCAAGATATCACTAACATCTTTTACCCCTAATTGAAAAACTTTATCAGAGATTTTTTCAGGCAATTCACTCTTAATAACAGTGAGAATAAGCTCGTTTTCATCCTTACCAAACAGTTCTTTAGCATTCTTCTTAAACTGAGGTTTAATATTTTTATTTTTATTAATTTTACTTAGAAATTTTTTAGCGTTAGAGAGTTCGGGAAAAAATATGTTATATAATTTTCTTTTTTCAGGGATAATATATTTATTATTATTATTTTTATACTCTAATAAAGTCTCATTTTTAGTTATTTTAATATCAGATAGAAGGGAGTTTTTTGATATTGAGATTATAGAAACATCTCTCAACTCATCAAACTTATATTTATCTTTATTATTATTATAAAACTCTTCTATCTCTAAAGTTTTAATCTCCGGAATATTTTTTAGATTTGATTGAGAAATTTTTAATAAGGATATTTTCCTTTTTTGATTTTGAAATTGATATCTCTTTGTCAAGAGATCCTGATCAACCTTCATATCTTGAATATCTAAGGCTGAAAATATGATATTAGACGATATTTTAAAATTTAACTCATCAAGATATCTTTCACTATTTAGATTATTAATTCTTAAGAAAGATTGAAATCTTGCCTTATCGAAATCACCGTCAGAATTTTTAAATTCTACTTGATCCAGAATTTGTTTAATAGCTAGGTCACTATTTAAATCTAAATCCATTTCAGAAATTAAATTTTTTAGAATCTCTTCTGATACAATTTGTTGCAAAACAATATTACGAAAATTTTCAGAATCAATATATTCCAAGAGTTCCGGGGTAGGGTTTTTGCCATATAAGTTGTATTTCTTAGCTTCCAACTTTCTTTCAAAATTAATTTGATTAATTTTCTTACCATTTATTTTTGCAACCCAAGAATTATTGCTTTCAAAAACCAGGTCACTAACGCCAAATGTAATAAAACTAAGTCCAACAAAAGATAGAAATACCTTGAAAAATATGTTATTTGTTAAGTTGCGAAATTTTTCCATAATGTAAATATTATTAATAGCCAGTTAAGGAGCCTCTAAAAAAACCTGCCCATGTATTTTCGTAGTCACTTCTTTACTTAAATTTATCTTTTTTAAGTAGTACCTAAGTTCATTATTTTTTGACACAACAAATTATAGGCTAAGAATATCTAAACCATGATCACTTTAAAATCCTCAGAGGATCCTTAGCTTTATTTATCTTTAAGTATTGCAGCATTCTTAACTTTATACAAAAATGATATAATTATTTTATTGGTAAGACTAGAGTAAAATTACTTTCACCCCTCTTAATAATTAAAAATACTCCTTCTTTTTGATTTTTTTGTGATTTTGCGACAATCTTATTCAGCGACTTAACCGATTTCAACTTAACTTGATTTATAGATAGTAAAATATCTCCCTTTAAAATACCTTTAGATTCGGCGATACTATTATCCTTGAGGTTTTCCACTAACAAGCCATCTGTATCTTTGTCGTCAACCTCTTTTAGACTCATTCCAAAAATATTAAAATCAATCTCTGCGATTTTTTCTTTTTTACCCTCCTCTTCCAATTTCTCTATTCTTACTGTTGCATTCTTCTTTTTTCCTAACCTAATGATACCTACCTCAACTTTTGTTCCAATTTTTGTTTTACCAACTATCATTGGTAGCTCCTTCATTTTTACAATCTTCTTATCATTAAACTTAAAAATAATATCACCTGGTAAGACGCCACCCTTATCTGCAGGACTACCCTCAAAAACCTTAACAACCATTGCCCCCGAAACTTCTTTTAGATTAATTGATTCTGCAATTTCTTGGGTAATTTTTTGAACGGAAACTCCTAAATATCCACGCTTAATAGATCCATTTTTTTTGAGCTCTCTAACTACGTCTTTAGCAATGTCAGAAGGTGTAGCAAAGCCAATACCGATATTACCTCCAGAAGGAGAATAAATTGCAGTTGCAATGCCAATCACCTCGCCAGAAACATTAAATAATGGACCGCCTGAATTACCCTTATTAATAGCGGCATCGGTTTGAATAAAATCATTAATTTGACCGGCACTAATATCGCGACCATGTGCAGAGATTATTCCAGCAGATACTGAGCCGCCAAGTCCAAAAGGATTTCCAACCGCAATTACCCACTCACCTATCTTACTCTTAGATGACTCCCCAAATTTAGCAAATTCTAACTTTTGCTTAACATTTATCTTTAAAAGAGCTATATCCGTCTTCTCATCAGAGCCAATTAATTTTGCTTCTATTTTTTCCCCCTCCTGAAGAGAAATAAAAATTTCATCTGTACCATCTATAACATGATTATTAGTAACAATGTAACCATCTTCTGAAATTATAAAGCCAGATCCAGATGAGTAATATTCCTGCTCTGAGTATCCCCTCTTATCAAGAAGGTCTTTTAAATTTTCAGACATTGACCCTTCTGGAAGAATTTTTAAAATTTCTTCTACATCTTGAGATGATTTATTAATATTTTTTTTTGTAGTGGAAATGTTAACTATTGTTGGTAATAATTTTGGAACTATTTCTGAAAAATCAACAAGCCCAGCCTTAATTAGTCCTCCTTTTTTTTCTTTTGGTAGAGAATTTTTAACTGATTTGTCGCCAGCCAAAATGTTATTAGAAAATAATAAGATAAATATTAGTGGTAATAATTTTATCATGACTTATTTAGAGAAATATTTAAAAAACTCATTATTTGGAGAGATGATAACAGAACTATTTTCAGACTGAATAGCTACTTTATAAGCTTTCATAGAGCGATAAAAATCAAAAAACTCTGGATCTTTAGAGAAAGCTTTGGCAAAAATCTTATTAGACACCGCCTCACCCTGACCTTTTAAAATATTAGATTTTTTATCAGCTTCTGACAAAATTACCACCACCTCTCTATCAGACTTAGCTTTAATTCTAGTAGCTTTTTCAAAGCCTTCAGCTCTTATCTCCCTAGCCTCTTTTTCTCTAGCTGTTTGCATTCTACGATAAATCGCCTCAGAATTTTCTTTTGGCAAGTTCCCGCGAACAATTCTGACGTCAATAATTTCAATACCAAAAGTTTTGCTTTCCTCTGCTAAAATTTCTTTAATTTTGGACATTATAACAGATCTTTTGTCAGAAAGAAGGTCGTGCAATGGAAATTCGCCAATAATTTGACGAAGTGAGGAGTCAAAAATAGCACCAAGCCTTTTTTCGGCATTATCTTTATTTTGAACACTGATGTAGAACTGTAAAGGATCTATAATTTTATACTTAGTAAAAGCATCAATGATCAATCTTTTTTGATCTAGAGCTATAACCTCCTGCTCGTCAATAGCTAAATCTAATATTCTTTTCTCAAAAATTACTACATTTTGAATAAAAGGAATTTTAAATTGCAGGCCAGACTCTTTGATTGTTCTCTTTTCCTCACCAAATTGTAGAACAATAGCGGACTGCCTTTGGTCTAAGATAAAAGTAGAATTGATAATTACAAAAAAAGTAATTACTAAAAATATAGCGTATTTATGTAAATTTTTCATTATCTTTTATTTAATTCATTGATTGGTAAAAAAGGAATCATCCCAGATTTTGAAACATCCTGATCAATAATAATTTTATTGGTATCTTTGTAAATTTTTTCCATTGTCTCAAGATATATCCTTCTTCTTGTAACTCTCTTAGCTCTAGCATATTGACGATAAACAGCATTAAAGCGACTAGCTTGACCTTCGGCTTTGGCAATCACTTCAGATTTGTAAGCCTCAGCTTCTTGAATTTTCTTTTCAGCCTTACCTCTGGCATCAGGAATTATAGAATTGCTATAAGCTTCAGCTTTGTTGATTTCCTTTTCCTTGTCGGCTCTTGCGGTTTGCACATCACGAAAAGAATCAATTACCTCGCTCGGAGGATCAACTCTTCGAAGTTGTATTAAATTAATACTAACTCCAGCTCCGTAAGAATCTAAAACCTCTTGTAATCTTGTTTTTGCAGAAGATTCGATTTGTTTTTTACCATCAGAAAGAGCGCTAACAATTGGTGTTTTTGCAATAACCTCTCTCATAGCACTTTCTGCAGCCTTTCTAACGGCCACAACAGGACTCTCTAGATTAAAGACAAAATCCTTAATGTTGCTAATTTTCCACTGCACCTCAAAATCAATATCAACTATGTTTTCATCACCAGTAAGCATTAAAGTATCTACTGGGCGGTAAGATCTTTTTTGAGAATAGAACGGATTACGAGAGGTGCCATTATCTGCAGAAGATGCTGAAAACTTTTCAGTGTTAATTTTGGAGACGCTTTTTTTAATAACGCGACCTAATGGATACGGAATATGATAATTAAGACCAGGCTTGACAGTCTTGTGATATTTGCCAAATAGTAAAACCAGGCCATTTTGATCAGGATTTACCTTAAAGATGCCAGAGGCAAGCCAAAGAGAGATAACAGCTAAAATAATAATTCCAAATAAAGATTTTTGCATAGGATTATCATCTTTAGGAGATTTTCCACCCCCAGAATCATTTCCGCCAAATAATTTTTTTAAAAATTCTTGCGATCCAGATAGTAAATCCTCTATACTTGGTTCATTTGATTTTTTATTATCAGATGTTTTTTTATTACCTCCATCGTAAGAACCCCAAGGGTTATCATTTTTTAATTTAGAAAAATTCATAATATGATTTTATTTATATATCGGATGATATGATTAATGTAATAATAAATTGCTATTTTACAAGAAGTAAATTAGGGGCGCCTCTGAATTATTCTATAATAATTATATTTTGTAGGTATTTTTAGTCTATATAAGTGCTGCTGCATATATATTGTTATATTGTTATTGATTATTGAAAAATAATTATGCTTGGGTTAAGATAATTTATCTTTAACCAAAAATAATATCAATTATCATTTTAAAAAAACAAATATAGCAAAATATTTTCGAAATAAAATTAATGTGAAAATATGAGACATTTTTATATAGCCTTGAGGATTTTTGATAAATCTTGGTCAAAATTAGATGAAGTTAAATTTTTTAATTCTTTTTAAAACTCTTTAACAATGATAAATAATAAATAATAAATACTTAAAATAGATAATAATTATGACACAAAAAAATAGAGCCGTAACAATAGCATATGGTGACGGAATAGGTCCAGAATTAATGGAATCTACAATTAAAATTTTACAAGCAAGTGGTGCAAAATTACATTTTAATGTAATTGAAGTAGGTAAAGAAGTTTATGAAAAAGGTTTTAATTCTGGCTTAATGCCTTCTGCCTGGGAAGAGTTAAGGAATACTAAAATTATGCTTAAAGCTCCTATAACCACTCCTCAGGGAAGTGGTTACAAAAGTCTTAACGTTACTCTTCGTAAAAAGTTAGGATTATATGCTAATGTTCGTCCAGTTACCTCACTCTATCCCTATGTTAACACTAAACATGAAAAGATGGATGTAGCTATTATACGTGAAAATGAGGAAGATTTGTATATGGGTATTGAACATAAGCAAACCGCTAACTCTCAGCAATGTTTAAAATTAATTACCAATAGCGGTAGTGAAAAAATTATTCGCTATGCTTTTAAGTATGCTATTAAAAATAATCGTAAAAAAGTTACTTGCTTTTCAAAGGACAACATTATGAAAATTACTGATGGCGCTTTTCATAGAATATTTGACGAAGTAGCAAAAGAATATTCTGACATTGAGGCAGAGCATTACATCATTGACATTGGATCTGCAAGATTAGCTGCTAAGCCAGAAATCTTTGACGTAATTGTAACCAGCAATTTATATGGCGATATTATTTCCGATATTGCCGCCGAAGTTGCTGGCTCTGTGGGCTTAGCAGGTTCAGCCAATATTGGTGCTGAATATGCTATGTTTGAAGCGATTCACGGTTCCGCCCCAACAATTGCCGGACAGAACAAGGCAAACCCAACCGGCCTTATTCAGGCTGCAATTATGATGCTTGTTCATATTGGTCAAATAGAGACTGCAAATAATATCAGAAACGCTTTATTTAAAACCATTGAAGATGGTATTCACACTTATGATATTTATAATGAAGGAACTAGTACTGAAGAGGTGGGCACTAAAGAGTTTTCTGATGCGGTAATTTCAAGGTTAGGACAAGTCCCAATAAAATTACCGATTGCTAACTTTAAAGAAGTTTTGGAAAATCCTGTCAAAAAACCTAATATTTATAAGGAGGAGATTGCAAAAGATAAAAAACTTATTGGCTTTGATTTATTTCTTGATTGGCAAAACGAGTTTGACGATTTAATTTCTTTAATTAATAAAATTGAAAGCGAAAAATTAGAAGTTAAAATTATTACTGCTAAAGGTCTAATTATGTGGCCTGTAATTGATAAACAAGATCAGAATATCTATCCAAAAGGTCAAACGATTTTAAGATTTATTGGTAAGGGTATTTCTGGTAAGTCAAGCAATCAAATTATCGACACAAAAAAAACTATTACGCATAATGATATTATCGAAATGCTTAAAATCTTTGCTGACAAAGAGGTTGATTTTGTTAAATATGAAGGTCTTTACACTTTTAGTGGTAAGGCTGGATATAGCTCTGCACAAGGAGAGTGAAAACTGAAAAATTTAATCTATTTTTAAAACAAACAGAGTCTGCACTAACTGATTATAATTTTTATTTACAGTCATTTTCAGCTATTGCGTCGATTCTAACTGCCATCTTATTTTATAAAATAATTAAATATTTTTTTCGGTCAAAATGGAAGGAGGTTGCAGAAAAAAAAAGCAGCCTCCTTAAAAATCAGACTTCTTTTGAAGATAATATTCAAAAATTATTAATTAAATATTTTACTCCATTATTCTTACCAGCGACAATCTTGGTTGCCTTATTCTTAGGTATGACTATTTTTTCTATATTTTTTGGAGAAATAATAGTATTCCATGCCGTAATTCAGTTAGTTGCCTTATTCTTATTTTTAAGATTTATTAGAATAATCTCTGTAAGCACTTTTATTGCTAATGTTCTTGGTATTTTCTTGGTACCAATCGTGATTTTAAATTTTATTGGCCTGTTAGATGCTGCAACATCTTATTTAGACCAATTTACTTTAAGTGTTGGGCAAATTCACATATCTATTTATAGTATTTTACATTCTATAATTACCCTCATTACTGCATTTTGGTTTTCCCGCCTAGTATCTAAAAATATTAAATCATTTATTAACAAGAACCGCACTATTAGGTCAACTACCAAAGGTATTTTAACTAAAGTAGTTGATATTGTTATATATTTAATAATATTTGGTATCTTAATGAAAGTTTTCGGTTTCGACATGACTACTTTTGCGGTATTTAGTGGTGCAATTGGTGTTGGTCTTGGTTTCGGCTTACAAAAGATTGTTGCTAATTTTGTTGGCGGTATGATTCTTCTTTTTGAAAAATCAGTTGAAATTGGCAACGTAATTGAGCTTGAAGATGGGGCAATTTATGGTAAAGTAGCTTATTTTGGGGGTAGATATACCCTAATTGAAACCATGGATGGTAAGGAGATCATGGTTCCAAATGAGGATCTTATAACCAAGAAGGTTGTAAACTTGACCTATAGTAATAATAAGGCTCGAATCGAGGTTGATGTTAACGTTGATTTTGATGCAGACCTTAATAAGGTTCAGGATTTAATTGTAAATATTGCCAAAGATCACCCAAGCTGCTTAAGATTTCCCGAAGCAAAATGTCATATTTACAAATTCGATGATTACGCAATAAAACTTCGTCTATTCTTTTGGATTAGCGACGTTTCTGATGGGGTTTATGAACCAAGAAGTGAGGTAATGGTTAAAATTTGGAATATTTTAAAAGAAAACAATATCAAAGTTCCTTACCCAAAAAGAGATATTTCTAAGTATGTTAATTAAATTAATGTCATAATCTCACCTAATAAATATATGAGGATGAGCTTTGATATTGCGCCAATTATTAATTTTAACTAATTTTTAAGTTGAAAAATTTATAATTTCATGTACAATGAGGTATTATATAAATATTTTTACTAGATACGCGCTCTCAATGTTCATTTAAAAAATAAACAATATGGCAAAATATCTTAAGATAAGATTCGGTAAATACATAAGAGAAATATTTATAGATTTCATTACTAAATTTTAGTCAAGATTAGATAAAACTAGATTTTTTACAGTGTTTTGTATGATATTTATAGATAAATAACTGAATTAATGGAAAATTATAAACTGCTAGACGTTCTAGAATTATTTAACTTACCTTTTAACGACCTCATCTTTAGGTCTGCCACAATTCACAGAAAAAATAATAATCCAAATCAGGTTCAAGTTAGTAGTCTTTTAAGTATTAAGACGGGATCTTGCCCTGAGGACTGTAAATATTGCCCACAATCATCCCATTATAATAGCGGATTAAAAAAAGAGCCTTTTATGGACCTTGAGGAAGTAGTAAAACATGCCAAAAAAGCTAAAGATTCTGGCGCCAGTAGATTTTGTATGGGTGCGGCATGGAGAAATCTAAATGATCGCGATCTTGATAAGGTTTGTGATATGATTAAGGAGGTTAATAAATTAGGCCTTGAAAGCTGCGTTACTCTTGGCATGATTAATGGTGCGCAGGCCGAAAAATTAAAAGATGCTGGTCTCGATTACTATAATCACAACATAGATTCTTCTGAGGAATTTTATAAAACAATCATCACGACTCGTAAATTTGAGGATCGCCTCAATACTTTAAAAAATATTGAAGATGCAAAAATTAATGTCTGTTCTGGCGGTATTGTTGGTATGGGTGAATCAAGAGAAGATAGAGCTAAAATGTTGATGATCTTAGCGTCGCTGCCAAATCCGCCAAAATCAGTGCCAATTAATATGCTAGTTAAAACTAATAATAGTCCACTAAGTGAAGCAGAGGATATTGATCATTTTGAATTTATTAAGACAATTGCGGTTGCAAGAATTTTAATGCCAACCTCTGCAGTTAGACTTTCAGCAGGTAGAAGTGAGATGAACGAACAAACACAGTCACTGTGTTTCTTAGCCGGTGCTAATTCAATCTTTTATGGTGAAAAATTATTAACAACTGAAAATCCAGAAATAAAAGAGGATAAGGATCTTTTTAAAAAATTAGGTATTCAAGCGGTTTAAAAAGCCTTTTATGCAGCCGGCTTTATAATTTAGACGCCTTATTTTTTAGACAATTACTTACTCCAATATGCGTATATTGCAAAAAAATTGTAAGATGTTGCTTAAAAACTAAGTTAGTCCAATTACATGAATTTCTTTTAAGTTTTAACGCTCTCATAGAGGGTAAATTAAATAAATATGTCGTCACCAATTATTACAAAATTAGTTCAAAAGAGAGAAGAGTCAAGAATGGGTGGTGGTCAAAAAAGAATTGACATTCAGCATTCGAAGGGAAAGTTAACTGCCAGAGAAAGAATTGAGGTTTTATTAGATCCTGGATCTTTTGAGGAATGTGGACTTTATGTCGAGCATCGTTGTTCTGATTTTTCTATGGAGGATAAAAAGCATGCCGGTGATGGTGTAGTAACAGGTCAAGGAACAATAAATGGTCGTTTAGTATTTTTATACAGTCAAGATTTTACTGTCATGGGAGGTTCTCTTGGTGAAGCTCATGCTAAAAAGATTTGTAAAATTATGGACAGGGCCATGAAAGTTGGCGCTCCAATTGTTGGTATTAATGATTCTGGGGGAGCTAGGATTCAAGAGGGGGTAGATTCTCTTGCTGGTTATGGTGAAATTTTTCAAAGAAATGTAGATGCTAGTGGTGTTGTACCTCAAATTTCATTAATTTTAGGCCCTTGCGCCGGTGGTGCAGTATATTCTCCAGCACTTACTGATTTTATTTTGATGGTTGAGGGATCTTCCTACATGTTTGTAACTGGTCCAGATGTTGTAAAAACAGTAACTCACGAAATAGTTACAGCGGAAGAGCTTGGTGGTGCAAAAGTTCACGCTTCAAAAAGTGGAGTTGCCCACGTAACTTTTAAAAATGATATCGAGGCTCTTTTGCAAGCTAGGAGGTTAATTAACTTCTTACCAACCTCTAATCAGACTCCTATTCCTGAGATTCCAACTGAAGATGGTCAAGACAGGGTTGATATCTCATTAAACACTTTAGTTCCTGAAAATCCAAACCAGCCTTATAATATGAAAGAGTTGGTTGAAAAAATTCTTGATGAAGGTGATTTTTATGAAATTCAGCCAAATTATGCTAACAATATTATTGTTGGCTTTGGTCGCTTAGAAGGATCAACTGTTGGCGTTGTTGCTAATCAGCCTATGAATCTCGCAGGATGTCTTAATATTGAAGCTTCAGCAAAAGCTGCTAGATTTATTAGATTTTGCGACGCTTTTAACATCCCCATCTTAACATTTGTTGATGTACCAGGATTTTTGCCTGGAACTGACCAAGAGCATAATGGTATTATTAAGCATGGTGCCAAATTGCTTTATGCCTATGCCGAAGCAACTGTGCCAAAAATTACTGTTATTACCAGAAAATCTTACGGCGGAGCTTATATCGTAATGAACTCTAAACACTTAAAAGGTGATGTAAATTACGCTTGGGCTAATGCTGAGATTGCGGTTATGGGTCCAGAAGGTGCCGTGGAAATTGTTTTCAAAAAAGAAGCGTCCGACCCTGATTTAAAAAATAAAAAAATTGCAGAATATCGTGAAAAGTTTGCCTCGCCCTTTGTTGCTGCTTCTAGAGGCTTTATAGATGAAGTCATTAGACCTCAAAATACAAGAAAAAGAATCTGTAAATCATTACAAATTCTCAAGAATAAGAAAGAGAGTAAACCGTGGAAAAAGCATGATAATTTACCGTTGTAAATTAATTTAAAGGTAAGCAATATATAAAGATGAACTTAATTATTGATGACGTACGGATCGCTTATGATAGAATTAAAGGTCATATAGTTAAAACTCCAATTATTACTAACGAACTCCTAAATAACGAAATTGGAGCCAATATATTTTTTAAATTAGAAAATCTACAGAAAACTGAGTCTTTCAAAATTAGAGGTGCAACAAATAATTTACTTGCTTTTCATCAAAAAAATGGCAAATTTCCAGACAAGATAACGACCACCAGTTCTGGTAATCACGCTATTGCTATAGCCTATCTGTCAAAAAAATTTGGTATCAAGGATTCAATTATTTTTATTGACAAAGATGCGGCAAAAATAAAAATTGAAGAAAGCAGGAAATATCAATCGCAAGTTATTGTTACAGAGAGTAAGTTAGAATCTAATATTCTTGTTAATCAGAAGGTTGCTGAAGGGTATTATATGTGTAATTCTTATGGAGACGAGGATGTGATATTAGGTCAAGCAACCGCTACTTTTGAGGCTATAAACCAAATTGATGAAGAGATTGATGCAATTTTTACTCCTTGTGGAGGGGGGGGTTTGGTTTCTGGCGCTTATATTGTTGCTAGCGGACTTTCTTATAGTCCAAAAGTTTTTGCTGTTGAGCCAGAAAATGCTAATGACGCTCAATTGTCCGTTAGAAATAATAAAATTTATAAATTTACCAAGACTCCCAAAACTATTGCTGACGGCGCTAGAACTCTATGTATTTCTGACAAAACCTTTCCTTACATCAAGAAGTTGGATAATATCTATACTGCAAGTGATGATGAAATTATGTTTTGGCATAAAAAATTAACTAATTTACTTAGTATGAAGATTGAGCCGACTGCTGTTTTAGCTTTAGTTGGTGCTAAGAAGTTTGCTGAAGAAAGTAAGAGTAGAAAAAATATTTTAGTTATATTATCTGGTGGCAATGTTGGTCAAAATCTTTAATTTTACACCTCTAAATGTGACATCCTTGTCAGTTAAAATCATTAAACCACAAGTGGTATCTTCAGGAGTTACGTAAATTATTCCGGCACCATAACCTACAATAGTAGAATCAATTCAGGAAATAAATCAAACTTCACTTGTCTAACTGGATGTCAAGATGGATCAACTGTACCAAAATATTGGTTTGAAATCTCAAATGTAGCATTTATTGTTCAAACAGAAGGTACTTGTGATTTGAAACCTTAAGATATTCACACTACTCATGCATCTTGTACATACGACTTTATACCAATTCCCACCTTTAAAGCAGTTTTTTTCGAAATATTTTGTTCATAAATTATTAAAAAATGCCCGCCCTATGTTAATAGGGTGTAAGGCTTTTTGATGATTTAAGGATAAAATATTTCGAAAAAATCTGCCTTAACTTGTATATTTTAAAGATGGGAATTGGTATTAGTCAAGTATTTGAGGGACAAATAACCAATATAGAGAGTCTATTGTAAGGAGTTTCAATTCCTACTAATGTAGATATATCAAGTTGGGATGTAAAAATAATAATTTTTCTCCTAAAATATTTCGACCTAAATGGTCAATTGTAAAGTTTAGATACTCTTGGGTAAAATATTACTTTAGGTTTAATTGTGCAATAAAGCCTTATTTATCCTAAAAAATATTGACAAGTTGAATAAATTATTGATAATTAGTTGTTACTATAGTGTCAAAATTTATCTCTAATTTAGAGATATTTAAGTTACTTCGAAGACTAAAATTACTACAGAAAATAAACAACTATTTTACAGAATATGGTACAATTTACGCTTCCACAAAATTCAAAAATTGATAAAACATCTGGTACAAAATTTGAGTCAAAAACAAAATCTGACAATATGAAGGTGGTTCAGATTTATCGTTATAACCCGGAAGATGACAAAAACCCCTATATTGATGAGTTTGAAGTTGATCTTACTAAGTGCGGGCCAATGGTTCTCGATATTTTAATTAAAATTAAATCTGAACAAGATAGTTCGGTCGCCTTTAGAAGATCTTGTCGCGAAGGTATTTGCGGTTCTTGCTCTATGAATGTTGATGGCACTAACACTCTTGCTTGTATTAAGCCTATTTCCGAATGTAAGGAAGCTATTAAAATTTTTCCACTACCTCATATGCCAGTTATTAAGGATTTAGTTCCCGACTTAACACATTTTTATGATCAATACAAGTCAGTTGAACCTTGGCTACAAGCTCCTGAACCAGAAAATAAATTACAAGAGAGGCTGCAATCACCAGAAGAACGTAAAAAGATAGATGGGCTTTATGAGTGTATTTTATGTGCATGCTGCTCCACTTCTTGCCCTAGCTATTGGTGGAATGGTGATGAATATTTGGGTCCTGCAACTTTACTACAATCTTATCGATTCTTGGCTGATTCTCGCGATGAAGCATCTTCTAAAAGGCTGGAAGATCTTGAGGATCCATTCAAATTATATCGCTGTCATACAATTATGAATTGTACCAGTACCTGCCCTAAAGGTCTAAATCCCGCTAAGGCAATTGGCTCAATTAAAGGAATGATTGTTGAGAATAAAAATAGCTAGGATATTTTAAGATTAAAATTGTTAAAAAATGACTACCCTATGGTAATAAGGTGCAAGGCTTTTTGATGATTTAAGGATAAAAAGATTTCGAAAAAATCTGTCTTAACTTGTATATTTTAAAGATTGGAATTGGTATAATACAGCATTTAGGTAAATTAGTTTGGGTCAGAAATTTATTATTAAATTTACGCTTAATATCGCAATATATTTAGCTAAATTTTATGATAATTTTTTGGCCAAAAATAAGAAGAATAAATTCCCAATTATAGATGAGCTTTGGTATCAGTACTAATCGTCGATCTTAAGAGCAGATATGAAGGCGCTATTTGGAATAGAGATATTACCAATTTCACGCATTTTTTTCTTACCTTTCTTTTGTTTATCAAGTAACTTTCTTTTTCTAGAAACGTCTCCACCATAACATTTAGCCGTTACATCCTTCCTCATCGCTGATACCGTTTCCCTAGCAATAATTTTACCACCAATTGCTGCCTGAATTGCAACCGTAAACATTTGTTTTGGGATTAATTCTTTTAATTTAGAACAGAGTGCTCTACCCCTAAAGTCTGCCTTAGATTTATGAACAATAATTGACAAAGCATCAACAGATTCAGAATTAACTAAAATTGTTAATCTAACTAATTGACTCTCCTTGTAACCACATTCATCAAAATCAAAACTAGCATAGCCCTTGGAATAAGATTTTAACTTATCATAAAAATCATAAACAATTTCATTCAGTGGTAGTTTATAAGTAAGCATAGCGCGAGAACCAACATAAGTTAATCCTTCTTGAATACCCCTCTTATTAGTGCATAATTTTAAAATATCACCCAAATATTCATCCGGAGTCATGATTGTTGCCACAATCCACGGTTCTTCTATAAAATCTATATGAACAGAATCTGGCATTTGAGATGGGCTATGAACTAACAAAGTATCAACCCTCTCCTCCTTTGGCAAATTTCGTGATTTAGTATGATAAATTTTATAAATTACCGATGGCGCAGTTGTTATTAAGTCTAAACCAAATTCTCGATCCAGCCTTTCTTGAATGATCTCTAGATGCAGCAAGCCCAAGAATCCGCAGCGATACCCAAGACCTAAGGCGGTTGAACTTTCGGCTTCAAACTCAAAACTAGCATCATTAAGGTGTAACCTTTCTAAAGAGTCTCGAAATTTATCATAATCAGAAGCATCGGTTGGATAAATTCCACAAAAAACCACTGGTTTGTTTTGCTTAAAGCCAATAAGAGGCTTAGTTTCTTCATCTCCCATCAATATAGCTGTGTCACCAACCTTGCAATCAGATAATTTTTTAATATGAGCATTAATAAAGCCAATTTCGCCGGCCCCTAATTCACTAGAATTTTGTTTGTGAGGTAAAAAATACCCAACATCCTCAACAAGATAGCTGGCACCAGTTTGCATCATGGTTATTTTTTGACCCTTCTTAATAGATCCAGAAATAATTCTAACTAAAATAATGACACCAAGATAAGAATCATACCAACTATCAACAAGTAGTGCTTGTAATTTATTACTTTGTGATGTTGCCGGTGCTGGTAATTTTTTTACTACAGCCTCTAGAACATCTTTAATTCCAAGTCCAGTTTTAGCAGAAATTGCAATCGCTTCACTAGCGTCAATCCCGATTACTTCTTCAATCTGTTGTTTTACTCTTTCTGGATCGGCAGCTGGTAAATCAACCTTATTTAGCACTGGAATAATTTCATGATTTTCATCAATTGCTTTGTAAGCATTAGCTAAGGTTTGAGCTTCAACACCTTGACTAGCATCTACTACTAGAATTGAACCTTCGCAAGCAGAAAGAGAGCGACTAACCTCGTAAGAAAAATCAACATGACCAGGAGTGTCCATAAGGTTTAAAATGTAATCCTCCCCATCATCAGCCTTATATTTTAAACGAACTGTTTGGGATTTAATGGTTATACCCCTTTCTTTTTCAATATCCATTGAATCTAGCATCTGCTCGGTAATATCACGATCTGCAACCGCTCCACAATCTTGAATTAAACGATCAGAAAGTGTTGATTTTCCATGATCAATATGAGCAATGATTGAGAAGTTGCGGATATTAGAAAGGTTTGCCATTATTATCATTATTTGGTGTTAGAGTCGGATTTATTTTTCCATCGCTAGGATTTATTTTTCCATCGCTAGGATTTATTTTTTCATCGCTAGAACCGTCTTGTCTATTATAATATTTTGATTCTTGCGCAGTCCTAGAGGTTGTAAGACCTCTACCAACTTTGTGACCTACTGTCTCTTGTAACGCATTAAATGCAGCTTTAAGAGGATTATTATCATCCCTATTTCTCATATTATCTTTTAATCTATTGATTTCCATTCTACCCTCTTTGCTATTGACATCCATTCCCATACCTTTTACCTGCTTTTTAGCATCATCATCTCGATTTTTCTCTGAAATAAATTGATCACCTCTGGTCTCTGTTAACATCTTAAATTGTTTTTCACCTTCATTCGTACTGCGGTCAATACCCATCTCCTTAGCCTTATTATTTATTGCCTCATCCCTTCCTTTTTGCATATTACGCTTGTCATTATCTGTTAATTTTTTTATATCACGATCTTTTAGATATTTCTTATCCGCATCATCACCAGCACTTCTGAGGGCAAGTTTTTGTGATTTATTCTTAATAAGTTCTTTTTTCTGATTTTCGTGTCTTTTGTCAGAGATTTTACCATAATCAAAATGCTTATCAAGAAACTCATCCCTTCTTTTCTCGAAGCGCTCTCCAATTCCCGTCTTGTTTGAAATAGAGCGGCCAGCAGAAATGGCTGTCATTTTAGCAGAGTTCATGGCGCTATAAATCTGTGAGGCATATACATTACCCTTCTGAATAGCTATGTTACCAACAATTGTGTTACTAACTTTGGTTGATACCTCTATAAAATCATACATCATTTTACACATAAAATAAATAAAAATAATAGCAACTAAATGTGGCACACCACTAATTAAAGACGGATCCGAAGGGCTCATTCCTATGCCGGTGCCAGGTAAGGACCAGAATTCAAACACAGGACCAATACCAACTATAGGAACAGACCATACAGTACCCCAACATACTCTGTAATTAAAATTAAGCCTAAATAATTCATATATTATACCATTAAAAAAACTTAAAAATAATATAATTAAAACCTGCTGCAACCCCAGACCAAGTAACTGCTCATACCAATTTTTAAAGAATCCCTCACCTATCTTAAAAAATTTTAATATGATGAAGATTGGACCATATAATAAAAGTATGGATATTAAGGATTGAGCTATAAGAAAGAATGATATTGAAACAAAAAATGCTTGCAGATACTTTATTATTGCCCAGTAAATAAATATAACATATATTATGCCGAAAAAATTATTAAATATTATACCTAATATTTTTTTATGTATCGTATCCTCAAACAACATTTTGAACATCATGTCGCTAGATTTAAATAATATCCACTTATCACTAAAATCCTTATTTCTTATGGCGCTTAATATTTCAGGATCTCTATCAAAAGTACTGCTCATCAAAAAGGTTATATAATCTATTCCACCCTTAGTTGTGTCAACAAAGAAAGTCTTGTACCAATACCAACTATCTGGACTAATTAACAGATATATAATAGCAATTTTAAGTACCATTGCCATCAAATCCTTCTGCTTCATATCTGATGTACCAATAAAATAACCTATGCCATAAAAAGTTACAAGCAGTATAGAAAGCAACTGAACTAATTTGATAAAAAGATCATTGTGAACTGTGTTAACATAAACCCTCTCTACATAGCCACTCTTTGTTTCGGTACCATCAAGAAAATCTAAAATAGGAGATATTATTCCAGAAACAATTCCGCGAGTATCTGGCCCATTATCAGTTGATACCCTTACGGTAACTTTATAAGATCCAGAATTACCAAAGTTAAATCCACTACAAATTTTATGATCTCTGCATACTGGTGACAGTTGCTGACAAAAAGAGTCTGGTGTCGTTTCTACTAACTTTCCTGCTACACACGCATCACCGACCGTGCTGTCATCATTGCAACATCCGTTATTAATTTCTGTGTAACCTGCTTGGCAATAAGTATCTTCATAATATGGATTATCAATCAATTTACCATTACAGCATGGTTCACCAATACCATCGCAAGATGAATCAGGATTGCAAGTTTTACTGGTATTATTATGATTTATTTCATCAATAAAACAATTATTATCCGATGTATATTGTTGATTTGGATTATATATATTAAAAGCAAGGTACAATTCGTCATCCTTACTATCCTCATTTCTACCTCCATGCATGTAATAATCCTTATATGTAGAAGAGCTTATATCTTTTAAAGTTCCTGATTTTGTAAAACCATAATTATTACCATGATTTTTATCATCTTTGATAATTATTTTTTTAAAAGATGATGTACTATTGCAATTAGTGTCTTCGTTATCACAAAGTACAATTTGCAAATTCTCTCCATTTGAAAATGAGGAGGAGGGTTTAAGGTCGATTTGAAATCCATTTGACCCACTAAATCCATTTGACCCAAGTGCATTCAAATTAGAAAAGAAGGTAGTATCTATTGTAGGAATAATATAGTTCTCATCATCTAAAAATAAAAATTTTATTCTACCTGATTTTGGAAAAGAAATTAGGCTAGTAGGGGATAGTTTATACATACCATAATCATTCTTACTCTCTGTTAATGTAAGATAATTACCAACAGCTGATGAATTATATTTTCCAGTAAAATTACCTGAAATACCGTTAAAAAATTCTACTTCATTAATTCCTTTTGGTAAGGATGATAAATCATCAAGTTTTTCACCTAGGTCAGATAATTTATCCCTATAGTCAGTAGCATCAAAACATTTATAGTTGGACTCAATTGTTGCTGACTTACCATCATTACCAGAGCAAACTCTAGAACCGTCCTCGTTAATAGCATGGACGCAATTATTCATATTTGCTGCCTTATTATTGGGTCTTCCAATAGCTACTCCGACATTTTTACAAAAAACTGCAGGGCGGTATTCTATATGCATTAATGTATTAATATCACAATCACCATCAGACCATTTCCAGCTATCCGGTAAAAACAATAATGTTTGCCCCTTTCTTAGGTAAATAGGATCTGCAAATACACTAAGAAACTCTCCAATTGAGTTTTTATTCTCACCCTGTTGAACAATTATCTCTTTTATAAATGTATCAGTATTAAATTTTTCATGAATAATATCTCCAGATTCATTTTGATTAGTGATGGCAACTTTTAGTGTGCATGAGGTACTTGATAGGGGATTTAAGATGTGCTTAAAAAATCTAACATATCCCGACCTTTCTAATGTCACATGCTTTATGTCACGAATATTTATGGTACAATTATCCCCAGACACAGTTGCGGATTTATTTGGAGGTAATATTATCTGATTATTTACATTGTAACCACTATTATATATAACAGAACAATCATTATTATAGTTTACTAAACTGTATTTATCATCATTCGACACAGTACTACCTGTCCCTAAATAAGAAGGATCACCAGCTAATACTCCACCATCCTCAGAACCATCACTATTATTCAATATGGCACCACCATATTTACCAAGATTTTTAGGATGAGTAATGTCATAATCAGAAATATTGTATTTTTCAGCATATGTTTTAACAGCATCATTTTTAATTTTTGAAATTAATGCTTGATCTAGATTTTCAACATTATCATTACTAATAGACCTCCTCTTAAGGTTTTCATAAAACCCCGTTTTATTGTAATTCTCAGCATAACAATTTGTAACTAAATCTTCCTTACTAAATGCATCTCCTTCACTTTTCAAAGCTCCATAAATCCCACCACCCCAATTTTCACCCTTCACACCAGAAGAAAAGCATTTCCACAACCTAGGATCGGGATCTATTGGGTAATCTCCTATTGCTCTTTCATTTTCGGTGGCACCAGATGAAGCAATATAACCCTTTGGAAATTCCTGAATATATGCATAAAGACGAGAAAATCCTATATGAGCATCTTTTTCCCAAGTAGATGATAGAGATGTCGGACTGCCCGATGATGCCTTAATTTTACCACTTACCATAAAAATAGCATCATCTCCCGCTGAAACATCATAAGCAGAAGGTGATAAGAGGTCATCTTTTTGCATATATTGATGACCGATTGCCGATTCATATTTGTAATTAGCTCCAAAAAAAGCAATGATAGGATTAACATCTCCTCCAAAAGAAATATCTCCAGCCGCTTTAATAAAAATTTTAGTATTACGATTTAATTTTAATCCAGATGTAGAAGCAACTGTTTTTAAGGTGGTACGCTCCCAAGAGGAATTTGATAAGGAAGATTGAAGCTGTTCCCGAGCTTGACAAATTATTTCAGCCTCTTTAAAACAACTCATCTTATTTTCATTAGGAAAACTATCTAAGTCATAACCTGTGCACCCCAGATTATCTAGAAGGTCATAAGAAGCAGAAGATAGCATATTGCCAAGATTATTATTCTCAGTAAGGGTTGGAGTATCTTCAATCATTGACCAATCACAACCCGAAGACGGGACTCCACTAACATCCAAGGTAACAATTTCAGTATCGTAGGCGCCGTAATCTTCTGGATCAATGCAGCCGCTACCACAAGCAGAAACTACGAATATCAGGATGAATATTAAGTAGCGTCCGTTTTTAATAAAAATACACTTATTGCTTGAGGCTTTTCTTAGTGATAAAAATGGTAGGGTTACATTTTTGAATTTTTGAAAAAAATTCATGAAGTAAAGCTAAATTTTTGAAATATAGATCTCACTACCAGATTCTTTAAATTTTTGACTCATTTTACCCATCTCCTCTTGATTATTAGCAAAATCTCTAACGTCTTGAGAGATCTTCATAGAACAAAATTTGGGCCCACACATTGAGCAAAAATGAGCAGTTTTGGCACCATCAGCTGGTAAGGTTTCGTCATGAAAGGATCTTGCCATCTCTGGATCAAGCGCAAGGTTAAACTGATCTTCCCATCTAAATTCAAAACGAGCCTTAGATATTTCATCATCCCACTCCTTAGCGATTGGATTACCCTTAGCGAGATCTGCCGCATGAGCTGCAATTTTATAAGTGATAACTCCCATACGAACATCATCCTTATTTGGAAGTCCTAAATGCTCTTTTGGCGTAACATAACAAAGCATTGCCGTACCATACCAGCCAATCATGGCAGCGCCAATGGCTGAAGTGATATGATCATAGGCTGGAGCAATATCAGTAGTTAGTGGCCCCAAAGTATAGAACGGTACCTCATGACACCATTCTAATTGCTTTTCCATATTTTCCTTAATCAGGTGCATTGGTACATGACCAGGACCTTCGATCATGGTTTGACACTCATATTTTAAGGCAATTTCAGTTAATTCTCCCAAAGTTTTTAACTCAGCAAATTGAGCCTCATCATTAGCATCTGCAATTGATCCAGGACGAAGACCATCACCCAAAGAAAATGAAACATCATAAGAAGATACAATGTCACAAATTTCTTCAAAATTAGTATAAAGGAAGTTTTCCTTGTGATGAGATAGACACCATTTAGCCATTATTGCACCCCCGCGACTAACAATTCCAGTCACTCTGTTTGCAGTCATAGGTATAAAAGGCAATCTCACGCCAGCATGAATAGTAAAATAATCAACGCCCTGTTCACATTGCTCAATTAGAGTGTCGCGATATATCTCCCAAGTTAAATCCTCAGCAACCCCACTAACCTTTTCTAAGGCTTGATAAATTGGCACTGTGCCAACTGGAACTGGACAATTTCTTATAATCCATTCACGAATATTATGAATATTTTTACCAGTTGATAGATCCATTAAAGTATCGCCACCAAAACGAATTGACCAAATCATTTTTTCAACCTCCTCCTCAACGCCAGAAAAAATTGCTGAATTACCAATATTAGTGTTAATTTTAACAAGAAAATTACGACCAATAATCATCGGCTCCGACTCTGGATGATTAATATTATTTGGAATAATTGCCCTACCAGAAGCAACTTCATCACGCACAAATTCAGCAGTGATTATTCCAGGTAAGTTTGCGCCTAAGCTATTCCCAGAATATTTCGAGCTAATCTCTTTACGACCTATATTCTCTCGAATAGCAACATATTCCATCTCTTTTGTTACAATACCCGCCCTAGCATAGGCTAATTGCGTAGGTCTTTTGCCTTTTTTCCCCCTGAGAGGCTGAAAGTTAGTTAAGTCAAATTCAGGAACTGAAGATTTAGCGCCTTTAACAAAAATACCGTTATCTTCAGGCTTACTGTTTCTACCATCATACTTTTCAACGTCATTCCTCTCCTCAATCCATTTCTGCCTTAACTTAGGTAAACCATTGTTAAGATCAATATTATTAGAAAGTTTTGGATCGGTGTAGATACCAGAAGTGTCATAGACTATAAAAGATTTTTTTTCCGATCCTTTAGAAAGATTGATTTGCCTCATGGCAATTTTTACATCATCAAATTTCTCACTTTCAATATAGGTTTTTTCTGAAGATGGTAATGGACCAACGGTAATATTTTTAATCATTCTATAATATATTTTATTTTAATAAACTCATAATACCAATTCCTACTTATAACACTAGATGCAAAATAATATAAACTAGCCTAATATCCTAGATCATTTTTTAGAAATTTTAACCTTAAAATATTTCACTATATAACGCATTGTAAATGAGAATTGGTACTATTTAAACATTAAATGAGTTTAAGATCAACCAATTACTTTTATAAAATAAATATATTTTCTTTGATTTTTCTTAAAATGATTTTTACCATTAGATTTTAATAAAAAATTCTAAAAATAATGATAAAAAATACAGTAATTAATGGTCTTGGCAGAATAGGAAAAGCAGTTTTAAGGGCAAAATTTGAAGAAAATTATGATGACATTAATATTGTAGCTATTAATTCTTCAGCAACAACCGACAGAATTATCCATCAAATTAAATATGACTCAATTCACGGTATTTTTAATAAAAAAATTACCAAAAAATCAGAAAATATTATCGATATAGAAGGTCACGAAATTCAAATTGTTAGAGGCAGAAATCCTGAAGAATTACCTTGGGATAAGTTAAAAGTTGACATTGTTTTTGAGTGTACCGGAGCTTTTAAAACTATTACAGACAACAATAGACATTTAAAAGGGGGTGCTAAAAAAGTAATTATCTCAGCCCCAGCAAAAGATAAGGAAATAAAAACTATAATTTATGGCGTGAATGATAAAATTCTAGACCAAAATGATCAAATTATTTCAATTGGGTCTTGCACCACCAACTGCCTAGCACCGATAGTTAAGATTCTAAATGATGAAATTGGCATTGAAAAAGGATTCATGACAACAATTCACGCCTACACTAATGATCAAAATATTGTTGACGCTAATCATAAAGACCCAAGAAGAGCAAGATCTGCCGGCCTCTCAATGGTCCCAACCTCAACTGGCGCAGCCTCTGCTATTGGGATAGTTCTGCCCGAATTAAAAGGTAAGTTAGATGGAGGAGCTATCAGAGTCCCAACCCCAAACGTTTCAATGGTTGATCTTAATTTTATTGCTAAAAGGGCAGTTTGTGTTGATGAGATCAATTCTTTAATGTTACGAAAATCAAAAGAAGGAAAAATGAATAAAATCTTACAATATGTCGATGAACCCTTAGTTTCTATTGATTTTAACCATAATCCATATAGCTCTTGCTTTGATTCCACTCAAACCAAAGTTATTGATAATTTAGTAAAAATTTGTTCTTGGTACGATAATGAGTGGGGGTTTTCAGTCAGAATGCTTGATGTAGCAAGAATTCTATAATATCATTCGATCCCTAATAGGATTATTTGGAATCTAAAACCTTCCTTGATATCGTTCTATCTTTTTAACTTTGAGATACTTACTTACCTTAAGTGAGTCACGCCTTTCAATTTAAAAGAATGAAAAAATCCCTGTAGCGATCTATACGGAAGGGATCAATAAAAATATTATTAGTTTTTTAGCACAAACCCCAGTGCCACAATGTAATCCTCTTTCGACTCTTTCCTTGATGATTTAGGCTTAAAATGCTTAACCACCTCAAAATTATCTTTAAGTTTCTTAAATAGTTCCTGTTCCGAACCACCTTGAAAACTTTTTCCAATAAAAACACCGCCCTCTTTAAGAAATTTAATGGCAAAATCCAAGCAATCATCAAGTAAAGATATAATCCTTATGTGATCAGTTGCCACGTCGCCACAAGTATTTTGAGCCATGTCACTCATAATAATATCGCATTTTTTACGATTTTTAAAATCCTTCTTTAGAATATTTTCAATAATCTGAATGATATCTGGGTCAGTAAAATCTTGTTGAATAAATTTTACCCCCTCAATCTCTTCAATTTCTAATAAATCGAGGGCCAAAATATTGCCTGAACTTTTTTCAGAGGCAATTTGACTCCAGCCACCGGGAGCGGCACCAAGATCAATAATCATCTTATTTTTTTTAAAAATTTTAAACTTTTCATCAATTTCAATAATTTTAAAAGCAGCCCGAGAACGATAATTAAGCATTTTTGCTTGCTTAACATAAGGATCATTAATCTGCCTTGAAAGCCATCTTGCCGAAGAATTCGTTCTACCTCTTGCAGTTTTTAACTTGGTAAATCTATTTCTTATATTTTTTTGCATCTTCTATTAGCATTACTGGTATATTATCTTCAATCGGATAGGCTAAATTACACTTTTGGCAAATTATTTTATCTTCCTTTTGAATAATTCCATTTTTACAAATTGGACAAGCGAGGATTTCTAGTAACTTTGAATCCAATTTAGAGTTCTGGTTCATTTTTTTATTAATATTTGACTCAAATAATTTTCAAGATTATAGTCGTAATTTCGGAGATTGCAATTTTAAACAGGGTTTGTGTTAAACAAAATATATCAAAAATTTAAAAAGGTTGGAAACCTTCAAAATCTGTTATCTCGTATTTTTCAATCGCTAAAATACTCTGTCAGAGATACTATCCTCCATGATGGCGTAGAACATGCTGGATATCTAGCGTTTTTATTTATTTTATCATTATTTCCATTTTTAATTTTTTTAGTCTCAATTGCTTCAATTATTGGCAATTCAGAAACTGGAACCAATCTTATCAGCCTACTATTTGACTCTATTCCGCCAAAATTTCTATCTTCCGTCAAAACAAGAATTGATGAAATCACCTCAGGCCCACCACAAAGCGTGTTGACAATTGCTTTTATTGGCATCCTCTGGACGGCATCTTCGGCAATTGAAGGCATCAGAACCATTCTTAATCGAGCTTATCGCATCGACTCTCCTCCGGCATATATTTGGCGCAGATTAATGAGTATAGTACAATTTATATTGTTTGTGTTGGTCATTATTACCTTAACTACCGCCTTTGTAACGTTTAGCATATTTAGTATTTTTGATATATTTCATATTGACACAAATTGGATATATTTGAAAAAAATTCTTATCACCTTAGTCTCCATTAAAATGATTACCTTCATTTATTATATTATTCCAAACGCTAGGCAAAAAGTAAAAAACACCCTACCTGGAGCACTTATTTGCGTAATTTTATTTTGGCTAATATTACAATTATTTGTTCTATATTTACAAAACTTTAATCAATTTAATTTATTATATGGTAGTTTAGCGGGAATAATTGCAACTTTAATGTTCTTTTTTCTGGTAGGACTTGCATTCATAACAGGTGCTGAATTTAATTATCATTTTAATAATAAAAAACAAAAATGAAATTACCCGAATGGCCATCACCAAAAGGATATAGAGATATAAAATTCGGCCTCGATAGAGTATATGATCTACTGGAGAGGTTAGGAAATCCGCATTACCTATTGCCACCAACAATTCATATCGCCGGAACTAATGGTAAAGGATCAAACATTGCCTATCTTGATGCGATCTTTACTGACGCCGGCTACAAAACTCACAAATACATCTCGCCACATCTAGTAGAATTTAATGAAAGAATTATTCTTGCCGGAAAAGAAATTACCGATGATTACTTAACTCAGATTTTAAATGAATGTAAAAAAGCTGCCGAAATAGAGCCAAAAATTAACGTAACTTTTTTTGAAGGAATAACAATCGCAGCCTTTTTGGCATTTTCTAGAATTGAGGCCGATATTTTATTACTAGAAGTTGGTATGGGCGGAAGATTAGATGCTACTAATGTAATTTTAGATCCAATAGCAACTATTATCACTCCGATATCCAATGATCATCAAGAATTTTTAGGAAATTCGCTAGCAAAAATTGCCTTTGAAAAAGCTGGAATTATTAAAGAAGGTGTTCCTGTAATAATTGGTAAACAAAAAGATGAGGCTTTAAAAATTTTAACTCATATTGCTCAAAAGAAAAATTGCCCCCTCTACATTTTAGGAAGAGATTGGGACGTTACCGATGATGGTAATAAAATCAAAATGAATATCAATGATCACAAGCTAAAACTACCCCCACCAGCACTAGTAGGACGTCACCAAATAGAAAATGCCAGCACTGCGATTGCTGCAATTTTATCGCAAAACTCTCTTGAAGTCTCTGATCTCAATTTATTTCACGGTCTTAAACAAGTTAAGTGGCCAGCCAGGCTTGAAAAAATTAAATCTGGTAAACTAGTAAACAAATTAATTAAAAATTTTGATATTTACCTTGATGGTGGTCACAATGAAAATTCCTCTCAAGCCGTTAATAATTGGCTAATTAAAGAGAACATGAAATTGATTAAGAGAAATATTAAGCCACCACCGACTTATCTTGTATGCGCTATGCTTGAAAATAAAAATATTTTTCGCTTCCTAAAATATCTCTCAGGCAGTGTTGATTTTGTAATAGGTATGGCAATTAAAGATGAAAACCAAACAAAAACAGCAGAAAAAATTGCCAAAAATGCTCTAGAAGTTGGTATTGTTGCCATAGACGCTAAAGACTTTACTGAAGCATTTCATTATATTAAGATGATAGATGAGGATAAGAAGAAGAAAGGCTTTCTTAGAAAATTAAATCCATTTAAGAAAAACAATAAGGCTAGAATTTTAATTTGTGGATCACTATATTTTGCCGGTCAATTCATGGAAGAAAATGCAGAAAAAGAAAGATAAAGAACAGACTAAGAAAGAGAAGTTGCAATCTGCTCTTCGTCAAAATCTGTTACGTCGTAAATTATCGGACAATAAAAATAACAAAAATAAAACAAAATGAATAAAATAGCTTTCCAAGGGTCTTTTGGCGCTTACTCACATTTAGCCTGTAATGAATTTTATCCAGATTATGAATCAATAAATTACAGAAGTTTTAAAGATGTGTTTCAAGCCGTAATTGATGAAGAGGTGGATTACGGAATTCTTCCTCTAGAAAATTCATATGCTGGACGAGTTTCTGAAATTCATAACCTTTTACAAAATAGCAATCTATTTATTGCTGCCGAGCATTTTCTTAAAATTGAACATAATTTAGTAGCTCCCAGGAGTAGTAAAATTTCTGATATTAAAAAAATCTACTCCCACCCTCAGGCTTTAATGCAATGTAGCGAAAATATTAACAAAAATATTGAACAAATTAGCTATAGCAACACAGCTGATGCAGCAGCCTTTATTGCCAATCAAAACGATAAAACGTTGGGAGCAATTTGTTCTAAATATGCAGCAAAAATTCATAATTTAGAAATTTTGCAAGAAAATATGCAGGACACTAAAAATGATAATATGACTATTTTTATGGTTATTTCTAAAAAATGTATCACGCCAGATCCAAATAAAAAAATTATTACCACACTTTCTTTTACAATTCGTAATATTTCAGGCGCTCTATACAAGTCTCTTGGCGGTTTTGCCACCAACAATATTAACATGATTAAGCTTGAAAGCTACATTCCCGGGGGCATCTCTCAACAAGCTAAATTTTTTATTTCAATTGAAGGGAGTCCAGAAGATAGGAATGTTGCCCTGGCACTTAGTGAGTTAGGATTTTTTTCAAAAACAACTAAATTAATTGGCATTTACAACGCCGACCCAACAAGGTTTAATACTAGCTCCAACTTATAATGCATTATATAGTAAAATATTTCAAGGTCAAGAATGTCAGAAAAGGATTACCTTACGCCCATAAGGTGCATAGCTTTTTGGTAATTAGAAACTTAAAAGATACAGCTAAATCACGTTATTACTTATCCAATATTATAGGTAGAAATTGGCATGTTATCAATCTCTATCTTTAATGCGACTAAGAAATAAAAATCTAATCTCCTATTCTCTTCTCGCTTTTTGCCTAGCCTTCATGGGTTTACCACTATATATTTACTTACCTAATTATTATGCTGATAATTTTGATATTACCCTACAAAATATCGCCTTAATATTATTTGCAACTAGATTAATAGATACCGTTCAAGATCCAATCTTTGGCTTGATTAGCGACAAATATTCCCACTTAAAAAGAAAAATAATTTTCTACCTCTCTCCTCTTATGGGGTTTTCATTTTTACTATTATTTCACCCTTTAGATTTTTTAAATATTCATCTTTGGTTAATAATTTTTTTAATTATTACTTTTAGTTTATTTAGCGCTATTTACATAAATTATCAATCCTATTCCGTTAATTTTAGTCGAGACTATCACGTAAAAACAAAAATTATTGCATATCGCGAAATAGCCTTTATTTCCGGCATTATATTTGCGGCCCTTATCCCTTCTGTTTTATTTAAAATTTTTGATGAGGTGACCAGCTTTCTTATAATAGGGTTTATTTATTTTATTTTAACAATTGTCTTTTCCTTAATTTTTTACTTTTTTGCTCCAAAAAATAATCACCAAATTAAACAAAAACCTAACTTTAAAGAAATATTTACCAACAAAACTCTTAGAAAATTTGCATTGGTCTTCCTATTTAACATGCTCGCATCTGTTGTTCCAGCGATATTAATTATATTTTTTGTTGAAAAAATATTAGATGCTAAAAATTTGGTTGGAATATTTTTACTTCTTTATTTTACAGGATTAATGGTAGGTACCATACTTTGGTCAAAATTATCAAAAATTCTTAACAACAAGTCTAGAACTTGGCTTATTTCCATGTCCCTAACCCTGCCTATATTTAGTTTTTGTTATTTTTTAGGTAATGGTAATATAATTTATTATGGCGTAATTTGTATTCTTTCTGGAATTTCCTTTGGCGGTGATTTTGCCCTAGCCTACTCTATTTTAACTGATATTATTCAAAAAGATAAATTAGAGAATAACCAAACAATTATTTTTGGATTTTGTAATTTTATTATAAAAATTTCTCTGACCTTAATTTCTTCTGTTTTAATTTATTTTATAGGTTTTTTTGAAAATAATACATCCTTACAAGATAATTTTATCTCATTTTCTTACGCCTTATTGCCAATATTTTTTCGAATAATTGCCGGCTCCATACTTTATAAAAATTTTAAGAAATAAATACAGCCTGGCAAATATGATACTATTAAGAAGCGCAAATGTTGCACTATAAATAAGCTTTAGTAATAATCTAAGATTCACCTATTTAATTTTAGAAATTTTATATCTTACCATTAACAATTCTGTCATGTTTTAAAATATAGGTTTGGTTAGATTTTAATTTAATATTGATTTCTACCTGATCAAAATTATTTAATGGAGGTGTTTTAATATTAAGTGGTAATTGTGAGACAATTCTCCACTTCCTAGGACTTAGTGACCAAACTATATCAGCTTCGTGAGGGTTAACTGACGCAATAAAAATATCACTACCCTTCACATTATTTACAGAAGATATCTTACTACCATTAATCCATATAGACCAATTATCATCTGATAAATAAAGAATTGACGACAAATATATCTTTCCAAAAGCAGCGACTTCCTTAATAACAACTTCTTTCTTTTGTGTTGCTTTGACTAAGTCTGCAGAGTTTAGAGTTTCTTTTATATATCCCAACTCTTTATTAGAAAACATTAAAGACTTGAATTTATATTTTTTCTTCTTAGAGAGAGTTGGTTTATTTATTTTAGATAAAACATTTTTTATAGCGTCTATATCACTCTTCTTTTGAAAATCTTCTTTTAAAACCTCGTCTTCTGCAGTTTTCAGCTCTACAGACTTGGTAACTTTTTTTGTCAAACTTTTACTCTCTTTATTGGCGTAGACATTGCAAGTGAGCAAAATAAAAGCAAAAAAGAGAGAGATAACTCTACTCATTCCCATATTATTGAAAATTAAAATTCTAAAATAAACATTTCGTGCAATATTTGTAGCTTAGCTACATTTATACTTTTTAATTATAGTAAGTAAACATATTCAAATTAGTAATCCGGCACAACTAAAACCCTTCCAAGTCAGTTATACCACTATCTTAAACACCGTTTTTCTCCCTCATAACGAGATACCATGTATAATTTATGTTAAAATCTATAATAAATTGATCATATTCTTTCTTTTTTATTTTTAAAATTTCTTTATATAGGTATTTGTCCTTTTTTTTAGTAATTGACATATCGCTGATAATAAAAAATCCATCCAAATCATTGATAATATTGTCAATAAAATCCAAACCCTCGATATCGGTCATGACAGAAAAAGATATATTACCATTAACAGAATCTAAATATAATTTTTGTAAATTGAGAGATCCGACCTCTAATTTTTTTTTCTTTGATTCAGTTATTACCAGATTATGCGTCTTGTATTTTGCAGAAACAGATGTAATTTTATTTTTTAAATAATTAAGTTCTATATTCTTTAGGCCTGCAAGATTTAAACTAGATTTATCCCACCTCTCCTTATACCTCTTAATCTCAGCAACCTTACCCTCCACACTACTTATATCCTTCTCAAGTCTGACAATATTAATGTTAATATTTTTTAACTCCTTATCATGTTGAGATTGAGATTCTTTTTCTATATTTTGAAAAAGAAAAATAACGCCCACAAAAGAACAGGCAAAAATAATTTCAACAACAATCTTAATAAGGTACATACGAACCTTTTTATCATAAAAATTAACCTTCTTCTTAATATTAAGATCTTCTAGTCTGGGTTTTTGTTTTTTCTTATTTTCCTCTGGCATTAATTATTTAGGTTCAATAGTTATATCGAAAGGATATTTATAAAACTTCTTATTAAAATTAATATTATTTGGTATATCCTTATATTTTAACTTTTCTTTAGTGAGGGGGGTTTTTAGAGACAGTATTAGCCTATCAAAATTAGTAAATAACGTATCTATATCTCCACCATTATTAAGAATAGATCCAGAAATATTTACTTTATATTTTGTGTTAATGTTATTTGGTCTAAAATTAACCAAAGAATATGTTATCATTTTAATGGAGTTACTATCTTTTGGAACGAAGGATGCCTTTTCTAGTCCTTCTAAATATAAGTATTCCTTATTAATAAAAAAATTATCAATTGCGCCAAAATCTATAATTTCATAGAATTTTTCCTGAGTATTTTTACTGCCTAAACTCTCTTTTCTAATCTTATCGAGCTTAAGCTCTAGATTTGACTGACTCAATTCTTGATCAGACTTATCTTGATCTCTGTCAGAATTATCAATAAATATTTTAACAGCCATATATCCTAAAAATATAATAATTGAGATATTAACAAAAAATAAAAACGATGTCACAATAAATAAAGAGTTAATCTTCTTGATTCTGGAGGTGGAAAATCTAAAAAACTTCTTTTTGCTATTGATAAAATTACTTGACAATAATTCGTCAGATAAAATTTCTGAACCATCTTTTTCGGAAGTTGTGATTCCTATTTTTTTAGATACAACTCCAGCTTCGTAATTTACTATCTTTAAAGATTTAGTTCTAAGAGAGTCCACCTTCTTAATAAATTCTTTAGGTAAAATATTAATAAAATTAATATTCGAAACCTCAACTTCCGGAAAAGATCTTTTTAAATATTGAACAATTCTAAGCATGTCCTGCCCAAAATATCTAACAAAATTATCATCCTCCAAATTATGATCAGGATCCCTACTTAGAATTAAAGAATTTTGATAAAAAATAAACTGCCTAAGGCCGCTTACCTTAGTATTAATGGTTATGATATCAATATTTGACTCCTTAGATAGATTAAAATCATGCAAGGCAATTTTAAAAATAACCAATAGTGACGATCTTGACTCAATTGGCAAAAGATAAACGCCAATCAGGCGATTTTTGGGCATAAACACAAGAAAGTCTATCCACTCTAACAAGTCCTTCTTTAGTTCTGCCCAAAATAATAATGCATCCCATTTTTTATCTAATCTTTTATTTTTAACAATACCACTTACAACCTCACCCTTAGTTTTGGGACCCTCTCTGGATAAATCTTTTTTTATTAACCGCGAAACATCTAAAGACCTAATTGCTGGATAAGTTTTTTGTTTATAGATTTGATCACTATCATCAAGTAAAATATATATTGGATAATTTTCTCTGTTTTGAAAAATTTCTTTAAATGAAGACTTGGCCTCCTCTAAATCCTTAACCAAGATAGTTTTTACAATCAGACGACCTTGATGAAAGGTAAAAACGGCGCCATTAGTACCTATGGTTACAGTGCAACTCTTTTTACTGAAAAGTTTCTTAAGCTTTTTCATAATATAGACATGGATCGCTAGAATTATTTTTACTAAAACCTTCTAATCTTAAGATACAAGAGTCGCAACCGCCACAAGCATAATAAATGCCGTCCTTATAAATTGGATCATAGCAACTATGAGCATTGACATAATCTACACCGAGACTTAAGCCAAGAGCGATAATATCACTCTTACCTAATTTTATGAGCGGAGTATGAATTTTAAAAGGCTCTTTCAATGAAAGTACAGTTCCTAGGTTAGCTGCCTTTTCAAAAGATACAATGAATTCTGAACGACAATCTGGATAACCAGAATAATCGACGATATTTACACCAATAAAAATATTATTAATATTCCTAGACTCCGCGTAAGAAAGGGCGTATGATAAAAAAATAATATTTCTAGCCGGTACATATGTTATCGGAACATCTCCTTTGTCACCAATATGATCTCTATTTTTTGGTACTTCGATATTTTTATCAGTTAAGGCGTTGTTTTTAAAAAAACTAGTATCAATATTTACTATCTTATGATCAGCAAAATTATAAATTTTAGCAATTTTTGTAGCCATAGAAAGTTCTATGTCATGCTTTTGAGCATAATTAAAACTTAAACCATAAAGTTCATAACCTTCATTTTTTGCAATTGCTGATAAAGTTAAAGAATCTAAACCTCCACTTAGCAATATAACTGCTTTTTTTACCATACTACTCTATATAATACTATTTATAACCAAAGATATGTCAAAAATAAAAATAACCAAAATAGATAGGGATAATATTTTTTTAGACCACTTTTCTATAGGGGTGATGCCTTTAAAATAGTAGTAAATCCAATATAAGGAGGCGATACTTATCGAGATAAGATAAAACAAACCAACAAAATCACTTCTAAATAAAATTACTGCCGAAACAAAGAATACTATCATATAAAAAATAATATTTTTTTGAGTATTGTGGATTCCTTTTTTTAATGGCATGATCACGATATTGGCTTTTTTAAAATCCTCCATACGATACAAAGTAATTGCTAAAGAGTGAGGAACTTGCCATAATGAAAAGATTATAAAAAGCATAATAGATTCAAAATCAACTTCATTACTTACAAAAAAATAAGCAATTAAAGGTGGCATAGATCCAGAAATGCTACCAACATGAATATCATAAATAGAATTTCTTTTTAAAAAAATAGTATAAATTACAGCATAAAAAAGAAATCCTATAATAGCAGTTACAAAACTTAAAATATTACCAAAGTAATAGAGGATAGAAAATCCAAAAATTGCCAAAATTAAGCCATAAAAAAAACTGAGATTTACAGAAATTTTACCCAAAACTAAAGGACGGTTTTTGGTTCTTTGCATTAATTTATCAATATCTCGATCATAAATATTATTAAAAACACACCCAGAGGCGATAATCAAAATAATTGACAAGATAACAATCGTTAAATCTAGCAGATCAACAGAATTAGAATATATTTTTGAGGCCAAAAAGAATCCAGCAAAGGAGTTGAGAATATTACCAACAATAATCCCGGGTTTGGTTAAAATTAATAAATTATAAAATGTCGACTCCTTATTCACTTGTTATTAGCTAATTTACAAATTGATTAATATGATTTTATTTTATGATAAACATACTTGTTAGATTTTTTGACAGCATCAAGTAAATTATAATTATTTCCTAAAAATATAGCAATAGCAGTTGATAACATACAACCAGTTCCTCGACAATTTTTATTCAACCTTTTATTTTGTAATTTTATAATTTTATTGTCAGAAAACAAAAAGGACAGAACTTTATCTGATTTTTCTTGAAAATGACCTCCTTTAACCAAAATATTACTTACACCAAAATTTTTTAAATTTTTAACCGCTTTCGCAATATCGTCAAAATTTTTAATTTTTATTCCAGATAAAATTTCTAACTCATAAATATTTGGAGTAACTAAATAGCAATTTGCAATTAATTTTAATTTAATTTCAGCAATTGCTTCAGAAGAAATTAAATTATATCCATTGCTAGCTTTAATTACTGGATCAAAGATAATCTTAATATTCTTTGTGGTTAGAAAATCTATTATTTCCTTAACAGAACTAGAATTTCCAACCATTCCAATTTTAACTAGATCAATCTTATTTGCAGAAAATATAACCTCTAACTGGTCCTTAATAATTTTTCGATCTAAATATAAAATATTACGAATTTCTTGATTATTTTGAGCATTTATGGCGGTTATGATATTAAAAATATTGGCACCCAGATCATATCCAACTCCAAAGTCAGCCATAATTCCCGATTTCGAAAGAGGATCTGAGCCAGCAATAGTTAAAATATTTGGTTTTTTAGACAAATTTTATTGGATTGAAATTAAAAACAAAATTCTAAAATTATTTTTCAAAAAAACAAATCCATAAAAACTAATCTACCTAAATGTTGCATTATAGAGCAACTTCGGTATTATTACGAGATGAATAATATAAATTTACTCTCTATTGCCATTTTTAAGATAATCATATTGAATTCTTGAAATATCTTATCTATCATAACAAGTAAAAATATTTTAATTAATTGATTTATGGATAATAAAAACCGACCATTATCACCACATTTGCAAATTTACAAACCACAAATGACTTCTTTTACCTCAATCATGCATCGCATGACTGGCGTTTATCTGTTTCTTGGAGTCTTAGTTTTGTCGTGGCTTTTTATTTATTATCAATACCAAACAGATTTAGTGTTTGGCAGTGAATATAAAGGATGTTCTAATGCAACCTGGACCTATGTCACTTATTTTTTCTCATTTACTTGGCTTTTTGCACTTTATTACCATCTTTGTAATGGCGTGCGCCATTTAATGTGGGATATTGGCAAAGGATATGATATAAAAATTGCTTATCGTAATGCCTATATTGTTATTTTTTCAGCAATTTCTTTAACAATTGCCACCATTTTTACTTATTTTTACCTTAGATAATGACAAAAATCAGAAAATCAGAAAGATCAGGATCACGTCACTGGATCTTCCAGAGAATAAGTGCTGTAATTTTAATATTCTTAGTTTTGTGGCTTGGCTACTCCTCTTTTGCAATGTTGGTTGACAATTCTTATATAGATACTTTCTTTTCTTATGTTAGTAACACAGTTTTATCTATTATATTTGTATCTACTTGTCTTTATCATGGTTCACTTGGTATGCAAACAATAATCGAAGATTATGTTTCATGTAAAAAGTCCAGAAAAATAACTATTGCAATTATCAATATCACTTCTTTAATTACTGCCATTTTTGTTATTATTACTATTGCTCGCTTACATATTATATTATAAACTCACGATGAAGATAAAGACATATAAACATTTATAGATATACATGCGGTGGAGACTTAACTCCTCCTAAATCAAATAATATCTATTCATTTAAAAACTTAACTTCTAAAGCAGAGAGGTTTCTATAATATAATGTAACACATTATTGACACTAAACTATTATTATGACTGAAACTAAGATAGGAAATTACAAAATTATTGATCACGAGTTTGACGTATTAGTTGTTGGCGCTGGTGGTGCCGGCCTAAGGGCTACTTTTGGAATGTCCTCAAAGGGCTTAAAAACCGCTTGTATTAGTAAAGTTTTTCCGACTCGTTCTCATACGGTTGCGGCGCAAGGGGGAATTTCTGGTGCTCTTGGCAATATGGGTGAAGATGATTGGAGGTGGCACGCTTACGACACCATTAAGGGTTCTGACTGGCTTGGTGACCAAGATGCTATTGAGTATATGTGCAAAACAGCACCAGAAGCAATTATTGAATTAGAGCATTACGGCGTACCCTTTTCTCGTAACGAAGAAGGTAAAATCTATCAAAGACCTTTTGGCGGCATGACTAAGGGCTATGGCGAAGGTGGAACGGCCACTAGAACTTGCGCCGCAGCTGACAGAACTGGTCACGCCATTTTACATACACTATACCAACAATCCTTAAAACATAATACTGAATTTTTTATTGAATATCTTGCCCTTGATCTAATCATGGAGGATGGAACCTGTAAAGGCGTCATGGCTTTATCTCTAATTGATGGTACGATTCATAGATTTAAAGCAAAAATTGTATTACTTGCAACTGGCGGCTATGGTCGAGCCTATTTTTCAGCAACTTCAGCTCACACCTGTACCGGAGATGGCAATGCTATGGCTCTTCGAGCTGGTTTACCACTTCAAGATATGGAGTTTGTACAATTTCATCCAACCGGTGTTTATGGTTCCGGCTGCTTAATTACAGAGGGTGCTAGAGGTGAAGGTGGTTACTTAGTAAATTCTAAGGGCGAAAGATTTATGGAAAGATACGCTCCAAATGCTAAGGATTTAGCATCTCGTGACGTAGTATCTCGCTCTATGACTATTGAAATAAATGAAGGTCGTGGCGTTGGTGAAAATGGCGATCACATTTTCCTACATCTTGACCATTTAGATAATAATACTTTAGCTGAAAAGTTACCTGGCATTTGTGAAACTGCTAAAATTTTTGCTGGAGTTGATGTGACAAAAAATCCTATTCCTGTAATTCCAACCGTGCATTACAATATGGGCGGTATTCCAACAAATCATGAGGCAGAAGTTTTAACCAATAAAAATGGTAAGATGGAAACAGTTCCTGGATTAATGGCTATTGGCGAAACTGCCTGTGTTTCTGTCCATGGTGCTAATCGACTTGGATCAAATTCACTTCTTGATTTGGTTGTGTTTGGTAGATCCGCAGCAATTAAAGCTAGAGAATTAATTAAAGACAATGACCCATCTCCAGAGTTTTCTAAAAATGCTGGTGAAAATGCCCTTATTAGATTGGATAAAATTAGAAATGCCGATGGCACTCAGGGTGCAGCCCAAATTCGCCTTGAAATGCAAAAAAACATGCAAAAACATGCTGCAGTATTTAGAGATGAAAAAATTATGTCCGAAGGTGTCAAAAACATCAGAAATGTTATTGATAGCTTTAAAGATCTTAAAATTAAAGATCGTGGTCTAGTCTGGAATACTGACCTAGTTGAAGCTTTAGAATTAGACAATCTTCTTGGGCAGTCTTTGGTTACAATAGCATCGGCTCTGAACAGAAAAGAATCTCGTGGAGCTCATTGTCGTGACGATTTTCCAGATAGAGACGATAAAAATTGGATGAAACATACCTTAATGTGGGCAAATGAAAAATATGAAACTAAAGTTGATTATAGAGATGTAAAGCTAAATCCTATGACTGACGAAATGAAGCAAATACCACCAAAAAAACGTACATATTAAGTTTCATCTTTTTACAGAGGAATCCTCTCCCAGAAAAACCTCCCCACAATAATTAAATTCAAAGCTTATCTTGAATACCACACAAGGTATAAGCTTTGGACTAAACTCAACCTCTAATTTGAATAAAATATATAATTTTTAGACCAAAGAATTTCATGCTAATTTAGTTGTCGTTAATTCTCAAGGTGAATGTCCTTTACGCGAGGACATCAACGGTAAGAAGGTGCTATCATGGAGATAAAATCTGAAGTAAACCTATGACGGCAAATGGGAGATGCTCAAAGGAGGGTTTGAAATTTCTATATACATAACGACTTCGAGAGGTCTACGCCTCACCTTTTATCAAATTACAAAAGAAGATGTTATTTTTCATTCTTTCGCTTGGCACGATGGAGTGGATAATTAAGAAAATCCTTCTTAGTAATTAGCATCTTAAAAGATAAATCCAAATCATGCCATTATTATGGATAAAAAATAGCATAGCACCACGTTAACGGGGTTGCACCAGCTCTAAAATTTTTTTATAAAATCCTTAATTTAACTTTTTGGTAATGTAATATTGCTGCATAATTGACAAGACATTACTAAATGTCCAATAGATTAATAAGCCAGCTGGGAAAGTGGCAAAAACAAAAATCAATATGAAGGGTAAAAATTTCATCATCTTTGCTTGCAGCGGATCACCTGGAGCAGGACTCAGTTTTTGCTGCAGAACCATTGTTAACCCCATTAATATTGGCCAAATTCCAATTTGTAGAAAAAATCCATCTACTGAGAATGGTAATAGACCAAATAAATTGAATATGGAGGTTGGATCTGCTACCGATAAGTCATTGATCCAGCCGTAAAATGGCGCGTGCCTCATGTCAATTGTTACAAAAAGTACTTTATAAAGAGAGAAAAATACTGGAATCTGAATTATCATGGGTAAACAGCCGGCAGCAGGATTAACCCCCTCTCTTTTATACAGCTCCATAATTTGACGGTTTGTCTCTACCTTATTATCCTTATTGTGCTCTCTAATCTCCATAATTCTTGGTTGAAATTTTTTCATTCGACCAATGGCAGTAAATGATTTATGAGCTAGCGGAAACATCGCTAATTTAACTAACAAAGTTATAGCTAAAATTGCCAAACCGTAATTTTTGAGAATATCATTAAAAATAGTTAGGATAAAAAAGAAGGGCTTAGTTAAAAAATAATACCACCCAAAATCTACAGCCTTATCAAATGAATCAATTCCCATCTCCTCCTTATATGAGTCAAGCAAGGAAAGAACCTTGGCGCCAGCAAAAAAATGGTGATCAAACGTGATTACATCTCCACTGATAACTTCAAATTCATCAGTAATAAATTCACTATTATAAATCTCTTTTTTAGCAGTTTTATGATAAGAAAACTTACCCGTAAATGACAAATTGTAATCTGGAATCATGGCTGTAAGCCAATATTTATCGGTAATTCCAAGCCAACCAGAATTGGAATTAAATTCATGATCGCCATCATCTTTTAAATCTGAATATGGAACTTCGTCAAGTAACTTATTAGAAACGGCAATCGGCCCTTCGTGAAGGATAAAATTATTCATTCCCTCCACCTTTAAATTACGACTCACCCTTCCAAAAGAGGCGATACTGATATCTTTTGCAGAGTTGTTTTTAACCAATTTCTCTATGTCAAACATGTAATCCTGATCGATAGAAATTTTTATTTGAAATAGAATATTGTTATTATTCGTCCAAGACAAGGTGACTGGAGATTCTGGCGTTAAGGAGTTAGAGTTAGATTGCCATAAAGTCTTGGAGTTTGGCAATTCTAGATCATACTTTGAGCTTAAAAAGTGAAAATCAATAAAATAATGGTCAAGGGAATCGATAGGTGATAAGAGCTTAACATCTTCACTATTCTTATCTAAAGTTTCTTTGTATCCAATAAGCTCTAAATCATCAAACCTAGCCCCCCGAAGTGCAATCGAACCCTTTAAATGACCATTATTGATAGTAATTCTTTTTTTTATATTTTTACCAATAGCTTCATCTCTACTAAGAAATTTTTGATTTTTATCACTGATAGATGTGACTTTTTTATTTGAAATTACTCCTTTGGAACTTTTTATTTGAGACTTTTTTAATTTGACCTCCTGTTCTTGTTCGGCAATTTGCTGCCTTTGATAGGCTTCAATTTTTGGTTTTTCATAAAAAACTGTCCATAGGATTAAAACTAAAATTGAAAGGGTAATAGCTACTAATGTATTTCTATTTTCTTGCATCTATGATATAGTAATGTTTAAAATATGTGTTGGTATTTTGCTGCCAATTAACTTCTACCGAGTTAATTTTTTATAGGAACCAATTAAGCAAGTGAAGAATTTTACATTCAATTTTAATGAGAATAAAGGAAAAATTTCAAAATTTACAAAATAATAATAAAAAAGCTTTAATTAGCTTTGTTGTAGCTGGTGATCCGGATTATAATTTATCTTTAGAAATTATGCATAATTTGGTAGAAAATGGTACTGATATTATTGAAATTGGTCTGCCATTTTTAGATCCAGCAGGTGATGGGCTGATAATTGAAGAAGCCAGCAAGAGAGCGGTTCATAATGGAGCAACTTTGGCAAAACTATTTAATTTAGTAGAAAATTTTAGACAAAAAGATAAAGAAACTCCGATTATATTGATGGGTTATTATAATCCAATTTATCATTTCGGAGTTAAAAATTTTACTGAAATTTCTAAAAAATCAGGAATTGACGGTCTGCTAATTGTTGACTTACCATTGGAAGAAAGCTTTGAGATGAATCGATTTGCCAGAAAGAATGACTTAGATATCATCAATCTTGTTGGTCAAAATAGCTCAGAAGAAAGAATTTCTAAAATTTGCCAGAACTCTTCTGGCTTTATTTACCTGGTTTCAATTTTAGGAATTACTGGCACTAAAGAGCCTGATATTTCAAAAAATATTCCTTTTATAAATCACATTAGAAAAAATAGTGATCTACCAATAGCCCTTGGTTTTGGTATTAAAAACCCTGAGATTGCGGGTCGGGTAGCAAAACTAGATATTGATGCTGTTGTTGTTGGATCTTCTCTTGTTGAGATTATAAATAACAATATATTAGATAGAGATAATATTTTAAAAGAAATTTCTGCCAAGGTAAAAGAATTTAAAACTGCAATAAATTAAAATTTTAAAATTATTCTTGCATAGGTTCAAAAAATATGATATAGTTGTAATTTGGTAATTAAATATTAAATTATATAAATGATACAATGGTAAATCCTATGACTAAGGCTTGTGTAGTAGTAGCAGCTGGCACCGCTGGTACTATTAGTGGTCTAACTACATATGCGGCTGTACAGGTTGTAAATAGTAAAACGAATTACGATGAGTTTAGTAAAAAATTATCCGAAAACGCAAATAAAGAAACCAATAAAAAATTTCTTGAAAGTTTGAAAGGCTTTAATAAGGAAGTAGAAAGTGATGATAAAAATGCACAGCATGCGGCTATAGGTGTAGGACTTGCGTCAGCAACATTGGTATCAGCGGCATTGGCAGCGTCAATTCCTGATGATAGTGAGTTAGATCAAAGGGGGGATGAGCTAGGTTATGTTGCAGGTCAACCATACCTTGACCTTCGCCCTGATACAAATCCGCTTAATCCAGGTGCTGATTCAGTATTAAGTCGTCGAGGAGGAGCATTTACACGTGGAGCTTAATTACATCCATATTAAAAATTGTGCATAAACTCTAGTTTTATTTTATAATTTTTAAGAATTGTAAAATGATTTTTATGATATTAGGTCAGCACAATCTATTGATGGAGCTGTTGAAAAATAAAAAGGTA
>Ga0209425_10000381_pt1 | contig 54783 bp, 47 predicted proteins | sample COG_05_FD_184749 | JGI IMG/M metagenome (GOLD analysis project Ga0209425, IMG submission 184749) | Pelagic Microbial community sample from North Sea - COGITO 998_met_05 (SPAdes) (version 2) | ecosystem: Environmental > Aquatic > Marine > Neritic zone/Coastal water | place: Helgoland, sampling...
ATTAAAACTTTTTCAATTCTCTTCTTAAACATGATTGAAGTAATATAGAGGAATCTATTAAAAGAACAATCTATGAACAAAGCGGAGCGTTTCATTTTTATCAATAAAGAGTTGGGTCGCTTGTACCCTAAAACTCCTATTCCGCTCGAACATCATTCAATTTACACCTTATTGATAGCCGTCTTATTGTCGGCCCAATGCACCGACAAAAGAGTAAATCTTGTAACACCCGAACTTTTTTCTCTTGCGGATAATCCTGAAGATATGGCTCTAATAGATACCAACGAAATTAGACGAATCATTAAGCCTTGCGGACTTTCTCCTAAAAAATCCAGAGCCATCTCCACTCTTTCTAGAATGTTGATAGATGAGCATGACGGCCAAGTCCCAGAAGATTACCCTTCTTTGGAAGCTCTTCCCGGGGTCGGTCACAAAACCGCTTCTGTGGTGATGAGCCAAGGCTTTAATCATCCGGCTTTCCCAGTGGATACTCACGTACACAGACTTGCCCAACGTTGGCGTCTAACAAAAGGCAAGAATGTGAAAGTAACGGAAGCAGATCTAAAAAAAGGCTTTCCTGAGCAAAATTGGAATAAACTCCATATACAGATTATCTACTACGGAAGAGAGCATTGCACTGCGCATGGATGTGATGGCAGAGTTTGCTTTATCTGCTCTGAAGTTAATAAAGGAAGAAAATCTCCCATTATTACCTCCAAAGCGTAAAAAACGACTGAGAACTTTTAGCGCCTTCTGTATAATCTTGATCAACGCCCGAACAAATTAATTCAACTAAAATATGTTTAAAAGTAATCAATCTATAAAAGATTTTGATCCAGATTTATGGGGTGCCATCAGTAGCGAAGTTCAGCGACAAGAAGATCACATAGAACTCATTGCTTCAGAAAACTACACGTCTAAAAGAGTGCTTGAGGCTCAAGGTTCCGTATTGACCAATAAATACGCAGAAGGTTATCCCGGTAAACGTTACTACGGAGGATGTGAGCACGTCGATGTAGCAGAATCCTTGGCTATAGAAAGAGCAAAAGAACTCTACGGTGCGTCTTACGCAAACGTACAACCTCATTCCGGAGCTAGCGCTAATTCAGCCGTCTATCTCGCACTTTGTGATGCTGGAGATGTTGTATTGGGAATGAGTCTTGATCATGGTGGCCATCTTACTCACGGTGCTTCAGTTAATTTCTCAGGAAAAACGTATCAGTCTTATCAGTACGGTCTAGATGCAAAAACGGGTGAACTGGACTACAAGGAAGTTAGATCTTTAGCAAAAGAACATAAACCTAAAATGATCATCGCTGGATTTTCAGCCTACTCAGGAATTGTTGACTGGGCAAAGTTTCGAGAAATAGCTGATGAAGTAGGAGCTTATCTATTAGTCGATATGGCACACGTTTCAGGATTAGTGGCCGCAGGACTCTACCCTACTCCTATTCCTTTTGCTGACGTTGTTACCACCACTACTCACAAGACATTAAGAGGACCACGTGGAGGATTAATTCTTGCAAAGGAAAATGAAGAAATTCATAAGAAATTAAACTCAGCTATATTTCCTGGTACTCAAGGCGGACCACTTATGCACGTTATTGCTGCTAAAGCCGTTTGCTTCAAAGAGGCCCTAGAACCTGAATTTAAAAATTATCAAGCGCAAGTAAAATTAAATGCTAAAACCATGGCGCAAGCTTTTATGGACCGAGGAATAAATATTGTTTCTAACGGTACGGAAAATCATATGTTTCTTGTAGATCTTATAAACAAGGGCATTACCGGAAAAGAAGCTGATGCAGCATTGGGTCGAGCCAATATAACCGTAAATAAAAATGCTGTTCCCAATGACCCTCAATCTCCTTTTGTGACAAGTGGTTTAAGGATAGGAACACCAGCGGCAACCACTAGAGGCTTTAAAGAAGCAGAGGTAGCAGAAGTTGCTTCATGGATATGTGACATCATTGAAAATATAGGCGATGATAAAATTATTGATGACGTTAAAGAAAAAGTTAAGATCTTGTGTTCAAAATTTCCTGTTTATGCATAAATAGAATCATATGCATTGCCCTTATTGTAGTTTTTCAGACACCCGAGTAATCGATTCACGATTAATAACGGAAGGTCTGCAAATTAGGAGAAGAAGAGAGTGCCCCGAATGCGGCGAAAGATTTACCACTTTTGAATCAGCAGAATTACTCATGCCAAGGGTAATAAAACAAAAAAACAACACTCGCGAACCCTTTAATGAACAGAAACTAAGGGAAGGTTTGTACCGCGCTTTAGAAAAAAGACCCGTGGGAGAGGAAGAAATAGAGACTCTCATAGAAGACATAAAAAAGGATATCCGCTCCTCCGGTGAAAGAGAGATCCCTTCTCGGCTTATTGGAGAAGTAGTTATGCAGAACCTAAGAAAGATAGATGAAGTTGCTTTCATAAGATTTGCTTCAGTCTACAGAAGGTTTGAGGACATCACGGAATTCAGCGAAGAAGTAGAAAGACTCACAAGCGATTAACATGACTCTTCCTAAAGAGCGCATGAAACATGCTCTAAAACTAGCAAAGAAAGGTATTTACTCTGTGGCTCCAAATCCCATGGTTGGATGCGTTATTGTAAAAGATAATCGCGTTATTGGTGAAGGCTGGCACGTGAAATCAGGCCATAATCACGCTGAAATTAATGCCATAGAAGACGTAAGGAAAAAGCACGGTACTTCTTCTGAAGAGCTGCTTCGAGGCAGTGAAGTCTTCGTGACACTAGAGCCTTGCAGTTCAACAGGGAAAACACCTCCTTGTTCGGAAGCGTTAATAAAAGCTGGCATAAAAAAAGTTTACATCGCTCAAGAAGACACATCTCAAGAAGGCCTGGAATCATTACGAGAAGCCAATATAGAAGTTGAAGTTGGTCTTTTAAACGATGAGGCCATCACTCTAAACACAGGCTTCTTTACAAGGATTAATGAAGGCCGTCCCTTTGTAACATGTAAAATAGCTTGCTCTTTAGATGGCGGTATTGCCCTTAGTAATGGAGAAAGCAAATGGATTACTTGCAAAGAGTCCAGGAAAAATTCTCATCAAATAAGGGCCACTTCAGATGCCATATTAACCGGCATTGGAACAGTGCTTAAAGATAACCCCAGTTTGACCGCAAGAATTAAGAATCAAGATTTTATTGATCAAGGTGCACACCCTTTGCGTTGTGTTGTGGACAGTAACTTAAAGATCACTGGTAAAGAAAAAATATTAACCGACGGACATCCAACAATTATCTTTACCAATAAAATGCAAGCAAGGCTTGATGGTAAAAATGTCAGTACCGTTGCTAAACCAGGTGTAAATAATAGAGTTTCTCTAAAGGGGCTCGTAACTCATTTGGGGCAGATGGGAATTAATAACTTAATGCTTGAGGCTGGACCGGCTCTAGTTGATGGAATGATAAAAGAAGAGCTAATAGACAAGTTTGTCTTTTACATGGCCCCTAGGATCTTAGGAGCCGGTAAATTAAATTTTTCTAAATTAGAAGGTTCTCTAAAAAACCTAGGTACAATTGCACTGGAAGTTGAAGAAGTAGAAGTTATAGGTGATGACCTCAAAGTCTCAATAGCTCCAAAATACAATAGAAATGAAATTAAATAGCATACAAGAGCTTATTACTGATATTGCTGAAGGCAAGATGGTCATCCTTATGGATGATGAAGATAGAGAAAATGAAGGTGATTTAATACTTGCGGGCGAAAAAGTATCATCTGAAACAATAAACTTTATGGCAACCCATGCCAGAGGTTTGATATGTTTAGCGTTAGACCAAAATAAATGCGAAGACTTAGGGTTGGAGCAAATGGTTAAACATAACGGCACAGAACTTGGTACGGCTTTCACTGGGTCTATTGAAGCTGCAACAGGAGTAACGACAGGTATTTCAGCTGCCGATCGGGCAACCACGATTCTTGCTGCCGTAAGAAAGAATGCGACATCAGAAGACATCGTACAGCCTGGACATGTTTTTCCAATTAAAGCAGAAAAGGGTGGAGTCTTAACCCGAGCAGGTCATACGGAAGCTGGGACAGACTTGGCAAAATTAGCGGGATTTGAACCTTCAGCGGTTATTGTAGAAATCATGAATGATGACGGAACCATGGCTCGAAGAAATGATCTGGAAATATTTGCTCAAAAACATGACTTAAAAATTGGCACGATTGCGGACTTAATACATTACAGAAACATTAGTGAAAAAAGTGTAGAGCTTATAGATACAACTTCTGTTGAAACGGAAATGGGAGACTTCGATCTACACGCATACAGCGATACAATTACAGGTGAAGTTCACTTAGCACTAGTCAAAGGAGAACTTTCTTCAGAAAAAGAAATAATCGTAAGAGTGCAACAAACCAATGCCTTGCATGACATTATGGGAATTAATCAATTTGGCAGTAGGTGGTCTTTTTCGGATGCTATGAAAAAGATTAATGAAGAAGGAGAAGGTGTCCTGTTACTTTTGTCCAACAAAGAAACTTCAGGTGAGATTCTTAATAATATTAATTTCCTTAAGGGTAAAAAAAGAAAAGACAATTCAGAAACAACCGATAATAGAATAATTGGGGCGGGTGCCCAGATTCTCAGGGACTTGGGTATCAAGAAAATAAGACTCTTAGGCGCCTCAGTTAAATATCCACTCACGGGATTTGATCTCGAAATAACTGAATTTATAAACTAATAAGATGAAAGGCATTACTAAATTTACCCCATCAACTCTATCCATCAACTCAAATTATGGGATAGTTTATACAAGCTGGAATCAAGAAATCGTTAGTAGCCTTCTTGAAAGTACCACAAAAGAACTTTTATCTTTAGGTGTTAATAAGAACAATATCTCTGTTATGGAAGTCCCAGGAGCTTTTGAAGTACCGCTAGCTTCAAAATCTCTAGCTTCGAAAGTCGATGCAGTTATAACGCTTGGTGCCATCGTTAAGGGAGACACTCCTCATTTTGATTTTATTGCATCAAGTTGTGCCCATGGAGTAGTGCAAGCTTCACTAGAAGAAAATAAACCAATAATATTTGGAGTGCTTACTACCAACAATGTAGAGCAAGCATTAGAACGATCTGACGCGAACAGAGAAAATAAAGGCGCAGAATTTGCTCGCAGTGCGATGCAAATGATTGAAGCACTTTCTTCTTAAAATGACTCAGAAAGCTTCCACCTCCCCCACTCGCTCTAGAGACAAAGTTCTTCAGAGTCTTTATGAAATAGAAGTGGGAGGCACAAGTCTAAAGGAAGTTTTAAAGGATCAATTCACAAAGAAAAATTACCCGCACTACAAGACACTGCTAGAAGGAGTCATTGAATCGCAAGAAAAAATTGATGAACTCTTAGAAAATAATATGGACAGAGCTTTGTCTGATTTAGATCCAATAGAAAGGAATGTATTAAGGCTTGCTGTCTACGAACTTCTTAATAATGACCTCGATAAACCCATAGTCATTAATGAAAGCGTTAGACTAACAAAAAAATATGGTGCAGCAGAGGGTTATAAATACGTAAATGCATTAATTGATAAAATTGCTAAAGAGGTTTTTTAGGGACTTTAACAAAAATAGGTGAAGACCAAGCTCTCTCCTCTACCAACCCCAAACAATCTCCAGCTTCTTGGCCTTTTTCTTCTCCACAGAGATTAACTGCAATGCATTGGCCATTCTCACTGAAATCACATGAGAAACCATTCGCATTTATTGCTTGAGAAGGTTCCTGTTTAACTCTTACGTAATAGACAATCTCCCTATTGCTTCCTAGGAATTGTTCATCTTCAAACTCCACCTCACAACCTTCTTGCGAAGGTTCACACTTAAAAGTTTTCCACGGATCTTCGATTAAAGGGTCTATTGGTTCGCCAGAATAAGACTGCGGCCTAATCCTTACTATTTCTATACTAGTAATAATTTTTCTAAGGTCACTTGGGTTAAAACATTCACCCTTACAAAGTTGAGAGATAACTTCACTTACTTTTGCATTGGTATTTAAATCACAACCCGGTTTTTGTATTTGGGCACCTATAGCTTTAACTCTAAAAATAGGATTATTCTTAAGATCAACTTCCGATCCCATCGGTTGTATCAAGCCAGAATCGTGATTCATTAGATCAAACCAAAGCAGTATCCTGTCCCCACTTGTGGCATAAACTTCTCGAGTATCCATTGAATTCCATAAAGCCTCCCTGTTTCGGCCTTTTGAATGAGCTGCCACTAGGCCTCCCGTGTATAAAAAAGAAGAAATTCTCTCAACCTTTCTTGGCAGACTGATTTGATCTTCAAATTTCTTTAAATCCAGTATTTTTGTGGAAGGCAATTGAGGTTCTTTTTTTGGCCCCATGCTCAATAATAAATTATTCTTTGAAGAATATTTTGAATCTGAATTCAGATATCGAAGCACCTCTTTATATCCAGTGCCGGGCCTGGATTGATGGTTGTCACTAGAGCCAATAAAACCAAAACGATAGCCTTGGGGCTCTTCATTTGTAAAATCCCTAATCGCTAAAGCGTATTGAGCTGACATTTGAGGTCTGTAATTAAATGCCGGTAAAAAGCAATCCAAGCATTGCCCCGAATCTAGCCATTCATTAGATTCTGAACCGGGAACCGTTAAAAGACCAAACGGATTTGAATTGACATGGTTTTCCCTAGCAGCTCGTGCTCTTTTATCGCATTCTTCTATAGAGCCTGCAGAAACTCTGCATCTTTCTCTGATGATTTCTCCTGCCTGATGGCATTCCGGTGTAAAACCTGGCGATGGCTGAGGACAAGATAAAATATCATCTTTAGTAACATTTAAAGTTCTCCAAGATCTGTATTCTTCTGTATTGCCATGCCCAGAATACAATTCAATTAACTTTTGGTAATCGGGATTATGGTTCTTTTTATTTAGTTGCGTATCCCAAGCTGCTAAGGGTGGAGCTGTATTTCCCCAAGCGGTGCCATGAGGTATAACTATAGAGTCATATCCCCAGTCATCTAACTTATTGAATAATATTTCAGGGGTAATAGCCCGTTCAATACAATCATCCGGTAGATCCCTTACTGCCACATCAGCCGAGCATCTATTTAAGTTCTCTGTTATCAGCTTTCGATGCCTAAAATTAAAATAGTTTTGTCTGTTCTTAAAATCATACAAGCTAGCACCCAACATGTTGGATATAGGCATTCTTAAAAGACTCTCAAAAAATTTACCCTCAGCACCGATGGGTCTCAAAGGAATTGCATCACTTTCTATGCTTCTTAGGATTACATTTTTATGTCCATAATGTTTAGATTTAGTAATGCTTTTTTGGGTCCATTCCCAACCCAATAAAGGAATTATTGGTGGATTATCCAAATCACTAGAAGTGGAAGCACAATTCTGGATAGAAGAGATCGTGTCTTTCCATTCTCTTCTAGTGAGCCACTCAGCATGATCAGTGACAGCAAAAAAATCTAAATTAGAGCAAAATCTTGCAAAATTACATGCATCAGATACCGGATGCACGCCCTCTCCTTGAACTATGGGTAAGTTACCTAAAAAAGCATCCAATGAAAAAGTAGAATGAACATGCAAGTCTCCAAATAATATTTGCTTAACTGATTCATCTATTGGAGTATCAATTCCTTTACCTAGTATTGTGTAAGAGCGTGCTTCTTGAACATTTTCTCCAGCGCCTTCATAAACTCCAAACCAATTGAAGTACATTCCTAAAGTTAAGAAAATTAATGGGGAAAAAAGAATTAATGAACCGTATGCAAAATACTTAATTAATTTAGGACTCATCCAAAACTAAGAAGATTCAGGATTAATAAGAAATAATTTTTTTAAGTCTTCTGATAGAACAAAGTACTTCTTTCTGCTAACTTTATCGCTCAAAAGAGATACTCTAAAAATCTTTCCATTACGATAACTTTCTTCTAAGCGGATAATATCTCCTTTTCTTGCTTTATAGATGTCTCTAGCATCTATTGCTGCATGACTAACAAAATCATGTGCAGAAAAGCTAAAATCTCTTGCTGTTTTTAGACGAACTGCATCAGCCCTATAATGGTATAGAGCAATCGCTGAAGATCTCTCAGATTGTAATTCAGAACCTATGGCATAGTCTTCTTCCATAGAGAATAGAAGCAGTGGACTAGTTAGAAGTATTAAGAAAATTCTCTTCATTTTATAGTGGGTAATCTCTAATTATAGTGTCCTCTCGTTTAGGTCCTGTTGAAATCATAATAACAGGAACATTGCATATTTCTTCAATCTTCTTGATAAACGATTGAGCATTATTATTTAATTGCTCAAATGATTGAGCTCCAGCAGTAGGCTCATTCCAGCCAGGTACTTCTGTATAAACTGGCTCAGCATCTTCTAAGATCATTGACTCTAGCATCTCTTCCATTGGAAGTGTGCTGTTGTAATCTGTGCAAATCTTTATGGTTTCAAGTCCATCCAATACATCTATCTTAGTTACACAAAGTCCATCTACACCATTCAACCTAACAGTGTGAGAAAGAAGAACAGCGTCTAACCAACCGCAACGTCTAGGCCTTCCTGTTGTAGCGCCCACTTCCCCACCTTTCTCGGCAAGGTATATACCCATATCATCAAAAAGTTCAGTTGGGAATGGACCTTCACCCACTCTAGTAGTGTAAGCTTTTGCTATTCCTAAAGAATAATCTATGTCTGTAGGACTAATGCCAATACCCGAAGAAATTCCACCAACCGAAGAGTTACTAGAAGTAACGAATGGATAAGTCCCCAAACTGACGTCTAATAATGCTCCTTGTGCCCCTTCAAAAAGTATTTTTTTGTTGTTGTCTTGCAGATTCCTAACTTCATTTATAACGTTTCCTACATAAGGTTTTAATTTTTCAGCATGGATTAAATTTTCATCAAACAATTGATTCTTATCTATTTCACTTGCATTGAAAGAGTGCTTAAAAATTGAATTATAATATTCCAAAGCTTCATCCAATTTATCTGATAATTTAGACGGATTGTATAAATCGGACACTCTAACTGATCGTCTGCCCACTCGATCTTCGTAAGCAGTACCTATTCCTCTTCCAGTTGTTCCTATTTTAGTGGAGGTTTTAGATTGCTCTCTTAATTGATCCAGTTTTATATGGTAAGGCTGTATAAGACTGCAAGCAGAGCTTATAACTAGACGTCCTTCAATATTACCTATGACGTCTGCAGCATCTTCTATTTCTTCAAACAATGCATCCAAACTTACAACCACGCCCCTTCCTAAGAAACATTTAATATCTTTGTGGCATATAGCAGAAGGCAACAAATGGAAAACTACTTTCTTACCCTCAACAATAAGTGTGTGACCTGCGTTATGACCACCTTGATACCTTATAGCGGCATCCAAATCTTTTGCCAAATGATCAACTACCTTGCCTTTTCCTTCATCACCCCATTGAAGACCTAAAAGAGAGATTGTATTTGTCATATTATTAAATATCCGTTTGAGCAAAACTTGCGACTGCTAAAAGGTCCAGATCAAAACCTACAGCTGGACGTGGTTCATTATCTAATTTTCTTAAGCCGTCGTAACGTCCGCCCTTAGCTAAGCTGTACCCAGCGGTATCAGTGTAAGCAGAGAAAACAACACCGTTGTGGTATCTAAAACCCTGGATTTCACCAAGGTCTAAATGTAGCTTTACTTCGCTATCCAATTCTAAATTTGTAATTAACTTATCAAGATAATCAAGGCGCTCAATTACTTCCTTGCCTAAAATACTCAGCTCTTCTCTGGCTTTATTTATGATCTCTTTACCTCCGTATAATTTACTCAATGCAATAACAATATTTTTATTTTCTAAATCTTTATTATCTGCAAGGATGGAGTTTATGTCGGAGACGGATTTTCTAGATAAGGCAGATTCTAAATCTTCAATCAAGAGATTTCCTCGATCCTTAAATTGAGCCAGAACAAGTGATACAAGGCCTGCATGCCCAAGGCTGAGTGTTAAATTTTTAATTCCTAATGATTGCAAGCTTTCTATCATCAGACTGATGCTTTCTGCATCTGCATCAACAGAAGAATCACCAAAAATCTCAGCGCCAGCCTGAATAGTAGTTCTTGATCTTAAGACTTTAGAAACTTTACGTTTTACAACATCGCCCACATAACAAAGTCTAACCTTATCTTTCGATTCCATTCTGTAAGCATCTATTCTTGAAGCTTGTTCTGAAATATCTGGCCTCAAGGACAAATTTTTCCCTGTTAGATCATCCTTAAAAGTAAACGCATACTCTTTAAATTCATCATGAGCTTCTCCACCGAGAGTCTCAGAAAGCTCAAGCAATGGAGGTATAATGAATTCGTATCCCGAAGACACATAAAGATCAATCAACTTTCGTCTAAGCTTCTCAACCTGAAGGGCTTTTGGTGGAAGCAGCTCATCAACGCCCTCTGGAAGACTCCAGCGAATTTTAGAAGCCATTTATCCTTTCTTAGTCTTGCTTAGAATTATCTAAATACTTAAAGAAATCACTCTCTGGATTGATGAGTAAGATGTCTGACTTGCTGCTAAAAGTTGATTCATAAGCTTTCAAACTTCTGGTGAAATCATAAAACTCTGGATCTTTTGAATACGCTGAAGCATAAGTTGAAGTTGAGGTTGCATCTCCATTACCTTTTGTTTCTTCTGCTTCCCTATAGGCATCGGCCAAAATAATTGTTTTATCTTTGTCTGCCGTAGCTCTTATTCTTTCAGCAACTTCATTACCTTGTGCTCTCAGCTCTTTAGCTAGTCTCTCTCTTTCAGTTCTCATTCTGTTATATACAGATTCACTAACTTCAGGAGGTAAATCAATTTTCTTTACTCTTAAATCTATTACTTCAATACCAAGTTCATTTATTGCTATTAAATTTAGTTGGCTAGCTAATTTATCCATCAGTTGATCGCGCTGTCCGGACACCACTTCTTTAACAGTACGGCTTCCAAATTCATTTCTTAAACCTGCGTCAACTCTTTGAATTAATAAACGTTTAAGTCTTTCTTCATCTCCACCGGTAGTAGTGAAATATTTTGCAACATCACTCACTCTCCACTTAACAAAGGAATCTACCGTCAGAGCTTTCTTTTCGGAAGTCAGGTAGCTCTGAGGAGCAGCATCCAAGGTAAGTATTCTTGCATCAAACTTTCTTACCGTATTTACTATGGGCAGCTTAAAGTGCAAACCAGGTTGAACGTCTAATTCAACAATCTCACCAAAACGAAGCTTTACTGCTCTTTCTGTTTCACTTACAACATAAATTGATTGGGTTAAGATAATTACTGACAATACTAGTACTGCCGAAAAAATAATATTCATTGTTTTCATTAATTATTCTCCTGTCTGTTTCTGCGTCTAATTTCTTCAATAACATTATCAGTAAGAGCTCTTATTGAGTTGGAAGAACTTGATGAATTAGATAGATTGATATTATCAGAACCTCGAGAAGCTTCAGCTATCTTATCAAGAGGTAAATAAAGAATATTATTTCCACCTTCAACATCGATCATTACTTTTGTACTGTTAGACATAACGGATTGAATTGCATCTAAATACAGTCTGTTTCTTGTTACATCCGGTGCTTTCTTATATTCAGCCAACAGAAGATTGAATCTTGCTGCATCACCTTCAGCTTCAGCAATCACCTGCTCTTTGTAAGCCTGAGCATCTTGTAACATCCTTTGCGCTTCACCCCTTGCCTCAGGAACTAAACCATTGGCGTAAGTTTCGGCTTCATTCCTAGCCCTCACTTCGTCCTCCCTCGCTTTAATTACGTCGTCAAAAGCAGCTTGAACTTGATTAGGTGGAGACGAATCTTCAATGTTTACAATGAGAACTTGGAGTCCCGTTTGATACTTATTTAAATAATTTTGTAGTCTAGCTCTTACGTCTTGAGCTATTAGCTGTCTGCCTGTAGTCAAGGCATCATCCATAATTGCACTTCCAACAACATGCCTCAGGGCACTTTCAGTTGCCTGAGCTAAACTTGCGTCAGCATCAGAAATCTCTAGAACGTATTTTTTTGGATCTTCTATTTGATATTGAACGGACACTGTGACATCAACTATATTCTCATCTTTAGTAAGCATTAAGGCTGTATGGCCGTGTTGCTTTACTCTCACCACATCAACAATTGTCCATTTATCAATGATCGGAGGATTCCAATGTAAGCCAGGTCCTTTTATTTCATCAAATACTCCAAGCCTAAGAATCACTGCTCGCTCTGCTTGTTCAACTTGATAAATACCTAAACCAGACCAAGCAAGCAAGATAACCGCTAAGGAAGTAAAGAAGTTCTTCTTAGTAAATCCACCAGAACCTTTTTTGCCAGAGCCACCTCCAAAGATAGAGTTAACTTTTGCTTTTAATTGTTTAACTGCCTCGTCTATATCAGGCGGGCCATCGTTTCTACCCCAAGGGTCTTTATTGTCATTACCATTCCAAGACATTTTATATTGCTTCCTTTATTATTGTTTTTTCTTTATCTAGCACTTCAAAACCTTCTATCTTTTCTAATTCTGAAAGCTCATCACCGCCTATTTGTATTGATAATTGTACCAGACCTAGGTTATTAGTTGTCTCTTCAATTACACTTCCTGAAGAATAAAGTTCTGATCTCAAGTCTCCAAGAGAAGGTTCAAGCGTTATCCATCCCTTAAATACACCACCTCTAAGGAAAATATTAATGGAATGTATCAATTCTTCTAGACCCTCCCTATTCTCAGCAGAAACCCAGACATCCCCTGCTTCTGGTTTTGAAAGACTTCTATAATCAATAATTCCTGCCTTATCACTCTTGTTATTCACTCGTAATATGGGGATATGTGATAAATTTAAATCAGATAATAAATCAGTTACTTGGTCCGTCTTGAAACGAAAATCTTCATCTGAGATATCGACTACATGAACAAGTAAATCTGCTGATCTTAATTCATCCAAAGTTGCTTTAAATGATTCTACTAATTGAGTTGGGAGATTTGATATAAATCCAACAGTGTCTGAAAATAGAATAGGCCCAAGTGCTGGGATTGCATTTTTTCTTGTTACAGAATCCAAAGTAGCAAATGGTTTATCAGCTGCGTATTGAGAATTCTCTGTCAGAGCATTGAACAACGTTGTCTTTCCTGCATTTGTATACCCAACAAGAGCGGCCAATTTATTTCTGCTTTTTTTTCTAGAGTATCGATTAACTTCTTTTTGCTTATGGGTTTTGTCGAGTCGCTTTTTTATTGTTTTAATTCTCTGCCCTACTAATCTTCTATCAGTCTCTAACTGAGTTTCTCCAGGTCCTCTAAGACCAATTCCGCCCTTTTGTCGCTCTAAATGACTCCAACCCCTTACTAATCTCGTTGATAAATGGGTAAGCTGTGCCAATTCCACTTGAAGCTTTCCTACATGACTAGAAGCTCTTGTAGCAAAAATATCTAAAATTAAACCAGTCCTGTCTAAAACCCTTGCCCCAAAGAACGTTTCTAAATTTCGCTCTTGTGATGGAGAAAGCTCGTGATTAATTATTACCAATTCAGCACACAGGTCCTTAACTAAATCTCTGACCTCCTCGGCTTTGCCTTTCCTTAGGAATAAGCTTGAGTTAGGACGATCAAGCTTTCCCGTAACACTGGCAACAATGCTTGCACCGGACGAGAGAGATAATTCTTTAAACTCATTTACAGCATTAAGAGGAGAGTTAATTTTATTGAAATCATAGAATTCAACATGCACTAGTACTGCCTTTTGCTGGCTTTCTTGAGTGCTATAACCCATTAGATACCTTATCTAGAATTTCTTGAGACATGTCTTTCGATGATTCACTCAACCATATCAGATTCTTCCAACTTCTTAACCATGTCATTTGTCTTTTCGCTAACTGCCTTGTTGCTGTTACACCCTTGAAGATCATTTCATCATAACTAATATTTCCTTCTAAAAATTCACAAACTTGTCTATAGCCTACACTTCTCATAGATGAGACTTTGGTGTTCATTTTTTTAATCTTGAGAATGGATTCAACTTCATTAACTAAACCTGCTTCTAGCATGGATAGAAATCTAGAGGCAATATTTTCTCTGTGCAGTTCTCTATCTTCTGTTTGGATAGCAAACTGAAATATTTTAAAATTCGAGAGCCTTGGATTCACCTCTTTTTTATTTTCTTTATGCCAATCGGTAAGGGTTTTAAAAGATGACTCGTAAACTTCTAAAGCTCTTTGTATTCTTTGAGTGTCATTAGGGTGTATTCTTCTTGCAGACTCTGGGTCTATATCAACTAGCTTTCTATGCATTTCTTCCCAGCCAAGTGACTCGGCTTGTTGGGTTATTTTCTTTCTGATAGAAGGATCAGTTTCTGGCATATTAGACAGTCCAAGGAATAAAGATTGAAAATAAAGCATTGTTCCACCTACTAACAAAGGAAGTTTGTTTTGTTCAGAGGCAGAACAAATTTCATTCAATGCCTCTTCTCTGAATAATGCAGATGAATAGGACTGATGCGGTTCTATTTTATTTATTAATTTATGAGGGTATTTTTTTAGCAATTCTTTAGAAGGCTTACCGCTACCAATATCTAAGTCTTTGTAAATCTGAACAGAATCTACACTAATTATTTCAACATCTAATTGATCATATAAGTCAAAGGCCAGACTCGTTTTGCCAATTCCTGTTGGCCCCATTATTGTTACAAGGGGAAACTTTTCTTTCAAAGATTACCTTATTTGTTCAAAAGGACATTATCCTCGAATAAAACGTTTGTTATAAATATTTCTTCAAACTAGGCCTAGAGCGCGTCTTCGTTTAACTCACCTGTTCTTATTCTCACAACTTGTTCTAAAGAAGAAACAAAAACCTTACCATCTCCTATCTTACCTGTATTTGAGATGCTGATTATGGCATCTATGACAGCTTCAGCACTTTCTTCACTTACTGCAACTTCAATTTTTGTTTTGGGTAAAAAATCGACAACGTATTCCGAGCCTCTATATAATTCTGTATGGCCTTTTTGCCTTCCGAATCCCTTTACATCTGTAATTGTTAAACCGGTAACTCCTACTTCAGATAAAGCCTCTCTGACTTCGTCAAGTTTATAAGGCTTAATTATTGCTGTTATTAATTTCATAAAAACTCCTACTTATTTATCAATACTATTTAATTTCTATTAAAAAATCTAAATAACTTATTCTTCACATTTTCTAATTAGCTTAAATCATAACTTCTTTCTTCATGTTCAGTTACATCTAAACCAGAATACTCTTCTTCTTCACTTACTCTTAGATCTGTAACAAGGCCTACAACTTTTAATATTGCCCAAGAAGCAACAGCGGTCCATAGTCCTATTACAACTATTCCTTTTATCTGAATAAAGAACTGTTCCATTGGAACCCATCCTTCTCCGGCACTTGAACCAAGGAAGCCTCCTTGAACTCCTATAAAGCTAACCATGATTACTCCAATTATCCCTCCAACTCCGTGTACAGGAAATACATCCAGAGAATCATCAATACCAAAAACTCCCTTAACAGCTTGGGTGGCGTAAAAACATATCGTTCCAGCCATTAAACCTAATAATAAAGCTCCTTCAGGTCCAATACTCCCAGCTGCAGGAGTGATAGTTGCTAACCCTGCTACCATACCCGTTGCTATGCCTATAACAGTGGGCTTTCCTTGTTTTATCCATTCAATAGCCATCCACGTTAAGGCTGCTGTTGCTGCACTAATATGAGTAACAAGCATCGCCATGCCTGCAAGTCCATCTGCAGCCCAAGAACTTCCTGCATTGAAACCAAACCATCCCACCCATAACAGAGCAGCACCAGTAACCACCATTGTTCTGTTGTGAGGAGGCATTGGAGTTGAAGGGAATCCCTTTCTGGGGCCAAGTACCATTGCAATAACGAGAGCACCGACACCACAAGTTAAATGTACAACCAAACCTCCTGCAAAATCTTTTACATCTGCAAGATATCCTCCTCCCCAAATCATATGGCAAGCCGGTATATAAACTGCTGTAAACCATAGTAAAGAGAAAAGACACATTGCACCAAACTTCATTCTTTCAGCAAATGCCCCTACAACTAATGCTGGCGTAATAATTGCAAAAGTCATTTGAAATATAGCAAATAAAGAATGAGGCATTGTTGTACCCGGAGCCAATGTATCTCTACCTATTCCAGATAAGAAAAAGAGACTTGTCCCGCCTATGAAAGCATTGCCTTCTGTAAACGCCAGGCTATAGCCGTATACCACCCAAGCTACAGAAACTATGCAAGCTATTGCAAAACATTGCATGAGAACTGAAACAGCATTTTTGCTCCTTACCAGCCCCGCATAAAAAAGGGAGAGTCCAGGTAAAGTCATCAAAAGAACTAATGCCGTGGAAGTTAGGATCCAAGCAGTATCACCTGAATTTAAAGTATCAGCAGTTGCAGAAAGAGATAATAGAGAGATTGCAGTACCTGTTAATATTTTTTTGATCATCGAAATTCCTCTTAATTTTGTCTTAAAAAACCATATTACAACTAATTATATGCAAGGATTGTGCCAAAATAGATTTGTCTCAAAGTCTCTTTAGATTGAGCTTAGATATTCCTTAATAGAAATAGGTGCACTGGTCTAGTGCAATATTATTAGTTACGCACCAATAACAATCTTGGCCGATGGTAAGGAAGCAGTTTTTTTATAAGATTTTATTTAAAACGGGTACTAGTTTTGATCTTATTTTTTCAAGTGAGCCTCTGTTCTTTAAAAAAACATCTTTTGAAGCTTCCCCTGATTCTTCCTTTAGTCCTTCTTGTTCAATGAAATCAATGAAAGCCTTAATAAGTTCGTTGCTGGAATTAACGATGGTCAAGCCTCCTGCATCTTCTAACTCAGAAGCAACCTCTTGAAAATTTCTTAAACTCGGTCCTGAAGTTATTGGCAGGCCTATTGCTGCCGGCTCTAATAGGTTTTGTCCTCCATGGTCAATTAAACTTCCTCCAACAAATGCTACGTCAGCTACTGAATAAAGAAAATCCAACTCTCCCATGGTATCCCCTAGCAGTACTTGGGTGTCTTTTGTTACATCTTGTCGTTTTGAGCGCTGAACCACTGCAAAACCTTCCTCTTTAATAAGGTTTAGTACTTTCTTAAATCTCTCAGGGTGGCGAGGTACTAGAATAAGCAGAGCATCATGTAGCACATCCTTAATGCCATGAAAGGCTTCTAAAATAATGCTTTCTTCAGACTCGTGGGTGCTGGCTGCAATCAACACCGGTCTTCGTTTACCCTCTATAGACCAGTCAGTCTTGATTGTACTCACAATGCTGTCTATTTCTTCTGGTACATCTTGATCAAATTTAAGGTTGCCGCATAACGAAATATTTATACCCTTAGATAATTCCTTAAATCTTAGAAGGTCAGATTGAAACTGCGCTAGTATTAAATCTATGCCCTCAATGGTTGACGCAACCAGAGGTTTAACAAAGGATTGATTGTATTTATTCTTAGATTTTTCAGACAAACGTGCATTTACTAAAGCCGTGAAGATCCCTCTTTTTTTGCAATGCATAATTAAATTTGGCCAAATTTCTGTTTCTAAAATAATCAAGGCCCTAGGATTCCAGGTGTCTAAGAATTTATCTAAACATAAAGGCAAATCAACCGGCATGTATTGATGCCTTACCTTTGAGCCCATTTTATCTAATAGAATTGCAGAACCCGTTGGAGTTGTGGTTGTGACAATGTATTCAGAGTTAGGAAAGTCTGAGATTAATGCTCTCAAAAGTGGTATGGATGCATTTACTTCACCGACAGATACGGCATGTATCCAAATAACAGGGTAATCTCCTGAAGGACCTGAATTGGCAAACCCCAGACGTTCGTTCCATCTGTAAAGATAGTCTTTGTTTGATAGACCACGCCAGAATAGCCGCAAAAAATAGAGTGGACTAAGTAAATAAAACAAGGCCGTATAGATCAATCTCGGCATGTGCCTATGCTAACATATGAGAATCGGAACCTTCGACCAAATTATTAATAGAAATATATGATTATTGTTACGGGAAGTAATGGCTTCATTGGATCAAATTTAATAACTCAATTGAATGCCATCGGAAGAAATGAAATCATAGCGGTTGATGATCATTCCAATCTGGAATTGAGAAAGAACATAGCTCATTGCAAAATCTCTGAAAACCTAGAAATTGAGGACTTCATCGATAGAATAAAATCCGGTAGATTTGATAAAACTGAAATAGAAGCTATCTTTCATCAAGGAGCCTGTTCAAACACAATGGAGTGGGATGCTAATTTTTTACTCAAAAACAATTATGTTTACTCTAAAACCTTACTTGATTTTTCCGAGAAGAATAACATCCCTTTTATATATGCCTCTTCAGCAGCTGTTTATGGAAATGGCGTTGAATTTAAAGAGTCTAAAGAAAATGAAGACCCCATCAATCTTTATGGCTACTCTAAATACTTGTTTGATCAATGCGTCAGAGGAAGACTTCAGAACCATAGATCTCAAATCGTAGGCATGCGATATTTCAATGTATATGGACAGAATGAAGCGCATAAAGGAACTATGGCAAGCGTTGCGTATCATTTAAACAATCAACTGAGAGACGACAATGAAGTAAAACTCTTTGAGGGAAGCGGTGGTTATGAAAACGGAGAGCAAAGAAGAGACTTTATTCATGTAGATGACGTAGTGAAAGTTAATTTATGGTTCCTGAATAATCCAAAAATTTCTGGTATTTTTAATGTAGGGACTGGTAAAAGCCAGACCTTTAATGAAGTGGCAGAAGCAATTATTGATTGGAATAACAAAGGCTCAATAAAATATATTCCTTTTCCACAAAAACTAAAAGATTCCTATCAAAGTTTTACTGAAGCAGACATAAGTTCCTTAAGGGAAGCTGGCTATAAAGAAGATTTCTTAAATGTGAGTAACGGTGTCAGAAAGTATCTAGACGTCTTGTCGGGATGGCCAAAGAATGAACACTGATAATACTCCTCCCCATAATATTAACCCTAAGTTTGAGTTAGTGCTTTTGCACCCAAAGTATTTCTTAACTTGGTGTGGCATGGGCTTTATCTATTTATGTAAGTTCCTACCCTACTCGTTAATAATAAAACTTGGAGGCTCCCTAGGCAGTCTTCTTCAAAGCATCAGCCCCCATAGAAAAGAAATTGCCCAAGCGAACATGCAGCTTTGTTTTCCAAATAAAAGCGAAGCTGAGATTGATGAGCTAGTAAAAGATCATTTTAAGAACTTTGGAGTTGGAATATTTGAACTGGCTATAGCCTGGTGGTCTTCAGAGAAAACTATTAAATCTCTTAAAAGCAATTCTCAGAATATAAATATTCTAAAAGATTTAGAGAAAGATCAAGGTGCACTTATCCTGATAAAGCACTCAACACACGTTGAATTAGATATTAGGTTGATGTCTCTAGATATAGATTTAGGAGGCATGTACAAACCCCAATCAAATAAAGTAATGAGCTATCTAATGATAAAAGCTAGAAATAGATACGTTAATGGCGCGATCAACAACCGCCAAGCCAAAATGGCCGTTGATTGGATGAAGGGTGGTCATAAGTTCCTTTATGCTGCGGACCAAGACTACGGAACAAAGGTTTCTAAATTCATACCCTTCTTCGGGGTAGATGCTGCTACTGTGACATTCCCTGAATACTTATCCAAGCAAGGTATAAAAATTATCATGGCTAATGTAGCTAGAAACCAAGAAGGTTTTGACCTTGAGTTTCATGAACTCACCACTTACTCGGGAGAAGGTTCAGTCTTGAAGCAAATTAATAGCTTTTATGAAGATTTCATCTTAAAGTCCCCTGCAAGTTTCTTATGGATGCACAGAAGGTTTAAAAATAGACCCGAAGGGCAAAAGCCTGTTTATTCAGATTGGAAAAGAAGGGATCAAAAAAGAGAAAAGATTAGAAAAAAGAGAAGCTAATTCAGCTTCCTTTTATTTTTTGAATCTTTCTGCTTGAAGACAATCCCTTTACCAAAGGAATAGTTCTAACTTCGCCGCCATCCTTGATTACCGATTCAGATCCTACGATGTCTTTAACTTTATAGTCAGCACCTTTCACTAGTACATTAGGTTTTAAAAACTTAATAAGTTTTAAAGGTGTGTCTTCAGAAAAAGGCACAACGTAATCCACACATTTTAAAGCTTGTATCAAAGCCATTCTTTCTTCAAGGGGATTGATTGGCCGGCCTTTTCCTTTGAGTTTACTCACAGAGCTATCATTATTTATGCCAACAATTAATTTGTCACCCAATTCTTTAGCAGCTTCTAAATAAGACAAATGTCCTGCATGAAGGATATCAAAACAGCCATTCGTAAAAACAACTTTTAAAGAATCTTCTTTAGCCTCTTTACATATAAGTTTTAATTGAGCCTTGGAAAAGGAATCAGACTTTGTCTTGAAAGAAGCCTCGAGTTCACTCAACCTTGGAGTGGCAGTACCTGATTTTCCCACCACAATACCTGCTGCTACGTTTGATATTCTAACGGAGTCATTAAGATTAAAGCCACTAGCAATTGATGCTGCAAGGCTAGCTATTACCGTGTCACCTGCTCCAGAAACATCAAAAACTTCTTGTGCTAGTGTCGAATAATCAGTCCTTATCATTTTATCTTTTTGTTTTTCTACCAAAGTCATTCCTTCTGCACCTCTGGTAATTAAAAGGGCTTCTAATTTCAAATCTTCAATAAGATCATTAGCTTTTAGAGTGAGATCAGATTCACTTGAAACTCCTCCGACTGCGTTAGAAAATTCTAAATAATTTGGCGTGATAATATTAGCGCCTTCGTACTTAGAAAAATCATTACCTTTTGGATCAATAAGGGTATAAATATTCTTCTTGGCAGCCTGTTTAATTAAGAAAGGAATGTCTCTTAGAGTTCCTTTGTCATAATCCGACACCACAATAACTGTGGCTTTGGTGGAGGATATAATTTTACTGAACAGGGCTTTTGTTTTAGACCACTCCTCAATAGAAAATTTTTCTTCTACATCTATCCTAAGAAGCTGATGTCTTGATGCCAGAAGTCTGAGTTTAGAGATGGTTGGTAAACTAGAAGTGGAAAAAAAACCTTTCACTTTCTTTTCTTTTAAAAGGGCTTTTAATCCTTCAGCTGCTTCATCTCTCCCTATTACCCCTTGCAAAGAAACTTTTGAGCCTAAGGATGAAATATTGGATGCCACATTTGCAGCTCCGCCCAATCTGCTTTCTTCGGATTCAGGCCTTAAAACAGGCACTGGAGATTCCGGAGAAACCCTGTCAACACTGCCATAAATGTACTTATCTAAGATGATGTCTCCTATAACTAGTACATTAGCTTTTTTTAATAAATCTAGATTCATTTTTTTATTTACTTTTATTTATTTACTCATGAATTAATAGGCATGGTCACAACTCTAATGAGGATCTAATAGATTATGCACTCATGCTCTCATATTTTTGATAGCATTTCCCCTCTAATTATGAAATTACCAATAGACCCCAATTCAGTTAAAGGCTTTCTTGAACACGAAGAGGGCTTGGCTCTTTATGAAAAAACTCTCACATATAGCAAGCTTGGACCTTGCTTAGAGATTGGAAGCTATTGTGGAAAATCTGCTCTTTACATTGGAAGTGCAACAAAACTAAACAAACAAACACTATTTTCAATTGATCACCATCATGGTTCTGAAGAACAACAACCAGGAGAAGAGTACTGCGATCCTGATTTAATCAATACTAAAGGGGATGGTATAGACACCCTTCCTTATTTCTTAGAAACAATAAAAAGATCAAATTTAGAAGATACAATCTCTCCTATTATCTCTTCATCACAAGAAGCCTCAGTAAATTGGAAACTAGATCTAGCAATGGTTTTTATAGATGGAGGGCACAGTAAAGAAGCGGCTATGGCGGACTACCTTTTATGGAATAAGCATTTAATTCCTGGTGGTCTACTTGCCATACATGATGTTTTCCCTGACCCTAAAGATGGAGGAAGACCTCCATTTGAAGTCTATAGTCTCGCAAAGAAAAGTGGCCAGTTCAAAGAAATGCCAATGATTAAATCATTGGCATTTCTAGAAAAATTGAAATAATCCTTTAAATTAGATCTTCCTCTTTTACTTGTCTGTTCGGCATCTCTGCATAGAAATGCTAAGTGATGAATATTATTCGGACTATATAATTTTTTTATGATCTATATCTCCCCACTCTTCTAAAAACAACTTACTTCCATTAGTAAACGCAAAAAGACTGTCCGCCGCCAGAAGGACAGCTCCAGCAGTCCAAGTTGGTTTTTCAACTGGCCAATACTTCCTATCTGTATACACATAGCCTGTCCAATAAAGGTTATCTTTAGGGTCTCTCCATTGATGCAGCCAATCAAAAAGTTCTTTTGCTTTATCAATTTCTCCAATGGCCACTAAAGCAACCACCAGCTCGGAACTCTCAGCAACCGTCACCCAAGGCTCTTCTTGAACACACTTACATCCCATTCCATTAACGATAAATTCATCCCACCTACTTTGTATTCTGTCTTCAGCTTCCTTTCCTTTAAAAACACCGCACATTGCAGGGTAATACCAATCCATGCTGTATCTTTTTTTACTCTCCCAACTTCGATCAAATCGCTTGGCATGTCCCAACAAACAAGTTCTTAGTAATTCTTTTGCTTTAATTAGGTCTTTGGTTTTCTTACCCAAAATATTATAAATAGGGATAGCACAATCCAAACTCTTAAAAATTGAGCTGCAGCCTGTTATCAAAGAATCATCTAAAATTTGATTTTTTTCTTTAGCCCACGAGACATCTCCATAACTTGTTTGCAAAGAGATCACAAATTTCATAGCTAAATCTAAAGTAAAAAACATTTCTTCCAATAAGCTCTTATTCCTAGTTATTAGATAATTGTGCCAGAGACCTGTAGCAATATAGGCAGTGAAATTGGACTCTTTTCTTTCACTTGAGGGGATCCCATTTATATATTCAGCATACCAAGCTCCATCTTCTTCTTGATTTTCTTTTAACCAGATGAACGCTGATCTTGCTTCAACTTCTTTTCCACCGATGGCCAGCCCCATTGCCGCCTCTATATGATCCCAAGGATCTAACTTTTTATCTTTTTCCCAACTAATAGAGCCATCAGCCATCTGAACCTTTAGGATATAATCCAAAGACTCCTTATAAAAGTTAAAGTTATCAGATTTAATCATTTAAAGGTTTTTTGAAATACATCACCAAACTCTTACCTATAAAAGGCTGAAGGATAAACTCTAATGCTCTTGTGAAGATGGGTTTCTTCATCAAGTCCCAAACTAAGAATTTATGATAAAGCTTAATTAAAGAAGAGTTATCTCTTTTTTCCCAAAACAAACATTGAAGCCACCAGTAAGGAGAGTGCAAACCATGAGCCCAATGAAAACCTTGATAAGACATCCCTTCATTAGTAGCTAATTGCTTTAAAGAGCTGTGTTTAAATATCCTAACATGCCCACCTGGCATCTGCTGATAGCCTTCTGAGAGTTGCCAACATATCCACTCGGGAAGGAACCTAGGAACACTTAATGCCAAAACACCTCCTGGTTTCAAAACTCTTATTAATTCCTTTATAGACTCTTCTGGAGAAGGTACGTGTTCGAGAACTTCTGAACAAATAACAGAATCATAAGCTCCATCCTGAAATGGCATGTTATTGATATCACTCACTCCAAAGGCACATGCAGACTCTGGATTATTATTTACTGGGAAGTCATCTAATCGAGACCTTGCAATACTTAAATCATCAAAAGAAAGGTCAAAACCAAATGCATTGATCTGCCTATCTACAAATAAACCAATTGTATGTCTGCCTTCTCCGCAGCCCATATCTAAGACTGAACTTCCTAAGTCTAATTCTAAATTATCAAAACGAATGGTTTGCATTAAATACCTTTAAAATTTTGTTTTGCTTCTTCAAAGACCTTTAAATATTGATTAGCTGAACCCAACCAATCAAATTTATTTTCCATTCTTTCTCTTCCTAAGCGAGAGTATAGCCCTTGCTTCGTTTGATCTGAAAATAAATCAATTACGGCACTCTCAATATCTTCACTAGAGCCTGATTCAACTATAATTGCAGCATCTCCAATTACCTCTTTTAAACCTCCTGACTTAGTTGAAATTAGGGGAACACCACAAGCCATGGCTTCTCCAGCACCAAAACCAAAACCTTCGTATAAAGAAGGTATAACAGCTATTTCAGCAGAAGAATATATTGCTACTACTTCTAATTCTGATAGTTCAGAATGAAAAGAAATTTTGTCTTCCAAGTCTAACTTATTTATTAATTTTCTTATGGCTCCACCTTCGGGTGTCTTGCCAATGACTTGGAGGTGAGTATCCGGAAATTCTTCTAAAACTCTTGGTAGAGAACGGATTAGATATTTTAACCCTTTTAGTGGTATATCAGCGCTTGCTGTTGTAACTATACGATTTTTAATGATTTTAATTGTTTCTCTGGATTTAAAAGTTTTTATATCTATTCCATTTAAAATAACTTCAATAGAATGAGGGTCCACAGAAAATTCATCAACAACATCATGCTTAGACTGGAGAGAAGGACAGATAATTTTATTTAACTTTGGTGCAACCTTCTTTTGCATCTTAAGAAAACCATGCCACCTGTTCGTCGACAACCTTTCCTTCCAATTCCTTGCGCTATCTAATGCTATCTTATGATCTTTAGTTATCGGATGATGAATTGTAGTCACTAAAGGTATGCTCTTCTGTATGTTCAACAAAGAATAACAAAGAGATTGATTATCAAGCAAAACATCAAACTTAATATTTGTCTCTTCCAAAAAAACTTCCAGTCTTTTACCAAATACGTATGGTTCAGGAAAGCCTCCAGACATAATACCAAGCCACTCTAATAGGTCTATTGGAGAAAAAAGGAACTTTAATTTAAAAGCCTTTATTCTGCTCTCAACAGAGAACAAATCTAAACTAGGAATTTTTATAAGATTTACATCATCAGAGATTTCAGGGTAAGGAGGACCAGAAAGTACGTGAACTTCATGACCTAAATTTTTTAAAGCAGTGCTTAGGTGACGAATGTATATTCCCTGCCCGCCCGAGAATGGGTGACTTCTGTAGCTAAGTAAGCCAATAATCAATTTATTTCCTTATTTTAATAATCTTCTAGATAAAGGCTCCAAGGAAACTCCATCATCATCAAAACTACGAATTATTCTTAAAATATCTTTCTTTATCTTTCTGTCAATAAGCATTAAAAGGTTTCTTCGTCTTGAGATATCTAAGTCAAAGACAATTAAATTATTCTTAAAAAAGAAATTAGAACTCTTAGCATCTCCATGATTAAAACCTATCCACCTAAGTCGCTTAAAAAAGGAAGCTATTCTAGCTGAAATTATTCTTAAATGATCGGATGCATAAAGAGATTCCTTTAAGGGACTGCCTTCAATAGCAAGACTTAATAGATATGAGTCTAACGTAGTAAAGGTATTAAATTTCTCAAAGACCACTATGGGCTTAGCTGTTTCTATACCTACAGTATTTAACCAATGTGCTGCAATCCATGAATTATAAGCTCTACTTTTTGAAAATTGCTTTCTTAGAAGATGCCAAAAGTTCTTAACTTGATATTTCTTAATGAAAATCTTATATTTTCCAACATCCAAGGAAACTATGAAATGACCTCTTTCTTTCTTTATAACTTCACCCTTTTCCATATAGAAATCTAAATTTCTTAAAATATGCAATATAGAATCTGAAAGAAATTCTTTTTTTCCTATCCATCTATAGTTACTTCCAAGTTCTTTTTGATAAATTGAGTGATCTGGAAACTGTTTTTTACTGTTTATATCTATCTCTTGAAGAATAGGTTTCATGTGCATTGAATATGCCCTGAATCTAGATTTATTAATGAAAGAACTCTTTTCTCTAACTAATCTTCTAAAAGAGCAATTGAAATAGATTGATAAGAATCTGTAACAATCTGTCTCTGAAATACCAAACTGGATTATTGAGTGAAATAGCCCACCAATATCTTTTGTTGCCCATCTTTTTGGAACTCTTCTTCTAATCTGAGCTCTATGTAAATCTATTAAATAAATCTTCTTTTTAATATCCAGATCAATATCAACATGGAAGTGACAAAGATAAAAATCTCTATGATTCATCCCTCCGTCATGCATTTTTTTAGAAATCTCAGCAATCTTTTTGATAAACTCTCTTTTTGTTTTCGGTCCCAATGCCTGAAACTTGTTTTGTTTCAGCGCATCTTCTAATGAGATAGTGTTTACTAAAGATTTAGTAACAATAAAGGATTGCGAATTTGCTGGGTTAATTCCTTTATAACAAACTGCAGCCACTTCTGGACAATCAATGTCTAGTTCTCTCAGTTTATTTATAGCCTTCCATTCAGTTTTAGCACCTACAGTTGGTAATCTAATCTTTAAAAGGTTTTTAAAGACTTCAGCCCATCCAATTCCTTCATGAAATTTAATAAAGTAGTCTATTCCATTGTGAGTAAACTCTTTAGTTACTCTATTTGCAGCTTCTCGGTAAATTTTACCTTGTATATTTTTGGCAATATCGTAAGCATCACCCTCAGAAAAAAGTTCTTTAATGTTTTGATCTGGGAAAAAATTTTTGCTCACTGTATTTTTAAATTTATTTAGCATTCTATATCTTAATTAAGTTAAGAACTGTTCAACTAGAAGTTTTTTAATGTAAAGTATTTGGATGTCTATTTTTACAAAAACAAAACAGCGACTAAGAAGACGTAATCTTTCTAAACTTGGCATCAATCCATCGACTAATAATTACTCTGCACTTTTTGGAGGAGATCATGGATGGGTAGTAGATGCATCTAGAATTTCTAAGGACAGTATCATCTACTCTGTAGGTGTTGGTGCAAATATAGACTTTGATTTAGCTCTCATAAATAAATTTGATCTAGTTGTACACGCATTTGATCCAACACCCAGATCTATTGAGTGGGTAAATAATCAATCAGTTCCAGAAAATTTTAAGTTCTATCCCATTGGACTAGCTGCAGAAAATGGAACTATGGATTTCTTCCCTCCAGCCAAAGAGAAATCAACTCACTTTTCTCCTGTAAAAAGATACAACGAAGACAATAAAAAGATTATAAAAGCTCCTGTTAAAAACCTTCAAACCATAGCTTCTGAATTAAACCATACTGTAATAGATGTTTTAAAAATGGATATTGAAGGTGCTGAATATGAAGTAATAGATTCTCTCTCTGCTTGTGATGTGTCTATAAACCAAATATTAATAGAGTTTCATCATATGTATAAAACTATTCCTATAAGCAAAACTATAGAAGCAATAAATAAATTAGAAGATATGGGGTTTGAGCTATTTAATATTAGTCAAAGGACTTATGAGTTTTCTTTTATAAATAACAACTCTTAAAGTGAAGAAGTCTTTTCAAGAGAATCCAAATTTTCCATAACTTCGTCAGGTTTTATCATTAAAAGACTGGGATGATAGCCGCCAGCGACAGATCCTCTTCTAGTCTTATCCATTCCTGATACTTTTTTGATTATTTTTGCCTTCTTGGATAAAGGAGGAGTGAATTCAGGAGAAGTGGGGCCATATAATGCCAACAATTTACTGTCTACTGCGGCTGCTATATGCATTAAACCAGAGTCATTTGTAAGCACTAAGTTGCTGTTAGAGAGAATATCTATTGCATCTGCGATCTTTGTAGATCCAGTAAAATTGAAGAGATTCTGATGATATTGAGCTGGAACCTTTTCTTTAATCTCAGACGATATTTTTACATCTTTGGAAGAGCCCAAAATAAAGACCTGCCAATCTTTAGATAAATAGTTTAAAACTACCTCAGCAAAATAATTAGTAGGCCAGCGCTTTGAAGGTCCAAACTCAGCTCCAGGACAAATAGACAAAGTTTTTCTTTCAATATCAAAGGAAAAATTATTTGATAGCCTTAAAAGGTTATCGGGGTTAATGCTTAAGGAAGGCCAAGGTATTTTAATATTTTTATTAGAAATATCATCTGCAAGAACTGCAAATTTTTCTATCATAAGAGTGTCCTTGGTACGATCAAACTTCCTAATATCATTGATAAGCCCGTATCTCATTTCTCCAAGCCATCCCGTCCTTTTAGGAATTTTAGAAAAATAAGGTATCAAGGCAGATTTTAAAGAATTAGTTAAAATTATCGCCTGATCATAAGACCTACTTTCCATACTTCTTCCAAATTCTACTCTTTTACGAAACTTAAATTCACCGTGATCAAAGGGGGAACAGATAGAAGTTTCTACCTCTTTCATACGATCAAGCACTCCTAAGGTCCACTGAGGTGCCAATACATCAATTTTACTTTTAGTTTCTTGTAAAATAAGCTTGTACAAGCTTTGTGCCATCACTGCGTCACCAACCCAAGATGGGCCAACTACCAATATTTTCATTTTAAAAATCTACTCAGACACAAAAGTATGCCAAGTAGTATTCTCTTTCCTTAGACCTCTAACTTGATCAAAATAAGTGGATTGAAGTTTTTTAGTAATTGGGCCTCTAGAGCCATTGCCAAGTACTTTATTATCAATAGAATTGATAGGCACCACTTCAGCAGCTGTTCCAGTAAAAAAAGCCTCATCACTTGCAAGCACTTCGTCTAGTTTAATTTTTTTTATTTCTACATTCATTCCCATATCTTCAGCAATTTGAATAATTGTTCTTCTGGTAATGCCATCCAGAGAGGCATCTAAGTCTGGGGTTTTAAGCTCTCCATTTTTTACAATAAAGAAATTTTCTCCGCTGCCCTCCGCCACGTTATCTTCTGCATCCATCATTAATGCTTCGTCAAAACCTGATTCCAAAGCTTCATTGAGTGCGACTATTGAATGCACGTAATTTCCATTAACCTTTGCAGATGAGACAGGATTCCTGACCTGTCTTTTATAAGAAGAAACTTTGACTTTTATGCCATTTTCTCTAGCTTCTGGTTCCATATAAGAAGGCCATTCCCAAGCTGCTACCATGGTATGTACTTTAAGGTTATCCGCTCTTAGACCCATTCCTTCTGAACCATAAAAACACATGGGCCTAATATAAGATTCTTCAATCTTATTCAGATTTACAACATCAATATGAGCTTTGTTTATAGTTTCTTTATCATAAGGTATTTCCATATTTACAACATTGGCAGATTTAAAAAGTCTGTCCGTATGGTCTGAAAGTCTAAAAATAGATGGGCCTTTGGGTGTGTTATATGCCCTAACTCCTTCAAAAACACCTAAGCCATAATGCAAAGTATGAGTTAATACATGCACATTGGCCTCTTGCCAATCAACCATTTTTCCGTCTAACCAAATAGAACCTTGGAATTTTGATAAGTCCAAAATTTTCTCCTTAATATATGAATTTCTTATTTTATCTATAAATAACCATATTCCTAGATTAATTAATGAACATAAAACTATATAATTGCGACAATCAATAATTAATGATGCTTTTAAATAAAAATATCTTCCGTGCAAACGACATTAGAGGAATTGCTTACCAAGATCTAAGCAAAGAGGTTATTACCAATTTAGGAAAGGCCCTTGGATCTATAACAATCCGGTCTGGAAGTAATAATTTTTTAGTAGGTAGGGATGGAAGAAATTCTAGCCCTGATATGTTCGAATGGCTAACTGCAGGAATTTTGCTGTCTGGTTGTAATGTCTTAAATATTGGCGTTGTTCCAAGCCCTGTATTGTATTTCGCAACACATGAACTTGATTGCTCAAATGGAGTAATCATAACTGGGAGTCACAATCCCTCTGAATACAATGGCTTTAAAATAATAATAGATGGTAAATCTCTACTGAGCGAAGAAATTCAGAAAATAAAAATTATGATTGAGCAAGATGAGTTTACAAAAGGATCTGGGTCGCTAAGTGATATAGATATGTTGGAAAGTTATCAAAAGAAAATTGTTGGTGATATAAATTTGAAACGCCCCTTAAAGATAGCTATAGATTGTGGCAACGGTGCAGGAAGTGTTCATGCAAAAGATACGTTTGAAAAATTGGGATGTGAAGTTTCAGATCTATATTGCGAACTGGACGGCAATTTTCCTAACCATCACCCTGACCCTTCAAGACCTGAGAATCTAGAGGATCTAATCCACTTAGTACTCAGTTCTAACTTAGATGTAGGATTGGCTTTCGATGGCGATGCAGATAGGCTGGGAGTGATTTCTAGTAAAGGAAAAATAATTTATCCAGATATGCAGATGATATTATTTGCTGAAAGTATTTTAAATAGCCATCCAAAATCAAAAATTGTATTCGATGTTAAATGTTCAAAACTTTTATCAGAATCAATAGAAAATAACTCTGGTATTCCAATAATGTGTAAGACTGGACACACTTTTATCAAAGAAACTTTAAGGAATGAGTCAGCGCTTTTAGGCGGTGAGATGAGTGGTCATATTTTCTTTAACGATAGATGGCCTGGTTTTGATGACGGTATCTATGCAGCATCTAGATTACTGGAAATTATCTCTGAACAAGAGAATAGTGATATTCTGTTTGAGAATCTTCCACATCTGTATTCAACACCAGAAATCAATCTTCCCTCTTCAGATGAAGAAAAATTTAAAATTGTAGAATCCTTCAAAAATGCGTTAGATTTTCCCGAAGCCAAGTTAATTGATATTGATGGAGTTAGATTGGAATTTCCCAATGGATGGGGTTTATTGAGGGCATCTAATACCTCACCAGTTCTGGTTTTACGTTTCGAGGCTATTTCAGAAGAAGAAATGGATAATATAAAGAATAAATTTAAAAAGATCTTATTCCAAATTGGTCAAGATTTTGAGGAGCTATAAGAGTGGGCGTAACTAGAAAACAAGCAGAAAATATTGCTTCTGTTTTAAGCGAAGGCATGCCCTTCATCCAAAGATTCTATGGGAAAATAATAGTGGTCAAATACGGTGGGGCTGCTATGTCTGATGTATCCTTAAAGAAGGGGTTCGCTAGAGATATTGCCTTGATGAAACTAGTCGGAATGAAGCCAGTAATCGTCCATGGAGGCGGTCCCCAAATTGCTAAAGAACTAAAAAAAGCGGGAGTAACTTCACATTTTAACTCTGGTCTTAGAATCACTGACAAATCAACAATGGCCGTTGTTAAAAAAGTCTTAGGGATTAAAGTTAACAATGAAATATCAACTCTCATCTCAAAATCAGGTGCTCTTTCAAAAGGTTTAAACTTTACAAACTCAAAAATAGTTAGAGCATCAAAGTTAATTGGCGAATCTGGGTTAGATTTAGGTCTTGTTGGGAAAGTTGATAAGATCAATACGAGAGATATAAAAAGCCTTATTTCAAAAGATATAATTCCCGTAATTTCCCCAATAGGACTGGATAAGAAATCTGGATGCTTAAATATTAATGCAGACTTGGTGGCTGGTAAAGTTGCCGAATTCTTAAATGCAGAAAAATTGATTCTTCTCACAGACGTTAAAGGCATAAAAGATGATGAGGGCAATCTTCTTTCAAAAATTAGTCCAGCAAAGGCAAAAAAAATCTTGAAGAATGATATAGTCAAAGGTGGCATGGTACCTAAACTTATTGCAGCATTAGAAGCAACAAAACAAGGAGTAAGTCAGGCACATATAATTGATGGCAGAGTTCCTCATGCTGTGATGCTTGAAATACTTACTAAAGAGGGCGTAGGTACTTTAATCTCCTAATAACGATGACTCAACTTAAGCCAAGACAACTAGACATAATGCAAAACTTGGCAAAAATGTTAGGTGCAAAAGGTCCCGTAAAAGTCACTACAGCACTATTGTCAAAAGAATGTGGAATAACAGAAGCAGCCATATATAGACACTTCCCGAGTAAGAGAAAAATATATTCAGGCCTCGTAGATTTTTGTGAACAAAATTTGTTTGAACTTATAGCTAATATTAATAAGTCTGACGATGCGCATTTGATTAAAGTTAAGAAGATTTTATTGTTATTAATAACCTTCAGTGAAAAAAATCCAGGCCTAGCCAGGCTATTAACACGAGAAGCATTTTCCACTGAAGAATCAGCGTTAGATGAAAGAATAATTCTATTATTTTCTAAAATTGAATTGCAGATTAAACAAAATCTTCAAAAGTATGAACAAGAAACCAAAAAGAAACTTTCTTTATCTACTGCAGCTTCAGCAAACATGCTCTTAGCTACTGCAGAAGGTCTAATACAGCAATTTGTAAGGTCTGGATTTGAAGAGAATCCATCTGGAAGGGCATCTGATCAAATTGACTTATTAATTTCTGCTTTAAATAAATAAACTAAGGGCTTTTTTCTTCTAAATAGTATTCAAAGATTGAATTATTTGAATCATCTCCTACTCTCTTACCAGTCATTTTATCTATTTTAACCGCAACTATACCCCTTGGAGGAATTGAAATATTTAGGGGTATTTCTTCTAAATTATTTTTAATAAAATCTAGCCATATAGGCAATGCTACGGATGACCCAAATTCTCTATTACCGAGACTACGGGGTTGATCAAATCCAACCCAAACTGTTGTTACTAAAGAATCATTAAAACCTGTAAACCAAGTACTCTCAGCTTCATTAGTAGTGCCTGTTTTTCCTGAAAAATCCGCCCGGTCAAGTTCTTTTATTTTTTTTGCAGTGCCTCTTCTTCCTGCCTCCTGAAGTATATCTCTTATAATAAATGCAGCTCTTTCATCAATCACTTGAACCGGTTGCAAGGGTTCTTTTTGAAAAATAACACTCCCATTCCTACTTATTATTTTATTTATAAAGTAGGAGTCAACCTTCTTTCCTCCGTTTGCAAAGACACTAAATGCAGTTGCATTTTTAAGTGGGCTTAATGAAGCCGTTCCTAACGCTAAAGATAAATCAGCAGGTAACCTACTTTTTTCAAACCCAAACTTCTCTGCGTATTCTCTTGCCTTTTCCACCCCCAATTCTCTCAACAACCTTATAGAAACTAAGTTCCTGCTTTGTAATAAACCTTCTCTTAATCTGGTTGGGCCGTAAAACTTTCCACTAGCATTGCTTGGGCGCCACTTGTCCTCCAATGCAATATCTTCAAACACAATTGGTGCATCATTTATTAATGATGAGGCTGTGAATTTATCTTCTAAAGCTGCTGAATAAAGAAAGGGTTTAAAATTAGAGCCTAAAAGTGGAGATGACTGACTGACTCTATCAAATTTACTCAGAAAGAAATCGTAACCCCCAACCCAAGCTTCTACAGCTCCACTCTTGGGGTCTAAGCTAACTAGAGCTCCTTGAGCATCTGGAATCTGGGAGAGAGAATAACTTTCTTTTGATGCTCCTCTTTGAATCCAAACTAAATCTCCATTCTCTAAAATATCAGAAAACCCTTTAGGTCGAGGGCCTCTTCTATTCTCATTTATATATGGCCTGGCCCAATTAAGTTCATCAGACCACTGCAATGAATATATTGTTTTATCAAAACCTATAACTTGAAGTTCTTCATTTAAATTTATTACTAAAGCGGGGAATCTGGATTGGGTATTATTTAAACTTTTAAGCAACTTCAATGCTTCTTCTAAAGGCTCTTCGTCTTGGTTGGAATTTATGAAATATAACCTCTCATCTAAGGAAAGCTCAAAAAAGAAATCCGGGAATAAGGTTAAATAATTTTCAGGATCTCTGAAGCCATGCCTCTTGTCGTAGAGCTCTAATCCATTCTTTATAGCTGCATTGGCAGTGTTTTGTTTTTTAGAATCAAGAGTGGTATAAACTTCAAAACCCTCCTTGTAGGCATCTAAACCATATTCTTGAATCATGGTCCTTCTTATCGATTCAGCTAGATACGGAGCAGACACTTCAGAGACAAGACCATGGTAAGTTGCCGTTAAAGGAGCTTTGATAGCTAGGTTGTATTGTTCCTGATATATAAACCCTAATTCAAGCATTCTCCCCAAAACCCAATTTCTTCTTATAAGAGCTCTTTTTGGGTTTACTAGAGGGTTAATGCTGGATGGAGCTTTAGGCAATGAGGCTATCATTGCCCATTGTGCGAGATTTAATTCTTTAATTGATGCTCCGTAATAAACTTCACTGGCAGCGGCTATTCCATAAGCCCTATTCCCAAAAAATATCCTATTCACATAAAATTCGAAGATTTCTTCTTTTGAATAAGTTTTTTCCAGCCTATAAGCAAGAAATATATCCTTTATCTTTCTAAAGATATTTATATCTCTGCTGGTTAGATAATTACCTGCAACTTGCATGGTAATAGTACTTCCACCTCCCTGTACCCTACCCGATATGGCAAGTCTGTAAAGAGATCTTACCAACCCCAAATAACTAACCCCAGAATGATTAAAGAAATCATCATCTTCTGCAGCTAACACTGCATTTACATAATGAACAGGAATGGAATCAAACTCTAAAGCTGTTCTCCTCTTTTCTCCAAACTCTCCTATTAATTTCTTATCAGCTGTAAAAATCTTTAAAGGAATCTGTAGATCAATATCTCTTATTTTGTTTTCATCGGGTAATTTACTGTCTATGTATAAATTCAGACTTGCGACAGACATAAGAAATAGAGAGACAAAGAGGAGTAATAGTCTTATTAGGCTATTGCTTAAAAGATATTTAACAACTCTCATCAATCTTATTCCATCTTGGTTTGGTTATAATATATTAATGCGTATCTTTTTAATTGGTCCAATGGCATCTGGTAAAACAACTATAGGTCAGAAATTAGCTAAACATCTAAAATTAGATTTTATAGATACTGATCAGCAAATTGAAAAAAACGCAGGTGCAGAAATATCATGGATTTTTGACATAGAGGGCGAGGAGAGCTTTAGAGAAAGGGAGCATGAGATGCTAAAAAAAGCCTGTAATGAAATAGATTGTGTTATTTCAACTGGTGGAGGAATTGTTATTAGAAAAGACAATCGGGATTTACTGAGAGATTCAGGTTTAATTATTTACTTAGAAGCATCAATTCAATCTCAGTTAGAAAGGACTCTATTGGATAAATCTAGGCCTTTGCTTGATTCTAAGGATAAAGAATTAACTCTAAGGAACCTAAAAAAAGAAAGGTCTCCTCTCTACGATAGAATAGCAAATATCACTATAAAAGAAAAAGAGAGAGGTCATAATGTTATTCTTCAAGATATTCTTAATGAGATAAAAGAAATCCAGAAAGGCGATGCGTAAAATAAATCTAGATTTAAGAAATCAATCTTATGAGATCAAGATTGGCAGCGATATTATTGATCTAAGTAACGTAGAGAAATTTGTAAGCAATAAAGAAGTGCTTATTGTCTTCGACTCTGCGATTAGCGGAAGTAGGATTACGCAATTCAAAGAGATGATAAGTAAATCCACCTTAAAGTTAGAGTTGATAGAGGTAGATGCAACTGAAAACAATAAATCTCAAGAAACACTATCACAAATACATTCTATCCTTGTCGAAAATAAGTTTAGTAGAGACTGTCTAGTTATTGGCATGGGTGGCGGCATTGTCTGTGATATAGCTGGTTTCTCAGCTGCTACCTATCAAAGAGGAGTTAATTTCCTTCTTATTCCAACTACACTCTTAGCTCAGGTAGATGCATCTGTTGGAGGAAAAACTGCAATAAATCATCCTAAGGGGAAGAATATGATCGGAGCTTTCCACCAACCCATTGGTGTAATTGCTGATACATCTTTCTTGCAGACCTTACCTGAAAGAGAAATAAGTTGTGGTTTATCAGAAATGATTAAACACGGTCTTATTAACGATATTAATTACTTCTGTTGGTTAGAAGAAAACATTGAACAGATACTTAGACTAGAGCCGGAGTCTATTGAAGAGGCCATAGGCAAGTCTATAGAAATTAAAACTTTCTATGTTAAAGAAGATGAGAAAGAAGCAGATATTAGAGCTTTGCTAAACTTCGGGCACACCTTTGGTCATGCAATTGAGTTAATAGGAGAGTTTAAGGACTACAACCACGGAGAAGCTGTTGCAATTGGAATGATTTTGGCGCTTGAACTTTCTGCAAGAATTGGAAACATTTCAAAACAAGATTGTTTAAGGGTTCGTGATCTTATGGATAAGGCAAAAATAGATATTAAAATTAAGAAGCCTATAAATCCCGCTGATCTCTATGAAGGCATGATGGGTGATAAGAAGAAGAAAGGAGATATCTTAAATCTAGTTGTTCTGGAAGATTTAGGTAAGGCAACAGTAACTAGTGCAATAGATGAATCGTTAGTATTGGAGATTCTAAACTCAAGCTTGTAATTTTTTTTCTTTCCAGATTGCCAAACAGACGGTAAAGTACCTGTACCTGCGCGCCTAAGATACAAACTGAAATATATTTCTCAGCATATTTATGTTGTGTGATTTTTTGTCCTCTTAACTTAAGTGAATAGATGAAAGAAGATTTTAAAGAACCATATAAATTTGGACTTCCTCCAAAGGTTGGCCTTTATGATCCACAATTTGAAAAAGATTCTTGTGGAGTCGGACTTGTAGCAAATATTAAAGGAATCCCTTCTAGAGAAATAATGGATGATGCTTTTCTTGTTAATTCTAAGATGGACCACAGGGGAGGATGCGGATTTGAAGAAAATACAGGAGATGGTGCTGGAATCTTAATGGCAATTCCTGATGGCTTTTTTAGGATTGAGGCGAAAAAACTAAATCTTGATCTGCCAGTTAAAGGATCCTATGCGGTAGGTAATATATTTTTACCCCAATCTGCTGATCAAAGAAAATTCTGTAAAGAGTTAATTGAATCAGTAATAAAAGACGAAAATCAATATTTTATAGGCTGGCGAGACGTTCCTGTTGATCCCAAAAAAGCTAATGTAGGGCCTGCTTCTCTCAAAGCGCAACCTCACATATCTCAATTATTCATAGGGAAAGAAGACCTCATCAACGAAGAGGAATTTGAGAGGAAAATTTACTTAATAAGAAAGAAATTTAGTCACCAACTAAGAGGGAGTCAAGACTTAACAGAAGCTGGACTTTTATACGCATGCAGTCTCTCATCAACAGTCATTATTTATAAAGGCATGTTAACCCCTTCCCAGCTATTTCCCTTTTACCCTGACCTTGAAGACAAGAATTTTCAAACCCATCTTGCGATGGTTCATTCTAGATTTAGTACAAACACATTCCCTTCATGGGACAGAGCACAGCCAAATCGGTACATGTGTCATAACGGAGAAATCAATACACTAAAAGGTAATATTAATTCAATGAAGGCACGACAAGGAATGTCAGAAAGTGAATCGTTTGGGTCTAAATTAAAAGAATTATTTCCTATTGCTGAACTGGACTGCACCGATTCAGGTAGTTTTGATAACATCTTGGAGTTCTTAATTCTTAATGGCAGAAGCCTTCAAGAGTCAATCATGATGATGATACCTGAAGCTTGGCAATCAGATATTAATATGTCGAAAGAGAAGAAAGACTTCTATGAATATTCTTCTTCGCAAATGGAGCCTTGGGACGGACCTGCTTCTATAGTTTTCACAGACGGTAAATGTGCAGGAGCGGTTCTTGATAGAAACGGCTTAAGGCCCAGCAGATACTATATTACAAAAAATGATAAGGTCATTATGGCTTCCGAGGTGGGAGTTCTTGAAGTTGATCCGAAAGATGTTCTGATAAAAGGAAGACTGCAGCCTGGAAAAATGTTCCTAATTGATTTTGAAGAAGGTCGCATGATTCCTGATGAAGAAATAAAGTCTGAAATCTGCAAGTCAAAACCTTTTGGAGAATGGATTTCTAGTCAAGTTGTCGATCTAGGTGCATTAAATAAATCTGAAGAAAAATTAGAACTTGTAGAAGACAACCTCGTTCCCAGGATGCAAGCTTTTGGTTACACAACCGAGACCATGCAGTTTATGTTGATGCCACTTGTCAGGGAACTAAGAGATCCTTTGGGTTCTATGGGTAACGATGCAGCGCTTGCCTGCCTGTCTGACAAGCCTCGCCTAATGTTTGATTATTTTAAACAGCTCTTCGCACAAGTAACGAATCCAGCAATTGATTCCATCAGAGAAGAAGTAATCATGTCCTTGGAATGCCTAATAGGTCCTGAAGGAAACTTACTATCATCCAAAGCTGAAAATGCTCATAGATTAAGACTAAGGAACCCCATTCTTTCTAATAAAGAATTGAGTAGTATAAAAAACTTAAATCAATACGACTGGAAAACTAAAGTCATAGACATAACTTATCCCAAAGAGGAAGGTCATAGTGGCATACTAAAAACCATTGATAGAGTTTGTGCTGAGTCTGAATCAGCGATTGATGATAATTATTCTTTTATTGTTCTGTCTGATAAGAATCTCAACGAGCAGAATCTTGCCATTAGTTCATTACTTGCTTGTTCTAGTGTTAGCCAACACTTAGTTAAAAATGAAAAAAGAACTAAAACTGCGCTTATAGTTGAAACAGGAGAAGCGAGAGAAGTTCATCACCATTGTCTGCTTTTTGGCTACGGTGCAGATGCCATTAATCCATACCTTGCTTTCGAAGCACTTTGGCAATCACAAATAGATGGATTACTCAATTCAGCAGATATAACTTCCTATGAAGATCTAATCGAAGCTTACAAAAAAGGGGTTAAAAAGGGAATTTTAAAAGTAATGGCCAAGATAGGCATCTCAACACTTCAATCCTATAAAGGAGCTCAAATATTTGAAGCTGTTGGCCTTGCAGATGAAATAATAGATAAAGCATTCCCGGGAACAGCGAGCAGAGTCCAGGGTGTAAATTTTGAAGCATTATCTAAGGAAGCAAAAAGAAGACATGACCTAGGCTACCCAAAAGAAAAGAACGGAAAAGTATCAGTTTTATCAAATCCTGGTGACTTTCATTGGAGAAACGGTGGTGATTCCCATATGTGGGACCCTAAAACTATCTCAAGCTTACAATTGGCTGCAAGAAATAATGACGAAACTGCTTATTGGGAGTTTGCTAAACATGCTAATGAAAATACCACAAAGAACAGTACTTTAAGAGGTTTACTAAAATTTTCCTCTTCAAATCCATCCATTGACATTGATCAAGTCGAGTCTGAATCTGAGATAGTTAAGAGATTCGCAACAGGAGCCATGAGCCTTGGCTCTATATCAACTGAATCGCATGAGTCTCTAGCTATTGCTATGAATAAACTTGGAGGTAAATCTAATACAGGAGAAGGTGGAGAAGACCCAATACGATTTAAACCCTTGGATCAAGGTATCTCTAAAAGGTCCGCAATCAAGCAAGTAGCCTCAGGAAGATTTGGTGTCACTATGTGGTATCTAACCAATGCAGATGAATTACAAATAAAAATTTCTCAAGGAGCCAAGCCCGGTGAAGGTGGAGAGCTGCCAGGGAAAAAAGTAGATAATTATATTGCTAAAATAAGACATTCAACTCCAGGCGTTGGATTAATTAGTCCTCCTCCCCATCACGACATCTATTCTATTGAAGACATAGCTCAACTCATTCATGATTTAAAAAATGCCAATAGAGAAGCAAGAATTAGCGTCAAACTTGTTTCTGAGGTAGGAGTAGGAACAATAGCATCTGGAGTTGTAAAAGCTAAAACAGATCATTTAGTCATAGCTGGTCATGACGGTGGAACTGGAGCCTCACCACTGACCTCTATAAAGCATGCAGGTCTTCCTTGGGAATTGGGTGTTGCAGAGACTCATCAAACTCTAGTAATGAATAATTTAAGATCTAGAGTAGTTCTGCAGACTGATGGTCAGTTAAAAACAGGCAGAGATGTAGCTATTGCCGCACTTCTGGGAGCAGAAGAGTTTGGTTTTGCAACAGCTCCTTTAGTAACGCTGGGCTGTATTATGATGAGAAAATGCCATTTAAATACTTGTCCTGTTGGAATAGCCACACAAGATAAAGAACTAAGAAAGAAATTTACAGGCCAACCCGAAAATGTAGTGAATTATCTTTTCATGGTAGCAAAAGACCTTAGAAAAATTATGTCAGAGCTTGGATTCAGGTCTGTTGAAGAGATGATTGGAAGAGTTGATTGTTTAGAGGCTGATAATGCTGTTGATCATTGGAAAAGAAACGGTTTAGATTTTTCAAATATACTTCAGCCAGCTCAAAAAATATTTGATAACACTGAAGTCTTCCATACGCAATCTCAAGATCATGGCCTTGATAAGGCACTGGACAATGTTCTAATTTCTAAAAGTAAACATGCCATTGAAACAGGTGCAAAAGTTACTTTAGAAGAAAAAATATTAAATACAAATCGAGTGGTTGGAACAATGCTTTCCAATGAGGTTGCTAAAATTTGGGAAGACAAAGGCCTTCCTGAAGATACAATCAATATAAAACTCAATGGTTCTGCTGGTCAAAGCTTTGCTGCGTGGCTGGTTAAAGGCATCACCATGACATTGGAAGGAGATGCAAATGATTTCGTTGGAAAAGGACTATCGGGAGGAAAGCTTATAATTTACCCTCCTAAGAATAGTAGCTTCAAAGCTGAAAATAATATTTTGCTTGGCAACGTGGCATTGTATGGTGCAACCGAAGGAGAAGCATACTTTAGAGGTATAGCTGCTGAAAGATTTTGTGTAAGAAATAGTGGAGCTACTGTTGTGGTTGAGGGAATAGGAGATCATGGTTGCGAATACATGACCGGCGGTAAAGCAATTATTCTTGGTCCTACTGGAAGAAATTTTGGAGCTGGAATGAGTGGAGGAGAAGCTTTTGTTTATGATCCTAACAAAGAATTAGAAAGAAAATGTAACCTTGATACTTTTGAACTAGAAGAGCTGATAAACGAGAATGATCTTAATGGCTTAAAAGAGCTTATAGAGAAGCATTACAAATATACAGATTCTGAAGTTGCAAAGAACATACTTAACAACTGGGAGGATCAAATAGATAACTTTGTAAAAGTTATGCCTACGGACTACAAAAGAGTTCTTGAAGAAATGAATCTATCCAACAAGGAGGCTAGCTAAGATGGGCAAATCTACTGGTTTTAAAGAATTTTCTCGAGCAGTTGAGCCGTACAGACCATCCAAAGAACGTGTTCTTGATTTCAAAGAGATCTACACTGATCATGATGATGAAAAATTAGGAGTGCAGGCTGCAAGATGCATGGATTGTGGCGTTCCTTTTTGTCAATCCGGTGAAGGCTGTCCGGTTTATAATCTAATTCCTGAATGGAATGATCTTGTTTATCAAAATAGATGGGAAGAGGCTTTTGATAGATTAATGAAAACCAATAATTTCCCAGAAGTTACTGGACGAGTTTGTCCAGCGGTTTGCGAAGGTGCCTGTGTTTTAGGCATTACAGAAAGCCCAGTAGCCATAAAAAATTTAGAGTTTGCTATAGCCGACAAAGGGTTTCAAAATGGATGGCTTAAGCCCAATATACCTTCTTTTAGAACTAATAAATCTATTGCAATAGTGGGTTCAGGTCCAGCTGGTTTATCAGCAGCACAACAACTTAACAGTGTAGGACATTCTGTATCAGTTTATGAAAGAGCTGACAGGATTGGTGGTCTTATGATGTACGGCATCCCTAACATGAAGTTAGAGAAATCAATTCTTGATCAAAGGACAGAACAAATGAAGACAGAAGGAATAAAATTCTTCACTAACACAGATGTCGGTGGAGAATCTGATAACTCCATCTCAATAAAAGAGCTGACCAAAAATAATGATATTTTACTTTTAACAACCGGTGCAACTAAGCCTAGAGACTTGCCTATAAAAAATAGAGAAGGTGTGGGCGTTCATTTTGCAATGGATTTTTTAAGAGCAAACACTAAAAGCTTGTTGGATTCTAATCATGAAAATGGAGAGTTCATTTCAGCCAAAGGTAAAAATGTGATCGTGATTGGTGGTGGAGACACAGGTACGGACTGCATAGGAACCTCTCTCAGGCATGGCTGCCAATCTTTAATAAACTTTGAGATTATGGCCGAACCTCCGAAAGAAAGAGCAGAAAATAATCCATGGCCATTGTTCCCAAGAGTACATAAGGTTGATTATGGTCATGAGGAATCAACTGAGTTATTTGGGGAAGATCCTAGGGTGTATTCTATTTCAGGTAAAGAATTCTTAAGAAATGAAGACGGTACACTTAAAGGAATAAAGACTGTAGAGGTAGACAGTAGTTTTAAAGAAATAGAAGGTACCGAAAAAGAATGGAAGGCAGATCTTATTCTTCTTGCCATGGGTTTCTTAGGACCTGAAAATTACGTCAGTGAGCCCCTTTCCATAGATCTTGATGAAAGAAGTAATTATAAGGCCGAACATAATGTCCATCAAACTTCTAACCCTAAAGTATTTGCTGCAGGTGATTGTAGGAGAGGACAATCTTTAGTTGTTTGGGCCATAAACGAAGGTAGGGCTGCTGCAAGAGAGATAGACCTAAACTTAATGGGATCAACTACGTTAGAGTAAAAGTATAAATTATCTCTTAATAACTCTCATTAAACCCTCTTGAACTGCAGAGGCTACCAAAACCCCCTTTTCAGTATAAACACTTCCTCTATTGAAGCCTCTTGCATTGCTAGCACTTGGGCTGTCAGTAGAATAAAGCATCCATTCATCTGCTCTAAAAGGCCTATGAAACCACATGGCATGATCAAGACTTGCGCTCATGACATTACCTTGAGCAAAACTAAGCTGGTGTGGATTTAAGGAAGTACTCAAAAGTCCCATATCAGAAGCATAAGCAAGAATAGCTTGATGAAGAACAACATCATCTGGTAATTTTGCTACGGCTTTCATCCAAACGTGTCTATATGGTGGTTTCTTCTTAGGAGCCTCAAACATTCCCTCACCGGGTAAGTTTCTGATCTCGATTGGCCTTTCTCTTAAAAAGAAATCTCTAAATTTCTCAGGAACCTTATCAATCATTTTCTTTCTTACTTCTAATTCACTTGTGCATTCATCTGGGCCAGGAATTTGCATCATATCTATCTGATGTGAAGGGCCCTTCTCTTTCTTCTGAAAAGATAGAGCCATATCAAAAATAGGTTCTCCTTTTTGGATTGCCACCACTCGTCTAGTGGTAAAACTTCCGCCATCCCTTGTCCTTTCAACATCATAGATGATTGGATGTTCCATATCTCCAGGCCTCAAAAAGTAAGCATGGAGAGAGTGAACCAGTCTCTTCTCCTCTACAGTCCTGACAGCTGCAGCTAAAGCCTGTCCTATTACCTGTCCTCCAAAGACACGAGGACCGCCAATATTTTCACTTTGACCTCTATACAAATTTACTTCTAGCTTTTCTAAGTCCATAAGCTTAATAAGCTTACTTAATGCCTTTTTCTTCATAATTATTTAAATTCTTTTGGATCCCACCAAGGAAAGAAATCTGGCATATCCTTGCTTACCTTACTGGGAAAATTTGGAGACCTCTTCTCAAGAAAAGAATTCACACCTTCTTTTACGTCTTCACCTTTTCCGAGTTCATAAATTGCTCTTGAATCAACTTGGTGAGCTTCCATCGGATGGTCGGCTCCAAGCATTTTCCAAAGCATATGGCGTGTCATTGAAACAGAGACTGCAGAAGTGTTCTCGATTATTTCAGTGGCTATTTCCTTTGCCGCTCTCAATAAGTCTCCCTCTTCATGCACAGACCTCACCAATCCTCCTTCACAAGCTTCTTCAGCAGAAAAAACTTTACCAGAATACGTCCATTCTAAAGCCTTACTTATTCCCACTATCCTAGGCAAGAACCAGCTTGAGGCTGCTTCTGGAACTAGACCTCTTCTTGCAAAAACAAAACCAAACTTTGCTTTCTTACTAGCAAGGCGAATATCCATTGGAAGAGTCATGGTTACCCCCACACCTACAGCAGGGCCATTAATCGCTGCTATTACAGGTTTAGGACAGTCAAAAATAGCTAATGTTGTTCGCCCACCTCCATCTCTAATCCATTCAAGATTTTCTTTATCTTGTGTTTTGGGGGACCTAGGATTCTCGTCTCTGTTAAATGATGCCTCACCTGCCCCTAAATCTGCCCCTGCACAAAACCCTCTGCCAGAGCCAGTAACAATAACCACTCTTACATCATCGTCCTCTCCTGCTTGCTTAAATGCTGAAATTAATTCATCCATCATCTGACCAGTGAAGGCGTTTAATCTGTCCGGCCTATTCAAAGTAATGGTTAATATTTTATCTTCTATTTCATAGAGAATTGTTTCAAAGTTCATAGGCTTATTTATTATTTATTGAATGATCAACATCGTAAGCAGGTTTATCGGTATTTGCTTCACCTACCTCTTTTGCCGGAACGCCTGCAACAGTGACATGCTCTTTTACATCTGAAAGAACTACACTTCCTGCAGCCACTTTCGCATTTCGCCCTATTTCTACGTTGCCTAATATAGTTGAAGAAGCACTCAGAAGAGCTCCTTCTCTTACTTTCGGATGACGATCCCCAATATCTTTTCCTGTTCCGCCCAACGTGACACCTTGAAAAATAGAAACGTTGTCCTCTACCACCGCAGTCTCACCAATGACGACACCCGAACCATGATCAATCATCACTCCTTTGCCGATCTCTGCAGCAGGGTGAATATCTATACCATAAACTTCAGAAGCGCGACTTTGAAAAAAAAGGGCTAAAGTCTGTCTTTCTTGACTCCACAGCCAACTTGCTACGCGATGCGATTGCAATGCCTTAAAGCCTTTAAAAAATAAGAGGGGCTCTGAGAAATATTTACATGAAGGATCTCTGTCTTTAGCTGCATTGAGATCCGAAACTGTTGATTCAAGAATTTCTTTACTTGAATTAATAGCCTCTCTTATTACCTTCCTAATCATCATTGGCTGAACAGAAATATTAGAAAGGTCATTTGATAATTGATCAGCAATCGCAGACGAAAAAGAGTTATGTTCTAAAATAGTAGAATGAAAAAAGCTAGCTAAAACTGGTTCTGCTATCATTCTCTTTTTTGTCTCTTCCCTTATTAATTGCCAGACACCGTCTACATCTTTTAATCTTATATTTTCCATCCGTATATTGTACTTCAGAAGCCCATCCTTGCTGAAATTTACTAAATAGGGATAATAGGTCGCTCAAAAAAAGACTAAGTAATTATTTAAGATTTCATGAGCAATAAAATGACAGAAATTAGCAACCAAACTCCAGATATTAAATTAGATGTTAGACAAACTTTTGATATTGACGTAGAACTAAAAGTACCAAGTTTTAGCAATGGAAATGAATATGTTCCAGAAATTGATAGTGCTTATAAGTTTGATAAAGATACCACTTTAGCAATCTTAGCTGGGTTTTCTCACAACAGACGAGTTATGATCCAAGGCTACCATGGCTCTGGAAAATCTACCCACATTGAACAGGTAGCAGCTAGACTTAATTGGCCTTGTGTGAGAATTAATTTAGATAGCCATATCAGTAGAATTGACCTTTTAGGAAAGGATGCGATTGTTTTGCAAGACGGAAAACAAATAACAGAGTTTAGAGAAGGCATTCTTCCTTGGGCCCTTCAAACGCCTACAGCTTTAGTTTTTGATGAATATGATGCAGGAAGGCCTGATGTGATGTTTGTAATTCAAAGGGTGCTTGAAGTTGAAGGGAAACTTACCTTATTAGATCAAAATAAAGTTATAAAACCTCATTCTAGCTTTAGATTATTTTCAACTGCAAATACTGTTGGCCTAGGAGACACCACAGGTCTGTATCATGGCACTCAACAAATAAACCAAGGTCAGATGGATAGATGGCACATTGTCTCTACTCTAAATTATCTAGACCCTGAACTTGAACTTAAAGTTGTTTTAGCAAAAGTACCTTCAATGGATACTAAGTCTGGTAGAGAAGAGGCATCTAATATGATTTCAGTAGCAAATCTCTCTAGGCAAGGTTTTGCGAATGGAGATATCTCCACTCTAATGTCTCCAAGAACAGTTATAAGTTGGGCAGAAAACAATGAAATATTTAAAGACTTAACCCGATCATTTGATATTACTTTCTTAAATAAATGTGATGATACTGAAAAAACCATCATTGCTGAGTATTATCAAAGGTGTTTCAACGCTGAACTAGAAAGCTCCATAGCTGAAGATTTAGAAGAAGATTAATCGCTCCCGAATGTCTTTAAAGAGCCCCTCTCCTGAAACAATTAAGGAAGCTGTAGCAGCTGCAACAAGGGCGCTGGCTGAAGACTCCGATTTAGAAATTAGTTTTGGAGGCATAAGCTCTCTACCCAATCCTCCTACACATATAAATGAATTACCATCTTTCAGAGGAAAGGCTGATTCAGCGGCGTGCGTGAAGAGATACAGAAAAGAAAAGATTACATTAGATGCAGGAACTCCCAAACTAAATACGTTATTAGCCAATCTAGAAGACGTTAGAGTAGAAGTATTAGGTTCAAAAAAATACCCGGGAGTTGCAACGAATCTTAAAGCCAAATTTGATGAGAAATGCAAAGAATTGCAATTTCTAGAAGAAAAGGACGATCTATTAGAGATAGCCCTTGAGGCTTGGTTTAGAAATATTCTTTTAGATGAAAAACTTAGTTCTGATTCAATTAGGTCTTTAAAACCGTGGAAAAAAGAATTCCTTGATAAAGGACTTCCATTCAAAAATGCCTTAGAGGGATCTTTAGAGGATCAAATAGAATTTGCTCAAGTTGCCAGAGAGTTACTTCACGTGTTGGAGGTTGATGATATTGAACCTCTTTCAGAAGAAGATGAGCCTTCGACTGATGCTGATAATGATGAAACTTCAAATGAAGACAACAATACAGAAGATGAAGAGATGCCAGATGAGTTGGACATTTCTCAAGATGCAGAAATGGAAGAAGGTTCTGAAGATGTTGATACAGAGATGGGGGAGACTGAAGATGACTCCATTGTAGATGAAAATGAAGAGATTCTAACAAATCAGTCATGGCTTGAATCTTTAGTCGGGCAAACTTCTAATTTTAATTATAAAGTTTATACAAGAAGTTTTGATGAAGAATTAAAAGCTGAAGATCTTTGCAGCCCAGAAGAACTGCAGAGATTAAGGAAACACTTAGATCAATTAATGGGTCCAAGTAAAACAACAGTTTCCAAGCTAGCACATCGTCTTCAACGATTTCTAATGGCACAACAGAACCGTTCATGGGAATTTAACAAGGAAGAAGGTATGCTTGACCCTTCTAGATTACACAAAATCATCACAGACCCTTTAACTGCATTAAGTTACAAAGTAGAGAAAGACACAGACTTCAGAGACACTTCCGTCTCTATACTGGTAGACAGTTCAGGCTCTATGAGAGGAAGGTCCATGACAGTTGCTGCGATATGCGCTGATATTATCAGCACCACCCTGGAAAGGTGCAATGTAAAAACGGAAGTTTTAGGCTTCACTACGAAACAGTGGAAAGGCGGAGAAAGCAGAAAAAAATGGATGGAAGACGGAAAACCTGATAATCCAGGAAGACTCAATGACATCAGGCATATTATATTTAAGTCTGCTGAAACTCCTTGGAGAAGAGGGCAAAAGAATTTTGGTCTCATGCTACGAGAAGGCCTTTTAAAAGAAAATGTTGATGGCGAGGCTTTAATCTGGGCACACGACAGACTGGCAAGACGACTAGAACAAAGAAAGATTTTAATGGTAATCTCAGATGGAGCTCCGGTAGATGACAGTACTCTTTCTACCAATAAAAATAATTTTTTGGACCTACACCTAAGACAGGTCATACATTCTATTGAGTCACAATCTTCCGTAAGCTTAATTGCCATTGGCATAGGGCATGATGTCACCCGATACTATAAAAATGCCGTAACCATTCATCGAGCTGAAGAGCTTGGCGGAGCGATGTTAGAACAATTAACAGATTTATTTAAAGTTGATTGAAATCCCCGGCCTTTTACTGTCTAGATTTACTGCTGATTAGGACTACTTTAGTTAGACACCTTTGAATGCAGCGTTTAAAATGATCATATGAAAATTACAAAAATTAAAGAATGTCCCTCTGATCTTCGTTATTTTGATAAGGATGACTTGGAGAGCAAACTTCAACCAAAGGATGTGGAAGACATAATAGAAATATTCCACACACCCCTTACTGGATCCTACAACTGGGATTACACAACTGCGGATAACAGACTAAATAAGCTATACGAACTGGGCAAAAAACTTAACTGGAATACCACGATTGATCTCGACTGGTCTAAAGAACCATACTCGCATAAGGATTGGGCTTCTTTGCCTGAATTTCAACAATTCAAAGGCTTTGCACCTTACGACAATTTAAGTGAGGAAGAAAAGATTGAGTGCAGTTGGCATGTATTGGCAAGTGGCTTAAGTCAAATTGTTCATGGAGAACAAGGCGCCTTACTAGTTGCCTCTCAGCTCGTATCTTGTGCCCCAACCTATAACGCAAAGTTATATGCAGCATCACAAACTTTTGATGAAGCTAGGCACGTCGAAGTCTACAACAAGTATTTACAAGAAAGGATCGGCTGGACTTACCCAATAATGCCTGGTCTAAAGTTGTTATTAGATAAAATTCTTACTGACCCAAGATGGGACCTCAAATTCATAGGAATGCAAATTATTATTGAAGGCCTTGCTTTAGCAGCGTTTGAAAGACAGAGAGCATCTGTTATGGACCCTCTCTTGAAAGATATTTTTTACTTAGTAATTAGAGATGAAGCACGGCACGTAACTTTTGGAGTGAACTATTTAGAAGAATTTATTCAAACCCTTTCAGAGGAAGAGAGAGAAGAAAGAGCAGAATTTGCTTATGAAGCTTGTGTTGTTATGAGAAACAGATTTGGATCAACAAATGTTATGAAGCATTACGGTTGGAATGTCGATGAAGCTGCAGAAATAATCAATCAATCGGAAGGTTCTACTTTATTTAACAATCTGCTTTTTACTAAAATAATGCCCAACCTAAAGAGGATAGGCCTATTAACAGATAAGGTTTCTAAAAAATATGAGGAAATGGGAATACTTGAATTTCAAGACCTAGAGAACAATGGAGATACGAGCTGGGAAGAGCTCTCCAAGCCTTTGGATTACGGAGAAACAGGATAACTTAAGATGAAAATAACAGAATTAAAAGTAACACCAACGGAACTTAGAGAATTTGACCTACCCGAAGGTTTTGAAGCAAAACACGTAGAAGATATAGTTGAGATATTTCATACACCGCTTGTTGGATCTTATAATTGGGATTACACCGATGCTGATACTAGAATCAAAAAGCTATATGAACTAGGAAAGAAATTAAATTGGAACGGCTCAATTGATTTAGACTGGGACAATCATATTGGTAAAGATGAATTTCCCATGAAAGCAGAGCTTATAGCAAGAATGGAAGGGCCACTTTCAATGCTGCCCGTTGATCAAAAGCTTGAATACATGAGACATGATCAAGCTTGGGCACTAAGCCAGTTTCTTCATGGTGAACAGGGTGCTCTTTTAGTTGCCTCTCAACTGGTGTCTTGTGCACCTACTTATCAAGCAAAACTGTATGCTGCCTCCCAGACATTTGATGAAGCGAGGCACGTCGAAGTCTTCAACAGGTATATAAGAAACGTTCATGGTATGGAATACCCTATCAACAAGAACCTTAAGGCTCTTCTAGATAAAATTCTAACTGATCCCAGATGGGATCTTAAATTTATTGGCATGCAAATCATTATTGAAGGTCTTGCTTTGGCTGCATTCCAGACGACCAAAGAAACCACTAACTGCCCTCTTCTTAGACAATTGGTTCACTATGTAATTAGAGACGAAGCACGACACGTAACTTTTGGTGTTAACTACTTAGAAGAATTTCTGCAGACTCTTACCGAAGAAGAGGTAGAAGATAGGGCTATGTTTTGTTATGAGGCCTGTGTAATCATGAGAGACAGAATTATAAATACCGAATTACCTGCTAAATGGTTCAATATGTCTGAAGATGACATACGAGAGCTCATAGCTAATGATGAAACAAATGACCAATTCAGAAACCTATTATTTACAAGGGTCTTGCCAAACCTCAAAAGGATTGGCCTTCTCACTGATAAAGTTAAGCCTCTGTACGAAGAATTAGGCCTTCTTCAGTACCAAGACTCTGATAGTGACTTTGAAATTGATTGGGCTGAACTTAACAAGCCTCTTGAAGACGTTGAAGAAATTGATGAACAAGCCCAAGCCGGATTAAGCTCCCACTTCTAAATCAAAATAAATAAAACTGCCAATTTGCTGCAATATAAGGCTCTGACTTATCTGAGCTCACATGCCCTTGATCTTTTATGTAACCGAGTCTTGTAAAAAAACTGCCCCTTGGAATTGGTCTTTGATAAATGAATTCTGCTCGAATTTCTCTACCTGAAGGAGTGAGGCTTAGATCGTATTTATCAAAAAGCACTTCCTTATACTTTGTGCGTCTAACGGGTAAAGACATTTCTATATTTGCTTCTTCTAATCTCAGAGGCTGAATAATCTTGAAACCAAAAGAATCAAAAGAATCAAAAATACTTTTTTTAAAAATTCCTAAATTAAATGAAGAAGATGTAAACCTATCTAAAGATTCTATAAGGCCAGTTTCAGATAAATTAGTTTGAGTTTTTCCATAAAAGAGAGAACCAGTTGCATAGAACTTTGAAAAAGATCTAGAAGCTTGGAGTCCAGAAAAGTAGGTTAAAGTTTTATCTATTGATCCGTATCCTCCACTAAAAGAGCTACCCATAAAACTATCTGGCTCCTCTAAAATACCAACTTGAAGTGCCAGCAAAGAGTTGTTGTAATTTTCCTTGTACTCAATAAGCACTCCTGAGGTACTTGGTAATTTAATAACACTCATCTCCTCTTCTTCATGATTGCCTGTAAAATAGGCTCCTGAAACAACGGCACCGTTACCTAACTTCATTCCTCCACCTATAAAAGAACCACTTGAAGTAAAATCTAGAAATGGCGACCCATAATCAGAAGCTTTTCCCACAGCGTTTGAAAAAGATGTATTTACTCCATCATCTCCAAAAAATAATGATGGACTTAACCCTTTTCCAAAGAAATAAAAGCTAGAGTCTGACAGTTCTTTCTTTAAAGAAAAATATTGTAATTTCTTATCATCTTTTGCCCACAAGCTCATGAACAAATCATGCTCACCGTACCCATTAGAGGCAAGTCCAAATATTAATTCCGTGGTTTTATTGGTATTAGTTTTTAACTCTAAAACTCTTCGCGAAGGGTTTGATTGTTTTGAGCTCAACCAGGCCAAAGAAGGTAGCTTATTTAAATAAGTTGAATCAAGCTTTTTAATAAAAGGAGCACCAAGTTGGTCGAAAACAACAATATTTTTAGTCGACATTGCGTTAGTAAATGCGTCTCCAAAAGCAGGCCCCAATGTACCTATAGATGTTCCTAACTCTGTGTGGTGCAAGCCTTTTAGAGAGCTCGTTACTGCAATCATTGTCTGCCCCAGAGGCTTAGAGGCCGCATCTAAGTCCATCAATCCTTGTCCATAAATAGATTCATCTGCGTATATGCCAGATTTATCTGCTGTCATTAATATCCTTTGTAGGATCTCAGTGTTTCCTAATTGGTTATCAAAATGTTGTGCTAGCAAAGCTAATCCTCCTGAGACAAAAGGTGCAGCGTAAGAAGTCCCTCCCCCTACTGCATAACAAGAATTATTAGAAACGCAATCATCTGTTGCATCAAAAATACCCGTATCATTCATCGAAGTTGCATAAGCAACTACAACCCCTTCTCCAGGAGCAGCAAGACAGAAATCTTTCGCTACACCACATCTGCTAGAAAAATCTGATATAACACCATCTTCATCCACGGAGACTACAGCCAGAGAATGCCCCTGTAATTCAGACAGAACATAAGCCATCCCAGGGAAAACATCTGGGCTGGAATAATCTGCACCTTGATTAGCATACTGACCTGTATTTCCTGCAGCCCATACAAATAAAGTCTTATTTGCATCTAAAACATCTAACTGACTTATTCTTGCAATAGTGTTGGGAAAATTAGTTCTTAATTGGGCTTCTGTATACTCATTTATTGTGCCTGTAAAACCAAAACTATTGTTGACTACATCAACACCATTATTAATAAAGACTTCAAATACTTGGTCATAAAAGTTATCCACCCCAGAATAGTCTGGTGCCCCTTCCCCAGAAGGATCACCTAAATCTACTGGGTCATAATCTTCAGGCGCAGACCCTAATTGTACTGCTATAAAAAAAACCTTTGCATCAAAAGCCACTCCATGCATAGGAGAACCGTCATCAGATGATTTCCCTATTGCTATAGAAGATACGGCAGTACCATGCCTTTTTTGTTTCGTTGTAGGCGTATAACTTGAGTAATTCAAATAACTACCTGCTTGCACTTTTAAAGGTGTTATTTCAGCATGGTTATCATCTAGACCCGAATCAACAACACCAACAATCATGCCTTCCCCTGTAGCCCCTCTAGCGTATGCAGATGAAGCGTTACTTACTCCAAGACCGTATTGAGTGGAATACTCATACAAAGCTTCAAAATCATCTTTTCTAGCCTGAAAACATGCATCATCACAGGTTGGAGCTGTGGTAGATGGTACTGTTGTAGGTGTAGAAGTTGCTTGAATAGGAGTTGAAGCAGAGCCTCCACCACCACCTCCGCATGAAACAACTACCAATATAGCAGAAAGAATTATGTAATTTCTCATGAAAGTAAAAATTTTACACCTCCTATAACTATCTCACCATTATGAAGTAAATTTAGTTGAGATGCTTTTTTATTTACGGCCTCTACATCTTTAACTTTAATTTTAAATGCCGTCACGCCTTCACCTCTCGAGTCTTCATTTTCTACAAACTCAATATCTGTTGCGTCGAGATTAATAATATTATTGCTTGAATCTTTGGGGCTATTAACAGTTAAAACTGATTGCCATCTCTCCTTCATTTTAACGGGGTCAGAAGATTGTATTTGAACACCAATAATTGTTTCTGCTGTTTTTGTTTCAATAAAATTTTGCCATTCCGGTCCGGCCCACTTCCAACTCTCTGGAGGATTCATGACGTCTAGAGATAATATGGCTCCTCCCAATTGTTTGGGGTGTAAATGTATTGCTCTAGCAAGAGGATCATCTGATTCAAATACAATATCTATACCGCTCTTATTTACTTTTTCCTTAGACTTTAAAAAATCATCTACTTGGATTATTACCATATAACCACCATCACCTTTCCTTCTTTCAAGAAACCTTCCTGCTGTTGTTCCTTCTTCTACAGGACTAATTACTTCTATAAAACTGTTACCAACAGGCAATAATGCATTTTCTAAACCGAAGAAAATTATTCCTGGATCATGATAAGCAACTTTTATGTCAAAAAGATTACATAAATTATTTATCGCTTCGTCTTTTTTCTCACAAACTAATACTAATTGTCTTATGTCCATTCATTCCCTTATATATATTCTGCTCTTATAATAATAAATTAAAATTTTCTATTAAGTAGTATTTAACAATAAAAAAATAACTATGCGTATTTCAATTGATTTCGGTATTACAGTAACAGATTCACTTAAAAAATCTTCAAATGGTTCCCTTGAACACAAGATGGTTTTATCTAACTCTGAGCCATGTGAAGATTTGGTTAGGAGTATATTTCCTGAAATAAATTTTAATGAAGATCTAGAACATATAGCTGTGACAGGTGGAAAGCATGGAAATATTGGTGATCATATTAATAATACTCCTGTATTTCACATAAATGAAGTTGATGCTATTGGAGAAGGTGCAATGCACCTCTCTGGTATAGAAAAAAATAAATCTTCTATTATTGTTAGTGCGGGATCTGGAACAGCGTGTATTTATGCAAAAGATGGAAAATACTTACATTGTTCGGGTACTGGCGTTGGAGGAGGAACTGTTTTAGGGCTTTCTAAATTGTTATTAAATACAATAGATCCAAAAGAGATTGGAGAGCTAGCAAGTCGAGGAGATCCTAGAGCAACTGACCTAATTATGGAAGATGTAGTGTCAGGGCCAATAGGAGAGCTTCCTCCAGACACTACTGCTGTAAACTTTGGTCGAATAAGTAAGACAAATGAAATAATATCGAGGGAAGATTTGGCTGCAGGAATCATAAACCTCGTAGGACAGACAGCAGCCAGAATTGCAACATCAGTAGCCATGTCATTCAACGCTACTGAAATAATAGTAGTGGGAAGAACTCCAACATTTATCAGCTTAAGGAAGGCTTTAGAGGATGCAGCCTCTATAACTAATTTCAATCCTCATTTCCCGGTTAATGGGGAGTACGCTTCTGCCTTGGGAGCAATGTTAATAGCAGAAAAATAAAAAAACCCTGCCAGAATAAACTAACAGGGTTTTCTAAAAAAAGTCTGACGATGTCCTACTCTCACATGGTCGAAACCACACTACCATCGGCGCTATGAGGTTTCACTTCTGAGTTCGAAATGGTATCAGGTGGTTCACTCATGCTATTGTCATCAGACATAAACTTATAAATTCAATCTCAATTAACTACAACTACAGATTATTTGGCTATTAAAATATTAGTATCAAGAAATTACTTGATGTAATAAGGTCAAGCCTATCGAGCAATTAGTACAGGTTAGCTCAATGCCTTACAGCACTTACACACCCTGCCTATCAACGTCCTAGTCTTGAACGGCTCTTAAAGGACCCGAAGGTCCAGGGAAAACTAGTCTTGAAGGAGGCTTCCCGCTTATATGCTTTCAGCGGTTATCCTTTCCGAACATAGCTACCGGGCAATGCC
>Ga0209425_10000382_pt1 | contig 54611 bp, 41 predicted proteins | sample COG_05_FD_184749 | JGI IMG/M metagenome (GOLD analysis project Ga0209425, IMG submission 184749) | Pelagic Microbial community sample from North Sea - COGITO 998_met_05 (SPAdes) (version 2) | ecosystem: Environmental > Aquatic > Marine > Neritic zone/Coastal water | place: Helgoland, sampling...
ATACGTACCCCCACCCGCTGCAGTTGATCCAAGAGAAATGAATCGGGAGAAATTAGATAAATTACTTGATGAAAGTGATGATGATTTAATTCGAACATTGGCAGCAAGAGGAAATTTAGGGAGAATTTATGGTAGTGCAATTTGTGCTTCGGCCAGTTTAGAAGAAAACCTCAAAGCAAAGGATCTGAATGATGAACAGAGGGAAGTTTTAGATACTGCAATTATCAGTCTTCTTGAAGAATTAGCAAATAATGATTCTAGTAGAATGTGGTTTGAAAATAAAGAAATTTTAGAGAAATGGAATAAAACAAACGATTTGAACGAGAGAGATGAGTTGTCAGGAGAAATAAAGGAAATTTCCCCTATAGATTTGAAATATCTGGATAGTGAATTATCAGTAGAAATAGATACTTTATGCTCAGGTTATGATGCTGCTTTTGGCTCTCATGATGCTTCAGCATTTATCAGAAGAGAAGAAGAAAAACTCATTGAAATCGGACAGGATGAAGGTGAAAAGAAAGCAAAGTTGGAGAGAAGAGCAGATCAGCAAAGGAATGCTATCGAAAGATTTCTATCGCAAGCTGCAATCAATCAAGAATTAGGAAAGGCAATGCAAGAAAATTGGCCTCATTTAGAAACTATCATGAGTCAATTCAATGAAGCTATTTCTAAATTCACTTGGCAGGAAGTATCAGAAAAAGTTAGGGAAATACAATGGATTGATAGATTGGATCCGAAAAAAGGTACTTTCGTTGCATTTCTACCTGACGAACAGGGTGAACCAGGCGCAAGCGTCACTCTATATGCAAATAAAACGGTGCATCAAAATGCACAAAGATACTTCCAAGATGCAAGAACTCTAAAAGAAAAATCAAAAGGAGCCAGGAAGGCACTAGAGAATACAGAAAACGCGAAATCAAAACAAGAAAAAAGAAGAAAAAAGGATGTCGCGGCAGGTAGAGTAAGGGGCATTCAGAGAAGTAAAAAATTCTGGTTTGAAAAGTACAGGTGGGCAATTCTTGATAATGGTCATATTATTGTTGGGGGAAGAGATGCAAGAGGGAATGATACAATTGTCAGGAAACATCTAAATTCTAATGATTTGTATATTCATGCAGATTTACATGGTGCACCCTCGTGCTCATTAAAATTAAAAGATGGATTTACAATAATGGGTGACATCTCTGAATCACAAAATGGCATTAAATCAATGCAAATAGCTCAAAATTTAGGTGAAGGAGTAGATGATGCTAGAGAACTAGATGAGATTATCATTTCTCAAGCCGCTCAGATAGCAGTTTGCTGGTCTAGGGCATGGGGTAGTGGAGGCGCTGCAGCAACGGCCTTCCATGTTCGACCAAGTCAAGTATCTAAACAAACTGAAAGTGGAGAATCTCTTGGAAGAGGGAGTTTCGTCGTGAGAGGAAAAAGAACATGGCACAGAGATATGCATTTAGAAATCGGGATGGGAATTGGAGTAATTAATGGCGTACCTCTACCAGTTTGTGGAACTGTTGAAACTATATCAAAGATATTTGAAAAATGGATTAAAATAATACCAGGAAGAGAAAAAAAGGAGTCCATAGCCAATAAAATAGCTAAGGCTACTGGCTTAATCCAAGATGATGTACTGGCCTCGCTTCCGCCCGGAGGATGTAGTGTTGAAGATCATGGATTGATGAATAAATCTTAGAAGACTTTGATATAGTGAAAAAACTACAATTATACTTCTAAATCCGAACGGCCCCAACAGTAATGATTCAAGAGTGAAACGCTATCGGACGTGCATGAGTGGAGAGAATTGGACCTATGGGAATTATTTGCAATTAGATGATTTACTAAAATTGCAAGGAGAAGATAGAGGAATTACTTCTGATGAGATGCACTTCATCATTGTACACCAAACATTTGAATTATGGTTTAAACAAATAATAAGAGAACTCTCTGAAGTCAGAAATATTCTATGTCAAGAACAGGTTCCTGAGAAAGATATACCTAGAGCAGTTGAAAGTCTTGGTAGAACTACTGAGATTTTCAAATTAATGGCTACACAATGGTCGGTCATGGAAACATTGACTCCTCAAGGTTTCCTTTCATTCAGAGACGGATTAGGTTCAGCATCGGGTTTTGAATCTTTTCAAATGAGAAAATTTGAGATATTACTAGGATTAAAAAATGAAGATAGATTATTTGGAATGGACCCTATAGATACATTCAGAAAACTAGCAAAAAGTAGTGAGAAAGATGCTGATATCTTACAAGATTTAGAAGGTGCCTTAGCAATGCCATCTTTAGAAACATCATTAATGAAGTGGATTTCAAGAACACCAATCATGGGTTCGATTTATGGTTCTGAAAATGATTCAGAATCTGTAAAGAAATATGTTAATGAACATCTATTAGCACATAAATCAATGGGGGAGGATGCTACTAATAGAATGTCAAGTTATGGCACCTCGGATCTAGAAAAGATGGCTCAAAGATTCAATGCTGCTCATGAAAGTGCAATTTCGTTCCTTGTCCCCGAAGGAAAAATAAGTAGATCAAGAGCTAGTCTATTATTCATTGAATCATACAGGGAATTACCTCTTTTGGCGTGGCCGCGGAAATTAATTGATGCTATTGTTGAACTCGAAGAATCAATGGTTAAATGGAGGCATTCCCATGCAAGAATGGTTGAGAGAATAATGGGGAGAAGAATAGGTACTGGAGGCACTAGTGGAGTGGACTATTTAGACAAAACATCCCAATACAGAGTCTTCAAAGATTTATGGGCCGTCAGAACAATTTTGGTTAAATCGGATAAACGACCAGCATTAATTAATCCAGACTTTTATGGATTTTACTCAGAAAAAGAGGCATGAAAACTAGTTTGCTCATCGCACTATTCAAGACCATAACCTCACTCGAGTAGTTATGCCTAAGGCGGTGATATGTGCTTATGCACGGACACCAATCGGGAAATTTAGAGGAGCATTGGCAAATTATTCAGCAACAGAATTGGGATCTAAAGTGGTAGAGGAGCTTTTGAAAAGAGCAGAGATAGACCCAAAAAGTGGTATTATTGATCAAGTTTACATTGGCCAAGTATTACAAGCAGGCTCAGGACAAGCACCTGCAAGACAAGTGGCAATCAACTCAGGATTACCATATTCGACACCTTGTACAACAATTAACAAAGTTTGTGGTTCTAGTTTGAAAGCAGTAATGATAGCCGCAAGTGATATCATCTCAGGGCATGCGAATGTTATCGTCGCTGGAGGAATTGAATCGATGAGTAATGCTCCATACTTTACAAGAGGAAAAAACAAAGATGAGATGATAGATTCTAGCTCTTTAAAATCTATCATGATGCATGATGGTTTAACTGACTCTTTTGATGGAACGTCTATGGGGATGACTGGAGAAATAGTAGCAGAAGAATTCAATTTGTCAAAAGAACTTGCAGACTCATATGCGGTTAGATCTCATGCATTAGCCAATGCTGCATGGAAAAATGGATGGTTTGAAACAGAAATTATAGATATGGAAGAATTAGATATTGATCAAGGCATTAGACCTGGGACAAATATGGAATCGTTGGCAAATTTGAAGACTGTATTCAAAGAAAATGGTCAGGTGACTGCAGGTAATGCAAGTCAAGTTTCAGACGGCGCATCCGCAGTCTTAGTATGTTCAGAAGATTTTGCAAGAGAGCAAGGATGGTCTATTCTTGCGGAAATTGTCGATTATACCACCTCTGGAGTTGAGCCAAGAAGAGTTATGGTAGCCCCTATTACCGCTGTTGAGAAACTTTTGGAACGAAATAATTTGGATATTATGCAAATTGATATTTTAGAACATAACGAAGCATTTGCTGCAGCATCTGTTGCTGTACAAATGGCACTCAAAGTTCCAGAGGACCGATTCAATATTCATGGAGGAGCCGTGGCAATTGGGCATCCATTGGGAGCAACTGGGACGCGTTGTTTAATGACTACAATAAATGCTCTAAAAAGAACCGGGGGGAAGAAGGGAATTGTCACAATTTGTCTGGGTGGCGGCAATGCTGTGGCTATGTTAATTGAAGTCAAATAAAGGAAAAATTGTCTAATAATTGATAATAACTACTGATTAAGTGAGTCAATGCCCTTATGTGGGGGTCGCTGGCCGTTATCCATCATGGTCAAGCCTGCAAGAGCACATACCCGCTTTGAAAAAGCAAGAATTATCGGCGCACGCGCACTTCAAATTAGTATGGGAGCACCTTTATTTGTCTCAGAAGATGAATTAAGAGATGAGTTCTCAGGAGAATTAATTCAACTTTATGGGGTCGACGAAGCTAAAGAAAGGGTTGTTTTGGATCCGATGAAAATTGCAACTTTAGAATATATTAAACATAGAATACCAATTGATGTTGAACCACATCTTGATGAATAAAACACAATTATATCTATGACTAACAGGTCGTGAGATAATGGGATTCGAAAGAGTCAGTGTTGAAAAACTGACTACTGTTATTATTGGAATAACCGTTTTAGTTATTGCTGCTGGAGGAGTAATTCGAATCTATGATGCGGGAGAGTCATGCCCTGATTGGCCAACATGTTTTGGAACATGGGGTTTCGATATCTCTGAAGATGAACAGATAGAATGGTTCGATGACAATCCAAGTGAAATAGACTCCAGGGGATCCAGCCACACATATACTTCGTTTCAGATATTTACTGAATGGATACATAGACTACTTGCAGGTGCCTTATTAGGTCCATTAGTAATATTAAATTGGTGGATAATAAGGAAAGATGAAGAATTAACCAATGAAGTCAAATTAGCTTCGTTAATTTCAGTTCTACTAATAGGATGGCAGGGATTCTTAGGTTATGTAACTGTAAGATTAGATAATTTACATTGGAGTGTCGCACTACATTTGTCATCTGCTCTACTATTTTTGATGTCACTAATTTGGATTTGGTTAGCTACAGTAAGAGATAAGGAAGAAATACCTAAATGGATAGAATTTGATCCAATATTAGCTAAAAGATGGACTAATCGGATTGCGTTATTATCATTTGGTACTTTCTTGACTCTTTTTCTTGGAGTTTTTGTTTCAACCACTCCGGGTGCGAACCAAGGCTGCGGAGTTTCAGGGTTCCCAGAATCTTGGCCGTTATGTAACAACTCAATATACGAGAAAGTGGTAGACTTTGAGGCTCAGTCTCAAATCTTACATAGATTATTGGTCAGTATAGTTGGAGTAATTCTAATTTTTACATGCTATATTATTTGGAAAGAAAATAAAGAAGGAGAATATGGTTCCTTATTATGTAAATGGATTTGGTCATCATCTATTCTATATCTAATAAATGTAGGATTGGGTGGCCTATACGTGCTTTCTGCTAAGATAGAAGGGTTTGAAATTGTCTATTTTGAACTGCTATCATTAGTTCATCTAATGCTCGCATCATTAGTATTCATCACAATTACAAGTATACTATTGACTATCCAGGTAGTTACTCTACATGAGAAAAAGCATGTAATGAATGATACTATTGCTCAATGACTTTCAAAGACTATTAGCAATAGGAGTGAATATGTCAGAGGCAAGGGCACTGGTAAAGTCGCTCTTTTCTTTGACAAAACCAAGGGTGGTTGTACTATTACAAATTACAGCTATGTGTGCAATTCTATGTCATGATTTAATCGAATCTAACAAGATAAATCGAAACACATTAGAAATTATGTTTATTGTATTTATTGGAGGATATCTGACTGCTGGAGGCGCGAATTGTATCAATATGTGGTACGATAGAGATATTGACCCAATTATGATTAGAACATCTAAAAGACCCTTGTCTGTTGGAGACATTAGTCCACAGAAAGCTCTTTTATTTGGGATTTCAATCTCAATCATTGGAACTTTATGGTTACTAGAAATGGCAAATGAGGTTGCTGCATTCTGGGCATTATTCAGTATTCTATTTTATGTTTTTATCTATACAATTTGGCTAAAAAGAACCAGTGTTCAGAATATAGTTATTGGAGGTATTGCTGGTTCTACGCCTCCAGTAATTGGGTGGGCAGCTGCAGAAGGGGAACTTGATTTAGCGTTTGATACAGCAGAGAATTTTATTGATTCTATCGTTAATATTGGAGGATACATGCCTTGGTTCATGTTCCTACTAATATTTTTATGGACCCCACCGCATTTCTGGGCTTTAGCATTGTACAGATCAGAAGAATATGAAAAGGTTGGAGTACCCATGATGCCCAATGTTAAAGGTAAAGAGAGAACATTAATTGAAATGAAAATATATACTATATTATTGATTATTTTATCATTAACAACACCATTAGCATATCAGGAGCAAAGCAACTGGTCGGAACTCCCAAATTTGGATTTAAATATCTTTCTTGTAATAGTCAATAGTTTAATTTTGAGTATTTGGTATGGGGCAACAGTATGGAAAATAAATACTGAGGAAAATAATGATGAAAATAATAGGATGCCTACTGCCTCACATTCATTTTTCGTATCTCTAACTTATCTAGCTGTAATGTTCATAATATTAGTATTAACTAGTAGTAATTACATCATAAATGGGACAATAATAAGTACTGTATTTATCCTATACATAATTTTCAGAAAAAGGGGTGGAAAGGAATAATTAGGGATTCTTTCCCGATGGATTCAAGCACTTGACATATAGTTGCAGAGCAAAATAGGAGGTAGCCTGATGGATGAGAAGGACTTAATTTTTGATTGGAACGCTATTGACTATGAAATCGAGAGAAAATCTTCAAATCATCCACATGATGTATGGTTTGATGATGAAACTCTAAGAGATGGCCTACAGAGTCCAAGTGCTAGAAATCCTACCATTGATGAAAAAATTGAATTAATTGATTATATGGAGAAGTTGGGAATTCAGAAAGTGGATTTAGGATTACCAGGAGCAGGACCATTTCATGTCAAACACATCGATTCCATGCTAACACACATGTCCGAAAATTCATACGAATTGAGACCAGGATGTGCCGTTAGAACTGTTGTCGACGACATTAGACCTCTAGTTGATTTACAAGCTAAACATGAAAGACAAATCCAGGCAAGTGCATTTCTAGGAACCAGTCCAATCCGTCAATATACCGAGGGTTGGGACATGGATAGAATTCTTTCCACTGCTGAGAAGGCTGTAACGTTCGCAGTCGATAATGACATACCAGTAATGTTTGTCACTGAAGATACTACTAGGAGTAAACCTGAAGAAATAAAACAAGTTTACACCAGAGCAATTGAATTAGGTGCTGACAGAATATGTGTCTGCGATACATGCGGACATGTCACCCCTAATGGGGTTAGAAAATTACTTGATTTTATTCAAAAAGAGGTGATTCCAGACTCAGGAGTTAAAAGAAGAGATATCGAAGTAAACTGGCATGGACACCAAGATAGAGGGCTAGGGGTTGCAAACAACTTAGCAGCGGTTGAAGCAGGTGCAGACGTAATACATGGAACTGCTCTTGGAGTTGGTGAGAGAGCAGGTAATGCACCTTTAGATCAAACTTTAGTGAATCTGAGTTTAATGGGAGTTATCAATAATGATTTAACCTCATTGAATGATTATATGCGTAAAGCGCATGAATATATTGAAGTCGCTTTACCAAGAAACTATCCCGTATTTGGGAAGGATGCATTTGAAACTGGAACAGGAGTACATGCAAGTGCTGTTGTGAAAGCCATGAAAAAAGGTGAACATTGGCTTGCAGATAGAATCTATTCAGGAGTCCCTGCTCAAGATTATGGATTAGAACAGGTGATTCGAATTGGGCACATGAGTGGACGTTCAAATATTACATGGTGGCTGAGCAAAAATAATTATCAAATTACAGATGAATTAGTTGCTTATCTTTTCGATATAGCCAAACAGCAAAGGAAATTAATGGACGATGAAGAAGTTCATTTAGCAATTAAAAATTGGCAAAAATAACGACTTATTGTTAATGCATGATTAACGAATACCTAAAACCTCTACTGACATGACAAGGGTATGCGAACGGTGATATTTGCGGTTTTAATATTAGTTATCGCTCCGATTTCGGGATTAGTTACTGCTGAAAATGAAAGTCAACAAAATTCTCTAGAAGATGAACAAAACTTGATACTTCCTACATATTCAGTTGCAGTACAATTAGCATTTGAGAGAGTCTCAGATTTAGAACAATATTCTAAAGAAGAGTTAGACAATGCAGAAGAATGGTTGATAGTTTCTACAAATAATATAGATGAACAATTGAAAATGATTCCGGAAGTAACATCCATTCAGGAGACATCCCAATTAGAAGGAACATATATATGGAATTTTGATTCATCAGAAATAAAGATTGAAAAATTCAAAAAACTAATTGAAAATGAGGATATTGAGTCCTTCTCCCCTCTAATTAAGAAACAGCAAATAACACGTTCAATACCCAATGACGAGGTCTTTAACGATCAATGGCATTTACAAAATACTGGACAAACATCTGGAACATCGGGAGAAGATGCAAATGTTACTTCGGTTTGGAACTCTTACACAGGTAATGGCATTATAATCAGTGTCGTTGATGATGGATTAGACAAAGATCATCCCGATATTTCACCTAATTACTCTCCTAGTCATTCCTATGACTGGTGTAATAATGATGCAGACCCTACTCCATCTAGTAATAATGGACATGGGACAGCAGCAGGAGGTGTAGCTGCTGCTGCTGGAGATAATTCAATCCATGTAGCCGGTGCAGCTTATGATGCAACATTAGCAGGTTCAACTCTAATCGCATGCTGGGCAGGAGATTCTACTGAAGCAAATGCATTATCTTTCATGAATAATGAGACTCATATCTACACTAACTCTTGGGGCCCAAGTGATAATGGACAAACATTAGATGCCCCGGGCCCATTAATGCTAGCAGCATTCGAAAATGATGCTTATGAGGGGAGGAACGGATTAGGAAATATCATCACTTGGGCAGCAGGCAATGGTCTTACAAGCAATGATAATGCCAATTATGATGGATGGGCAAATAGTAGATTTACTATTGCAGTATCTGCAATTACTCATTATGGAGAACAATCATATTATTCCGAACCAGGAGCAAGTATCTTAGTGGCAGCCCATTCAAATGGCGATGGTGAAGGTATTACTACAACTGATATTCACGATGACCCTAGCATAACTTCAGATGATGCAGGCTATGATAATGGAAATGTGACAAATAGTTTTGGAGGGACTTCCAGTGCTACTCCGCTGGCTGCGGGTGTAATAGCACTGATATTAGAAGCGAATGAAAACCTAACTTGGAGAGATGTCCAACATATATTAGTCAATAGTGCAAGAATGAATGACCCAAATGATTCAAGTTGGGAGATTAATGATGCTGGACATTATGTTTCTCATAAGTATGGTTTTGGAGCAATAGATGCCGGCGCTGCAGTCTCCTTAGCTGAGAATTGGACCAATGTAGATGAAGAATTAAACCTAACATTTGGACCTTACTCGCCATCATTCACTATTCCGACATCAACAAATTCTTGGAGTGAATTTGATGTTCAAATTACTGATGATATTAGTTTAGAAAGCATAGATGTAGTAGTTGATATTGACCATTCGAATAGAGGCGATTTAGATATAGTATTGCAATCTCCAAATGGGACTGAGTCGTGGTTGGCTGAAGAACATAATGATGGAGGTAATGATTATTCTAATTGGATGTTTAATACAGTTCATCACTGGGATGAAAGTAGCTTAGGAACTTGGAAATTAAAAATAAGAGATACTACTGCTGGAACATCAGGAACATTGAACTCGTGGCAAATGATTATCCACGGTATGAACATTGATTTAGACTATGATGATGATGGAATTTCAAATGAAAACGAAACTCTAGTCTGGGGAACCGACCCTTACAACTCAGATACTGACTCAGATGGCATAAATGATTATGACGAGATATTTATTTATTTTACAAATGCAACAATGGCTGATTCTGATTTAGATGGGTTATCAGACTCGGTTGAAATCTCCGTTCACCAAACAAATCCTAACAATGAGGATACTGACTCAGATGGGTTAAACGATGGTGCAGAAATTAATCTCTGGCAAAGTAATCCATTAGTTTATGATGCAGATGAAGATTCCGATTTATACTACCATTTCAACGATTGTAACGACCAGGACGAGGAAATAAACCCTGGGAAACCAGAAAAACTGAATGGATTTGACGATAATTGTGATGATTATATTGATGAAGGATTTAACTTTACTGATAGAGATAATGATGGATTAAAAGACTGGCCAGAATATCATATACACAACACGGACTATAGAGATGCAGATACAGATAATGATGGATTAGATGATGGCTCGGAAGTGAATCTATACTCAGATTTAGGAGCAGATCCATTAATTTTCGATGAAGATATGGATGGTGACACATGGTATTGGTTTGAAGACTGTGATGATGATAATATTCTCAGATCACCCGGCCTGACGGAAGCTTTGGATTCAATTGACAATGATTGTGATGATGAGGTTGATGAAGATTTTATTGATCTAGATACTGATTTAGATGGCCTATCTGATTACGATGAATATTATTTTATTTCTACTAATCCCAATGATGGAGACACCGATAATGATGGATTACCAGATGGGGTTGAAGTAAACACATATGCTGAATTAGGCGCTAACCCTCTAGTATTTGATGAAGATAGTGATGGTGACGGTTGGTACTGGTTCCAAGACTGTAATGATGATGACATTGAAATTTCACCCTCGTTAATTGAAATGCTAGACAATAAAGACAATGATTGTGATGGAGATATAGACGAAGATTTCTATACAATTGATACTGATAATGATGGTCTTTCAGATTTTGAGGAGTATCACAACATAACTTCTGATTATAATGATGAAGACACAGATGGAGATGGAATTAATGATGGATTAGAAGTTCTTACTAAAATGTCAGATCCTTTGACATTTAACTTCGATAATGATAATGATGATTACTATGATTTTGAAGATTGTAATGATTTGGATTCAGAAATTAACCCCAGTTCGATAGAAGTTTGGAATGGTTTAGATGATGACTGTAATGATTTAGTCGATGACAATTTGAGAAGAGAAAATCTAGTTCTTACAGTACCAAGAACCCAGATTGTTCATGAATGGGATTCTGTAAATGAAACACTGATTTTTGGTCTGAATAATATCCCTTCACAAATAAATACTGAAATTATGTGGTATATTGGAGATTACGACTTGACAGAAAATATCTCAAATCAAGGTTCAAGACTGGTTATAAATGAATTAGAATGTGGTAAAAATAAAGATAATTTGACTTTATTGCTATGTGCAAATGGGACAAGTAGGCAACAAATTACTGCTACAATTATTGACTCAGGTGTTTCAACTGATTTTATTTGGGAAATTGATATGGTAGTTTGGATCCCTCCTCCAACGTTATTTGACAATTTGATATCATTCCTCACCAGTGGATTAGGAATCTTATTCTTATCTGGAATGGTAATAACAATTCTCTTAGCAGGTGTGTTTGTAAATTACAGAATTACGCAAAAAAAGCGCTTAGAAGAAGCGTACACAGCATACAGTATACCTTCAAATAAAATTGAATATGACTATTCTTTTACGAAAACAGAATTGCCTTCAGCACCTGATCTATCATTATTAGAAATACAGAATAATGCTTACGAAGAATCACTACCAAATTTAACGGCAAGCATTCCAATAGTAACCATTCCAAGTAAAAAGATTGAGGATGAAGTAGAATTATTAGACCTACCAGCTAGAGTCGTCGAAGAATAAAATTCATGATTCTTCTTCAGGAGATGGCTGTTCGTTTTGTCCCCATTCAGCGTCTGGACTTCCACCTGACCATTCGCCCTCAACTGGAATATCTTCGACATCATCATCTTCTCTCCATGGGGGTTCCCCATCAGAACCACTGATTATCAAACAACCTTCTTCGTCAAGCCTTCTTTGGAGAGTCTTTATTCCAGTTTTCATTGGTAACAGATGCCCTATCGGGGTTCCGGCTGTAACAAATGGATGAGTTGCGGTGCAAATCAATAAACCACGACTTGGAGAATAAACATCATGACTAATTCCTGGCCTTTCAGGATCGGTGATTGTAGCAACTACTTCCCCCTCATCTACGAAACTTCCCGCAGGTGCTAATATATCCAGTAAACCTCCTTGATTGGACCTAATCCAAACAGAACCAGATGCTAGAATCCTAAAATGTGGTCTATTCGGATAACCTGGAATCATTCTTAAACTTCTTAGAACATTAAGAACTCCATATATTGCTACTTGTACTGACTCAGGATCTGCCTCATTAGAACCTCCCCCTTCGTAGGTAATGCAACCAATTCCTGATTTATTTGCAGCCCTTCTAAGAGAGCCTTTTGGTCCTTCATTATCTAGAATAGTTTCTATACCAAAAGATCTGGCAATTCTGTTACTCTCAGGATGAGCTAGATTGGCTCTAATTTGAGGCATGTTAGTTCTTCCAGGTGCAGCAGTGTGCAAATCAACTATATGATCAGAAGTTTGAATAATAGATTTCCAAATACGGCTCGCTATCCTAGATGTTGTATTACTTTCACTGTTACCTGGAAAATTTCTATTCAAGTCTCTACCGTCAGGAAATTTTCTAGTTTGACGACGATAACCAGGAATATTTATTATTGGAATTATCCTTATTGTTCCAGATAACATTGAAGGGTCAATTTCTTCTCCAGGACCCATGAAATTAGGACCGCATAGATATGTCAAAGCTAGAGGACCAACAAGTTCATTCCCGTGGACTGCTCCTAATATTGTCACTACAGGACCTGGTCTTGAGCCATGGATAATTGTGATTGGGATAGGCCAAGAATCTCCAATCTCAACATCTAAAAGATTGAAATCAATTTTTCTAATACTCCCAGGCTTTATTCTTTTACGATCGAATAGATGAGTTTTGGGGCCACTTTCTCTAGACCACTTCTTTGGAGACGGAGATTTTTTCTCAAATGCCTTCTCAATCTCTTTACGACGCTTCAAAGACAACTGATTTGCTACTTTGAGAGGTTTACGCCGACGCCTATTTTTGCGTGGCGCTGGTGAATGTTTACTAGCCGAAGACGGCGATTTAGTTTCATCATCAGCGGTAGACAACGAACTTCGGAGGCGGTTCTTGAATTAAGATAGTCTGATGACTGGTTTATGGAATCATTCAATTCCCTATACCCTCTGTGAGAAAGCATGGAGCATCAACATAGTATATCTGTACAAGATAAATACGCACCTAATAGTATCTGTTTTGGGTGCGGTCCCGCTAATAAAAAAGGATTACAAATTAAATCATTTAAAACCGAAAAAGGACTCCAAATGGAGTTTGAAACAAAGATTGAGCATCAAGCCTTTCCTGGAATTATAAATGGAGGAATTATTAGCACCTTGCTAGATTGTCATGGTAATTGGGCAGCGACTATGGCGTTAATGGAACAAAACGAAGATGAAAATCCTCCATGCACTGTAACTGCAACATTTAGTTTGAAGCTTAGAAGGCCAACTCCACTTGATTCTAAATTAGAAATTATAGCTACTGTAAGCGAATTAAGTGAAGATAGGGCAAATGTCAAAATGACTTTAGAAGCAAATGGAAAAATTTGTGCTACTGGAGAAGGGCTATTTGTTGCAGTGAAGGAAGGTCATCCAGCATACCACCGATGGAACTAACGACGCGACATCCTTTAGAACGGCCGATTATGAGAATGTTTGTGTCGCACTCTGGCGGAGGCTCGAAAAAGACTATTGAACAGCTGGGTTTATCTCCAGATATAGTCAATTTATTGAGAGAGAAATGGGGTATTAAAGAATTATACCCACCTCAGCAAGAAGCATTACCTCATGCACTAAGTGGAAAAAATTTAATGTTAACGATTCCTACTGCCAGTGGAAAATCTCTTGTTGCACATTTGACTATTGCTCATAGGTTGAAAAATGATTTGATTAATCAAAAGGCAGTTTATGTAGTACCTCTGAAAGCGTTAGCTAGTGAAAAATATGACGAATTAAAAGAAGTTGCAGATGTTGTGGGGCTGAAGGTAGCATTGGCCGTAGGTGACAGATCTGGAGAAATTAATTCTATAGAAGATTCAGATATTTTGGTATGTACAAGTGAGAAATTAGATTCATTATTAAGAAATAGATCAAATATAATTTCAAATATTGGAATAATTGTTAGTGATGAATTTCATTTATTACATGATCATTCTAGGGGACCAACTTTGGAAGTATTGATCTCAAGGATAAGACATAAAAAACCAGATACACAAATTATTGCTCTTTCAGCCACAGTTGGTAACAGTGAAGAATTAGCTAAATGGTTGGGGGCTAAATTAATTCAATCAGAATGGAGACCAGTAAGTCTTCATTCAGGGACTTTAACTGAATTACAAGTAAAAGTCCATAGAATTGATGGGAAAGGAAATGAAAAATGGCCGGAGCCAAGAATAATAAATGGAGAAAAGGAAAAAGTCTTACATGCTGCGCTCGATGATACTATATCAGATAATGGACAACTATTGATTTTTGTAAATTCAAGAAAAAGTTCCCAGAAAGAAGCAAGAGAGTTATCAAAGCATATATTGAATCGTGTTAAAAATGAACCAAATTTTGATAATGGAGATAGATTTGTTAAATTAAACAAAGTTTCTGAATCTATTAATCAAAACGAAAATTCCTCACCTTTGGGGAAAAAATTATCAAACTCTGTAAAAGGGGGAATTGCCTTTCACCATGCAGGTTTGAGTAATCAACAGAGGAAAAATATAGAAGAATTATTCAAAAGCGGAGATTTATTTTGTATAGTGGCAACACCAACTTTGGCACAAGGAGTCAATTTACCGGCTAGAAGAGTAATAATTAGAGATGTGAAAAGATGGAGCACCGCAGCTAGTAGAAATATGCCTATGCCAATTATGGAAATAAAGCAAATGTTAGGAAGAGCCGGGAGACCGAAATATGACAAGAGAGGTGATGCCTGGATTATATCTAAAAATCTAGATGATGAAATAAAAAATGTAGAACATTTTTTACTAAGCGAACCAGAAGAAATAACATCAAAACTAGCCAATCCTAATGCTCAAACTGCGGAAGAGGACCCTGCTATGTTGACACATATCCTTTCCTTAATTGCTACTAGTGACATGAATGATAGAGATGCTTTGGGTAAATTTTTCAGTAAAACTTTCTTATCAACACATTTAGAATCTGAATATCTTGAGAATCAAATTGATAGAGTAATAAAATGGCTTTACGATAATGATATGATTACTAAGGAAGGAGAATCTAAGAGGGTTAAAGAGAGAATAATAAAGGAAGAAAGTGGGAGGAAATCTGAGGAAAATTGGGATGATGAAGTCCCAAATTGGGCTGAATCTGCAACGAAAATATCTGGAGTGAATCTTAATAATAATCAAAATAATTTCTCAGACGTTACTCCAAGAAAGGGTCCGGCAATCTTTGGATTCAAGAAAGCCAGTAATTATGAAGTTGAGGAAATTGAAGTTCCAGATCCACCCTCAATGGTATATTCGGCAACTTCTTTAGGACTAAGAATTTCTAGATTATATCTAAATCCAGTTACAGGTAAGATACTAAAAGATGGATTGACTAATGCAATGAAAATTTTAACAGGTATAGATTTAGAAAGACAAATCTCTCCTTTCAGTTTATTGCATTTAGTGACGTGTACGCCGGATTTCATACCGTTATGGCCCCAAAAGAAGGATTTAGAGAAAATTCAAGATGCACTTTATGGACATGAAAGAGAATTACTGACACGGAGTGTAGATTTAGATGATGAAAGAAGAATGAAAGGCGCCTTAGTTTTACAATCATGGATTGAAGAGACGAGTATAAATGATTTAGAAACTGAATGGAATGTTCAGCCAGGAGACCTGAGAAGTAGAGTCGATTTAGCTGAATGGTTACTTTATTCTACTAGAGTTATTCTTATGGAAGATGAAGAATTATCGAGAATGAATAAGGAATCACACCGTGTGCTATTCGAGGCGATAGATGAAACACACAGGAGAACAAGATACGGTTGCAAATCAGATTTAATTTCCTTAGTCTCATTAAGAGGAATAGGTAGAGTTAGAGCGAGAGAGATGGTAGAAAAGTTAGGAGTAGTTAATGTCAAAGATATTGCATTATTAACTGAAAATGACAAGATTAAACTTTCAGAACTAAGAGGATGGAGTATTAAATTAGTAAATAAGATAGTAAAAAATGCTATAGAAACCAGTCAGCGTACAAAATGATTAGAATCATTATTGAATTAGAGTCCATCGCCTCATACAGTGATTCGAGAGCAGATGCCATGGTTCCCTGCATGGGGAATCAAATTTGATAAAGAAATAGACGATGTTAAAGAAATATTGGCGACTTTCAATCGTTTAAGGCCAAATAAAAAATGGCTATTACTAGCATTTGACGTTGCCGCTAGTGAAAAACATCTTTGGATAGCATGGTATTCTATGAAAAGAAATCAAATAAAAGGAAAAATGATTGCAAATAGTCCAGATGCAGAATTTCTGAGAATTATTGCAGGGACACACCAGGTAAGAATAGCATTCGAAAATGCTGGGATTAGAAACAGTGATCATTCTGCATGGATAATAAGGCTGCCTGATATTGAACTAAGTCCGAAAGTCGAAGATAATTTTATCAATCGCGAAGTGTATAATAATCATGAATTAGAAGCCATTTATTTGATTGAACGAATGAATGGTTCATTAATCTCACAAAGACCAAACCCTACTTTAGAAGGACTCAAAAGAATAGTTTATGAAAATACAATCATAGAAAGTAAATCATTAGAAGAATGCTTTCTTCTACACCTAATATCGTCCAATCTTTAATCTAAGGGAAATATTTAGAGGGACAAACTGATATGTAAAATACCTGAGCACCCAATAGAGAGATTATGGCGAAGTACTACGGCTACAGAAATTGCTCACATTGTGGAATAGTTTGCACCCCAGGTAACTATCTTGATTACAATGGGAAAAGGTACTGTACAGCATGTTGGATTCAACATGAAAATCCAGATCATCCAGATTTAGAAGCGATAAGAGAAAAAGTTCAGAATGCAGTTAAAGTTTGGAAACTTGCTAAGTATTCAAAAGATGAATATCATCTCCCAGTTGGACCAAAGTCAATCAATAAAAGGTGATTAATTGTCATTCGTCCCTAATGATTTCGATGCATCATCATGGGAAAATATTGAGCCATATGTTAATGACTTAATCAATAGAGAATTAAGCTGCTCAAGTTGTCTAGAAAAGTTAATCTCAGATACTTCAAATCTTGCAGAATATATTTCAGAAACGGGAGCATTACTCTACATTGGTATGACCTGCGATACTGAGAATGAAAATAAAAAAAATGAGTTTTTATATTTTGTAGAAAACATTAGGCCAAAACTATCTGAATTTTCCGATAACCTAAACAGAAGAATAGCTAGTCATCCATCGGTAGGAAATTTACCAGAGAGATATGACTTGATGATTAGAGGGATAATTTCAGATATTGAGATATTTAGGTCAGAAAATATACCACTCGGTGTTGAACAAACTAAACTCGTGACTAAGGCACAAGGAATTACTGGAGCGATGACGGTGGAATTTCAAGGACAGGAAAGAACATTCCCTGAAATGAAGGCTTTCCTAGAATCTAATTCTAGAGATGAAAGAGAAAAAGCTTGGAAAACAATGGTAAATAGATGGATGGAAGATTCTGAAGAATTATCTGAGATATATGATCAATTGATAAAAATACGGCATCAGATTGCCCTTAACGCAGGGTTTAATTCTTACACTGATTATATGTTCAAAGCTATGCATAGATTTGATTATACGGTAGAAGATTGTTTGACGTTTCATGACTCAATAGAAAAGGTTTGTATGCCTATCGTTAGAGAAATTAATGAGAGAAGAAGAATTGCCTTTGGTTTAGACAGACTATCTCCATGGGATGTAAATGAAAAATCGGGAAGTGGCCCCGATATTAATGGAGAAAGCCCCCTGAAGCCATTCAAATCTGTTCAAGAAATGGTAACAAAATTATCTCAGGTATTCCATAATATGTCTAATGATTTAGGAATGAAATTTGATAAACTGGTAGAGATGGATACATTGGATTTAGAGACTAGGAAAGGTAAGGCTCCAGGGGGATATCAATATTATTTAGAAAAAAGTCGAATCCCATTTATTTTCATGAATGCAGCAGGTTTACAAGGAGACCTAGAAACAATGATTCATGAATCAGGTCATGCATTTCATTCGTTATACTGTGGGCATTTAGATTTAATTGATGAAAGAAACTATCCCATAGAATTCGCAGAAGTTGCGTCAATGTCTATGGAATTATTAACTCAGGATGAATGGGGGCTCTTCTATGAAAATATTAATCAGGCTAGCAGAGCAAGAATTTCTCATTTGGAAGGAGTGGTATACTTACTACCCTGGATTGCTACAATAGACTCATTTCAGCATTGGATATACGCTAATCCAAATCATACAAGAGATGAAAGGAAAGAATATTGGTTGTCATTAAGAGAAAGATTTGGGTCTAATATGGATTGGGAAGATAATGAAAAATTCCGGGAACTATCTTGGCAACAACAAGGACATCTGTACGGAGTACCGTTCTATTACGTAGAATATGGCATAGCACAATTAGGTGCATTACAACTTTGGCAAACCCATCGAAAAAGTCCAAAAAAAGCGTTGGAAAACTATTCTAGAGCTATGAAATTAGGTAATACGAAGACTTTACCTGATCTTTTTGCTGCAGCAGAATTAGAACTTGGTTTTGATGAAAATCATCTTAATTCGTTGATTAGTGAAGTAAAGATTGCAATGTCTGAAATTAAATAATCGTCGGACAAGCCGAGATCTGAAATTAATCTTTCAGACCTTCGGCTGTCACGGTAAAGACCGCTTCTCCTTCTGGAAGATTAGGGCTGTCAATAAGACGTGCAATGCGTCTACCTCCCTTTGATTTTCTCAGATAGAGACGGAATGTGCTTGCGTGACCTACGATATGTCCTCCGATTGCTTTAGTTGGATCACCCCATAATGCTGCAGGGTTTGACATGACTTGATTTGTAACTAATATCAGAGCATTTTGAACATCTGATAATTGTTTAAGTTCTTTGAGATGCTTATTTAATTTCTGTTGTCTAGAAGCTAACATCCCCCTACCTACGTATTCTGCTCGGAAATGACTAGTTAGTGAATCTACTATTACTAACTTAACATCTATTGACTTCGCCATCCTTTTGATTTCATCAACTAGTAACATCTGATGAGCTGAGTTGTATGCGCGTGCTACATGAATTCTATCTAAAGCATCTTGAGGGTCCATACCAACTGCTTCAGCCATTTGCGCTATTCTTTCTGGTCTGAATGTATCTTCAGTATCAATGTAGAATACTTCACCATTCAATCCACCCTGAGAAATTGGTAGTATTGTATTTACAGCTAATTGGTGTCCAATTTGTGTTTTACCGCTACCAAATTCTCCAAATACTTCACAGATTGATTGTGTTTCGAAACCACCACCCAATAACTCATCCATTGCTGATGTTCCTGATGTCAGTTTTTGTACTGTTTTACGGCGATCTAATAATGCATTTCCACTAATAAATCCTCCTATATTGGCTAATTTCTTTGCTGCTTGAATTATTTTCGATGAAACGGCTTCGCCTAATTCTGCCTGTTCGGCTAATTCCATCGGACTCATTACAGCTATGGCCAGTAACTCTTCAAAACCTGCTTCTCTAAGTTTTTCTGCTGTTGCTGGGCCGACTCCAGGCAAATCTTCTATTGTCATCTCGGGTTCGTCTATATCTATTGTTATTTCATCTTCATCGATATTTTCACTAGCAGTTTTCTTTACCATCTTATCACCTGTTTACATTACTTGGGATTATTAGATGGTATATGAATAAATGAAAGACCCCTTATTATAAATAAAAGTGAAAAAATCTCAAACAGCCTATCAGTTGCCCTTTCTTTTACTTTCAGTTTATTTTTAATTTGGTATCGAGTGGTGGATTTGAACCACCGGTCTCCGGGTTATGAGCCCGACGAGATAACCTGACTACTCCAACTCGATAGTCTATCCTGAGGCCTTACTTATTTGAAGACGTCTGGAATGATTTTTGCACAATTACATATGATAACAGTCATGTGGTGTCAGTTAACCCGAGTATATTGAGGGTACTATGAACGGTAGATTACTAGTACAAAATGCGATGATGGTCCTTCCTAACAGGATTGTTGAAGGAGACCTTCGTGTTAGTAACGGTTTAATCAAAACTGTAGCGCCTTTTGGTGGCCTACAACCAGAAATTGGAGAACTTGTCATAGATGGTACGGGTTTACACTTATTACCGGGTGTAATTGATCCACATGTTCACTTTAGAGACCCTGGCAATCCGGAAAAAGAAGATTTGGAAAGCGGCAGTAGGGCTGCAGCCGCTGGAGGAATTACGTCTTTTTTAGATATGCCAAATACCTCACCTAATGCCACCAATCGTTTAGCTCTCGAGGAAAAAATAGCTGCGGCGGCAAAAAAGGCTGTTACGCATCATGGATTTTTCATAGGAGCTACAACAAACAATGTTTCTGACTTACAAAGTGTACAAGGAATGGATGGAATCTGTGGAATTAAAATATTCATGGGAAGTAGTACTGGAAATCTACTCGTTCATGAACAAAAGCATTTAGAACATATTTTTGCAAATACTGGAGGAATTATCGCAACACATGCAGAGGACGAAATAAGATTACAATCAAGAATCGCTGAATTTAAACATCGTACAGATATTGCAGCTCATGCAGAGTGTAGAGATATTGAATGCGCACTTATTGCTACAAAAAGAGCCACCGCCTTGGCTAAGGATCATTCCCATCGTTTACATATCGTTCATTTAACCAGTGGAAAAGAAGCTGATTGGTTGTCCTCTAAAAAAGGAGATTTGATTACAACAGAAGTTTGTACTCAACATCTTACCTTTGATCAAGATGATGTTGAAAAGTTAGGAGTTAGGGCTCTAATGAATCCACCAATTAGATATACTGAAGACAAAGAAAAATTGTGGAGTAGACTCAAAGATGGAACAATTGATTGTATTGTTACTGATCATGCACCCCACACTTTGGAAGCAAAATCAGTTGGCTTCCCTAAAGCACCTGCTGGGATGCCAGGGGTTGAGACCTCCCTTCCTCGAATGCTTACACATGCTAAAGAGGGTAAGTGTTCTATTTCTGATATTGTGAGATGGATGTGCGCTGGTCCTGCAAAAGTTTATCAAATTAAGAATAAAGGTTCCCTAATTGAAGGATTTGATGGTGACTTGACCTTAGTTGATTTGGAAAATCATAGAATTATTCAAGATTCTGACACATGGACAAGAGTTGGTTGGACTCCCTATGATGGTATGGAACTAACAGGTTGGCCAATGTATACAATTGTTGATGGCAATGTAGTGCATAAACGTGATTCTGGAGGGGCACTAAGGGGAAGTTCTGTAGCTCTTGCGGGTAGCACTGGAAGAGTATTGAAGTTTAATTAACTCTAATCTCTACAGGATTCACCTTCTGGACCATCTGGACACGGTTCATCTCCTTCATTTCCTTCTTCCGATGACTCATTAGATTCATCTGATTCTTCTTCGGTTACTTCTTGCTCTTCATAGTACCAAGACGGAGTAGATTGACCGGGTATTAGTAACTCATCTGTCAGAGACATTTCTGATAAATTATGAACTGTAACTCCAAGAGAAGAAAATGCATAGATATATTCTCCCATAAATATTGAACGTCGAACACTAGTTGAACTATACCACCAATTATCTTCATTGTCATAGAACTCTGAATGATCAACCTCTCCGTGAGTTGAAAGACTTAGATTCTCTAAGTCAACATTGATTAATTTAAGCATTGAAATATATTCATAATTATAATAATACGGTGATTCATCATTGTAGACATGTCGATATGTAGAAAGTGGAATTGCAAGTAAATCTGCGGGAGCCCAATATGTGAATGCTTTGTGTTCGTATGTAGCTTCCGACCATGACCATGACCAGCCACAGATGCGTATATCTTCACAATTTTCATCGATATAAGCAGGAGAAATTGGCATCGAATCGGCTAAAGTAGGGTTAGTTGGATCGCTTACATCAAAAAGAGAAATCTGAGTAGTAGACCAATCAAGACCTAATCCATCTTCACCAGGTCCAATTCCAATTGTCAACAATGTGTTTTCATTTACTGGATGAATATAGGTTGAAACTCCAGGCACTTCTAACTCGCCAAGAATAATAGGATTGAATGGATTTGATAAATCAATAACCCACAGCGGATCTATATTCTCAAATGTCACAAGATATCCTCTGTCACCGATAAATCTAGCACTCCAAATTGTCTCGTTAGGAGCAATGTTCTCAACTACACCGACTTGAACTAAAGAATTACAAGGAGAAATTAAACAGTCTTCGCCTTCATGATGTAAGATCGTCACTTGGTTGGAAGGACCTGTAAAAATAGGTTCTCCATTATCATCTACTTCACCATCTAACCACCATCTACCCCAGGTATCAGAAGTTGAAGCGATTCTTATCGAGCCTTGGAACTCACTCATCGAGAATTGATCCTGAACAGTCCCAGAAACCCTTCCTGATCCTAAATAAGATGTTGAATTACTGTCTGAAATATCGAATGCATGGATGTTTGTAGCATCTTCAAAATCATTATTTCTCCAAAACCACCACCAGTCTGCAACGGGCTCAGCTAACAATAGAGTATTCCCTGAAGAATAGACATGAGCCCAACGAGAAGTGATATGATCTATCTCAAACTCTGTTTCTTCACCTAATAATTTCATAGTCATGATCGTAGTTAATCCACGAACTGATGAATTCTGACTAGCAGAAAACTCGCTACAATTATCAGAATATGACGAAATGGTAGAATAAGTTCCATCAGAATTCATTAGATACATTTGGGGAACAAAGTCTTCCAGTGTTAATGAATTAATTTCTTCTTGATTGGAATTAATTGTGTCTCTCAATGAACGGTTCCATAGAACCATTCTTTCTTGAGGGTCTTCCATCTCATAATAATACTGAGGAAGATCTACCCATGTTCTAATACCATCAAAATAAGTGTATAAATGCGTTACTGAGCGAACTGTACCGTCTACCAATCTTGCCGTATGATAATTACCTTCAATGAATAATTCTTCCTCAATAACAGGATTACTCTTATCGCTAATATCAACAACAGAGTACATTACCAGACTTTCATATCTAGTGTAAGTATGAGTTTGTAATGAGCCATCAGAGCCGTAGTATGAATAACTTTCTTCGTGTCCCATTAATTCTAGTAATGGATGATTCGATTCAAGATTCCAATAATTAACACTAGATGTAATAACTATACGGTCTCCTTCAAGCATCATTTGCATTGGACTGCCTAACATAGACAGATTAGATACTAAATTTATGCTGCCAAATTCTGGAACGCCCATAATCAAAAATTTATTTCCATTCAACATATAGACATAATGGCCGTCAGTTTTTATGAAGTCGGCCTCATCAACTCCTGATTCTTGATTATTAGTACCAGAAAATTCTCCCTCACGATCATTTGAAGATAAATCAGAAGTTGTACTATCAGATGCTCCAGTCATTCCATCTGATTCAGCAAGTGCTACATCATCAAACGTACGCAAATACATTTGACTGGGAGACCAATGGTAGTAAGATTGCTGATCTAGTTGAACCATCATTTCATCATGCACTGAATTCCTTAAATCATCTAATAAATTATCACACTCATCATAGTTCACCAACTCTGGAGAACCATAAATTCGTTCTGATAAGTTTAATTCGGGATACTCTCCATCAATGAAATCTATCTTATTGTCAATATCGTCATTGATATCTTCAATAATCCCTAAACATCCTGAAGAAATCAAAGTAAATAATACAATTATACTAGTCACTGGTCTCGTATTCATAAACATCCGATAAAACATTAGATTATGAACAAGTTGGTATAATGACTTTACAAAATATTAGAATTGGGAATCATACTAATCGTCACGGGATCAACTTCTTCTGATCCTTCATCATTCATCGCAGTCGATGTTTCAACGGCTACATCATCTCCAGAAGAGCCGAGGCTTTGAGTGCCGGCCAAAAAAATCAGCGCAGCAAGTTGTATGTTCAATTCCTGATCCATCGATAATTAATCAGGTGATTAATACTTAATATAAATCATTAATTGAGTCATTCTTGCATCAGGTTAAAAAATCGGCTAAGAATTAAGAATTCTCTGTAATTTCTAAAGAATAAGAGGTTTTTAGAATTTTATTTCCTAAATCTGTTAACTTCCATTTGGGTCTCTTTGATAATTGCTCATCATTGATATATTCATACCTTTTTAATTCTAGTATATGGTAACTCATTAACTGCCGAGAAATTGAAAGTTTTTTACTAATTTCTGAATTAGAAAGGCCAATATTTCCGGATTTAGATAAAACCTCCAGAATGGCTAATCTAGTTCCCATTATAGGATTCCTGACATTATCTAATTCATTAATAGAAATATGAGATACAGCATATCTCCGTAGTTTACCATCTTTCCAAGAAATAATTGTTCCTTTACTCTCTAAAACTTGTAAATGATAAGCAGTAACTCCATTAGCTAATCCAAGAAAATCTCTCAATGCAGAGAAATGAATTCCTGCATTGGATTCTATGAAGCCTAGAATTCTCCCTCGTGTCAATAAATCAGCACTATTTTTACTTCTAGAAATTAAAGGTGAAACTAAAGAAATTAGAATTGTAATTTTAAAAATTTCAGAGAAAAAGGCTCCTATAATTATAGAAGAAATACCTCCTGAACCAATTACTAAGAAATTTAGATATTTATCGTCTACAGAACTAGATGAATCATCTGTATCTTCTTTTTCATTCTCTATACCTGCATCATTTTCTTGATCGGAATCTTCACTGATACTAGTTAATAATTCATTTTCTTCGCTATAGCCAGTGAGAACATTATCTGTGGTTGTTTGGTAATACATTATGCTACCAAATATAATACAGGCAACACTAGAAAAAAACAAAAGACGTACAAATAGTATGCCTCTCATACATATCGGAGATAGACATTACATATCATAAACTTGGTTAATTGTTTTGACATCCTCAATCGTCGTGTTGAAGAAGTGAGGCTCTTGTGTGAGGACGAAAACTGATGAGCGAGAACCGAGAAAACGAGATTGAAGATTCGGATGATTTTGTTGAATCTATGTTGACTTCTGCTCGTTCTATAATACGTACTTGCCTACAAATTAGGTCATTTGAAACCATACTAATAGTCACTGATCCTGAAAGTTCTGTTATTGGAAGAGCATTGTATGAAGCCTCAGCAGAAGTAACTGATAGAACTCTGATGATGATGATGCCGACATCTCACAAAAAAGGTAGTGAACCCCCGGATTATGTTGCCGAGTTGATGAGAAAACAAGATGTTGTTATTTTGGCCACAAAAAGTTCAATGACCCACACAAAAGCAAGAATAAATGCCTCAAGGACAGGTAGAACTAGAATTATCTCTATGCCAGGGATTAGTGAACTAATGTTTTCGGGGGGTGGAATGACTGCAGATTATAATGCACTTCAGAAAGAATTATCTGGATTAACATCATTGTTTAGGAGAAAGAGAGATGTGAAAGTAACTTCCCCTGGTGGTACTAACATTACATTCAGTATAGGGGCTAAATGGAGAACAGATGATAATGGAATATGTAATAGACCGGGGCAAGTAATGAATTTACCTTCAGGACGAGTATTCGTATTTCCAAAGGAAGAAACTATGAATGGAACAATAGTCATTGATGGTTCTTGGGAAGGGAAATTAATAGTTGAACCAATTATTATGGAAATCGAAAATGGAGTCGTTACTAATATTTCAGAAAGTGAATTTACTGAAGAAATAAATTTAACTTTTGACGAAGTAAGTAAATCTCTAAACAAGAATAAAGCGGCTATTGTAAAAACAGTAGCGGAATTTGGATTTGGGATGAATGCAAGAGCAAAAGTTATTGGAAATCTTCTGGAAGATCAGGTAGTTCGTGGAGCCGCTCATTTTATTCTTGGCGATAATTCTGCATATGGTGGTAAAAATAACATTGGTTTACAAATGAGAGGAGTCATACTGAAACCAACTATTGAATTAAAAGACATTGATTTAGTTAAAGATGGAAAAATAGTTGCTCGAAGGAATTGATACGGATGAGAGCTTTTGTTTGGTGTAATGGTGACTTACCTTCTGAAGAAATTATTTTTAATCTAGGAGAAATATCACCATTATTTGCAGTTGATGGAGGGGCTGATAAAGCAAGAACATTAGGGTTTGATGTAATAGAAATATTTGGCGATTTAGATTCTGTAGATATTGAAAAATATACGACTAAGAAAACTCTATTGGAAAGTCAAAAAATTAGTGATTTGACTAAGACAATTGGTGAACTATCTGAAAGAGGATTTACCGAATTTGACATATTGGGAGCAGAGGGGGGAGATACTGGACATATGTTAGGAGTATGGGGTTCTTTGGCAGAAATTTCTGTTGATTTAACTATTAGACTATATCATGAAAACTCTACCACTCATAGAATTACATCTGCATCTGGTAATTTCGAAATCAATATGGAGAAGGATAGAATATTTTCAGTATTCGCTCTATCTAAATGTCAAAATGTATGTGTTAAAGGTGCTAAATGGGAAATTAAAAATGAGGAATTTGATTTATCGACTAAAGGACTTCATAACAAAAGTTTAGGTGATCCAATAACAATAAGTGGAAATGGGATTCTAGCACTAATTATTGAAAACTAATCACTCTTCTTCATACGGAGTTGGATTTTGAGAAAGTAACATCGCTATAGGCCTTGTACGAGGATCACTTTCTAATGCAATTTTCATAATTACTGCAAGTGGAACGCCAAGTACTGCACCCATTAGACCCCATGCCCATCCCCAAAATGAGACTAATATTAACAAAACAATTGGAGACATATCAAGCCTTTGTCCGGCTAACTGAGGTTCAACAAATGCTCCCCATGCCTGCTGATTTGCAATTAGTAAACCTATCATGATTAAAGCAGTAGTTGGCTCTAATAATATTAATGCTAATATTCCGGGAGGAATCATAGAAATCAATGCCCCAATGTAAGGTATAAAATCTAAGAAGAAAGTTATAGAAGCCCAAAGGAACCATCCAGGAATGGAAAGATAATTTAGGATAATTGCAGCAATAATCGCTTGACCAAAGGCGACTGTCGCTCGAGTAATGACATAAGTATTGATTCCCTCACCAGAATTTGATGCGATTTTCTTGAAACGATTAACTTCCTCTGGATAGGCTGCTTTTATTCTATTAGGAAGAGTTTCAGCCTCGAGAATGATAAACAATAAGAAAATAAATACTGTGGCTGCACTAGCTGTAAATCCTGCAATTGAACCAACGAAATCTGTCGCAAAAGTTGTGATCACATCTATGCTAACTAATTCCGTTAGACCAGAGGTATCAATAGTGTAACCGAATATTTCTTGATTCTCAAGACGCGACATTTTGTCTGCGAATGCATCAGTTATTCTTTGTTGTGTTGATGCTTCTGTGAACTCAGTAAGATTAGAATAAAGAATTTGTGATGCAAAGAATATCATTAGGGCGACTATACTTAGTAGACCTCCGTATGCCAATAGAGGGTGGCCAAATCTTTGTTCCAGCCAATTGGCAGGAGGCCTAATTAATAGAAAAAGTAAGGTCGCAATAACGAGAGGTTGGATAACGGCTTTCAAGTGAATAATTGCAAGGATAGAAATAAATAAAATTACTAGTATATCTGAAACAGTACTTACTGGAATCCCTCTAAATGCCTTAGTAGATGTCATGTGCGTCCCCACCCCTCCGAACACTTCTGACTGATGAAGGATTTCCCGATAATCACTGAATTCTCTCATAAATTTTAATGAAACGCTCGGCATCAATCTCATATGTAAATTTCTGAAGTACTCTTTCACGGCCAACCATGCCCTTTTTCTGTAATGAATTAATATTACTAATTTCTTTAATGATTGTTGATGACATGGAACTTATATCCCCCATTTGAAAAAGTGCACCTACTTCTGAATCAACCATCTCCGGCAAAGGACCATGATTAACGGTAACAACAGGGGTTCCGGACGACATCGATTCTAAAGGTATCAATCCTTGACCCTCATAATAAGATGGATAGACAGTTAAATCAGCATTTCTAAATAATTCAGCCAGTTCTTCGAAAGACATACTTGATTCGATGTAAACTGAAGAGGAAATTCCGAGACTATGTGCTTGATTTAATAGACGTTTTCTGAGATGTCCACGGCCAACAATTACTAATTTAGAATTAGAAAATTCTGATTTCACAAGTGCGAAAGCCTGCAATAACGAACCATAGCCTTTTCTGGCTGCTAAACGACCTACTGCAAGTAATAATACATCTGATTCAGAACAACCAAAACGGCTCCTTAACTCTTTATTCCTAGTATCTGTGGGAGTGAACATTTCTGTATCTACACCCCAATGAATTACTTCACAGTCCCAATCTATTGGTGGAGAATAACGTAAAATAAAATCTTCCTTAGTAGCCTCAGAATTTGCAACACAAACGTCTGAACCTAATAATGCTTGATTTTCAAATTTAGCATATCTTTTAGATGTTAATAAAATTGCTAAATCATTAGGATTAGCCCATACAGCTGTTTCTTTTTGTTCTTTAGCTGTTAATAGGCCATCTTTCTCACCTAACCACGAACCATGTAATGAAGATACTATAGGAGCTATATTGTTTTTACAGTCACGAAACTGTTTTTCACTCCATGAAATCATTGGGCAATGTAAATGCACCACATCTACTGGATTTAATCTATTTAATTTCTTGAGGGCGCGAAGAGCTGTACGGCCATAAGAACGCGTAAATTCCATCGGTATTCTAAGCCATCCAACCGAAATTACCTCGACTCCGGGCATGGAGGGGATGTTTTTCCCTCCACCATTTCTTGTGATTATAGTGATATTATGTCCACGTGAAGCTAAAGCAGAAGAAAGATGGAAAACTGTTGACCCCATGCCTCCCCAACGAGGAGGATATTCAGCAGATAACATGGCGATGTGCATACAGTACCATGCCTGCGTTGAGTTCACCTGTTTTCAAGAGATTGGATACAGGACAGATAACAGTTTGATTCAAATCATGTATTACCGTCGCAGATATGAGAATATGTCAGATACACTGCCCGTCCACGTCACAGTAGTAATACCTACAAGAAATGAAGAAGCAGCAATAGTTGATACTATTCGTTCAATACCTAAAGGAAATTGGTGTGAAAAGATTGACTTCTTAATTGTAGATGGTAATTCTACCGATAGGACAAGGGAATTAGCAGAAAAAGAGGGCGCGGATGTCTATTTAGAGCCTCGTAAAGGTTATGGAAGAGCGTATAAAACAGGGTTTTCAATGGCACCCGGAGAAATTATTGTGACAATGGATGCAGATTGTACATATCCCGGAGAAGAAGTTCCTAATCTTGTTAAAAAACTAATTGATGAGGATCTAAAATGGATTACTTGTGATAGATTAAAACGAGCAGAGGAAGGTTCAATGCCGGGACTTCATGGATTTGGAAACTGGGTTTTATCAAAAACTGCTTCAATTCTCTATTGGTACGGCATACATGACTCTCAAAGTGGAATGTGGGTATTTAGGAAATCTATTTTTGAAGATGAAAGAGTGAGACCTAAACATGATGGTATGCCGCTATCCCAAGAATTTAAAATTAGGGCTAGAAGATATCTGGGCAAGAAAGAAACTGCTGAAGTTAGCGTTCCATATCGGCCACGAGTTGGAGAGGCAGAAATTAATACATGGGGAGATGGATTACTAAATCTAAGGTTCTTATTTACTCACAGAATGGGTTTGACTCAACAAAAAACACCTTGGGGCCCTGAATAATTATTCATTAAATTCATCGTCTAATTCTCTAGGATCGAATGTAGACCAAGATTCTATCATCTCTAAGTCCTTAGCTAATTCTTTACGACGTTGAACTGAGTAGAGTATTCCTATAATTACTGAAATAGTTATGAGTACTAATAATAATGGAAGACCTCCTGAAAATAACCATGAAATTAGATTTCTTTCATCATCTGACTCAATAGGTAATAATTCGATTAGGACAGGACTAACAATTTCTCCATCAATAGCCCAGACTTCTACCTTTGCGGTTCCCCCATCATCAATTAGCAGAGCTGTCTCTAAGGTCCAGATATTATCGCCAGCGATTAAATCACCTTCTGTTCCATCGTCTCTTAACTGGAACTCTCTATCGATTACTCCGGCTTTAAATTTACAAAATAACATCTGAGTTGTTCCATCTAAATCTTCCAGTTTAACTGTGACGAAGATAGCATTAACCTCATCAAATACTAATGAGTTAGGCGTAATTATTAATTCGGAGAGAACAGGTGAACTCGCTCCTATGGTCAAATTGATTGATATTGAGTCAGATGCACCTCTAGAGTCAGTGACAATTAGATTAATTCTAACCGGACCGGGCGGGAAATATACTGATACTTGTTCCTTGTTTCCAATTGATGTACCATCGCCAAGACTCCATTCATACAATATTATATCATTATCATAATCAAAAGAAGGGGAGGCATTGAGAATAATCACTCTACCAGGAGGAATATATTGACCATCCGAGAAATCTCTAATTCCAGCTACTGGTGATGTTTCAAAAACATTCAGCTCTTGGTAATAAATAGAAGACTTACCTGTTGAATCGGTCAAGACAAACGAAAGAACATGATTCCCTGCAGGTATGTAATCATTGTACCAATAATCATTAGTTTTATTTTCAAGAATTGGTGATTCTATCAAATCTGAAAAGATGGAAACAGTAAAATCATCACCATCGGGATCGAAAGAATCACGGAAATCGAATAATACTGGAAGGTTTGAATAAACATCAATACTCTCTTCTGGTGAGGTTAAAACAAGCACAGGAGCGGCTTCATCAATTGTTATTGAGGTTGAAAATACAGCATTTCCTCCATCACCATCATCTATGATTAGTGAAATTTCATGTTCTCCAGCAGGTAGTCTTGCCTTGAATTTCCATTCACTTCCTATCGGTTCAGAAATCAAGTTACTTTGCCATAAAACACTTACTAAATCTTTACTAGATTCAGAAAAATGATTACAAATAATACCAGTACTATTTTCTAAATCCAAACATGCAATATCCCAATCTCCAGAACCAGATGCATCGAATGGTATTAGAAATCCTGAATCAGTTGAATAACCCTCATTAGGGAAAGAGATTAACGCTACAGGAGGAGAATTTTCAATCACCAGAGTTTTTTCTGAGGAGGTCCATCTACCTGCATGATTTGGGATGTCATCACTAGCATACATGGTAATCAAATGAGTTCCTTTCGATAGTGTTCCTGACCATTCTATTGAATTTTCGGGTGTTACTCCTGAATCTATTAAACCATCAATATCACTCCAAAATTCAAATTTTATCTCATCTCCTTCTGGATCAAATGTGTTAGTTCCATCTAAACTAAGAATATCTTGGGATTTTGTACCAGTAGTAATTATCTCAAATGAGGCTATTGGTAATTCATTAAATAATTCTACATTGAATGTCCAAGTAACTGGGGAATTAATACCATCAGTTGCAAAAACTGTCACAGAAAACTGATTTGGCGCAAATGGGAACGTTTTGTTGATTTGCCCTGGGCAATCTTGGAGGAATGTATCGTTTTGTTCGTAAGAAACTCTTATCCAGCAACTTAACTCATCATTTTCAGGGTCTGAGGTTCCTGTTAAATCAATATTGACAGAAGCTGTTTTTCCAAGATAAAGTGTACCCCATGCAGAGATATCTGGGGTTGTATCTACAGTAAGTAATGGAGGACTATTAGTCAATTCGATAGTGCGGACCTCTATTGCACAGTTAAAGGATGAATCACAAACCTCCAAAGTTATCTGATGTATCCCATCAGAAAGACATTGGAAAATTCCATTAGCAATTATTATTGAATTATTATCATTAAATTGACAAGAACTAGTTATATCTCCATCAATATTACTTGACCAAGAATAAGTCATTAATTCATTATCTAAATCCCAAGAGGAACTAGCATCAAAAATAACCTCAGAACCACTGGCATATACTCCATCTGACTCTGGTAACAACCAGATAATAATAGGTGGTTGATTCGATATCTCCAGAATACAGTTCACAACTTTATTAGAATTTAATTCAAATGATTCAGAGTCATTATGAACTAAATCATAATCACACCCTGTATGGACATTATTTACTTCTGACCACCCACTGATTGGAGTCCATCTTTCACCAATAAATGGACCAAGGATATCAATACCCTCATATGGCAATATTTGAAAATACTCAGATTCATAATTATCGAAAGAAAGATTTACTGAAGAAAATGGAATATGATTAAGATATTGATTTAATACATGAGTCTCTACAAACCACATCTCATCTACAATATTATCGTCAGACTGAAATGATGGGGTATCCATTACTGAAGATGAAATCCACCTCAGATGACTACTAGATTTCATCAAGAAATTTTTTGAGCTTGAGTTAGAATAAAAAAACGAGTTAGTCATATTTACAAAACTTGCATCAATACTCGGGGAAGAATTACATCGTAAGCCAGTATTATTGATTAATAACTCTGAATGATCTACTAAATCAAGACAAGAGTCTGTGTTTTGAGAATCTATGATGCTATCGTTAAGATAAGATATAAGTGAACCTTCAGCATCCCAATATAATCCTTTATTATCAACTTGAATTTCTAAATTAGATATCTCAGCGTCGACATCATTCAATTCAATAGCATAACTATCAGGATCAGTTGAATTGGAATAAATCAAAATATCGTTAATAATTATATTACCATTCTGAGATAAACCCGAATTATCTGCACTGAATGCTGGCGAGTTAATCGAATTTATTATTGTTAATGTGTCGAGTTGTAAATCTATACTATCTTCAACAGTAATCCCATAATTATCATCAATTGATGTACAAACATAGCAAGATACATTCTTACCTCCACTTACAACGTCGTTAGATTCATCAAAATAAAACCCAGAGCCAAGATTTGCAGATAGCGAACCCACTCCATTACCAGAAGTCACGATATATTCTAGCTCAACATTGCTAGAATCTCGAACAGAGACACCGTGACCTGTATTATTCATACTTTGTATAGCATTAACATCGGGATGAAATTCTCTGAAATCAACACCGCTAGCACCATTTTCAGAGGTTTCCCAGTTAGTACCGCGCACCCCACCTTTCCATAGAAGAATTCCCGGACCAGACGAATTTCTGACTACTAAATTATTCAAAGTTGGAGGCCCGGAAGTACCCCAATTCGATGACCGCCAAAACAGCCCTGCTCTATCATTAAACGGGACTGAAAGGTCATTTTCGCCATTACCTAATAATGTCAAATTATTCACTATCATAGATGAGTCAATCATATATGCCCTAAATCCAACTACAGGATTATTTTCAATTAAGGCACCTTCAATTTTTATTCCACTAGTATTCACATCTAGTGCTGCAATACCAAGTCCGGGAGTCTTTGCATCAATGCCTCCAGTACCTCTGATAATTAAATTTGTAAAGACTGCATTCATTGGAAGATTGGAAAATTGACTATGATTATATTGTTCAACCATGACTCCTCGATATTGACTATCTTCAACTATAACGTTAGTAAATGTAGGCCTTGTATTCCAACCTTGTGTAATGTGCCTAACATAAATTCCATTATCTGAACGTTTAACGCTTGAATCAATGATTAAAGGTAATGAATCTTCAACCCAAATTCCTGCCGCAATAGTGGTTGTAGCGCCGCTAATATTGCTAACATGAAGGTTACTAATTATACCTCCAGAATTGCCCCAGTAATTCAGGCCACGAGTTACTAAATCATTGATTAATGCTCCATTAACTATAGGGCTTGACGACGCCCCCACTGATAAGCCAATGCCCTTCCTCCAATTTGTATTAAGAGGGATATCTTGTCCTCCACCCTCAATTATCAAATCATTAATTCTAGGAGATGCTGAATCAAAAAGATCGATGGCGACTAAGTCGGCATTTTCAACTGTTAAATTATTGATAGTGGGATTACTCCCATAAATTGTAATCCCATATTCAGAATTTCTAATCGTTAAATTATCTATTATTGACCCAAGACCATTACTAGATGAATTAAAAATTAAACCATCATGATTGCCAATTATTGAATTAAGAATTACTGGTGAAGATGAACTACCCTGTATGGTTATCCTACCTGCAATTAAGATATCTTTGTCATCTCCTAAATTAATTTCAGTACCTGCCTCTACAATCAGTATTTCTCCGCTTTCTACTGTATACCCATCAACTAAATTTATTGTACCATTCCAAACAGTGGTTGATTTAGAAAAAGATGCTAAAGAAGTCATTGGAGCAAATATAACTGAAGAAAATAAGAGAATAGAAACTAGAAAAATTGCACGCCTAAATTCAGGAGAATACGGGGCGGGCATGAATCAACGGCAGTGCTACAGCATATATCAATGGTGGACAAATGAGTCTGGAGATATAGTATAATAAACGAGTCATAATAAAGTGTAAGTCAGCGCGCTAATGATGAGGATAAGAATGAGTACTGCCTTTGTATTATTCAAATGCCAGCCACAGAGAGAGTTGGAGGTATATCTTGCACTGTTGGAAATTGATAGTGTAAGCGAGACTCATGTAGCATATGGAGAATATGATCTTGTAGCAAGAATTGATTTCGAAGATGAAAAAGAAATGGCGAAAACCTTGATTGGTAATATGCGCTCAATTCCAGGAGTTCAGAAAACTGAGACTCTGATAGCGGTGGAGGCATAAATTTGGCAGTAGGATTCATTTTAATAACAACTGAACCGGGTTGTGAAGTCCAAGTTAGAGAAGAGGTAAGCAAGATTGATTGCGTTAAGGGACAATGGATAGTTTTCGGAAATCACGATCTTTTTGTGAAGGTAGAAGCGGAGAGTGAATCGGAATTAACTCAGTGTATTGTACAAGAAATACGTTCTGTAGAGGGGATTTACGAAACTAGAACTTTAATTGGTGCTGAAATCTAATTAGATTGACTTGGTCAATTCTTTCAATAATTCATTTGCAGCTTGATTACATTCAGCAGCACGAAAACGATGTATTGCTTCCTGCCAATATGATAACCGATGAGATTGGTGAATTACTCCTCTCCAATACCAACATTGAGCACTCATCCTCCTATGGGCTGCTAAATCCTCTCTCAATGGTTGTTGAAATAATCCATCATGAGACTCTATCAACCAATCAGGGAAATCAGGTTTGGTAACTTCCAAAGTGGAATGAATAATACTTATTTTCTTTAATTGATCTGAACAAGTCTGAATAAAAGAATGAACAGATTCTAAAGTTAAATCAATCAATTCAGATGAATTAGAAATTGCTAATTTTGCGCGTAAGTCAAGCAACATTAGATGTTCTTGATTATTTGAAAGTATGATTTCTAACTCTGATCTTGATTGTGACGCTAGAGTCAAATTAGAGGTGTCTAAGGCAATGGAATGTTTGAGTAAATTTAATGTTAATTCAGCGGTATAACGATCGGTGTCAGATATGTTTTCAAAATCTAAATTATATATCTCTGAAAGAATTTCTTCTGCTAGAAGAATTTCTATTTTCCTAGGAATTCTATCATCAAATTTTCTTACTAACATTGAAATTTTGAATCTTATTTTATCTGCGGCAGAAAAAAATGATAAGCATTCATTTTCTAATTCTTTAGCGGAATCAATATCTCCATTAATTCTGAGCAATCTGGCTGTTCTAATCTTCTTTTGAGGGCTGTCATCAATCATAGAAAGATGGTTGTTAATAATTTCATATTCTGCTCTTTCAAATGCAATATCAACTGCTTTGAAACGTAGATCATCACTATCTTCAATCTTTATTGCATCCTCTATTAGTAATGCGGCTATAGCGCTGTTTTCTTTGGAAATAATGGAAATATTATTTATCAAACTATTATTTTGAAAACTCTTAGAATTGATTTTATGATATGTTTCAATCCAAAGAGCTTCGTCACCTTCTCTTTCAGACCAATAATTAGCCGCTTTTTCATGCATCTTTTCTCTTTCAATATCTGACCACAAAGAACGGCGAACATTTCTAATTAAATGGTGAGGTTCTGATTTTTGCTCGAACCAACGTAGAATAGCGGAATCATCTAATTCGCCAATTCCAGTAGAATCAAAAATTTCATTTACGTTTAGAGGAATAGGACTCAAACTTAGCTCATCTAATGTCAAAAGAGCATCCCTAGTCAATTTGCTAATCACATTAGATTCAACAAAATTCTGAACAGCCTCAACTTCTTCGGGTAATTCACTTTCAGGGCTCCATAAGTGCAATGCAAGAGGATGTCCTCCCAATGCTGAAACAATTTCTAATGCCTTAACTTGATCTATATCTTTTGGAAGAAGATTTTTACCTTCAATTTCGTCCAATCCTAAAAGTCGATATTCCGAAAAACCTTCTATATAATTGAGAGGATTTGGCGAACGAACAATTACTAATATCGATGCTCTACTGTCTTTTAATTGATTCAATAACTTTCCAATACTATCTATGTGTCTAGGATGTACTTCTTGTATTTCATCGATTATTAGTAGATTTTTATTCTTACCACAGTATGAAGTTAAAGAAGATATGTCGCGTAGAGATTTTTTTTCAGTCCATTGTAAAGCGATATCTGAGATGTCTGTATTTGAATAACAGGTTGCCCACCTTACGGTCCACCCAAACTCAAGAATCTCAGGAACTATGTTTCTAACAAGGCTTGTCTTACCAATCCCGGGTAATCCACTGAGAAAAATACTGTCTCCTTCAAATATCTGTTTTGTTAATATTTGTTTATCATTTTCTCTACCGAATATTTTAGAGATATCTGGAAATGTCCCAAATAATTTACCATTTTTAATTAGAAGATTATTTTCGAAAGTATTGACCTTTTCTCTACCAAGAGAAGTAATATGAATCACCTTTCGTTTTCGAGATCCTCCTCCAATGACATGAGCAACCCGAGTGAAAACTAGACCTTCCTCTTCAAGCTTAGATAATGGTTTATGTAGTGAAGAACGGACAAGCCCAAGAGAATCTGCAAGCCCAGGTAACGAAAGGGCTCTAGGTACGTCCCAACTTGCTTCTATTTCTTCACTAAACTCTGAAAGTCGCGAAAGAATACCCCTCTCAGTGTCGCTGAGCATGACACTCGAGTAGGTCTAGGGTTCATGGGTATTCACCTATCCCGTTCATACTGTTATGGCACTCGAGGGTAGTCAAATTGATCTCCCAAGTAGGCCCGGAGTATATCTTTTTAAGCAAAAAAATGAACGGGTATTATACGTTGGTAAAGCAAATAATTTGAAAGAAAGAGTCCGGTCTTATTTCTCAAAAAATCCCGATAGAGAAATGATACCAAAGTTAGTAATAAACTCAGATAAAATTGATTTTATTGTAACTCAGAATCCAAATGAAGCGCTGGTTCTTGAAAGAGAGCTAATCCGTAAGCATAAACCGAAGTATAATTCTAGATTGAAAGATGATAAATCTTATCCATTTATATCCCTTACAAACGAAGAATACCCTAGAATTCTCTATACTAGATTCCCAGCAGAGAATGATAAACGTTGGGGACCATTTCCAGATGCAGGTGCAGCAAAAAGAGTCATTCAATTATTGAGAAGACAGTTTGGAATAAGAGATAAAGATTGTAATGGAAAAGATGGTTGCTTTGCTAAGCATATCGGTCTCTGTAGAGGACCTTGTGTTAATCCGGAAGGATATTCTGAAATTGTAAAAATGGTATCAAGTGTTTTGGATGGTAATGCAGGAAAAATAATTCAAGAACTAAATATAGAAATGAATCTCTATTCTAAAAAATTAGAATTTGAAAAGGCAGGAGAGATTAGAGACCTAATAAGTTCTATTCAATCTACAGTATCGCAACAAATAATTAATTCAAGGTTTTATCAAGACTGTGATGCTATAGGATTTTCTCAAAGAGAAGATTTTGCAGTAGTAGTAATTCTTCATGCCAAAGATGGAATCATCCAGGGCGAAGTAAACTATCCATTGATTCACAAAGGTGATATTTCTGAATCTGTTTCATTAGTATTGTCTGAACATTATTCCAATAGAAAACCGCCGAAAACAATCCTATTACCAACCCCGGTAACAAAAGTAATGCAAGAATGGCTCACTGAAAGAAAGGGAAAGAAGGTTGAAACGAGAGTCCCTCTAAGAGGAGAACTTGCAAAGCTACAAAAAATGGCCACAAAAAATGCAGAAATACAAGTCACTAGACAGAAGAATAAACGTTCAGGAAACTTAGAGAAAATAGCCGCTGAAGATGGTGCAAGATTGTTGAAAATGGAATCTCTAGACCATATTGTTTGTTTTGATATGGCACAATTACAAGGAAGTGAGAGAGTTGGGGCTTCTGTAGTGTTGAGGAAAGGAAGACCATCAAAGAAAGAATACAGAACATATAGAGTCAAAGGTGAAGCATTAGATGATCTTAAAATGATGTCAGAAGTAGTTGAAAGATGGCTGAAAAGACAAGAAGTATGGCCTGATTTACTATTACTTGATGGAGGTAAAACTCATCTTGACACTATAAACTATTTACTAGAAGAGCATAATTTGAATGATGTTTTTCATGTAGCTGCATTAGCTAAAAAAGAAGAAACAATTTTTCGTAAAGGGATGGAGCCAATTAAAATTGATAGGAAAGGAAGAGTGTTAATACATTCCAGAGATGAAGCTCATAGATTTGTTAATAAATATCATCGAAAAAGAAGAGGGAAAAATACTTTGAAAAATCCGCTTGAAAATATAGAAGGTTTGGGGGCGAAAAAAATACAAGCGTTAATGGTTCATTTTGGAAGTTATAAAAATATTAAATTCGCATCAATTGAGGAACTACAAAAGGTTCCAGGAATAGGTAAAGAAATGTCTGAAAAAATATATTCAGAACTAGTTTAATTCATATTATTCATTATCCTCTAGATCTTCTGTATCAAAAAATGATTCATTAGCAACTACAACAGGAGAATCAAGCGAGCCAAACGCTTCTACGGCTGCGACTTCGGTAATTTCGCTTTGTAACAATTCCTGTTCATGTATTTTTACGAGTTTCTTTTCTTTCCTTCTCCTAACTAGGCGAACGGTGAATAAAACCAATAATGAAACTAAAATTATCACATAAGGAACTAATTCAACGAAAATAAATGACCAACTATATTCAAGGTTATATGTCACTAAATCAGAATTCTTCCTGCAATCATCCCATGTTAATGATTCAGGACAAACAGGTGTAAGATATGTTAATACTTGCTTTCCCTCGATTTCATCAAGATTCCCAAGTCCATTTGAACTCTCAAAAGAAGAGAATCGAATTTCATCTGGCATGTGTATTACTATCAATGATGAAGAACGTATTGTTCCAAAAATAGTGTGTTCCATTATTGGAAAAATTTGTTGTTGCATCTGTGAATTTTCAAATGTGAAACCAAAATCACTAGTTATAGGGTCTCCAAATGGCCATTCTAATGCTGATTGATAATATCCAAACGATGCTCTATGAATATCGAGATTGATTTGATCATCGATAGAAGAAATACTCATCTCTGCATTTTTTATTGACGCTGAGAAATTTATTGGTTGTAAATCAGAAGGAGTGATTGATTCTGGAATCTGATAATTCTCATTATTAAATATGAAAGGAGTGCTGATTAAGTTGGCGTTCAACTCATATTTAGCAAATCCTAGATCTAATGGAAAGCCAGAAATCTCATTTTCACTGACCAATACAGGAAAAATCTCATTCAAATCTTCGGCTAATTTTGACATTCCCGAATTAGATATCGTGACATTAATTTTATTTCCATTTCCAAAATCTAACGGTGCCATTATTTCTGACCCTCCTAATAGTCCCCCTTGACTATTTATTTGTGTGTCAAAAGATGGACTTTTCCTGTCACCAATTGCTATAGCTCTACGGATTAAATCAGATGGAATTGGTTGTAATTCGATATTATCTTCACCCAGGTCAATATCTAATCGATGAATAGAGAAAGTTAATTCAGCATCGAAATCGATATTTATTTCTCGACTTAATTCATTTATTGCGATATTATTAAGGAAAAATTCTGCTTTAGAGGTAACACATGTGGCTTGTTTGGATGAACAAATTAAATCATCAGATGAATCTTCACAGGGAACTGAATTTAAACAGATTGGATGTCTCCAATCAAAAGTTCTTGTCCCCTCAAATCCAGAATTAAAGATTGTCTCATCGTAAAATAATGAAATGATTTCAATCATAGAACTTTCTTGCCCAGTAGATCGAATCCATTCAGGAAGAAGTAATTCTAAATTGATGTTGGTGTTTGGAAAATCTGTTGGTAATATTTCCTGTAACCATTCAGATTTTGCTGAAAAATCAATTTCCATAATACTCATCGCTGCTGCAAGATCTTCATCATTAAGTATTGAAAAGTCCAAAGTAGAAATATCTCCCAAACTAGAGCCTAGCATATTTTCAATAATATTTGACATTTGAACTTGAACAGGTTGAGAACTTGATTGAATAAAGATAGGATTATCGCCAGACATTGGATTATTATCTTCTAAACAATATCTAACCTCTAACATTTCATCACAAGTTTCTCCATTCTGATGTCTAAAATCTAATCCTCCAAAATCATCTGAGGGGGCAAAGGTTGGCTGGAAAAAATTTATTTCTGTACCAAATAAATCTGAAAAACCCTCTGAAATTCCTTCTATTGGAATTCCTTGTAGGAGAGGAGATAGATCTTCTTCTAACTCATAATCTAGCATTCTTATCCCATCTGATGTGATTATTGGAAGGTTCATTTTATCGTCATCAAAATCAACTAACCAGTTATCCAAAGTATCTGAATCAAGATGATGTATAGATAATATCATCTGAATTTCAGTATTACTTGAGTCTCTAGCATCAATCAATACATCTATTGACAAAGATGGTTGTTGATTATCAATCAATAATGTCGTAGACGAATCTCTATTTTTAATTCTCATAATCAGACTTTCTGAAATATCAGAATTTAAATCCTCTGATTGGGTATTATCTAGAGATAAATGACCGTATTTTTGAGATATCTGATTTTGTATATTTTTTGTGAATAATATTCCTGGACTTTCTATTTCAAATGCAGTTGAATAATCGGGAGGAAATACAGTTAATTCTACGTAATGCCCAGGTAATGCTTTGGCATTGAATGAAGACTCAACATCTCCTCCCATTATCAAAAGTCCTCGAATAATTCTATCTAAGTCTCCAGTATTATCTTTAATACCTAGATTACTAGGATCCATGGTTAGGATAAATACACCCCTGAAGCAAATTGGAGGATTGAATGGATCATTCGCCCGACCGTTTACTTCATCAATAGAATCTTGTGAATTATCATAAGTGCATTGTAAATTTTCTGTTGATGAAAAATCTACAGATGAAATAGTATTAAGAAGTGATTCCTCAGTATAGTCAAAATTGTCTTCAATATACTCCCTCATATTTGTCTGAATTAAAGAGACCATTTTCTCTTCAACTGTAAAACCATTTCTTTCAAAATTCAGATAATTCCTAATGTAATCTGCGGGAACTCCATCATCTAAACTGCTATCACCCTCTAAATCTAAGTCTTCTAAATCTAGGTCAGAACGTGACAATTCATGTACGGCGGTTGATATGGTTAAAGATACGCTATCTGCATCAACTACATTTAGGACAATTGATGACTTAATCCATTCACTTATACTCGAGCCATCAAGAACAGATTGGTAATCATCACAAATACCACTCTGACTGTTCCAAGTTGAACATATATCATTTTCAACATCTGGCTCTCCAGGGGGTGGAGAAGCTGAATAAACTGGAGAAATAAGCAGCAAAACCAGTAACACTGCTATACGCTGCATGATTAGTTGGAGAAAGTCATCTACCATAAGTCTGAATCCATCTTGCATCTCGGAGACATCGATGAGTGGGGAGAAACCTAGTTCTCAACTTCGAGAAAATATTAGTTCTTTATTAAAACTAAAAGGTTTAGAAGAGGAAAAAATAGTTGAATTAATAGGAGACTTGCCCAACCGTTGGGAAAAATTTGATGATATTGCTCTGATCCCAAATTCATCTTTTAGAAAAGAACATTGGAAACCTATAATTAGTGATGAATTTTGGATTAAGATTTGTCAAAGTTTGAATGTAGAAAGGTTAGCTAGATCTGGAGAGATAATAGGTGAAAAAAGAGAATCGACTGTGGAAATGTTGGTTGGAGAAGATGATTGGGTAATTAGAAAAGAAAGTGGAATAAAATATGGCTATCATATAAAACAGTGTATGTTTTCTTCAGGTAATATTAATGAAAGGAGAAGGATGGGGGAGGTAGTTTCAGAAAATGAAGTAGTGGTTGATTTATTCTGTGGGATTGGATACTATACAATACCAATATTAGTAAAAAATAATGTTAAACATGTTTATTCTTGTGAGTGGAATATTAATTCTATTGATGCATTAAAATATAACCTTGAGAACAATAATGTGGAGAAAAAATGTACTATTATTGAAGGTGATAATCGGGAAACTACAGATAATTTAGAGAATATAGCTGACAGAGTATTACTTGGCCTACTACCTACTGCTGAAGAGTCCTATCATGTAGCTTTAAAATGCATAAAAGAAGAAGGGGGGATGCTGCATATACATGGATTATCACCGTCTAACAATCATGAGAAATTTCTCTTAGAAACATCTGAAAAATTACAAAAAATAGATTATAATTATATTATTACTAATTATAAAATTAATAAAATTAAGTCTTATGCACCACATTGGGACCACTTAGTTTTAGACATACAAATAGAAAAAAGATAGTGAAATCATTACACAAAAACACAGTCTATATTTTATCCTATCATAAATTCGGAAGTATATGCGCACTCTCGCACTCATGATGTGTTTACTCATGACTGTGCCTACATTAGCTGGTTGCTTTACCGAGGAAACAAAACAAATCGATGAAAACGATGAATGGTGGGAAACTCCAATCCATGAAAGAGAAAATATGGAATTAAATATGACTGGATGGAGAAGCCAATTACCAGTTGACGGAATGTACTCTTGGTCAGGTCCAACAGAACACTTTGTAGAAGTCGAACTACCATTATCTGAACAAGATGTAGGATATCCTGGACCAGCATTAATGCATATCTCTCTATGGATGCCAGATGTACCAAACGGTACAGAAGTACCCGTAATTGCAACGGTACATCCATACTATGACTTTGGAGGAGAAGGGGTAGTAGGAGATGATTCGAATCCGAATACAGTTCCTGATGCGGGAGTTGGATTATGGGTTCTAGAGGAATTTGTTCCGCATGGATATGCTCTAGCACAGATTTCAACATTTGGTACAGGTCAATCAACCCATTGTCAAGATGTAAAAGGTCTTGGCGAGCAAATAGGAATACAAGCAGCGGTTCATTGGCTTGGGGAACAAGATTGGTCAAACGGAAACGTTGGACTAATGGGAAAATCATATGCTGGAACAACAAACTGGGAAGCCGCTCAGAATCCATCAGAACATCTGAAAACTATTGTTCCAATTTCTGGATCTATAGGAGTCCAACAGATGTTCTACAGGAATGGTTCCAGTGAAGCTAGGGCAATGCTATACGATGTTCTGTATGAAGGAGCAACTGCAGATGCTACAAGTGATGATATGAGATTTTGTACTGATGATGCTATTGGGCCTTTGAGTCCATTCACTACTTGGTTCGGAGCAGGACTTGGCGGAGATGAATGGAATGATTATTGGGATGAGAGATATCATTTACAAGATGTCATTGATAATTATAATGGAAGCGTATACATCGTTTGGGGTTTACAAGATTGGAATGTTGACCCATATCATGCATTTCCAACCCATCAATTATTGAAAGATGCTGGTATAAATGTTAGGACTATTTCAGGACAGTGGGGGCATAACTACCCAGATCAGCCAAGTGTCCATGAAGGGCTAGAATCAGGATATGGCGCTGAAGCATTTCCTAGCGTCTCAAGAATGGATTGGGCAGTTGAACTATATCCATGGTTTGAGTATTACTTGAAAGGAATTGGAGATGAACCCGAGTCTTATGTCCAAGTACAAAGAAATGATGGGCAGTGGCATATTGAAGAAACATGGCCTGCAGAAGATACTACAAATGTTCAATATGCAATTGCAGACTGGGATGGAGGAATGTCAGGAACTGTTAATTCACAACAATCAATGACTATTACCAGTCAACCACTAACAGAAGATATGCATATTTCCGGACTACCAACATTACATATTGATGCTAGAACAAATACTTGCAATGGAGGGCAATTATTCGTAACTATGTTCGATGGAACTTCTGGTTTAAGGTTAGGACATGCAACTATGGATGTTAGGTATAGAGATGGAGGTTACGAAGCAAAGGCCACATCTCCCATGACAAGTTATAGGATGTTAATGGAATTTAATCCAATGGATGTGATTGTACCTAAAGGACATACAATTCAATTAGTAGTCTCCGAATCTGGAGAAGACTATCTCCCTTCCCCATGTGCTTCTGCAGGAATGACAATATTTGCAGGTTATCAAGTACTTACTTTACCCACCATAGATAGGCCAGTTGATCATGAGAATTGGTTTAATGTTCCAAACTGGTGGGACGATTAATAGGTATGTTCTCTAACTTACCAAGACATTCTTTATGGAAATAATTACTTCTAAATTTTCGTGAACTACGTTTTACAATAAATCCACATTTAGAACATGTCCAAGCCCATTGAGACTTAGTTTCCTGTAATTCTCTAGTTAATTGTCTTCCAAAAGTATTCATTTCCCCAATATTAGGCCAGAGATTTTCTAATTGACGGAAATTTTTATTATGGGAAAAATTCCCTAAACAGTGAATATATTCGTGAAAAAGTACGAATTCGGCATATGGTAAATATTTTTTTTCAAATAAATTTCTATTCAGTTTAACTATACAATTACTTGAACTGATTTTCTTAGATTTATCGAAATTAGTTGTAAGACCATGCCTTGAAATAGAATTTCGAGTAAGGAAAGAAATTTCTATTTCAGATAATTGAGATAACTCATAATCCGGAAAAAATCTTTCATTATTTATGTCAACAAAGGTCCTCATTTTGGTAATTACATTATACCTTAATTGAGATAAGATTTGATAATTACTATCATTCATAATAATATCTCATTCTAATCACTCAAGAAAATATTTTCTCTGTAATATGATAGTTCCCCAATACTTCCTCTAATATCCTCCAATGCTCTGTGGCCAGAATTATTCCTCCATTTTGGTACATCAGGATACCATCTCCTTACCAATTCTTTCACACTCGTAACATCAACACTTCGATAATGGAAAAAGGCGTGTAGAGTTGGCATATATCTACGTAAAAACCGACGGTCTTGACCGATTGTATTTCCACACAGTGGTGGAACACCAGCTAGACAATGTAACTGTAAAAATTCTAATGTTAGATTTTCTGCTTCACTCATAGTAATATTGGATGAACGCACTCTTTCTATCAATCCATTTTGAGTATGGTGGGAAACATTCCAATCATCCATTTTTACTAAGTCTTCTTCTGAAACTGAGATTGCGAAGCTAGGTCCTTCAGCAACTATGGATAAATCTCCTTCAGTAACAATTGTAGCAATCTCAATGATTGTATTTTCATCAGGGTCTAAACCTGTCATTTCAAGATCTATCCATACCAAGCGGTCCTCAACCATGATACTTGCGATGACAGTTCAGTCTTATTAGTTATGACGAAGCATCAGTATGATAATACATAAGTTATGCGAAGATTATGAGTGGCATAGGATACTTTCAACTCTTGAAAGAAAATAAGCCATTTCGCCGGTTGTTTACGGCAGATATGATATCGTATATTGGGGACTGGTTCACTGTTATTGCACTGTTCATTCTAGCAGGAGAAGCAACTGATAATTCTCCTCTAGCAATTGCTGGTGTATTAGTAACTAGAAGCTTTGGAATGGCTTTATGTGATCCTTTTTCAGGTATGTTTGCAGATAGATATTCCAGAAAAGGATTAATGATGTTATCTAATTTTATTTCTCTGTCAGCTTTGGTTTCTGTAGTCTCATTTAACCTTCTTAATAATTTATTTTCATACTATTTTCTTGCATTTATTATGGTCTTAGCAAAATCGCTGTTTGATCCTGCTGAATTTTCATACCTTCCTAAAATTTGTTCAAATGATGAACTGATTACAGCAAATGCATTAGGTTCCGGGGGGTGGTCTGTAGCCTTGGGAATTGGTGCAGGAATAGGAGGCTTAACGATCTCAGAATTTGGAATTACTACTGCTTTATGGATCGATTGTTCAACCTTTTTACTTTCGATTTTATTAATATCTACTCTACCTCCTGGTGGACCTGATAACCCTGTTAAAGGTAAGCTCACACCTAAATCTGCGTTTAGTGAAATTATTTCCGGTTGGAAATATATTCGTAGTGAACCGGCAATCGGTAGAGTTGTGTTTGCTAAAGGAATGTGGGCATCAGGAGGGGGAGCACAAGTATTCTTACTAATTTTAATTGGCATGGAAACTAGTTTTGGAGAATTAGCTGCAGGAATAGGTTTGCTATTTATGATCAGAGGCTTTGGTTCCGGTTTCGGCCCGATAATCGCTAGACCATTAATGGAAAAAAGAGACTTTTTACCATACCTCCTAGGTGTTTCAGTGGGCATATCAGGGATATTTTATCTCTTAGTTGCTTATTTTGAATGGACCGATATCCTATTGCTATTAGTGTTCTGTGCACATGCTAGTTCGGGCGTTAACTGGGTTTATTCAACCACAATGCTTCAAATTCGTTCTGGTGATGAATGGAGAGGTAGAGTGGCAGGTACAGATTACTTAGTGATCACATTTACCATGGGTTGCTCGGCACTGGCTGCTGCACTTATACTAGAGAATAATCTCCTAGAATTGAGAGAAGTAATTGCACTATCAGCATTTATTCAGATTATTATAGGAATGGGGTGGATTTTATTTGCTTCACCAAAAGAAAAAAAGTTTTCCAAAAATAATATTAAAACTAGCCTATAAAATTCTGAAGAAGAATTAATACAACAATAGGTGCAATAGAGAAAATCACATCTCTGAAAAGAGATTTAGAAGATGTTTGAACTTGAGTCGTGATACGTTCTCGTATTTCGGTATCAATCTTCTCAATCATTCCTGAAGCTGGATCTTTGGCCTTAGCCAAAACTTCTTCTAGCATATCTACTCCTTTGTCAAGTAGATTTGTGAAAATGTCTTGCAATGGATTTCTCTGTTCTGGTTTGTGAATGCCGTCATCATCTTCAGAAATATCAATTATCTCTCTCCAAGGCCTAGGTATAGTAAATTCATCTACAGTTTTTAGAAATTCTCTACTTACTACTGTGCCTTCTACAAATATCTTAGCAGTAGTTAGATTATACTTAGCGATAGTCTGAATATTTTTTCTAGAACGAGTAACCTTACCGAAATCGACTACTAACCAGATAATACCGGCCAAAATCAATAATATTTTACCAGATTCAGGAGTTTCTATCCAGCTATTCCAACCTATATCTCCATCAATTAGTAATCTAGCAGTTAATGCAACTAGAGCAGGTAAAATGAATGAAAGAACTTCATTCATGACAATCTTCCAAAATCCCTCCATTGGTAGCTTCTTAAATTTGGTTAAGAACCACTTGATATGACCGGTTCTATTTCCAGGGGGAGCATATGTGTTTACTAAATCTATCAAAGGTGGTGCAATTAGTAATAATCTTAGTAAAAATGGGACAATTAAGAGTAATAGATATGCCTCCCAAGGGGATTCTGGTGGAACACTTGGGAATTGAAGTGCGTCCGACATGGGACTAACTGAAACACCACCTGCCATGAATGTCACCCCTTCACTACCTTGACATTCTGGACAACGTATCTGCTTGATTTGATGCTGTTCTCAAGAATAATACAGCTAAAATTGCAGAAATGATGAATGCAGTCCCCATATAATAGTGAGTATTTGTCATAAGAATCGCTATTCCAATCAGTGAAGAATAAGAAATTACTTGACAAATTATTAGTAATCTTTCCAGCATCACATATTCTAACTCGTTGGTACCATCAAATTCTCTAATATAGGAATTTATAAGGAAAAATATAGCTTGAAAAGGAAGTGCAGCAGCAAGAATCGTCAGTCCAGTAACTACTACCATGTCAGGATCTGCTTGATCTAATTCTAAACCGCGGAACAAAATATTACCCATATTCAAACCTATTATTGAAGCGTGAATTGTCCATGCTTTATCGTAAGGCGACGTGGTTTCTCCTGTCGCATTAGAAGCCATATAGTAGATTGACTTTTAATCAATAGTTGAATATTACCCAAGATTAATCTTTTAATTATGTGATTTCGATATAGAAAGAAGAAATCGAAAAAGTTTTTCTTACTCATATAGAGATGCATGTTTGGCCCTTGTTTTGGAAATCTTCGGACTTACAACCATGGCACAATAAGGGTTATTTGGATTATTTGCAAAATAATTATGATGATAATTTTCAGCTACATAGAAATTAATTAATGGACTCACTTCAGTAACAATATCATCAACAAAGTTTTGTTGAAGATATCCTATTACTTCATTCACATCTAACTTCTCTTCCTCATTTTTGTAGTAAACTACACTTCGATATTGTGGACCTATGTCATTTCCTTGACGATTTAATTGGGTTGGATCATGACAAGTGAAAAATACTTCAAGTAATATTTTCCTTGGGATTATTTCTGAATTAAAAGTGACCTCTATGACTTCAGCATGTCCACTATTCTTACTACAAACTTGCTCATATGTAGGATTATCAATATGCCCTCCACTATATCCTGGAATAACTTTGGAAACTCCTTTTAGACCTAATATTGCACCTTCGACACACCAAAAACAGCCACCTCCAAGGACGATTGTTTCCATTACTTCACCTTCTGTAGTTTGGAGCTTCACGTGTGATTTCTACATCATGAACATGTGACTCAGAAAGGCCAGCATTAGTAATTTTAACAAAGTCACAATTTATTTTCATAGATTCAATATCTGGATTTCCGGTATATCCCATACTTGAACGGAGACCGCCTGTTAATTGATGTATTACGTTTTCAACCGGGCCACGAGCAGGAACTCTGCCTTCAATACCTTCAGGCACATATTTACTTGTATCACCTTGCTCAGACTGGAAATAACGATCATGGGCACCTTTACTCATTGCACCTACTGAACCCATTCCACGATATACTTTGTATGAACGACCTTGGTAAAGAATAACTTCACCAGGTGCCTCATCTGTTCCAGCGAGAAGGCTTCCTACCATGACGCAATCTGCACCAGCAGCAATTGCTTTAGCTATGTCTCCACTGAACTTTATTCCTCCATCGGCAATTACAGGTATCTCTAATTTCTTACATACTGAAACTACACTCTGAACAGCAGTTAATTGAGGCACCCCTACGCCTGAAACAATTCTAGTAGTACAAATAGAGCCAGGGCCAATACCGACTTTAATCGCATTTGCACCCGCAGCAATCAAAGCATCAGCAGCAGCAGCAGTAGCTACGTTACCTGCAATTATCTGGGAATCTTTACCGACTATTTCTCTAATTTTTGCGACTGTGTGCAATACACCGTGAGAATGTCCATGTGCTGTATCAACTACTACTACGTCAGCTCCCGCCTCAAATAATGCGATTGCTCTTTGGATTCCTTTCTCACCAGTTCCAGTCGCTGCTGCAACTCTCAAACGGCCATGTTTATCTTTACATGATTCGGGGTTATCTCTACTGCGCTGAATATCTCTGACTGTCATCATCCCAGTACATTTCCCTTCAGAATCTACAACTAATAATTTCTCTATTCTATGTTTATGTAACAATTTTTTAGCATATTCTGGATCTACATGCTCGGGTACCGTGACTAAATCCGTAGTCATCATTGAAGATACAAGCTGATTGTCATCATCAACAAACCTAATATCACGATTTGTAATAATACCTACTAGTTTGTCATCATCATCAATTACAGGTAAACCAGAAAATCCATGTTTGTCTTTCAAATGACGCATTTCCCCTATAGTTGTTGAAGGCTTAATTGTAATCGGATCTAATACCAATCCTGACTCAAATCGCTTTACAGAATTAACCTTCGATGCTTGCTCTTCGATTGTCATATTCCTGTGAATAACACCTATTCCACCCGCCTGGGCTAAAGCAATAGCCATACGAGATTCGGTTACTGTATCCATTGCAGCAGACATTATTGGTATATTCAAAGAAATTGTAGAAGTAAGTCTAGTTTTCAACTTAACTTGAGCCGGAAGAACTGCTGATTCAGCAGGTAACAAAAGTACATCATCAAATGTCAAAGCTTCTGGTATGCTGTCCTGTGCCATTAAAGATGGCCTAGACCATTCCTATTTCAATGGTTGCTATATTGATGCAGAAAAAATAGACTAGAACATCATTAATTTTAGCCTTGCCTTCCTTCAATTGCAATAATTACCATTGCTGCACCTAGAATTATTCGAGGGTCTATCTGATTTCCCTCAGAGATGTCTACGCTGAGTTTTTGAATTACAGGATTAATCTTTTGAGTAAACCTAATTGGCGGATTACCAGGAAAATCTAAAGCAAATTCCTGAGGGAAGAATAATTTTGTAGGTGGAAGAATTCGTCTAATGATAGCACTAAATAACCTGTCTTCTTTTATCTCGGCATAAATCTGATTATCTGGGTCAAAAACGGAATAACTATCTCGAATAAGTGACTTTCGGAAATTACGCCTGACTCCACCTAAACTTTCACCGGTTTTTGAATCAGTAAAGTCATATCCTCCTGATAAGTCTAAAATATTCCTAGCCTTTATCTTCATTATTTCTTCCGACTCACTTTCGTCAGTATAAACTCTGATATCTTCTTTAAGCTTCAATGCCTTTTGATATGAATACCCTATTAGGTTCTCCTGAGTATCATCAGAATAAATATGGAATTTTTCACCTAAAATCTTAAGTAATTTCTTCCTAATTAGATAATGATTACTTTCTAGCAGCCCTGTCATCAAACGCAACGTATGGATTCCGAGTCATAGTCTATTCGCCTACAAGATATCGTATTATTATACGTATAATTGAAATCAGAACCTTGATTGGAAGAGGCATCTGACACTGCCCCTCTGTGGGAATTGATGTCTGAGTTGATGCCTATGCAAAACCCCGTGACTAAAATTGAACCAAAAATAGCTGCTCGTCTAGCAAAACAAAGTTATCACTTAGTTGGAGAACATGGTGGAGTCAAGGTTTGTCATTGGACAAAACAAAGTCTAATCGCAGATAGATCTTGTTACAAAGGTACATTTTACGGAATTGAAAGTCATGGGTGCATGCAAATGGCTCCCAATGTAGATACCTGTAATTTAGCATGTACATATTGCTGGAGAGAACCTCATTCTGATGCTTTAACAAAAATTGATGATGACCCTTACGAATTATTTCTTCAATCAGTAAAGGCGCATCGTAGATTGTTAACTGGTTTTGGAGGACATCCTTCCGTCCCTAGAGAAAAATGGTTAGATGCTCAAGATCCAAAGCATGTTGCAATATCTCTTAATGGAGAGCCTACTCTATATTCTCGCTTAGGAGAGTTTCTAGACATTTGTCATCAACATGGAGTCTCTACATTTTTGGTAACTAATGGTTCATTACCAAAAGTAATTGAAAAACTGGATACACTACCAACCCAACTTTATGTCAGTGTAGATGCGCCAAATAAAGAAATTTTTGACCGAATATGCAAACCAAAGTTTGATCAGTCAGCCTTTGAAAAATTAGAACAAACATTGGAACTTCTTCCAAGTTTGGATACAAGAACAGTTTGTAGACACACACTAATCAAAGGAGAATCACTTGGTCACTGGAAAGACTATGCAAGACTAGATAATATAGCTGATCCAGATTTTATTGAGGCGAAAGGTTACATCTACGTAGGAAATTCACAATCTAACCATACTATTGAAAATATGCCTTCTCATGATGAAGTTATGGATTTCTCGAGAAATCTAGCGCCATTAGTTGGAAGAGAAGTTCTATCTGACCGTAGAGAGAGCAGGGTTGCACTAATTGGAAAAGAAATGATTCCAGTAACTTTGCCTACAAAAATTAGAGATTTACCAAAAGATTTGGGTATAGCGAAACCTCAGAAATTTACACTACCACAACTCTAGGGACAATCTAGGCTTGTATCATAGGTCTACTAGAACCACATTCAGGACATAACTGATCTTCGCTTCCTGCATAATCATATTTACATGCTGGACAATGAGAAGATAATACCATTGCATTAGTTCCTGAAGACACTGATACCTTATCTTCATCAACTCTCTCTAAATGAAGATAATCTCTATCAATCTCGGACATTTCAAATCGACCAGGGCCTCCCAAGCCAAGTAGAACATCTGGAGGAAGAGTTATTGTACCTGTATCATCAATAATTAATTCTCTTGAATCAGATAGATCACCAATGTCTACATCAGTACCATGCTGAGCAATGAAACGCCCTTCTCTGAGTTCTAGAGAGCGCTCACAGAAAGAGGCTACTTCACGATTGTGAGTAACTAACAGAAATGCAACTTCACTTTCTTTGTGGAGTGTTTTGAATAACTGCAGAACTTCTCTACTTGTTATTGGATCTAAGGCACCGGTAGGCTCATCAGCCAAGATTAATTTTGGATCTGTAATTAATGCCCTAGCAATTGCAACTCTTTGTTGCTCACCCCCAGAAAGTTCTTCTGGCATTCCGTACGATCTCTCTCCCATACCGAGTTTATCTAGAAGTGCCTGTGCCTTTGATCGTGCCTTTCTTGCGAGAACTCCTTGATGAATTAGAGGCTGGGCAACATTATCAAGCGCATTAAGATGAGGAAGTAAGTTAGAATCTTGGAAAATGAAAGAAACTGTGTCCTGTCTTAACTTAACCAATTGTTTACCAGTTAATCTAGTCATTCGTGTTCCAGCTAACTCCACAGACCCTGCTGATGGTTTCATCAATCCACCAAGACACTTGAGTAGCGTTGACTTACCAGATCCAGACGGACCGACAACTGCAACTGCTTCTCCTTCAAGAATAGAAACATTGAGACCTCTAAGCGCGACTACATTACCATCTTCTGCATTTGACTCATATATGTGATAAATAGAGTTTGCACGTAGTATTTCATTTGCTTTTTCAGACATATTACTCACCTTTTAGCACTGTAGCCAAATCAGAGTCAAGCGCTCTCCTAGTCGTAAATAGTAACGATATAATTACTGCTACGAGAACCAATCCATTAACTGCAATTATTTCAAACCATGGCCAAACTAAATCTCTATCAATAGGGTTACTCTGACCAAGGAATAATTGGAAAATAAACCCAAACACACTAAAGAAGCCGTTGAATGATTCTGAAACCGCTAGACCAAGGGTAACACCCAAAACCATGCTAACAAGAAGAATAGACATTATCTCGAAAAGTACTAGGCGAATAACCTGATTAGGACTTGCGCCTATTGCTTGTAATATTGCTAATTCTCTTTTTCTCTGGCTCAAAACTAGAGAAAGGAATACGAATGCAGATGATATCGATGCTAGAGCGGCTACCACGAACATCATGCTAAGCAACCCAGGTGTTCCGAATATCAAACCACCATTACGCTCATTATCTTCATGAGCTGTTGACCAATCCGATGCAGAAACTACTCCACTATTACTCTTTATATCCGCACTCAAAAGTTCCAGTGCCTTTGCACAATCTGTATTAGTTTCATCACACAATTCAAACATCCATATCGAAGATGTATGTGAATCAACAATTTGGTCACCTACTAGTTCTCTGTAAGAACTCTCACCAATTACTATTGCTGAGGAAGCCTCTATTGAGGTAATGCCTGGTACCCATTGATGACGGCCAGCATAATTTACTGTAGATTCAGTAGTACCAGTTTCAACAGGAAGTCCAAATTCATTTAACTCGTATGTAGTGTATTGCAATGTCAATGATTTGCCTATTGAAGGGAATTCCAGGGATTCACGAGCAGCAGTGCC
>Ga0209425_10000387_pt1 | contig 54230 bp, 53 predicted proteins | sample COG_05_FD_184749 | JGI IMG/M metagenome (GOLD analysis project Ga0209425, IMG submission 184749) | Pelagic Microbial community sample from North Sea - COGITO 998_met_05 (SPAdes) (version 2) | ecosystem: Environmental > Aquatic > Marine > Neritic zone/Coastal water | place: Helgoland, sampling...
ATTAGCCCTTATCAAATAATATGAATTATCAACCTCACCTTTCTTATGATAATGTTTTCTTAATAAGAAATAGATGAGTCCAATAATGGGATTAATATGCAGTGAATAATTGATAAGCCTGCCTTTCTTTTTTAATACGCGGTAAGACTCGTTATATGCATTTAGATAAGAGGGGATATGTTGAAGTGTTTGGACAGTCCATACTCCATCTACCACTTCATCTGGAAATGGTAAAGCAGTGGCATCTGCATGTACGAGCTCTATTTGTTCGCCAATTAATGTACCTAAGACATTTTTCGCATGGTTAAGGTTTGATCTGACAAAATCAATAATTATGATACCTATATCAGGCCTTAGATTATTAATATTTCGCCAATGCCATCCCCAACATCCTCCAACGTCAAGGATAATAGAATCAACTGGCATAAATTCAATAAATCTTAATATTTCGTTATCCATCACAGGAATGGAATGGTGTTCTGAAACAGTATCTAGATAATTGTCAATTTTTATATCTGCTAATTTTTCTCGAAACCTTTGCTCTTCTTCCTGTTCACTAACTGGTAACTTGCTAGACCATATTCTGTCCTTACCTTTATCTAAATTTTCAAAAAGAGTCTTGAATCTATTTTTTATCACATCAAATAGCGTTATTATGAATTTTCATTAAACGAATCTCGACATAATATTAGTGTATTATCAATCTCTTCTAAAATGTTTGATTCCAAGTCAAAACCTGTTGACTTTATTTTTTCCATGGAATAGACCAATTGATTCGAAGATTCGTTTTTATTATTTTTTACACTTTCAATGTTTATTTTCATATTAAGTATATTGTTACATCTATCTGCGACACTTTCTGCCACATCGATTATTTTTATAGATTTGTCACCTCCTAGATTAAATAGTCCATTACAGGTTTGTTCATCAGTCATATCCAGAACATGTTCCACAGCCCGACTTACATCTGTGAGCGTAATGAAATCTCTTTCCTGAATCCCAGATGAATGTAGAACTAATTTACTTTTGGTGGCCGCTTGTTTACACAAATCGTTTACCAACAGTGTCCAACGATTAACATTGGCACGTTCCGGACATCCAAAACCGTTAGACAGGCGAAGCACTACACTATTTATTTCGCCTTTTTCATGAGCCGCCAGAATAAAGTCTTCTGCAGTCTTATGTGTAATTGCATAGGGGTACTGAGAACGTGGTAACGTTTCTTCTGTCAATGTCCCTGATAGTGGTGAACCATAAACATGGGCTGTCGAGAAATAGATAAATCTTTGAACACCAGCTTTGATAGCTGCGTTAAGAAGTTTTACAGATCCGAGACTATTGATATTCAATGCACGTATTGGATCTGCTGCGCAATCAATTTCATTAATTGATGCTAGATGAATAATACTATGAACACCATCACATGCTTTATCTAGACTATCCTGATTGTCTAGTTCAAAATTTACTAGACATCCATTAGTTAACCAGTCTGGTTTGGATTGCTGGTGGTCACGAGTGCCTACTCGAAGTTGGATTGATGATTCTCTTGATAAATGTTGGCTAACACGACCACCAATATAGCCAAGCCCACCGGTGACCAGTACTCTTTTAATCACTTATTTTTAATTGACCAATCATAAGGAATTGTGCCGCTCGCCGGGTCCAGTCTGTCGACCTCATCTGGATCGCATGGATCGTGGCCTATTGATGCACAATTAGCGACGATTGACATTTCATGACCAAGTCCCTTAAACCCATTCCATATCATCGGCGGCACTGTAACCAGACAGTAATTATCAGGTCCCATGAATATTTCATGGATTTCTCCTTGAGTCGGACTATGTTCACGGTCGTCATAAAGAACAAATTTTATTATTCCATGCACTACAGCATAATTTAGTGTCATTTTTTGATGGATATGCCAACCTTTAATCGCTTGTGGATATACGCAAGAAAAATATATTTCACCAAAATTAATAAAGTGCTCATCATCATTACGAAGCATATGCATCACTTTGCCACGTTCGTCGTGCATTTGCTTTAATGGAGTAATAACAACATCTTCAATCATATTGTTTATCCAAAATAATCTAAAATTTGTTTACGAGTGACGTCACAGGCATCTGTCCCTTGAGCTATCTCTTTATACCATACGGCTGTTGCATCTAACGCTTGCTCAGTATTCCATTTCGGCTTCCAATTTAATAACTGTTTAGCTTTATCACAGTTTAATTGCAATAAGTTAGCTTCATGCTCATTTGTGTCAGATGCTTTTATCTCAACACCTTTATAATTGAATTTATTCATTATATGTTTTGTCACATCTAGTACAGACTTCACACCATCAGTGGATGGTCCAAAATTCCATGAACCTGAGTATTTTTTTGGTTCATCCAGCAAACTAATGGCTAATAGCATGTAACCTGACAGTGGTTCCAAAAGATGTTGCCATGGTCGAGTAGCATTCGGGTTACGTAATTGAATTTTATTTCCAGACTCAATAGCACGAATACAATCAGGGATTATTCGATCTAAAGACCAATCTCCACCGCCAATAACATTTCCAGCACGGGCACTTGCCGCTCCTAGCTCGTTTTGCTTAGAAAAATAAGAGCGGGAGTATGCAGAGAAAACTAATTCTGCTGCTGCTTTCGATGCACTATAAGGATCGTGTCCTCCCAATTGATCATTTTCGCGATAGCCCCATATCCAATCATTATTTTCATAGCATTTATCAGAAGTAACAAATATGAGAGATCTAACTGAATCAGTTTTACGAATTGCTTCAAGCAAGTTCACTGAGCCTGATATATTTGTATCAAATGTTAATTTTGGGTCGATGTATGATGATTTCACCAGTGCCTGTGCAGCCAAATGAAAAACAAATTCTGGTTTAAACTCTTTCATTACATTACATATTTTATCTGCATCTCGCATATCAGCTTCAATATGTTTTATTTTTTTTGATAACCCTAGTAATGAAAAATGATTTTTTTCTTGAGGTGGTGGTAATGCATATCCCAATACTTCTGCGCCTGCTTCATGAAGCATAAATGCTAACCATGATCCTTTAAAGCCGGTATGACCGGTAATCAGGACACGGCAACCTCTAAAAGAGGTTAATAATTTATTGCTCACCACTTCACCCATGGAGCATTTCCCTTTTCGTAAATCTTATTGAGCAGTTGATATTCACGATTAGTATCCATAGGTTGCCAAAACCCATCATGCTCGTAAGTCATGAGCTGTTTATCTTTCACAAGACCTTCTATCGGCTCCTTCTCAAACATTAAGCTATCATCATCTTCAAGATAATTAAACAGACCTGCACTAGCTACAAAATATCCTCCTGATATTCTCCCAGCATTTGACTGTGGTTTTTCATTAAATTCCATTACGCGTCCTCCATGGCTAACCATTTCTCCGAACCGACCGGGTGGACGAACCCCTGTGACTGTAAGGGTCTTTTTATGCGCTTGATGAAATTTAAGCAATTCATCAAGATCGACATCACCTACGCCATCACCGTATGTCAACATAAAATCATCATCACCTACATAATCGTGGATGCGAGCAATACGCGCACCAGTCATCGCATCGAGACCAGTATCAGCAAGTGTTACTTTCCAATCTGACTCATCATGCTCAGTGTGAAATTCTATTTCCCCTCCATGCCCTAAGCTAATTGTAAAATCTTTAATATGGGCTTCGTAGTTTAAGAAAAAATCTTTAATAACATTCGCTTTGTAGCCAAGACACAAGACAAAATCACGATGACCATAGGATGCATAGTATTTCATGATATGCCATAGAATGGGATATCTACCTATTGGTATCATTGGTTTCGGAATATCTTCAGATACATCTCGAATTCGAGTCCCATATCCACCACATAAAATTACAACTTTCATATACTATCAACCTCTACTTTTTTAAAAAGTATTGTAAACCCCATAGAATATTGAGACGGCCATTTATTTGCTAATATCATTCCTAATTCTTTTGTTTTTTTAAATCGGTTAATCAACGGAAAAACACTAAAGTGACGACTTAAATCGAGCACAACTTTGAACCCCATCGAAGTAATAGTTTGGATAAGTTCTTCATGTGTAAAAAAACGAATATGAGGAAAGTCCCACCTTGTTGACTCAGGAAAAAAATTAAATGTATCAATGTCGTTATTAAATAAAAACTTGATTCTAGCTAGTAATGGAAAATGATTCGGCACATGCACTAATAAATAACCATTGTTTTCTAATACTCGACTTGCTTCTTTCACAACATGTTTCGGATTCACTAAATGCTCTAATACATCTTTGCACAGTACAAACTCAAAACAATTATCATTATATTCAAACACATCATAATTAAGATCGTTAATCTTTTTAATCTCTTTAAAACCATGTTTTATTGAATATTCAAGAGCAAAATCACTACTGTCTATTCCATAGACTAAACATCCGTGCTTCTTGGAAGGGTAACTTGAGAAAACACCTGTTCCGCAACCAATATCTAGAATATTTATCGGTTTTTCAATTTCAGAAAAAACATCATCCCAAATATTTATAAAGTAATTTCTGGCTGGGTCTATATCGCACAAATTCTCAATATATTTCTGTTGAAAATGCTCTTTATTCATACTGAAATAATATATTCCAGATATTTTTTTGCCATAACTTCTGAAGTAAATTTTTCTTTATATTTAGCATGCCCATTTTCACTTAATTTCTCTCTTAAAGCATCATCATTAAGTATTTTTATGATAGCATTTTTAAATTTAGTTGTATTTTTTACATCTAAACAATAACCCAACGAGGGGTCATCTATAATCTCTTTTAATCCCCCAAAAGAATTCACAATCACTGTCTTTTTGAATGCAAGAGCTTCAGCAGCTACTCTACCGAAACTTTCATAAGCAATTGATGGCACTATAACGACATCAACGACCTTATAAATAGAGCCAACATTATTTGTAAACTCTACCCATTCAATATTACTTTCGATATGACATCTTTTTGCCTGGTTTTTTAGATTTTTATAATTTGAGTTCGTTGTACTACCTACAACATATAACTTAGCCTCTGGGAATTCCTGAACCACATATTTCCACGCTTCGAACAAGTGCTCATGACCTTTTCTTTCGTCTAAAGCTCCGATGATAGCTGCTGAATGTGGCGTATAAGTATATTTTGAACCATCTAAGTTGGATGTTTTGTTCTCAATTGACACACCATTATAAATGGTTTTTAGATTTTCAGGTTTTATTCGAGCGTCCTTAGCTAACGAGTCCTTCAATGAATTTGATACTGCAACAACACCATTCAGAAAGTAATTGCATATAAATGAACATATTTTGACATACAAACTATTTTCGAATAACTCTGGAGGATAGTTTCTTACAATCATTACAATTTTGCACTTACTAAATAACTTTCCGCTTATTATTAATAAAAAATTACTTAATGCGCCGGGGAAGCCCCCATTATTTATTAAGATGATACCAGGCTTTGTATCTACAATTATTTTTCTCAACTTAAAAAAAATAAAATACATAGAAATAACAGACAGAAACACCTTTCTTATTAAATCAAGAAAAATATTTCTTCTCAGCATTATTCGATTAGAAATATCTTGCGGTGATTTGTACTTAGATAAATTAGCTTTATTTACTAATTTATCTTTTAGTAACGGCAAGCCTTTATGGGATTCATTGACAAACACTAAAAACTCATCATTAGGATTACCCCAATGTGTAATTAATTCAATTAGAGACCAATCTGCCCCTCCTGCTGAATAGCATTCATTCCAGACTAAATACTTCATTAATTCACCACGTTTCTATGCCACAACTCGAATAGCACTAATGACCATATGAAGTTTTTTTGATTACTCTCAGATGAGTCATTTTTTTTAAATACTGAACCAATCATTTTGTTAACGGATGCTTTGCTAAAGATCCCTTCATAAAAATTATTTTGCGTGTTAAGCACATCATGTATAAATGTTTTATATACATCACTACCAAGCATATACCCGGGTATTGGAAAGCCTAATTTTTTCCTATGTATAAATTTATCAGGCAGCTTCCCATTCAAATAATCCTTCAACAACCTTTTCCCATAAAAACCATTCTTACTCAATCCAATCTTGTGCTTCATTTTTATTTTAAATAAAAACTCATTTAGTGGATGGTCCATAAATGGAGACCTTATTTCAAGAGATGAACTCATAGAAACTTTATCTGACTTCATTAGAACGCTTTCGACAAGCCAATCTTGATTTAAGACATAAAGCATTCGGTTAACAAGGTCTCTTTCTTCACATTCAGAATAATGATTCTTCAGATAACGTTCTGACTCTTTATACCTGAAATCAGCTTCATGTCTAAGCAAATTATTTTTATCTAACTCACTAGCTTGAAATGTTACGGTATAGGGATGGTTGTTTATATAATATGGTTTATTATTTTTAATCTCATTTACGGCATCTTTTCTAAAAAGAATTGATAATGCTCTCCATGCAATATTTTGCAACATCTTTGGCAGCGAGCTAATAATACTATTCACACAATGCCTTCGATATAGATATTCTATATCATAACCTCCTAGAACTTCATCGCTACCCTCTCCTGACAAAGCTACTTTTACATGCTCTCGTGTTTTATCACATAAAGACTTAAATGGGATAAATGACAAGTCGCCTGTAGGTTCATCGACCCATTCATGCATGTGATTCAACCCATCGATAAAACTTTTATCGGTCATTTCAACCACATTCAGGTTTGAGCCAACAATGCTTGATATTTCTTTAGCGTATTTATACTCATTATAGTTCTCATTCTTATCATTAAAATACACATGAAAAGAATCTATCTTTTTATATTTACTTGCTTCATATAGAACAGCACAGGAATCTACACCTCCACTCAAAATCATTCCTAAAGGCACATCAGACACCAATCTTTTCTTCACTGCTTCGGAAAATAATTCCCCAAACCTTTCTACATATTGACCATGTTCACCAACTGAATCATCTTCCTTGTTCGGTAATGCCCAATATTGTTCTTGTTTATTGCCTTGTTTGTTTACAAGGACATATGTTGATTTGTCTAACCTGAAAATATTTTCAAATATTGAGTTTCTACCTGGAATATACCTATATGTAAGATAATCCCAATATGCCTGCATATTAATTTCATTTAAAGACAGACTGATTGAAAGCGCTTTAACTTCAGAACAAAACACTAATTTATCATCATCGTTGTATATGTAGAGTGGTTTTTTACCTGACCTATCTCTTGCTAAAAATAACTCATGTTTATGCTCATCATAGATAGCAATTGCAAACATCCCCTCTAATCTATCTAAAACTTTCTCGCCCCATGTTATATATCCATTAAGAATGACTTCTGTGTCTGATTTCGTCTTGAATTTGCAGCCTAATTTTTGCAATTCTTTTTTCAGAGATTGATAATTATATATTTCACCATTGAAAATGATTTGGTACCTTTTATCGTAATCTGATATAGGTTGATTGCCGCCTTGTAAATCAATAATACTTAACCTGCGCATGCCAAAAGAAAACACACTATTAGAATATATGCCTTCATGGTCAGGGCCCCTATGAGTTATTCCAGTCAATAACCCCTTCGTTATACCATAAGGCTCAACATTAGGTTCTTTATAATAAAAAATACCAGCAATACCGCACATATACTTCTTTTACTCTTAGCTTTTAAATGTGAAAAATATCAATTGAAAATAATTGATGTAGATGACTACTGGCTTAATGAAACAAACATTAAAATAAAGCTTTATTCATTGTCTTATTGTCATTCAATAAATTAATGCTTGAAAGTGCATCTTTTAATTGAAATATCTCGTTGTCTATTTTTCGTGCAAATTTATCACAAAATGTTATTCTAGCGTTTTGAACTTCAATCCCATTCCACCAGTTATAAATGTCACCCCAAACTTCATTTATTTTTAATGCTGCAGCAACTGGATCTTCAAACATAATGCCAGCATTAATCAACGAATCGATCTGCTGCTTTACATCTTTTCTAAACGCATAATAATCCAAATCCAAAAAAATAATCGTTGGGATGTTTCTTGCTAGATTTTCAAGCAAGCCAGTAGAATTATAGGAAAACACAGTCAATCTGTTTTCACTAATAACTTTAGTTATTTTTAGAGTCCCGTCGTCAATCATAATTGACGATTTTTCTCTTTCCCATAACTCTTCAATTCCCCAATCAATCTGATCATTCCCCCCATACAGTCTAATAGTAGTGGCATTTGATATAGACGTCTTTAAATTATTTACAAATTCAAACTGATTGTTTATATATTTTTTATAATGAACGCTTGAATCCCAGGGTGTATCCCTGTGCTCGACGTGGAGTTCTACTAATAACAGTCCACCACTTGGATCGTAGCCGCCATCCTTGTCGCCTACACAGGTTAATGCACATGCTGGATAATATTTTTTATTGCTTCCTTCCCAACCCCACGTCAAAAATCTATCGGCTGTTTCAATTTCTAAATACTCTGCAGTATCATATTTATTCATTCCATAATACGTTCCATGTTGACCAACAACGTAAGGCACTCCTTTTTCAACTTTCGAAGCAGCCCATGATTTAAATATCTCATCACTCTCAAAACTATTTGCAGTGAATATTACTTTTGGGCTTTTGGGCCAACGCAAGTCATCCACATGGCTTTGTAATTCATTGTAACCTTCGACATATGCAGTTGGCATTTGATTGATTATTTGTTCACGTATAAATTTAACAAACCCATGATGAAACTTATTTTCAAGAAAAATATTTTTTCGACTTATATTCTTGTCACTTAAAACAACCGATTGATGTGAATGCCATACCATTGGAAATTGTTTAAATGCCAATTGCAACAATATATGCTGTTTAAAAGGAATGTATGGAGAAATGATAAAAGCATCATTTTCTTTAGATAATTTCGAGCATAATTTTTCTAAATTATTAATTATATATTTTTTAAATTTTTGAGTTTGTGTTTTACTATTTTCATTTTTTATTTTTAGACTGACTTTTATTGATTCTAATTTTTCACATTCTATATCTTTTATTTCAGACAATATCATTCCATAAATCACATGATTCCATTCATCAGTTCTGTGCATGTAATTAAAATCCATCATGTCTAGCGGTACTATCTCATCCGTAGAATAGTCGAATAGATATGTATGATTTATATTAAAATGTTCTACTGCCTGTTTTATTGTAAACCATCGATTGAATAAAATTGTTATAAAGCGATAAAGCCATGGCCCAATTAAAATTTTCCAATATCTTTCTGAATGATCAACGCTATGATAACTGTTGAGACTTTGAGTAAGTTCGTGCACTAATTTCTTATATAACACTCCTATTGTTTCAAAATCTTTAATTTGTTGATTATTGTTCCTGCCATATTCAGGACAAACTTCTGAATCAAGAGATTTCCATGCTGACTCTCTATTATATAAACGGCACCACTCCCCTAAAAAAAGCACTGGTTTTTCTGTGTCCCAGCTGCGTTCATCAGATGTAGTGATTAAAAAACGAGATGTATCAGTCATTGAATATTATGAAGAAAATATATTTTTAAATATGTAGATTAATGAGTTTGTGACAAGCAAATTTTATTTTTAATAAAAGGTTTAATCTTTCTGTTCAATACGGAGTGGGCTATTATCATCTGACAAATATGGTGCTGAAGTGGGATTATTATACCTAACAACACTAACCCACCTTGTGTTTTTTCCATCTAAATTAGGTGATGTGCCATGAAATAGTAATGAATGAAACAATACTAAAGATCCCGAGTTTATTTCGATATACTTTATTAAATCTGAATTAATATATTCCTCATAAATTCCATGTCCCCATTTATTAGGGCCTTCATAAAACTTATGCGGTAAAGCTCCTTTTTGATGAGACCTTGGTATAATTGCTAAAGTCCCGCCATCCTTTGATGTGTTAACTAAAGGCACCCAAGCATTCACTGAATCTAATGATATTTAGACCATAACCTTCTTGATGCATCGCAGTCATTCGTGAATTCGATGGATCATCAATTCTAAACTGTGGTTGATCTACCAAATATTGTCCTTGTTCAACTTCAAGAATTTTTTCTACGTAAGATAAATCCATCTCATTTATTGCAATCTTATGAAGCCCGGGAAGATAACTTAATAAGTCATAACAATGTCCCTTTATAGTCGAATAATTTTCCATTAGAAATGAATACTTCTCATCTATGGATTCAAAATCCTTACTGTTATTCCCCTTGTTTTCTATTGCAATATCAAGTATCCGAGCTATAGAATTCAGTGTGCTTTCGATTAATGAATCATCTATCACTGCTGGAATTATCATGTATCCTTTTTCGTTATAATTCTTAAGCCAATTTTCTTTATTATTGATTACTTATTCGTTACTTATTCGTTTCTAGTATAAATATCGCATTAAAAGGGTCTTTATCATTTGGTTTCGCTAAGTATTCAGAATACAAAGGAGATAAGTGTATGACATTTAGATCTAGTGAAAAAAACAAATCCAGTAAATCAGAAATTGAAAAAACAGAATAATTTAGTGTCTCCAATTGTTTCTTATAATTCAATATGACTTTTGTTGTTATAACAATATAGTCATAACGGTAATGCAAGAGTATATTTTTTAAAATATCTTCTGGGTGCATCATACAATTTTGTAGTACGCCAACAAGGGTAGCGATTGACCTTGAATCATCAACCAGTGATGACTGAATTTTATTTTCCACTTCTATAGGCAATGTTTCATCTATACAGTGCTTATAAAAATAACTATTTTTTATTTTTTTATTTTTCGCTATTTCTAACTGATCTGAAACTACATCTATTCCTATTTTTACAGACAAAGGCCAATGGTTTGAAAGCTGTTTAATTAAAGCCCCTCCGCCACAACCGTAGTCGACAAACAAACCAATATCATTATTACAGTTATTTTTAATATTATTGGATACTAATATATGCCTTGAATCCATGCTTTTTTTGCTATGCCACCTGGCAAGAATATATTCTTCAGAGCTGTCATTTTTGGTTGTATCTTCAATCCAATCTGATGATATATAGATATGGCTATTATTAAAGCATCTACTCATCAACAAAATCTAATTTATTTAGATATTCACCGGCTTTTATATTTCGACTAATTCTCTTACCCATATAATCGTTTAAATATTCAAACGCATCCATACCAATAGCTGGTCGTAAGAATTCAACCTCATCAAGATTAATGATTTTACCTGCAGACATGTTGGCTTTAGTTACTGGAGACCTACGCAATAATTTATTATTTCTTTTTGAGTTAAATATATTTTTAACATCAAAACTACTATTAACATCTTTACGTTCTATCTTATTTGAGTATTCTACTATTGCGCGAAACTCATCTGTATCAGAACTCACACATACATCTGGTGAATTAATATTCTTGTCAATAACAAAATGACGTTCTAGCACATCTATTCCTTGCGATAATGCAACAGCACTTGCCTGCCAATCTTTGGCATGATCTGAATAACCTATTTTATTATCAAAATGACTTTTTAACGATGCTATGGCATTCATATCATAGGACTCTAATAACATTGGATATTCCGACACACAGTAAAGAATGGTCGTTTTATTAGTAGTATTTTCAGCTAAGTAATTATTGGCATTTAAAATCGTATTATAATCAGCTGAACCCGTAGACAGAATTACATTATCAAATAATTTTTTAATTTGGCTCAATAGATTTAAATTATCAATATCGCATGAAGCTATTTTAATTCTATTCGATATCTTGGCTATTTCATTCAAAGCTTCAGTATCACTACATGAAAAAAATAACTCAATATTATTTTTGTCAGCACATTTTTTTAATGGTTCTAACCACGCAATTGGTATTTCTAGTGATTTCAAAAACTCATAATCTGTCTCATTAATATAATTATCATATTCTGAAGATAATTCATTGTCAGGACGATTAGCAAGATCAGATTCCGCTTTAAAATATTGAAACTTGACAGCATCAGCACCTACTTTCGATGCGGATTCAATATGCTTATAGGCTAAATCTAAATTACATAAATGATTAGAACCAATTTCTGCAATGATAAAGGTCATCTTTTAATTTCATTCCATTTCGAATATAACTCAAGTGATTTTCCATCGTTAAATGGGTGATCTGAAGCAAATGCTATAGGAATATTTTCACAAGCTTTAGAATTAAAATATTCAAACCAGTCGAGTGATTTTGGCACACTTGATAAAAGTAATGGCGGGTGTTTTAAAATAGACATTATCCGATCCCAATACAAAAATATTCCACATCCAAAATGAGGCAACCAATACATGATTGTTGGATATTGTTCAGCTAACGCAAAAAAACCTGCAACATCATCTTTACTTTTTCTAAAGAAGTGATCAACCTCTAAGCATAATGGCAGACTCATCTCTCTAACTAACTCAATATAAGGACTATATTTATCATATGTTGACCTATGTCCATGCCATGATGGTATTAATTCAAATGCACTAACGGAACTCATATTATTTACTAAATCTTTAAATTCTGTGAATGAAACAAAGTCTGGGTTAGGTAACTGAACAACATGGAACCCATCTAAATCTCTGCTTACAGTAGATTTCAATTCATTGAAAGCATCAGTCAGCTCATATTCTTGTTGTAGATAATGTTCACGTGAATTCAATGGTAAACCTCTGTAATAAATCCCAGAGATATCTTTTGCTTTTTCAAGATAACTTGAAGAGCATTTTACACTGCTATTTATAGCGCTTTTAGGTATCTTTTTACTTAGAATAGATTCGCTTGCCACATCTTCTTTATATAGTTTCATCAGACTATCTGTAACTAACCTATATTCATAATCTATAATCATAATTGATTTATATTTGCAGATATTTCAGCTTTTATTTCTTGACCAGTCACTTGGTTTGACTCCAACTCCTTCTTAAGTCCTCCAAAACCTATGCAGGCGATCTGATGGAAAACTGTTAACGGCGTAGAAGTATTTTGATATGACAATAATGATGAATAATTAAATTCTTGTACTTTATGAACAATATTTTTATTTTCAAAGACAGAAGCGTCAAGATAATCTTTTGAGTTTTCGCCAGTAATATATATATTCGACTTTGTTCTAATTGCATGTTCCAAAAGTCGCTCACTAGCATCTAGCTTTATTGACTCCTCTTTACTAAGGATGTCTGATTCATTAATTATTATTGTTTTAATATCCAACTTGTCACAGATGTACTTTAACTGAATATAATAAAGTGTATTTAAGTCCGTGCACTTAGTTTCAACAATGCAGTCTTTTACTAAATCACGTAATTCAGAATAATATTTATACTTTTTATATGTATTTTCTAATTTATTAGATATTTCTTCCAAGCACGATTCAGCATGTTGGCTAATAGTGACTTCATCACATATAGTATAATCGGCCCCCTTATTAACCTTTAATCCGATAAAATTTAGTTCACCATTTATTTCAATTCGATTTCTGTGCATAAATGCTCTTTTACGAAATTTCGCAATATCCATAATCACAAAAACGTCACTTATTGCAACTTTATGAATTGTGCCTAACCAGGGTAAAAATGCTGGTTGATGTGCACTACAAATTTTATATTTGTCTGATTGACTTATACTCATAAATTATACTTCTATGCTGACAGCAACATATCTGTAATTCGTTCGACACCAAGTCCATCGACCATTTTCTGTCCCTTATTTGATAGACTTCTTAGATGTGCGACATTATCAATCATTCTTTTTAAGCACTTAACAACATCTTCAATGTCAATATCATTGACATGACCAGCATACTCAATCAATCCTTCTTTATATAATGCTTCACAAGTAAGAAGCTGATTATCTGCTGTACAAATTATGAGAGAAGGCACTCCCATAAACATCCTTTCCCAAGTTGTTGCCCCTCCTGCACCAATCGATAAATCGGCCTGTTTCATTAATTGACAAAGGTCTGGAAGCACATCATGAATATAAATGAGTGGATTAGATTCAGCTTGTTTTCTGATTTCATTCTCAAATGGATTGCAACCACCTAAAACAATATCTATTTTCAAGTCACTAAACTCTGGTTGCAATAAACGCGTAAGAATTTGACCGGTTATATTATCTGGGTCAGTTCCTAAATACAGTAGAATTCTTTTAGAATTATTTATGCTTTTACTAAATTTATGTTCACAATATATTTTATCTAATAAAACATATTGTGGGCCTAATAACTTTGTTGTGTTTTCACTTAAGATGTTTTCATTAAGTTCATTAGAAATATCATCTAGGTGGTTTTGATTTAAAAATAAATCGCAATTGTGTTTGCGGCTAACATAATCATCAATGACAAATAGTTTTTTCACATGTTCTTTTAATAAACTTTCCCATTCATAACCTATCCCATAATGGTCAACAATTAACCAATCAGGCTTTATAGTTCCAATTTTTTCAACCGTTTGTTCTGCATCAACTAATTCCTCAACACCAAGCCAACTTTCTTTATCTATTAATTTATTTGTATATGCTGGTAACAGAGATAAATTAAAATCCTTGTCTTTAAATAATTTATAAGGAAACTCTGGATTTTTTCGGCAGATAAAAACAATCTCTGCTCCCTTTTCTTTTAGTGCTATAGCTAATGTCACACATCGAGTTATATGACCTCTGCCTATTTGAGCAGAAGTGTCAACTCGAAAAATGACTATCATGTGATTTTTCTAGCTAAAAAAAATGCTTCAGCTGCATCAACGCCTATAGTTGCACCACGCCAATGTGCCAAATGGCTTACTCCTTTAATTGAACGCGGATGAGGCCAAGTTCGCAATTCATCTTCATAACATTTTAATGCCGTTAATTTTGTCTCTAGTTCATCTGATATATCAATAAACCAATTTGGATTAAAAAATGAATCAGTCCCGGGAGGTTGCCATTCTGTGCTCGATGGCACTTCAAAAAACAATATGTTTTTTACTGGATGCTGATTTTGAGGTCGGCACGCAACAATAACAGCTTCACTAATTCGGCGATGATCTATATTTACATCACCAGAATGATGAGTAAAAACAGTATCGGGTTGTATTTCTTCTATTTTATTTTCAATTGACTTTACAATATCCAGCATGGGAACAGTATCCAATTTATTATCTGGATAATTCTCAAATGATATCGATATCACACCTAAAATTTCTGCTGCTTTTTTACCTGCCTCATACCGTAGTTGTAATAATGCAGAGTCAGTTTTTTCAACACCGCGTGAAGAAATACCATCTGCAATGAAAAGAACATGCGCTTTAGCACCCTGCTTTATCAATTTTGAGATGGCACCACCACAACCGAGAACTTCATCATCAGGATGAGCTGCTACAATAATTATATTTTTCATCATTTTCTTAATTCGTCTTTATTTATTCAACTTCATTTAATATTACTTATTTTTTAAGATATAAATCACTTTCTACATTAATAAATCCACATTTCTTAAAAAGCTGCCTTGAAGGTAAGTTTTTTATTTTTACACGGGCATAAAGTTCAGATGTTTTATATTTTTCACAAATTTCCATCAGCGCTTTTTCTGCTAAACCTTTTCGATATTTAACAGGATCGATTAATATTGAAATAATATATGAATTATTTTTATTATCATATGTGTCTAACCTTACAATACCTGATGCTTCTTCTTCATCGATAATAATAAATGTTGTATTAAAATGGTGGGTTACTCTGTCACGAACCCAAGTATGATGTTCATCATATGATGGAATAGTAGGATCAAAAAAGTATTGTCTTGTTATAGGATTACTTTGCCATTCAAATATTATTTTTGCATCACCTTCTTCAATTTGGCGTAAATAAAACATTTGACCACTAACGCACTTTAAAAACAGGTTTTAATGCATCGACTTCTAATATTTTATCAATATATTTTTCGTTTATCCCCTTAACTATTAATGGAATAATCTCTGCATAAGTAGAAACAAGGTATTTAATATCATTATCAGAATGAGAATATGAAATATTATGACTGCCTAAAGTTAATATTCCACGTTTAAACATTTCCTGTAAATAAAGTGTATATATTGCCCACGATGAAGATTCATCTGTACCTTTTATATTAAAAAATGACCAGGACGGGTGGCCACTAACGTTGAAAATACTTTCAGCATTATTCTCTTGAATGAGTTTATTAAGAGAATTCAATAATAGATTACCTTTATCTTCAATCTGTTTAACAACGCCCTTGTCTCGAATCAGCGTTAGGACGGCTTTCGCGGCTGCGAGAGATAATGTTTCACCACCAAAAGTACCTGAAAAAAAGATACCTTCCATTTTATTCATAATGTCACGTCTACCAAGGACAGCAGATAATGGCAAACCATTTGCTAAACCTTTACCAAAAGTCGCTAAATCTGGAGTCACGCCAAATAGCTCTTGAGCTCCTCCATTAGCAAACCGACAGCCAGTGATTGTCTCATCGAATATCAATACTGCTGCGTTTTTATGACATATATTTTTTACTTCTAACAAAAAATCATTTTCTGGCCAGGCAATATTCATTGGCTCCATTATTACGCCAGCAATCTTATCCTTATATTTTTCAAACAATTCCTTTAAAGAATCTATATTATTATATTGAAATTTGTGCGTGAGATTTTTAACTGCTTCTGGTACGCCAAGATCTCGAGTTGTTGATCCAATATACCAATCTTGCCAACCATGGTATCCACAAACCAGTATATGTTCTCTGTCAGTATATGCTCGTGCTAATCTAACTGCTGCACTAGTAGCATCTGAACCATTTTTTCCAAAACGTACCATTTCAGCACAGGGCACCATATCAACCAGCATTTCAGCAACTTCAGTTTCAAGCCTATGCGGTAATGAAAAGGTAACTCCATTGTTGAGCTGCTCTAAAACCGCTGCGTTAATTATAGGATTGTTATATCCTATCGACACAGAGAGCAAGCCATTAACAAAATCAATATACGAATTACCATCGATATCCCATACACGACTACCTTCACCTCTTTCAAGAAATAGAGGTGAAACACCCACAGGGTATTGGATCATGCTTTTACTAAATGTCTGAGAACCAAGAGGAATAGTTTTTAATGCCCTTTCCAACATATCGCAAGATTTTTTGTAACTTTTAATTGTTATTTTTACCTTCTAGTTTTTGTCTAAATATTTCATCTTGTTTCAAAGATGCTTCATAACTTTCATTTCGGATTAACTTATCATTAATTGAGGACAGTTCAGGATTCTTTTCTAATAAATCAAAAATGTTTTCTGTCAAAAATTTTTTATCTAATCGATATAACAATTCATAAACTCGCTTTACAAATTCATAATCTTCGGGTTCATCAACAGTCCATCTGTAAAAGGAATAATCTTGTTCTTGTTTAAGGTGACCTACTTTATATCTGCTTGGATTATCATGAATAAATGGAGTTACATGTTCTCGTTCGGAGGGTAATACAGATTCATTCCATGCCTCATTTAGGGCACGCATACTCATGACCTCCACATCAAGACCGTCTGGATATGTCGGTTCTAAGGAGTTACTCGTATAATCAAAATTATTGTCCATATGATACGCAATTACTTTATCTATTAATTCAGGATCGGTTAATGGACAATCTGCTGTAAGACGAACAACTTGCTCTGATTTATATTTCATACTGGCATGATAAAACCGATCTAACACATCATCGAGATTACCACGATATACTTCAACATCTGAATTTTGACAAACAGTGGCTAATTCATCATCGCTTCGTTCATCACTTGTTGCTACAACTATTTTATCTATTAATTTTGCGCGTTTTATTCTCTCTATTTGCCGTAAAATCATTGGTGCCCCTACTAGAGGCAACAATACTTTTCCTGGCAATCTAGTTGATGTTGTACGAGCCTGTAATACAGCTAATACTTTTACAGTTTCCATAATGACGGATTTATTAATTGGGGATCAGCAATAGCCAGATCAAAGAACTGTTCAAATTCTATATTTTCATTACTCGCTAAAACTATTTCTTTTAATTCGTTGCTATTGGTCACCCCAACAATCAGATTATTAATCTGTTTGAGTGAATGAACAAAGCCAAAGGAGGCTTGCAGTAAGGTTAAGCCACATTGTTTCGCGCACTGTCTATAGTTATCTAATTGTTTTTTGTACTTATTAAAATATGCCGGAATAGAATTTAGAGGCATTAATAATAGACCTTGAAGAAAAACGCTGCGGGCATGAATTTCTATCCCTTTTTCTGATATTGATTTTAAATAACCATTATGAATCAATCTTTGATCAAAAAGATTAACGGGCAATTGAATTAAATCCATTTCGTACCGCGAAATGACAGAATCTATATCATCAGCTGTATAAGCTGACAAACCTATTTTTTTAATTTTACCTTCATCTTTTAAACTACATAATTCATCATGAAGTCGTTCTGAACCCTTTTTTGTCAAATCATTACTATTGTGAACAAGTAACGCATAGACACTATCTCTCTTTATTCTTTTGAGCGATCTATTAAACTCACTCCTGATATTTACAATATCAGCTTCAGAAATAACCTTATTTTTTATTGATATGGTTTTTGTAATAATCTCGCCATAATTATTAAGACATTTCCCAAGAACCTGCTCACTTTCTCCATAAACAGGAGCCGTATCAAAATATTTAATATTATTTTCTTGTGCGAGATTAATAATCTTTTTAACTTCTGTAACTGGTGTTACACCAGATTTATTTGACACTCCATAATTTGTGCCAAACTGCACAGTACCTATAGCAATTTTACTTTCTGTCACAATCCGAATAACCAGAATCATCATCTTTAGATAGTATAGATATAGCAATCCTATCCGACTCACTCACCTTAGATGCATCTCTGCCGTCGTCATACGCCATTATTTTTTGATACTTCATTGAGTAAGATGGATTCCAAAGAAACATTTCTGTGTAATCCATTTTATAAGAACTTATACCTTTTTTATGATGATAGTCATTACGGCAAGGAGTAGATGTTATAAAGTCAAAAACAAGTAACATTCCATTATTTTCCAATACACGATCCGCTTCGGAGCAAATTTTAAACAGATCGCTTCTATCACATAGATAGAGACAAAAACCAAAGATTACCAAATCAAAGCTATTATCTTCAAACGGGAGGTCGTCAGCTGTACCTTGTCTAATATCAAGGCCTTTAGAAATACCATCGTCTTTTGCAATAGCTGAAGGGTCAATACCTTTAACATCACAATTAATTCGTTCTTTTATAGCATGTAAGCGCCATCCATCTGAACAACCAATTTCAAGAACGTGTTTAGGCTTTAATTTTAATTCATCGATACAATTTAAAACAGGGTCTAACTTTTCTTTTTCTTCCGCCAAATGATTTCGTTCAAAGAATGCATCACCCTCAGACGTCAGAAATATATCGCGTTGTTTAATCATAAAAACCGATACTTCTATACTACGAAGAGAAAATCATTGTATGACAGTTATTAATGTCTGCGTTACCTGTTCAACCTGCTGACTTGTCATGTCAGGATATAACGGTAATGTTAATGCTTGCTGATAATATTCTTCTGCCTTGGGGTAATCTCCTTGCTTGAATCCCATTCGCTGATAATATGGTTGCAAATGAACAGGGATATAATGCACATTGACACCTATACCCTCACTTCTCATTTCATTAAATATACGCAACCTTGATTTTTTTATTTTATCTAACATCAATCTAATAATGTACAGATGTGAACCCGAGTAGCAATTTTCAGGAACATACTGTGACTTAACTGAATAATCGACTAATACTTCACCATAGTAACTTACAATCTCATGTCGACGAGAGACGAAATCATCTAATCTTTTAAGCTGACTTATACCTAAAGCAGCTTGAATATCAGTCATTCGATAATTGTACCCAAGCTCAATTTGTTCGTAATACCATGAGCCTTCTGATTCTTTTTCCATAAGTGCTTCTTGTCTTGTAATACCATGGCTACGAAGCAACTTCATAGTTTCAGCTATTTGGTTATTATTTGTTGTTGCGATCCCACCTTCGCCTGTCGTCATTATTTTAACAGGATGAAAACTAAATATTGTTATATCAGAGTACTTACAGGAACCAATTGGAAAAGTTTTATATTTACCACCTATTGCATGGCTTGCATCTTCAATGACATGGAAACCATATTGATCCGCGAGAGCTTTTATTGAGCTCATCTCACAAGAAGCACCACCTAGATGAACAGGAATGAGTATTTTAGGTAAGTTATCTTTTCTCTTTGCTTCCTCTAACTTATTCTTTAAAGAAGAAATATCTATATTAAAAGTATCGGGATTGATATCGACAAAATCAACATCTGCATGACAATATTTAGCACAATTCGCACTGGCAACAAATGTAATAGGAGATGTCCATAGAATGTCTCCTTTTTGAAGACCAAGTGCTTTACATGCAATATGTAATGCTGATGTTGCACTGTTTACAGCAACAGCATATTCACTCGTTGTATAATCACATATTGCTTGTTCAAATTTAGGCACCATTGTGCCTTGTGTTAAGTGTTCTGACTTTAAAACTTCTACTACTGCATTAATATCCTCTTGATTTATAGATTGATGTCCGTAAGAGATCATTGATAAACCTCTTTATTTAAATTACGCAATTCCTCGACAGTAAGAAATTGACTGTTCGTTCCCGAATCATAGACAAAGCCTGAATCAACAGTTTTTGCTTCTTCGGCTAAACCATTGACAGTAAAGTTATTACCCCGACTTGTGAAAGTAATGCTTGGTCTAATTACATAATGCTCAGGAAAATCTAATGTAAGGTGTGAATCATCCGCAGGACACATTATCTCATGGAGCTTTTCCCCAGGTCTTATACCAATAATCTCATGAGGCATTCCTGGAGCCATTGCTTCAGCAAGATCAGTTACCCTCATGGAAGGTATTTTGGGGACGAATATTTCACCACCTTTCATGCGACCGAAATTTTTCAGTACAAAGTCAACGCCCTGTTGTAATGTTATCCAAAAACGAGTCATTTTCAGATTTGTGATTGGAAGCTTTTCGATTTTCTCATTAATCAACTTTTCAAATAAAGGTACGACCGAACCACGGGATCCGACGACATTACCGTATCTGACGACTGAAAAACATGTAGGCTGTTCACCTGCTATGTTATTAGCTGCAACAAATAATTTATCTGATGCCAATTTTGTTGCACCATATAAATTAATGGGGTTCGCCGCTTTATCAGTAGACAAGGCAATAACTTTTTGAACTTCATTAGCAATTGCAGCATTTATAACATTTTCTGCACCGTGAATATTAGTTTTCACACATTCCATGGGATTATATTCGGCTGCGGGTACCTGTTTAAGAGCCGCTGCATGTATAACATAATCTACACCACGCATTGCCTGTTTCAATCTATCTAAGTCTCTCACATCTCCGATAAAATAACGCATACATGATGCGCTATAGTTTTGTTCCATCTCATATTGCTTAAGCTCATCACGAGAATAAATTATAATTTTTTCAGGCTTATAATTCTTCAATAAAGTCTTGGTTAACTGTTTCCCCAAAGAGCCTGTTCCGCCAGTAATTAATATTTTTTTATTATTCATAATAGTTTCTACTCTTTAGTGAACATATCTGACATATACAATGTAAAACAACTTAACCTAGTGATCTGCTATTCTTTAGTTGTGCCAATTATATCAAGCACCCTATCCCTAATGACAACATGAGCGGGCCTATTGTGATCAAATAACATAACATATTTCATTTCCTTTTTAGCACTAACCAAATATTCATCTTGAGACATATCCAACAGTTGCTCCACTCTAGAACAAAACAATTGATAGTCTGGTTTAGACAAATACCATATACCCATATCAGTCGTTGCTCGTAACCAATCTTCACCTATCGTGTTAACAAACAAAACTTTCAACCCCATCCCAAATGATTCTAATGCTAATGTAGAATGGAGTGAAATTATGAGGTTTGAATTTACTGCAGCAATGTAACTACTGAACTCAGTTTCATCTCTCCTTTGATACACACAATTTCCATTAAATAATCGTTCATAATATTCCAATTCAGAGGGATCATCACTCCTTAATGCAATACAAACTCTCTTGTTATTTTCTAAAGCGTATAGAGCTAAATATTCAGTTAAAATAGTAATTGCTTCGTTAAGCCTCATATAGTTCTTTGGTAATTTATCAAAATCAATAAGATCCTTACTCCATTGTGAGATCAAACAAATGTCATATTTTTTTTTATTACTTGCACTTTCATTCAATTTTGATGTTAAAAAATGCCCTCCTAACAACGAGCCGCAATTATGATATTTTTTTATATTATGCTGATACTTACTAAACATATCCTGTACTTGAGGGCCAAAGCAAAAATATTCATCTATATTATATTTTATATTTTTATCCAGCATATTTGTCGCACACCAAATAGATCGGGTGCCATTTTGAATTGCTAAAAATAAAATATCATCACAAATTTTTGAAACTAAATGAAATAAAGTAGAGTTATCAATAACGGTGATTACTAATTTAGGCTCTATACTCTTAATTTGATCAGCAATTATTCCCGCCTTAATGACTCTGAAAATATTTTTAATATTCCTTATGAAATGTATATTTTTTACTAAGTCGCCAGAATTTTTATATATGCTTTTAAAAACAGACTTCAATAATTGATATAAGCTTAATTCAACACCTCCTGTTAGGTTGAATACCACATAATCAATATCATACAAAATATACTTTTTTAAATATTCTTCTCCTTCCGGATAAAAAACAACAACATCTGACTGAATACTTATCTTTATTTCCTCACATTTATTTTAGTGCTAGCACAATTTGCATTCCAAAAATAATAAACTTTATATATTAATTACTATTTGAAACACATTAGTATTATTTTCTTAGGCTAATGTTTGTCTGATTGTGCCCGCTCTAAATCATCCTTGCGTCCTATATCCAACCATGGCTCATGCATTGGAAATACGATAGTACGCTCGGACTTTTCTTGTAGTCGGGTAAATAAAGTTGGCATATCACAATGATGACTAATATCTAATTGATTTATAGCATCTGGATTTAGTACATAAATTCCCGAGTTGATGTAATTACGAACCGTAGGCTTTTCTTCAAAACCAGTAATGTAAATTCCTTCTGTGGAAACAACGCCATAAGGATTCTGCCATTCATGTAAACGAACAGCCATTGTAGCAACCGAATCATGTATGTAATGGTATTCAAGTATTTCTCCATAATGAATATCCGTTAACACATCGCCATTAGTGACAACGAATGGAGCGTCAGGTTTATTCTTTAATAAACTAATTGCACCTGCTGTTCCTAATGGTGAATCTTCATGCAGGTATTCAATTTTTACCTTCCAGCGACTACCGTCACCAAAATATTCTTCAATCATATGTCCAAGGTAATGGATAGCAATCACAAAGTGGCAAAACCCTTCTTTCTTAGCTCTCTCAATTATATGTTCAAGTATTGGCTTACCATTTACTGGCAACAAAGGTTTAGGGCAAGCATCAGTAAATGGCTTCAAGCGGGAGCCTTGTCCACCAGCCATTATAATCATAAGGTTCTGGCGTTCGTCAGACACCATTAAATCATTCCATAAATGTAGACCAACCAAACAACGATGTTCATCTACCACTGGCAATTGATGAATTTTATTAATTTGCATTAAATGTAATGCCGAATAGTGGTCCATATTGAGGGGAACGACAAAAGGTTCTCGATTGACAATTGATTCGATAGGACTAGAAATTTTTAAACCACTTAGTAGTCCTCGGCGTATATCACCATCAGTTAAAGTGCCTTCAAGATAGCCATCTTTTGAAACAACCATCACTATCTGCAATGCTGTCTCATTTAGGTTTTGAATGACTTGCTTCATAGAAACATCAATAGGAAGCATTGCCTGGCGCCATAATTCTTCAGGTATGTTTTTAAAATTATTTGTCATTGAAATAATTACTACTGTTGCACATCATAAAATGACTTCTTAAGAATGAATTCAAGTGAATGTTCTCGCAATAACTTTAAAATCAACTCACTTGCACCGCCCTCTCCATATGGATTTTTGACATCTTTTATCGTGGATTGAAAATCGAGCGAGTAAAGTTGATTGATTGCTTCGCTAATAGAATTTTTATTTGGGGCGCAATCAATAACACTATCAGCTTTAATTCTACCTTTTTGTCTATCGCCAATATTGATCGATCCTTTTTTAAAACTTGGAGCTTCCAATAAGCTACTGGACGAATTTCCAATCACACCATCAACTAGAGAAACACAAGACAAGTATCGCAACTGACCTAGCGAGGAAAATGAGTGAGCATTGGAATTCTGTTTAACAAATTGATTTATCAAATCAATTAGAGCTCGACCTTCAGTATCAGCATTTGGATAGGTGAAAATAAGTTTAGTATTTTTAAGTTCAATAAGTGCAGCCAGTAGTTCATCCATTTGTTCTTTAGCATTCGATAACTCTAGAGTAGCTGGATGAAAAGTCACTAAGAGATTTTTTTGACCAAACTCAATTCCAAGAGACTCTTCCAGTTCTTCGCGTTCAAGCAGCTTTAAACGCTTAATATTGTCGATGCCTAAACCTCCCACCAAGAATACCCTGTCGGGTTGTTCTCCTAATTGGATAACACGCTGCCGATATTCTTCAGCTGCTACAAAGTGGAGATGAGACATCTTTGTAATCGAATGTCGAAACGCCTCGTCAAATGCTCCTTGCGTGGACTCTCCACCATGCAAATGCGCAATGGGGATACAAGCAACCAATGCTGCTGAAACTGCTGCAAAAATTTCAAAACGATCACCCAGCACTAGAATTAGATCAGGTTTTAATTTATTCAATGTATCGGCAAAACCGATCATCCCCAGGCCCATAGACTTGGCGATACCAACAGATGTGTCAGAACTGACCAGCATTTCTACTTTGTGGTCAACCTTAAATCCATCTTGCTCAATCTCTCGATAGGTTAGACCGAATTCAGGCGACAGATGCATGCCGGTTACGACGATCTGAAGAGTCAAATCTGAATCGTCTTTTAAACCTTGCATAACCCATCGCAGTAGACCGTATTCCGCTCGAGTACCCGTTATTACACAAATCTTACGCGTCATAATTCGATTAACTCATCTACGGCGAAGTCACGGATTGCTATTTGTCCAATAACGTCATCCCATAACATTGGTGAAATACCACTACCTGGCCGCTTGGCAGTAATATTCAATGTGCTAAATACTTCTCCTTCTTTTATGGTGCAAATTGCCACCAATGACTTCCGGACTATGACCTTATTTTTTGCTTCGCTAGTTGAGAGTCGTTTGATACCGTCGCCCAGAGCAACTTCGATATTACGGATTGCAGTCACCATTGACTTAAGTTCTTCAGGCTCTAAGCTCGCCATGTGATCCGGGCCAGGCAAAGTTCGATCTATCGTAAGGTGTTTCTCAATAACACAAGCCCCCATGGCAACAGCTGCTATGGCTATTTCAATCCCAATTGAATGATCAGAATATCCTACCCCAACACCAAAAGCAGTTTGAATACTCTTCATCGCGTTAAGGTTGACCTCGTCCATTGGTGTCGGATATTCAGTTGTACAATGTAACACAGTAATATTACTGCGCGATGTGCCAGCTTTTTCAATCACATCAATTGCCGCCTTAATCTCATCCATATCCGCCATCCCAGTAGAGAGTATTACTGGCTTATCAAGAAGACCAATATGGCGCAAATAAGGTAGGTTAGTGATTTCACCAGAAGGAATTTTGAATTTACTTTGACCCAGGCTCACCAATAAATCGATACTCTCAATATCAAACCCGGTAGAGAAAAAACCTATATTACGGATAGCGCAATGACGAATTAACTCTTCGTGCATTTCAACACTCATCTCAAATCGACTAAGCATTTCATATTGAGACTCATTTTCGCCAGTAGATAAAATTTGGTAGTCTGCTTTTGACGCTGATTCCGTGACAAGCCGGCTGGCGTTGAAAGTCTGAAACTTAACTAGATCCGCCCCCGCCTCTGCCGCCACATCAACCAGCTGCTTGGCCATATCAAGATCGCCGTTATGATTAACTCCGGCTTCGGCAATAATAAGTGTTCGATTTTCCATATATAATTAACCTACAAATCGAGTATGGTCGAGCTGATGATGCCGGACAGAGAGCCCCATTCCTACTACGCAACGCTTCCCAATTGAAATACCTTCTTTAATTATACTGCCACTGCCGACAAAACTAGCTTCACCAATCTCCACGTCACCATTAAGAATAGCTCCAGTAGAAATATGACAATGATCATTTACTATCGTGTCATGCTCGATCACTGAGCGTGTGTTAATGATACAGTTGCTTCCTAGCTTAGCGCCTGCATTTATTACAGCACCGTGCATTATGATCGTTCCTGGTCCTATTAAGGCATGACATGAAACATAAGCGGTAGGCGATATAATTATTGGAAATTGAAACCCTAGTTTCAATGCTTGCTGATAAAGGTGTATGCGGACATCAGGTTTTTGTGTCTGACCTACAGATATAAAAGCGTATTTATAATCCTTTGCGAGTTGTGATAATTCATCATCAATCGCAATAACTTTATAACCAAGGTGCAATTTATTTTTTTCTTTGTCTACACCAATCATTCCCACTATCTGGTATTGACCTTGCTGTTCAATTACGTCTATACACGCATGCGCATGACCACCAGCACCAATTAGAATAAGTTTGTCTTTATTCATTAATTGAACCAACTAAGCTCGAGCTACTTGGGATATTAATCAATTGCTGTGAAAGAGATTGACCACCTTCAAGATTCATGTGAGGACATTCTTTAAACGGAGTTAATTCGTGCAAAAGTGTCCATACCGGACGTGTCATAAAGCCAGCATCATTAGTAGTTTTTAAAATAAGATCACGCTCATAAGCTACCTCGTTTTCTAACAACAAAGTTTGTAACCAATAGTTGCTTTGACAATTTTGAGATTCTTCAAGTAGTCTAATACCATCTACCACGGAAAAAGCTGTTTTATAACGCTTAAAAAGTTTTTGTTTTGCACTAAGCATAGTTGGCAATTGCTCTAACTGGGCACATCCCAAAGCTGCATTCAGATTTGGTAGTCGATAGTTGTAGCCTATTTCATCGTGTTGATATTCCCAGGCATGAGGGACTTTGGCGGTAGTTGTCAAATGCTTGGCATGTCTTGCAAGCTCTGCATTATTGAATAGTATTGCACCGCCACCACCTGTAGTAATAGTTTTATTGCCGTTGAAACTTAAAATACCCATTAAACCAAAAGTACCTGTATGTTGGCCGTGATAATAACTTCCCAACGACTCCGCCGCATCTTCCACTAGTGAAATATTGAAATCATGCGCTACCCCTAGACAACCATCCATATCTACCGGGTGGCCAAACGTGTGCATTGGCACTAAGGCACGTATAACACGACCCGTTTCACGATTGACACACTGATTATTTCGTTGCTCTGTTTGATCGTTTAAATAGTCACGCAGTTTAGTAGTATCTACACCCAAAGTGCGCTCCTCGCTATCGACAAAGTGCGGTATTGCGCCACAATAAGTAACGGCATTTGCTGTAGCAACAAAAGTAAGTGCCGGGACTAACACTTCGTCATCGTTAATTACACCGGCAAGCTTCAATGCAATATGCAACGCTGCTGTACCATTAACTACTGCGACTGCATGTTTCGCACCGGTAAAAGTAGCCAGCTCATCTTCGAAACGGTCGACAAATTTACCGACGGATGAGACATAGGTCGAATCGAGACACTCTTTGAGATACTGCCATTCATTACCATTAAAACTGGGTTCGTGTAGAACCGCAGGATCAGAACCAATAACGCTACGTATAGCAGCAACTACTTGCCCAGCTAAATCAGATGAGTTTTCCAGCGTATTCACAAATTATAGATATCCGTTTTGTAGGAGCTCAGATTTTCTGATTGCGCAAACCACTCAGCAGTTTCTGCTAGACCTCGCTTGAAACCATCGCGCCCACTATAATTAGGTTGCCAATCGAAAAGCTGCTTGGCCTTAGTATTATCTGCCCACAATCGTTCAACCTCTGAATTTTCGGGTCGCAAACGCGCTTCGTCGGTGACTACCTCAATCTTTGAGTTCATTGCTTCAGCAATCAATTGTACGGTGTCGCCGATGGAAATCTCGAAATTACTACCCAAATTAACGACTTCACCCAATCCTTGATCTGAATCCAGTGCTGCGATAAAACCAGCCACTGTATCATTCACAAAATTAAAATCTCGCGTAGGTAACACAGCCCCTAATTTGATTTGACGCTGTCCTGAAGCAACTTGTGTAATGATTGAAGGAATCACGGCTCGAGCAGATTGACGTGGACCATAAGTATTGAATGGACGCACAATAACTATAGGCAAATCAAAAGATGTAAAGAAAGAATAGGCCAGCTGGTCAGCGGCAATTTTGGTTGCCGAGTATGGAGACTGTCCTTGCAATGGATGTTCTTCAGTAATCGGCACAAACTTTGCAGTTCCATAAACTTCGCTGGTCGATGTATGAATTACACGGTTAATATCTAGTTCGCGTGCAGCTTGTAAAACATTCAATGTTCCTTTTATATTTGTATCCACGTATGTATCTGGTGAATGATAAGAAAAGGGAATAGCAATAAGAGCAGCTAAATGTAGTACTGCATCGCAACCTTTCATCGCTTCTTTAATACCATGGGGATCACGAATGTCACCGGCAAAGACCTCAAACTTGTCTTTCACGTCATCTGGACAATGATCAAGCCATCCCCACGAATTAAATGAATTATAAAAAACGAACGCTTTTACATCATGTCCGGCGCGAACTAATGCTTCGGTGAGATGCGAACCTATAAAACCATCAGCACCAGTGATTAGTATTTTTTTCACTTCGTTCGTTCCTCTAATAATAATTCGGCCAATTTCCAATCCAACATTGTATCTATATCTATTGAACGTTTAGGTGGCATTATATATCCCGAAGTTTCCTCTGTTATAAAAGTACCGTTCTCTATCAACCAATCAGTTTTTGTATAATAAAGTGCACCATTTAGAGCATACACCGAAGATAGTTCCTGACGATTTTCTGATACTGTTATGTTTATATAAGGTTGTAATTTTTTATTATTATCCAATCTATACATCCATTCTGGATGCTTACTTGGCTCACTAACAGAAACAATTGACTGTGCACCTGTAGATTTCGAAAATTCAATACAGTTATCAATATCAACCGTAGTTCTCAAAGGCGAGGTCGGCTGAAGTAATAAAACAGAATCGCACATTGGCAGTTTATCTAATGCATGCAACACCGGAGCAATACCGGGCGTATCATCTTGTGCTAATTCGAGTGGCCTTAAAAATGGAACTTGTGCACCATAGCTTTTTGCAACTTCTGCAATTTCCTCATCTTCCGTACTAACTATTACATTACTTATCAATGTTGATTTTAATGCGGCTTCAATAGACCAAGCAATTAATGGTTTTCCACAAAGCAACTTAATATTTTTACGAAGAACTCCTTTAGAGCCTCCACGAGCGGGGATGATTGCAAGAATATTCAAATACTAACTACAGCTCTATTTATAATTATTCTAACCACCACTTATTTTCACGTAAATAATTTGCACCGTATCTTGCATGAATTTCACCATGAAGTGGTTTCCCTTGAACATCTATAGAATTCTTATCAAATAACTTCCAAAAACGAGTCTGTAGTGCCTCATCATCTTTAACTGACAACCAAGTTCCATCCAGTCGCTCAATCATTTCTATTACAACATCACGTATTTCTTCAGGTGAATTTTCTATCAATTCAATATGTTTATTTGAATACTCATGAGAAGAAAGACAATACGCAACTCCATGTTCATAAATTTGTTTTATTGTTAGATTAAGTTGTTCGCCATTTTTTCTATTTACATGTGTTCTTGTAATAATTAAGTCATTTTTACAAAAAGTCACTAAATATCCAAAAGGAAGAAGGTTTGTATAAACGATAGGCCTTCGAAATATGTTTGGAACAGAGTCCCACCCGGTTCCAGTAGAAATAGTGAATTCACAGTTTGCTCCAAGGTATATATCTAAAAAATCACTTCGCATACCATTTGTTGCATAGTCAATAATTTTTGGATGACTCGAATTAAAAGATTGCTTCACCAAAGCCCCCATGCGAACTACGGTATATCCCCTGTCTGCCAGTTCTTCTGCAGCAAGAAGATAGTTTTGGACATCACAATCACGGTAAGCATGATATCCCCAGTTATCAGCACTCTGATTAGTCAAATAGGCATCATCGCGAACAATCAAGCAAACAAATGGTTTCTTTATACTCATGTTTAGTAATTGTGACTCACCTAAGTCGATTTCTTTTGAAGTAAAGTCAATATGCGGAAGACTCGCATCAAGTAGATTATAAATATCACGTGAATATGACCGTATATTAGTACCAACTTCATGAATAGCACCACCGGGAAAGATACGATTAACTCTTGTCATGGCAGACATGATCCATGCTGGCCATATATGGAGTATTCGTTTCCACATAACTACTAACTGTCGATTACTCAAAGATTCTGGCATCCAGAATATATCAATGTATGGTTGATTTGGAATATTAATTTTCGCATCACGCATACATAAATACATCTCTGTATTAATAGCAAAATGACCAATTCGAGCACTAGTCAAAACGTCCCATCTAATTAACAAAAAAGGACGAATTAACCTGATAATTAAAATCACGGGTAAAGCAACTAACATTAATGATATGTAGATAGGGGCTTTTGATAGTTTTCTTAAAAACATGTCACACCAGATTCTATTTTTAGTTGTTTGTTATGAAATGAACGAGCTCATATAACGCAAACGTCTATTCATGGAGAACTTATACTTAAGAGAATTTATTAACTCACCAGAGAGTAGACTAGTAGTCCTACATTGAATATATGAATTAATTATAAAAAGAGTCGAAAAAAATTTACTTAAATGAATATTAACTTAGTTTTTTTAACTTTATGCTCAATATTCACTGATTATTAAAACAGTTTCAAAAAAAAGCTCGACCCATTCCACCATCAAAAGCCATGACAGAGCCTTGTGATTGAGAAGCATATTTAGAACATAAAAAAAGCACAAAATTAGCAATCTCTTCTGGAGAAGAAAATTTATTTGTAGGTAATTGTTCTTCTAACAATTTAGTCAATCGTTCTGGATTTTCTTTTTTTAGTTTTTCCCAATGCCCACCCTTTGTATAAACTGCGCCAGGTTTAATTCCACATATCACAACCCCATCTTTAGCAAAAATCCTTCCCATGCATTTTATATAGGCATTGAGTGCTGCCTTAACAGAACAATATGCAGCTGAACCGTAATTCTCTTGTCCTGACACTGATGAGATATGAATTAAACGACCTTTATTATTTTTCATCATATGAGGAATTAACAAATTGTTTAATTCAATAGCAACTCCAAAGTTTAATCGCCATATCATTTCCCAATCTTTAATTGGAGCTAACGGATCACCTATTCCAGCACCGCCACCTAAATTGTGTATAACAATGTCTGGGATTGACTCAAATGCTTTAATTGTATTGTCAAAATATTTTTGAGGAGCCCCTGACAGTGTTAAATCAGCAACATGCATGTAATGACCTTCACCATTAAGCTTACCAAATGTTTCTGTGAGCATGCTTTCACCTCTTGCACAAATCGCAACTCGGACACCTTCTGCTGCCAAAGCATGAGCGACAGCCATACCTATACCTCTGCTGGCCGCAGTTACCATAGCTGTTTTGCCATTAAGCTCTATATTCATTTAATCCACTATCTATCAATTTCCTTTCTGTATAAGGCTTCCAATCGCTCGAAAGACCGCTGTCTTGAATACCATGAAGATATTGTAAAAAAACTGGTAATTCAGGAACTTCTTTATCTAAAAATGTAGAGAAATTAAACACCTTGTCCCGTCTAGACCAATAATCATTTTCAAACAGCATAAGAGTTTTGCTTCTTTGAGCTTCTCTTATATTAGCTGACTTGAACGCTACTTTTTCTTGCAAAAAATATTTTAGAGCTTGCATTGATGCATCTGTAGGATATGCATCCCCGAGCACCTCTAGCCAATGAATCATATTTAAAATAAATATCTCAGAATCTGATTTTATACCTGAATTTAAAATAAAATTTGCGACGCTGTTGAAAGCAAACCATATTTCATTAATCCATTTTCTAGTAGGTATACAGCCAGGCTCAATATTAAAGATATCCCAGCCGGTAGGCACACCAGAATGTTCAGCAAATCCTCCTTGCCGTACAGGGTTTACAAAATTTTCAGAATGAGCTTTTTCTAGAGGATGTGAGTTTTCTTTACCATGTTCTTTACTAATATAGTCGTCCCCCATTCCACCAAATGAAATGTAAAACTCCGTATTTTTTATATGTTGGTAGATATAGAAATTATGCCAATGTAAATTTGATAGCACCGCTAATTCTAAAGAATCTATCATTTGTTCGAATCTTTCTTCTGGAAGACCAACGATGAAATTAACTGACACCCAAATATCTAAGTAATCTTGTGCTAATTTCGAGAACTGAACAAATCTTTTTAAATTTGTTGGTTTATGAATTCTCTTTAGCATTTCAGGATTGCCTGATTCAAGACCAACTTTGAAGCCAACACAGCCTGACGCTCTAAATGCTTCATACATTTCAGCATCAATCACTCCAGGAATTAGTCCGTTATTTGCTGCCCAATTAATGCCTTTGACCTTATCTGTTATTTCATTAAGGAGAAGCATCGTTTGAGACTTCCCCATGAGAAGGTCGTCATCAAGCCAATCGAAATGGGTGATGCCATATGTTTCTTTTAAATGAAGCATCTCACCAATTACAGAATCAACCTCTCTTAGACGAACACCTTTACCATTGAAATTCCTGACACCACAAAATGAACATTTTGCACGACAGCCTCTTTTTGCAAGTACAGCAGCGAAAGGTGTGTCAAGCCCAACCATTCTTGAAAAATTTGAAATAGAGCCTGCTTTATAATAATTTTTTGTGTCAATTAATGTGTACTCATCGATAATATCCTTATCAACTGGCCCTCCATTTTGACTCTGAGTTTCGATAATCTCATGGTTTTCATCCATGAAAAACATATTACATGGAGGTCTTTCAGTATCACCTCTAATATAATTATAGAAAGAACTAATATTTTGTTCTCCTTCATTAGCCCAAACTATATCAGCAAGGTTATCATCTAATATTTGTTGGGGGTCAGCGGTTGCATTAACACCACCTGTCCATATACATAATTCAGGGTATTCCTCGCGAAGAAACTGGCAAACAGCAATAAAAGTTGGCTTCGTTGCTTCAAACATAAAAGAAACACATAGGATTGGTTCCTTATGTTTATCAATTTCTCTTTTTAAACAATCTTTCCAGAAAGCATTCAAATCTTCGACATCATTTTGAACAGCTAATAGAACTTCATAATTTAAATCAATAATACTTCTTTTTATGTTTGCTTCTCTAAAACACGCTGCAAGGTAAAGAAGTGAATGCGGATGAAAAGCAAAATAGCCTCTCTTCAAAGCAACTTCTTTTTCTATATACTCCATGGGCACCTGTGGAATGTTTATTAAGACCGCAGAATCCTCAAAGTTAAATCTTGAAACTAAAGAATCCACTTTATCAATTAAATACTTTTCAGTTTGTTTCATAATTTTTTTTACCAGTTAGGAAAAATTGAATCATTACTAAGAAATGGCCCAGGTTTGGATTCGTGAAATATAGCAAACTCAGATTCAGGAATTGTTTCATGCCAAGTATTCTCTCTTAATCTAAATATCATTGGCAAACCCGGTTCTAATAGACAAAGAACAGTTGAGTCCTTAATTGTTCCATCTGAATTATATATGTTAATCCTAAGTTTACCTTCAATAATATGGTGAGATTCTTCTTTGTAGAGGTGTTTATGTGGTCTGAATAGCCCTCCTTTCCGATGGATAATAATCATCTGATGAAATATATCATCTGAGCTTCGATGCAAATTAATTCTAACCGAATAATTATTCGTCTTAACTAAATGATTCTTAAGCTGCTGTACATGCTCTTCAGTAAGAATCAGGTGTTGATTCTTTTCACAGAAATATGACTCCGTCTTAGCATCTATATCACGCACAAGACCTAACTCAGGTATTATTAATTCCATATATAACTCATTGGTGATTGTGCCATAAAAGTCAAATTTTTCATTCTATTGCTTCACATTTAACACAATCACAAAAAGTTCTGTTATTAATAACCTTTTAATCATTAGAAAAGCCTCTAATATCTTTTTTCCAAAAATCAGGTAGATATTGACTCGGCGGTAATATTGAATATGTTTTCCCTATATCTAGGTTTCTTTTATTTATAACTTTATATTCATTTTCAGTATTCACACCAAGCAATATATTATGTTGTTTAAAGCACTCATCCTCCCATCTATTAATTTTTAACTCACATCCGGGCACGTATAGTTTTTGTTTCTCAGGTTGATCATCTATGAAACATTCTATCATATTAGAAACACCCGAAAAATTTACAAAATTTGAAGATCGAGCACCGCATCCATAAATAGCAACTGGGGTAGCTTTACTTTCTATAAAATATTTCAAATTTTCAACAAATTTTGGCCAGTACTGTTTATATCTATGTGCATTATTTAAATCATTAGTATTGCAATTTAAATTTCCTGACAAATATCTATTTTTTTTACAAAATACAGTCAATGCTTTACCTGAAAACAAAGTTGTCTCATGATGTATTACATCAAAAGAATACTTTCTCATTAAATTTTTAATTGTATTTATAGTGAAATAATTAACATGCTCTTCCCACAAAGCATAATCAAAATATTCATATGTCCAATCGGAATCTGGAATTTCGATTATTAAACAGCCATCATCTTTAATCACCAAACTTATTCCCTTCATGAAATCATCGAGATTAGAAATATGCTCAAGAACTTGCCTGGCCGTAATTATGTCAAATCTGTTTTTTCCATATTGATCAAAAGCTACTCTTTCTTCAAAAAAACCATGGTGCACATTCAATCCTTTATCATTAGCAATTTTATACGAATCTAACGTTGGCTCTATTCCATATATATTTTTATATCCTGATTTGCTCATAGAAACTAAAAAACTACCATCATTACATCCTATATCAAGTAATGAATCTTTCTGATCAAACCCATTAATACTTTTGATAATGTTTATTAAATGAGGAATATGTGGCTGATTTTTCCACTCACTTACTGTGAAATAATTTTTATACAATATATCAGGGCTGATAGTTTCCATAAGTTGGAGAAACGAACAGCTTTTACAATAGCCTAATTTGAATGGATAAAGAGGATATTTTTCATCAGATGATTTTAAATAAGCATGGACAATGGGTTGCATTCCAAAATCAATCAACAAATCCACACTCTCTTTTTCGCAAATTCTACAAGTCATTGTAGTCCCGACTGTAGATCATTTGAAATAAATAAATTCATAATCACCTTTGTATCTGAATTGTTCATAAAGCCAAATCCATTCTGTTTCATCAAAAAATGACTCGCAAGTTAATGCCCAACATTGCAAGTTAAATAGTTCTTGTTCATTACGATAACTTTCCAACATAATATAAGCTTGCTTGCCAACCCGTTGTATCTCTTCTAATGAGATCTTAAGTTCTGGCAACCTTAAGTTATGTAAAGTTCCAAGTGATATCACCAAGTCAAATTCATCATCATCAAAAGGTAGCTTGTCTTGAGCTTTATGCCAAAATAAATTTGGCTTCACCAACTCTGTTGAATCTTCAATCCCTGTTTTTGAAATATCAAATCCTTTAACTTGTAATTCGGGTTCAAGCAAAAGCATTTCATGTAACAAATACCCCTTACCACAACCTACATCTAAAACCCTCGACTCGGGCTTCAATTCATAAGTGTCGACAAATGCCTGTGCAACTGACTTCCATCGACCAGGAATGTATTTATAGCCGCCATAACCATAACGACGATTACCATCCCAATACTCAATGCCATATTTTTTTGCAACAAGCATGCACTTTACTTTATCATCCGTCATACGTTGAAGATAATCTCGCTTACTAGATTCATGCAATGGTGTTACAAAATTTCGAAGAGTTCCCATAGATTAATTACGAAACATAATTATAACAATTCGGCAATGTCTGCTTAACTCGCCAAAGAATTTCTATTCGTTCACATTCTGGCTTATTACACATAGACAAACTCTCTAATGCAAAATGGTATATCTTTTTACATTTTATTATAGACTGATATATCTTTTTTCTATCAGACGCATTCTCTGGTAACTGGTAAAGACTATATGCTACAACACCGTCTAAGCTACTTAATTCACTCATCAATTGCTCATGAATCATGTAACTTCCTTGCATTGCATACTCTGTTGCACTTAGCAGATATTGAATACCATTTTTAGTGCAATAATCTCTAATAACCAGATTCTGAACATGTTGTGGTACTCGTTCTCCCATAAATGGTCGACTAAAAATATAACCTCTAGCTTTATTCATAAAATGTCTGGAAGTCGGTATGCCATGCCTTTTTGCGATGCCGCTCTAAGTGTAATTGGCTCAAAGAATTCACCAATTTTCTTATCACCATATGGAGTAAACACTCCTTTGAATCGACAATTCATCGACCACCGTGTTTCCTCTTCTTTATTTAATCGATTACCATGAGGCAGTGCTTGATCAAATATTAATAATTCACCGTAGCGTACATCTAACCACTGCACTTGTTTTTTTATTGCTTGATAAAGGTTTTCACTACTGCTACCCGCCTTGTCTTTAAATTGTTGATCTAGTTCTATATAGTTTTCCGGCGGTAATATATACATTGCTTTGGAACGATAACAATCTACCAAAGGTAACCACACAACAACTTCATATGGTGAATCGCCAGACCATATGTCAGAATGAACTGGGAGCAAGGAACTATCATCTTGAGGTAGTTGTATACTAAGGTTTATTCTCAGCTGCATTGCTAATTCGTTGCCAACCAAAATGTCGAGATAATTTCGAGCCACTCGAAAATACATTTCTCGAAATCCATTTATAGAATTAATTTTCTGAATAATCTTTAAACGAAAGTTATTAAGATCTGATACGGGCACGTATTTATGTATATCATTCAATAAATCTTTTGTTTCAACACCCTCAACTTCTGGTAAAGCTTCTATGATCAAACAGGCAAACTGATTCCTTATCCAATCTAGTGCTTCAACATCATCAATGGTGCGAATGATGTATCCTTTTTCAAGGTATTCTTTCGTTAGTTTCTTTTCGGTTTCTGTTGCAAACATGTTCAGCTATTCTTTAATTGTTTTTGCATTGCATCACATAATGATTCAACTGTAATACCAAAATCGTCCAATAGTAAATTTTGACTACCATATTTATCAGCAAAATTATCAGGAAGACCTATTCGAAATATTTTTCTTATGTGTTCCGGCATCTCATCGCTGCAATATTCTAGCACTGCGCTACCTAATCCACCTATTCGGGTATGTTCCTCGACAGTTACAACACCATCGACTTTTGGTAACCATTCATTCAATGCATCATTGTCTAATGGTTTAATGGTATGCATATGCATAATTCCACAGTTTATACCGATTTTTTCAAGTTTTTTAACTGCCTGAATGGCCAACTGAGTCATTACACCAGTCGTAATAAATAACCCTTCTCCAGGTTGCCTCATTAATATGGCCTTTCCTATTTCAAATTCTGAGTCACTCTGACTAATAACTTCGTCATACCCTTTTGCTAAACGGATATACATTGGCTGTGGCCAATCAAGTGTTTTATCCATTAGCCGACTCATTTCATCAGCATCACATGGGGCGACAACAGTCATATTCGGCAATGCCCGCATAATGGCAACGTCTTCAACCGCTAAATGAGTTGGTCCAAGCGGCGCATATACTAACCCGCCTCCATTAGCGATTAATCGCACGGGCAAATTTTGTAAACAAACATCTAGAGCCACCTGTTCGTAACAGCGCCGAGTAAGAAATGTTGCAATAGTATTAACGTAAGGAACAAAACCCTCCATCGCTAATCCAGCTGCCATACCAATTACATGCTGCTCACTGATGCCTTCCATAAAGAATCTTTCAGGCATATCATTTTTCATTGATTCCAAAACACCAGGACCAAGATCTGAACCAATAAATATAACTCGCTCATCTTGTTTGGCTAGTTTATAGACACAATCTAGTGATGTTTTACGCATTAATTTTTATTTTCATTATTTTAAACAATCATACATCTCTGCGATTTGCTCAGGCTTTAAACCTGACTTGTGATGCCATTCAGCTTTCCCTTCAGCAAAAGGAAACCCCTTGCCTTTTATGGTATGGCAAATAATCGCTGTCGGTTTGCTTGGATTAAGCGGCAATCGTGCGGTGAGTTGTTCTAAAGCTTTAACATCGTGCCCATCAACTTCCCCTACTTCAAAACCAAAGCTTTGCCACTTATCTGCTAGCGGCTCAAGGTCAAGAACTTCCCGAGTAGGGCCATAGGACTGTAATTTGTTATAGTCGATCATAACAGTCAGGTTTGATAACTGATGTTTTGAAGCAGACATTGCTGCTTCCCAGATGGACCCTTCATTTATTTCACCGTCACCTACTACTACTACTACTCGGTATTTTTTCTTTCTAATCTTACTGGCCAATGCGATTCCAACACCCATTGGCAAACCATGTCCTAGAGCACCTGTAGTTGCTTCAATTCCTGGCGCTTTTCTCCTTTCAGGATGACCTCCTAAAGGAGAATCAAGTTTACAGAAATTAGATAATTCATCTTTCGGAAAAAAGCCTTTATCTGTCAATACTGCATAGAGAGCAAGACAACCATGGCCTTTACTTAAAATAAAACGATCACGTTCCGACCAGTATGGGTTCGTGGGCTCATATTTTAAAAACGAATCATAGAGCACACGAATTATTTCTATTAATGAAAGTGCGGGACCAATATGACCTCTATTATCAGCTTCAATCATCTGAACGACCATTTTTCGAAGTGCCTTTGATCTATTATCAAGATTATTCATTAATGGTAAATATCCCAATATGTTCCCGTATAGTTAGTGTTAATACTATCAAGCAATTCCTCTGCTTTACTTAATTGGCCGGCAAGGGTTTCTACTCGAGATGATTGCTTCATATCATTCGCCAGCAATCGCCGATGCCAAAATTGAGGATTAAAATCATTTAGTAAAATCAGGCACCAAATTAAACCATATAAGGGCCGACAAACTCTCAGTCTATTCGATAAATGTTTACCGTATAATTCTAGTGAGTTGTTGATCCAGAATATTATCTGTTTATCACTCAAGTTCATCCCAGGGTGAAAACTGAAATCTGAAATTAACTTTACTGGATCATCCCATCCAAAATATTCGAAATCCAAAAAGGCAAGAGTCCCGTCAGGACGCCTGAGTGTATTATGAAAACCAAAATCTGATGGGCTTAATATCTGTTCAGACCTTGGGACCGATACATTGAAGGCAATATCTTCTGGCCAGTTTTGTTGCGTCCAATCAAGTATGGTTTCACTAACGGGGATAAATTTTTTCTTGAGAAATAATTCCATCTCATTTGAATCAATATTGTTTTCAAGAAATCTGTTCAAACGATTATTAATTTGCAATTCGATATCATGCCCACTTAAGCACGCAGCCGAAGCTAATTGAAAATCAATAAACTGGGGCTCTTCTCTTATTTCGTTCAAGTTCTTTAGAAAATCCAGACATAATACTATTTCGTTTTCACTACTATCGGTAATACTCGACCCTTCAACCCACTCAAATACGCCTGCCCCCAAATCCTTATCTTGTCCTATAGGTTTACAAATGGTCGCACTTTTTATATTGGCCATGTATTTTGACCCAGTAAATTCTGACACTAAGCGGTCATGTTTTGAGTCAATAGGGTACACTTTGAGTTTTAATGTCCTATCATCTTCCATCGTTATCCGATAGGTTGCTGCATTACCACCTGATGTATATTTTTCTATTGTTTTTGGCTCTTCATTGATAATTTTTTTTATTAGTACTTTTGCTTCTTCTAAAGTCCAGTCACCATTTATTAGCGCATCGATTTGTTGCCAATCTGTTAATGGTATGACTCGGTCGTTAGACGCTACAATCTCTTTATCTGAGGTAGGATTGAAATATATAACTTTAAATTTATTTAACTTATCTAATGCATCTACAACTTCGGGCAAATCATCTATAAACCATTCAAAGTCATGTTGAGATATACATGATATTTTATCGTCACGAGTATCTTTAAAAATAATCTCAATTAAAGAATTATTGTCCGTGCTTGTTAGACATTGATTCTTCATAAAACTAAGAGCTTCTTTTCTTAAGGGATTTTTTTCATCGTCCACATGACCATATTCTGTTTTGTGACTTATCACAGTAACTTTATGGTTATTTTGTGCACAACGCCAAAAAAATCGTTTAACTCCAGGATAAAGAGCTGCATGTTCTTTTAAACATTTCCCATAGGCTATACCTTGAAGTTCTTGCCATTTTTTTTCACCTTCTGGCTGCAACCTCATGAACTCACGAATTTGTTTTTTTGTTTGAACCAAAGGCGGTAAAGAGATGTTTAGAATGTTAGCAGCCGCAGGGAACACAGTATCATAATTGATCAGCGTATTATCAAGATCAATCCCTATATATGACATGCTCTAATATTTTTATTTATAATAGTAAGCGAAATACACAATTGTTCAGCAAGGTGATTTAAATAAAATTGACATGTGGAATAGATTTTTTATTTAATTTATACAAATATCTATTAGCTTCATCCATTCTGCAATTTATTCTACATTCAGAAATATCAAGTTCATCTAGTACATAATGAAAATTATCTTCCCTTTTCTTGCTTTGCCATATTTCCTTAAATGTTTTATCGCTTATATTTCCATATTCAAAACGTGGGTCTAATAAATATGCACTACATCCATAGACGGCACCATCAGCCATTATATAGGCCCAAATGAAGGGCGTTGACGAGCACTTAGAATATCTATCCTCATGCTTATTTAAATATTTTTTAATTGTATTTGCACGGAATACCACGTTGAAAGAATCCGTATTCAATTTCTGTAATTCATCCCCAAGAGAAAGGTAGTCTGAATAATCAATGTTTTCGTAAATTCGTGTTTCACTAAAATTATGTTGCGAATACGGTTTAACCACCAAATAGTCTATGCCTACTTCATCTCGACAAATACGAGCCAACTCTCCGAGTTCATCTGCATTTTCCGGCAATAAAAGCGCTTGAGCACCAATCACGCAATCTAAATTATTTTTACTCTTGTATTCAGAAGCCCTTTTTAAATTCTCTAACACTTTTTTAAAGTCATCTTCTTTAGTTTGATGAATTTTCGAATAAGTTTCTGCAGTGCCCGCATTTATTGAAACCTTCATCCATGAGGTCAGCGCTAATGATTCTTCGATAAACTTATCATTCATTAAAGTTGCATTTGTTGTAAATGAAATGTCAATTCCTGAGTCATGTGTGATTTTAACAATTTCATTGATTTTTTTATGTAATAAAGGTTCTCCTTCACCGGCATACATGATGCTTTTTATACCTAGATCACCCATTTCTGGAAGGCGATCTTTCAATATTTCAAGATCTAGCATTCGAGCCTTATAACCTATGTAATCAACTGCACAAAAAGTACATCGGTGATTACATGCACCGACCGGAGACATTTCCACATAGATAGGATAAACATCTTTCGCTTTTTCCCAGTCATCTTTCACATCAAGAAGTTGTGATACTCGCTTTGGATGATAAGCTAATTTATGACTGTCGATACTATATGGATCTGCCATTATTAATTCCTTCTTTTTTCAGTAAATTTTTTCACGAAGATACGTATTTCATATATTGCGATAATTGATTTTTATTAATAGGCGTATTCCCTATTTCTCTAACAGCAAGGGAAGCCATGCATGCGCCTATAGCTGATGCCTCCATTAAATCACCTCCGGAGGAAATACACCCCGCCATTGCAGCCATCATGGAATCACCTGCGCCGGTAACATCGACTGGATTAATAGTTAATGCTGGAAAATGTTGTCGCAAAATAAAGTTGTCAGACTGCTTTGAATACGCGATAAAACCTTCTGACCCCAGTTTTACTAAGACCTCCTTAGTTGATAGCTCATCCATAAGCTTATTTGCTACCCACTCAATACCTTCGGCATTATTATCTAATGCAATTCTAGCTTCTTTCTCTGTAGGAAAGACTAAGTCAAATTCGTTGAACTTTAATACGCTACCTATTTGACTACTGCATTGGACATCTGCAAATATTTTTATATTATATTTTCCAGCAATCTTCTTTATGCTCTGAATTACTTTTCCAGTGATGACTCCGTAAACAAAATCACTAATAATGATCCCATCTAAACCCGGAGATAATTCATTTATTTTTTTAATAATAAAATCTTCAACTTTTGTTGAAATCTTATGCTCTTTAAGTCTGCTCACACGGAATAATTTTTGACTCTCAACCATATATCTAATTTTATAGGTAGTAGGCCTACTTTCATCTCTAAAAAAATGTGTCTCCACATCACTTGCCTTTAACTTTTCACAGACATAATCAGCATGAACATCTTCACCTATCACGGAAATATAGTGACACTGTGCACCCAATGCTCGAACATGTGATGCGACTATAGCAGCACCACCAAGGTATTCTTTAGATTCTAACTCACGAACGACTAAGACGGGCGCTTCTGAGCTCATACCTAGTGCATCACAACCTACATATTGATCGACTATAGTATCTCCAATAACCAATATTTTAGATTCCGCAATTTTCTTTATTCTTTGTAATAATTGACTCACATCGAGCTTTTGATTTCGACATGCTTTTTTAAATAACGTTATATTTTCTTGTTCTAGTTCATCAATATTAATATGGAATAAATCTGTATTAGCATAATGTGTATCACCAGCATGGTATATTATTTTTCCATTATTGCTTTCTAATTTTAGAATCGCGTTTTTAACTATCGCATCCGCTTGTTGTTCATGCTCACTTCCAAGAACCATGATCCTAGGCTTTACTAATTCGACAAACTCCTCTAAATTTCCATTATCGAGCATGACTACATTATCAATGATATGCAGTGAGGATAGTGCTTCTGCTCGCTCCTCCTGAGAAAAATAATTCTTACTTTCAGTATTACCTTGTAACTGATAGTCATCTTGTAAGGCAACAACTAAATAATCCCCCAATGTTTTAGCATATTTCAAATAACGCATATGACCTGGATGGATCACATTAAAATGGCCGTAGCAAATGACTACCTTACTTTCATTCTGAGCTAGCTGACCCAAACCATCTTTATCAGCTGATAAAATTTTATGCGTATAATCAACCATGAATAACACTTTTAATTTGTTCATGAATGGAATTATTCATAAAATCATTCTGCCATTCATCTTCAGTATTAATATCAATATCAATCTGACTACAATTATCATGCTGGCCAGCATGTAACATTGCATATGTACCTATATCTCTGTGAACACCTGTGTTTTCCCAAGTTGCAATTCTACCCATGAACTCGGGAATTATTTCATTACTAAAGTCCATTGCGTTCTCATTTTCAATTACCCAATCAATAACTTCTGGTTCTAAAAGATATACAGCAGCATTTGATAAATTGCTTGGAGGGTCAAGAACCTTCTCATGATAACCATAGACAATGCCTTCATTATCTAATTCTACAACACCACATGATGATGGTGTTGGACTCTCAAAGGTCATCATCGTCATAACTGTTTTAGCAGGTCTATTTGAATGGTGATAATCAATAAATTTTTTAAAATCACAACAGCACAGATTGTCTGCATGAACTAATAAACAGGTTTTATCTTTAAAAAACACAGCATTTTTTCTTAGTGTACCTGCTGTACCAAGCAGTATAGGTTCATATAATGATTTTATAGAGCTACTGAATTTGGGTCGTTTGAGAAAAGCTTGTACAATTTCTGCATGGTGATGCAGATTCACCGTAATATCTTCTATTCCAACATCACCAAGCATTTTCAACCAATACTCAAGTAAAGGAACATCTTTTATAGGCATTAAACATTTAGGCCAACTATCGGTCAGTGGAGCTAACCTAGTACCTAAACCAGCAGCTAATAACAATGCTGCTGTTTTCTTACTTTTAGTCATCAAGAAAGATAACGAAACCAGTCTTGAGTTGCAGTGTCAATACTTTCAGGGTTCCAAACAGGTGCATTTCGCCAATAATCAATATTCTTGACAACCTCAGCGACACCCTCTTGAATAGACACTTTAGGTTCCCATCCTAATTTATCTTTAATTTTCTGTATATCAGCAAATGTACAGTCCGGTTCACCTGGGCGCTTAGGAATATTTACACTTTTTTGCTCAAGTAATTTGACTAGCGTATTTACTGATATTGTTTCACCGCTACCTACGTTAAATATCTCACAACTATGCTCGCTTTGAGCAGCAGCAATAAGTGCATGAGCAATGTCTGTGACATATGTGAAGTCGCGTGTTTGGTTGCCATCACCCACAACCGTTAAGGGTTCATTTGCAAGCTTCTGAGCCAGAAACACACCAAACACTGCACCGTAAGTACCTGAAGTTCGAGAACGAGTTCCATAAACATTAAAAAACCGTAACGATAATGCAGGAAGTTTGTAAACTTGCGCCCAATGCATTACCAATTCTTCTCCTATTCGCTTTGTTAAAGCATAAGGATATTGTGGCCGCATTTCTGCATTTTCAGGCGTTGGGTAGATATCTGGTATGCCATAACATGATGATGATGCAGCATAAACAAAACGCTTTACCTTTGCCGTTTGACTTGCTTGCAAGACGTTGAATGTACCATCAACATTAGAACGAAAATAAGCATCCGGTTTTTGAATACTAGGTACAATGTCAGCGAGCGCTGCAAGGTGAAATACCCAATCGACGTTTAAAAATTCTTGTATCCAACTTCCAGGCGTTGATAAATCACATTCAATAAGCTTTACTCTATCTTTAAGATGCTCAAGATTCCCTCGATGGCCTGTACTGAAGTTATCCAGTACAGTAACTTCATGGCCAAGTTCGAGTAACCCATCGACTAGGTGACTACCTATAAATCCCGCACCACCTGTGACTAAAGATCGCATATGAAATACTACTTCTCAGAGAACCTGTTGACTAAGCCACTGCATGCAAATATGACCCACAATCAATTGTAAGTCCTCTGCAATTTGCATATCGTCAACTTCGAAATGTATTGGATACTGTGCAATTTCTTTACATGTACCACCAGAAAAACCCAAAATTGCAAAGGTCTTCATATCAATAGCATTACCAACTTCAAGGGCTTTAATAATATTTTCTGAATTACCACTACCTGAAAGAACTATAAGCACATCTCCCGTTTCTGCTTTTACCTTTAGTTGCTCAGAATAGATTTGTTCGTACCCCAGATCATTTGCCAAACAAGTAAGAACAGCAGGATTTGCGCTTAATGCTTCTACTCTAATTCCACTACCATTTTTTATACCAGCCCCGTACAGGAGGTCATTTGCTAGATGGATAGCATTTCCTGCACTACCACCATTACCACAGATAAATATTGTTTTATTCTGTGCCCAGGCGTCATGTATTGTTTCAATCAAGTAAGGTACTTGATTCATTGCATTATGTTGAAATGAATTTGATAGTTTCTCAATATAGTTTTTAATATGTTTTTTCATTTTTCTACTCTACGTTTACAGCACATTGATTTAATATCAAATTAGGTGCTCCCTCATCAATTATTTTTCCTGCTTCTAAATGATATAAGTAATCACAATCTTCAACAGTAGAAAGTCGGTGTGCCACTATTAATATGGTTTTTTTGCCATGAAGTTTACGTACAGCATCCATTACCTCTCGCTCTGTATCAGTATCAAGGGAACTCGTTGCTTCATCCAATACTAATACTGATGGATCATGATAAAGTGAGCGAGCAATTCCGATACGTTGCTGTTGCCCTCCAGACAACCTGACACCTCGTTCACCAACAACGGTATCAAGCCCCTCCGGAAGACTTTTTACGAATTGCTCCAATTGTGCAGCTTGGACAGCACCTAAGACTGAATTTTCACTGATTTTTTCATCGTGCAATCCAAAAGCAATATTACGCCTTAAAGTATCGTCCGTAAGATAAATTGACTGAGGAACATAACCAATTCTATCTTGCCATCCTCGGATACTCGTCTCAATATCAACTCCATCTACTTTTACTCTCCCCGTCGCAGGAGTAAGTAAACCTAATATTATATCAACCAAAGTACTTTTACCTGCACCACTTTCTCCAATAAAACCGATAGTACTTCCTTTGGGGACTCTAAGATTAATATCTATTAAAGTTGGAGACTTAGTATTTGAATAATTAAAATTTACACTGCTTAAACTAAGATTGTCTTCAAACGAAAGCGTTCCCCTACATGGCGATGGTTTTATTTTCTCAAATAATTGTACTTCATCATAAATAGTATTTACCACCGGCAACGTAAATCGTAAGTATTGGACAGCGCTGATTACACGATTAACCGATGGTAGTAAACGAAAAGCTGATGCAGCAAATAACCCAATTATTGGTAGCAGTGATCCAATATGATTGCCTTTATTAACCATAACAATAACTAGAGATGCTAATCCAGCAACAGCAAAAAGCTCCAGTATCAGTCGCGGTAAAGCATCAAATGTTGATTGTCGTTTCCTTAAATGAGCACTGCGTATATTATGATGGTTGTATAGCTCAATAAAACCATTTTCTCGACCAAATAATTTTAAATCTTTTGCAGCACCCAACCCTTGTTGCAAATGCTGTATTCTCAAGCCCTCATGAATTGCTGATTCTTTTCCCCATCGAAGCATGTGTTTTCGTGTAATATAGCTATAGCAACAACCAGACAAACAAAATAGGCTTATCACCATAAAAGCACCTAGAGGCTCAAAATTAATAAGCAAAATTGAGATACCTAATAGCACTAATGCCTCCATCGCTATCAATAAACTTTGATGTATTACACCCGCGATAGTCCCGGAAAAATTAATAGTATTTCGAATTAGCTGTGCGGAGTTGCGCTGAAGATGAAAGGCATAGGGTTGTCTTAAATATTGAGAAAAAAGCCTATGAGATAATTCTGCATCGATTCCAGAAATATACTTTGCTTGTCTCCAAGCCAAAAAAGCGAGATATAAAGTTTTAACAAAATAGACAACCACTAGAGATAGCATCGCAATAATCACTAGTTGCTCATGACTTGGTGAGCCTAACATATCTAATATGGGCAACATAAATGGATACGTTTCTATTAAATCACTTTCAATAATTAATGTTAATACAGGAATAACTAATCCCAGTCCTAAAGTTTCGAGCAACATACCAACAAGCATTAGACAAGCAATAACTATAGCCGAGCTTCGTTGTTCAGAATCAAGCAAATACCAAACTTTATTTAACATATTATATTTGCTTTTATATTATTTTAAATTGAAGGTAACAATAGTTTTAGAGACGCTACCGATTTGACCCACAAACAATGTTTGCAGAATTAAACCACATAGATAGAAACATACTTAAATAAGCGGTTTTTAGAATTTTTATCTATCTGATTTATATGTAGATCATAAGACACAATTTCATTTAGCATGTATGCTTAACGCCCAAAACGTACTTTGAACTTCTTGTCATGCGAAATGGAAAAAGAGCAGAAATTAGCGAAGCTTCTTTATCATTATGTTGACCGTATTTAAGCTCTAAAACTGAAGAATTTTTATCCTCTATTTTTATTTGTAGGTTGTTTTGTTTAGCCCACAATTTTATAAATTCCAATGATGAATCTACCGTAATCCGGAAACCTTTATCAAATGAGATGAAGTATTTTCGATAATATCTATTCATTATTGATAGTTTTAACGAAAGAAGATAATCAATAATATTTTCAGATAGATTTAGATCTTTAAATTTATTCTGAATACTTTCAATATTTAACTTGTCATTACTTACATCTATTGATTTCAAGGGGAAAGATACTTTACTACCCAATGCGTTATTTTTTAATTTAAATTCTAGTATTGGATTACTAATAGTGCCGAATTGTTCACCATACCAACGAATACGGACCTTTATTCTTTTACTACAGCCCATTACATTATCTCTATAATTATCCATATTTAACGTGTCCATATAAATATTATTGATTTGCCTATCAGGATATTCAACCATGAACATTTTTGGATGACGTTTAACTATAGACACCATCTGGGAAGCCGTAACACTTGATGAAAAGAATTTTCTTTCGAAGCGATAATTATCTGCAGTTAATAAATCCGACAAAATCATTGCTTTATAGTCTCCGGATAAAGTTTCTTTATGACATTTCTAGTTTTTCCTTCGACAACAACACCTTCAATAGTGACAGAAGAACCTTCTTCAATTAAATATGGCTCGACAACATTTTGCATCATTAAACCCCAAGCATTAATTGATGAAGCTCCATATTCTGGTTTCTTTTGATATATAGCAGCACCATAATTAACATTAGAAATTAATAATTCTTCTATATTCACAATTGATAAATCTTTGCTAGCGACACCAATGTTAGAATCACTAACTTCAGATTTTTTTATTGTTACTTCACTAAACTCACCAATACTAATTCCTTTATCTCCAGCTTCTTTAACAGAAATATTTTCAATATCTACGATGCTTCCCGACAAATCCAAACAATCACCATTCTTATCATTAAAACCACAATTAAAAAATTTTGTATTCCTTATGATTCCATTGCTAAAATCTATATCTACTGCATCCGCGTTCGAAGATAAGAAAAAAGAACCATCAATCCTGAATTTTGAACGAATAACATTAAGATAATCATCCCCAATAATATTGTTTTCAAAAGAAGAATTGTATATTGAGACAGGAGATTCATAAAAATTTAATGCACCTGACAATTCCCAGTTATGACGCTTTGGACGAGATAATTGACTAAACTCAACATGACTTAGCAGAGAACCACTTACGGCATTTAGTATAGCAATCCCTTGCCCTGATTTATCTGAAGAGAATACTTTAATAGGAGAAAGTTTAGTGCCTCTAAATATGACTGGTGATTTTGTAAATATCATTGCTGAACTAGTTAAATCAATACTTACACCGCTATGCGCTATTAATTTGTAACCAGCAGGAATTATTAAATCTTTATCAATCACCCATGAACCAGAATCAAATATTATCTCTCTATTTTTTTCATTTAAACCAAGAAAGGCAAAATCTTTATAGTTTCCTTTCTGAAAGTGTATATTTTCATATACTTCTTCTTCAGAAAATGCACGGTAAGGAAAAACATCTGCTATGTGTTCTTTTGGGACACCAAGTACTTTGTATTTAACTTTTAAATCAACTAGTGCACCTTGCAATAAATTGTGTTTCTCTAATAAATTAAAATTAAAGTCGCGATAAGCTACATGTGTTTTTGTCTTTCTAGCCTTGAGAATTATTCTTTCTGATTTACTATGCTTATAAACATTATTTTTATTATCTATTAAATACAATATCTCTATTGGATAATGTTCATTATTAGCCATTTTTATAGTAATAACTTTATCAGTTTTATTTTCTAAATATGACTGTACACCTTTATCTGGATCTATGATTGCACGTAAAACCTTAGCATTTTCATATATTATACCTTTTGAACGACCTTCTGGGTAAATGCTTGTTTCCCCTAAAAAATCATATAGAGAATAATCTTTTGCTAAAATATAATTCCTTAGTTTAATATCTTCATCTAGTTCAGAGAAACGACGATCTAAATAGGTTGTTTTTGACACCCTGCCTAATTCCATCAAATATTTTTCTGTAAAATGATAATCACTAAACACCTTATCTAAAAAAGTTCTAGGATTATAGTCATCTGTCAAACGAAATAATCTCCCTGGCGGAACCTCATTAAATCTATCTTCATTGAAACCATCATCGGGGACAGGCTCAAATTTTGATGTCACTGGATTATAATAAAAACGCATATTAACTTCCGCAAAACCATGCCATGCTCCCATGACATCTGAGATTGCAAACCATTTTGCTAATCTTTCCACATCAAAGACTTCATGTGTTTTCAATAATCCTGAACGAAAACCCTCCATAATATTTTTAGCTTCGAGAAATTTTGATTTTAACGATTCATTTTCTAAAACTCTTTTTAACTCCATTGCAGAAAAGTCTAAACTATAATGATAGTCATTATGCGAATACGCCCCATCTATTCTCCATCTGATACCCTTGGCATATTGAATATTCATACTATCTGAATTAAGCTTAAGGACGACGCTTTCTTTACGATCATTTCTCTCTTGCATGATTTTATCGTAACGCTCGTCAATCACATAAATACCTTTTTGTTTTCCATTAATAACGACTTCTACAAACTCATAATTTCTAGTAATAATGCCTTCTTTTTCTAATACTTTTCTATAAAACCATTCGCTTAATAATCCTCTACGCATAGGTGACATCAACGCAAATGCTTTCATCCGAAGCAATGTTTTTTCACCCTTAATCTTCACATGAAAAGACCACTTGTCTTCTTTGTCATTCAGATGCTCTTCTGCCATTGTTCCCTTTAGTTTTATTTTTGCATTAAAGGATTGCTCTTTATATCTTATCTTCGCTTTGAACCATTCATCCGAAACGCCGTGAATAGTTCCCTTTTCAATTGCTAACTTACGAGTGTATTGAATATTATTAAAGTCAGCATGTTTAATGTCTATATTTATAATATGGGGACTAACGAAATAGGAATGAAGTTTTCTTTTTAGTACTTTATGATGAAGAAACCTTATAGGCTCGACTATCTGCCCAGCGATACCATAACTTCTTTGCGCTATTATTCCTAAACAAAAAATGATACTTAAAATTATAAATAATAATATTATTTTTAAATAGATCGATTTAAAAAAATCTCTCTTCATAGTACTTTTAAATAACTGTAATACCGAATAAATATTATTACTATATTCAGACTTAAGGCGCATAAAGCCCTTTCGAATCAAGGAAACTAATACTTACTGAGGGATACTTTTGTTGTAACTCTTTTTTACAATTATTCAATGCTATATGATCTGAAAATCCAACTAAGAATGATAGTTCAGTTTTAGTTTCTAATTCATCAAACCGATGCATATCTATACCAAAACAATAATTATTTAAAATAGCGACTATAATTTCTATGTCTAAGTGTTGATTTTTACTAGCACTTATTGATAGGTATAAGTTACGATCTGCTACTTTGGTTTTACCGCCGCTTTTTAGAACAATTACGATTATTATAATTATAAATGACACGACTGTAATAAATCGTTGGTCAGCGCCTAAACCTAAACCAACCGCAATAGTAAAGAACAAATACATTAATTCTTCTGGTTCTTTAATTGCAGCTCGAAATCGTACAATTGAAAGTGCTCCAACAAGGCCCAATGACAGCGCTAGAGAGGATTTAACAATGGCAATGATCAACATAGTTGTCATACATAGAAGTACAAAATTATCTGAAAAAGCTTTTCTATTTGATAAAACAGAAGAATATTTTTGATAAACAAGCCCTAAGATATAACCTAATGCTGCGGCTAATAATATATTTATTAAAAATTCTGAAACAGAAATTTGTATACTCTGAGTCGTATAAAACTGCTCGAATCCATTCATTACTGACGATTTATCTTCCATATTATCTCCGAGGTATTGTCAAATGTAATAATTATAATTTATATTATTAATCATGAAGCTTTTAAGTAGATACCTAGAAATTTTAGCTTAATCTTTATATGAAATGAACATAAGTGTTTAAAAAGTAATTTTGATCTTCAACTCCAAACTCCTTGTTAATTCCTATACAGGCAACATCGCAGCAATATTCATAAATAATTTTTAGCAAATTATCAGTCAAACGTTCTTTAGATATAAGATGGCCGCAAAAACAACACTGTTCCATTTGTAATGGAACAGTGTTGGGAAGCTTCATAGTTCTGATTTTTACTTGTAGTTTTTTGTCAATTGGATAATCTAAAACTGGAAAGTTTTTTATATTAATTAGAGGGAATGAAATCATTATTACCACATACATCATATTCATTAACCAATACTGCTGGTCGCATCAAATTCTCCTCTGACTGAGAGTTAAATCACTTCCGGTATTGGACGAATGATTAATGGCCGAGATCATAATAGGCTTTTATAGTCTTCGATGTAGAACCGATATGTTTAAACGTTATTAGTGGATGATTAGATTTTTATATGGCTCACCGGTCACAATTTTTTTTCATGTGAAAAAACGCTACCGCCATATAGTGCGCTTTAAAAGTGCACCATATTCAAAAAAACACTCTAATTAAAGATAATTCTTACATCAACTAATGCAGAGATAATTTTGTTTAGTTCGTAATATGTTTGATACCCAGTATTGATGGCACCAATATTTTTTCTTTATCCATATTGTCAACAAGTAATCCGTAGTATTGATTTGCCTTCACTAATGACGTTATCAAGCACGCATCAAACTCACCAATATCAGCTGTCTTTTTCCATACAGGCAGATGAAGAAACGTCTCCTTCTTTGAATCTTGATCCAATGTACCTGTTATTATCAGGTCAAACTCAAGGGCACGAATAGATGCAATTTCGGTAAGCTCGGAGATGCCACAATAGACAACTTTTTTCTGTCCCTTGTTTTCACACTCTGAAAATATTTCAGTCAAAGACTCGCATGCAATCCTATAAAAATTAAAAGAATTGCCTAAAAACTCAGTCGTTAATCGAGTTTTCTCGGTAAATCCTTTTGGAGTGAGATAATAGAAATATCGATTGGCTGGAGCTTGTTGAATTTTCACCAAACCTTTGTGGACACAACGCTTTAGATAGGAATTTGCCAACCCGAGTGCAACATCGAGTTTGTGTGCAAGATGTCTTTGCGTAACATCTTTTTTACTTTCGATGGCTTGGAGAATTTCCAGTGTTACTGTATCTTCTTTTTGACTATTGTTCATTATTTGAACAGTATATACCAGAGTGTTCATAAAATGAACCACTTGATGTGGTGCATATGATGTATATTTATAAACTCACGTATAGAACTCATCAAATATAGGGGGAATTTAACTTTATATCCATATAACCTATTGTTTTAATGCGACTTTTATAAAATATTTGTTTCTTTTAGAAGTGCTACAACATGACTATTCTAATTTCGCTAAATAGAATCGAGCCATATCTCCACATAATCCTTCAGTGATTAAAATTTCTCAGTATTTGAATGGTTTTATTAAATACCCATTCATACTCGCTGTTTTAATTATTTAATGAATTGATTAACACTTTTTATACTTTATCCTATCTTTACCTCAGGCATACCGATGGAATAAGACAATCTATAGAAAATAAAAAGCTATCATCGTCTGTTAAATCATAAAGGTGAACTAAATATATACGTTAGAATTGTATGAGATTTGTGTTAGTTCTATTTAACACAGATTTGATGCTCACAATTTCAAATCTTGTGACCTAAGTCTTTTGTTCTGATAAATGAATGCTTGAAAAATAAACTGCCATTAACCACCAAACTACACTAGACCATATTGAACCGTAAAATGCCATATGCGCATTGAAAGGAAATATTGCAACGAGTACCGGTAATAAAAAAGGAAATTCGTTTTTTATTTTTTTTCTATTTATCGCGTTCTTTATCAGTAAATAGCATAGTATCAAATACCCTAGCAAACCTATACCTCCCGTTTCTGCCATGATTTCAAGTAGAAGTAAATGCGGATGAGTTTGCGTCTCCCAATAATTATTT
>Ga0209425_10000391_pt1 | contig 53594 bp, 52 predicted proteins | sample COG_05_FD_184749 | JGI IMG/M metagenome (GOLD analysis project Ga0209425, IMG submission 184749) | Pelagic Microbial community sample from North Sea - COGITO 998_met_05 (SPAdes) (version 2) | ecosystem: Environmental > Aquatic > Marine > Neritic zone/Coastal water | place: Helgoland, sampling...
AACATTATAAAAATAAATTATTTCAAATTTAAATTTATACCAACGTTTAAGATTTTCTAACATTTCAAGATTTTTTGCTTTAGTAAATGCATAAGGTGACAAATTTCTATCATTTCCTTTGTTTCCTATCGAAGCTGAAGTAGCTGAATAGATAAGTTTAATTTTATTTTTTAAACAAAAATTAAATACCTCATGAGTACCAATTGAGTTAGAATTTATACAGTCATTCATTTTTAGAAAGCTTTGGTAAATTCTAGAAAACTCTCCAAAATGAAACAATGAAATAATATTTTTTTTACAAAAATTTAAAGTTTTTGAAATATTTTTAGTATCAGATTTTATATATCTTATACGTTTATGTTTAATATGATTTTTCTTATGTCCTGAGGAATAATTGTCTAAACTAATAATCTGATAATTTGTTTTTAAAACTAAAAATTCAATCAAATTAGATCCTACAAATCCTGCTCCACCAGTAATTACAATTATTTTTTTCATTAAATTTTAAAATACAACTTATTTATTTATTTGCGTTTTTAAAGGGAATACTTAATATTAAGTAAAATCTTTTATCAGTTTTTTTTCTGACTTGATCATAATACTTCAGTCTTTTATTAAAATAGTAAGCATTATCCACAATATGATAATGGGGGTTCTCAAAGGGATTATAATTATATTTATCTATTTCTGAATTAATTCTTTTTATATTCTTTATAAAAAAAACTAAAAAAGGAACTATAATAAGAACAATTACAACTTTTTTTAATTTTTCGCTATACACTGAATAATTACTTAAATGGAAACACAAAGGTATAAATACTAGCAATGCAACTACAGTATATCCTCCATATCTTAAACTTGGATGATTTAAAAACCATTCAACAAACAAAAGAATAATAAAAAAATAAAAAACTTTATTAAATTTAATAATGTTAGTTATGCTTTTTTCTTTTTGGTTTTTTAAAAATAAATAACAAATTAATGAGATTAATATAACTACACCCAAATAATCACTCATTTTTGTGAAAAAATATGTTTCTACCCAATTCATAAACCAATTTAAATTTTTCAAGTAAAGTTCTGGATCAGTTGTTCTAAAGTTTGGATTTGCTCCTGCTTTTGACCAAAGACTATACCAATCTTTCATTGCCTCAACTTGCTGGACTGGGATAGACCATTCAAGAGATTCGAAACAAGTAAAACTAGCGGGGTATACAAGGCAACTTGTATTTAAAAATACAGTCAATACAAAAATAAATAAACTAAAAATAAAAAAATAAGTAAATTTATTTTTTATTAACTCAATAAATAAATTTTGTTTAAATAAAATTGACCTCAATTGTATTAACCATACTAGTAGTATTGAAATATATATTATGTAAAAGCTTTTAAGAGAAATAATGAGTAATATTAAAACTAAAATATTTTCATAAGAGATTAAAAGTTTTTTTCTATCTAAAAGTTTAGAATATTCTAAACTTTTTAGATAAACTAAAACTAAAACAAAAATTAAGATTAAAGCTGATCTATCTGTTCCGTGTTCAGCAATTCTATAAAATGCAGTATTAACAATTAATAAAGAAGCTAAAGATAAAAAAAGTATGAAATTAGTTTGTTTTTTTTTAAGATAGTAAAAAATTTTCTCTAAAAAAAAAATATTACTAAAACCCATATAATAGATTGCACCAATATTAATCAAAGACAATTTAACAAATGGTAAATAAAATAAAGAGTTTAAATAAAATATTGAAGATGGGGTTCTAAATCCATGCTCTAAATGACCTATTCCAATAATCTTTTTTTGTTCAATAAGAGAAATTGTGTAACCAAAATGATAATAAAAAAAATCATCATGATTTTTATGAATCAATATTCCAATAAATAGGATCAAAAAAATTACTAAGGTTAAGATTAAAAATTTCTTATCAAAGTTTTTTTCTAAAATAAAAAATGAAAAAGAAATTATTCCTAGAAAAAATAATAATGAGTTATGCAAATAATCATGTGCAACAAAAAAGTTTGTTAGATATGATATTAATATTAAAAGTATTAATCCATAAAAACCAAGTTCACTTAAAGATAATGATCTCTTTAGTAATTTAGAGAATATATTTCCATACCCAATAATTGAAAATAATATTAAAAAATAAAAAGTAAAAATTATCAAAATTTGCATTTATATACTTAAAATTTTTTAAAGTTGATTAATTTTAAAAAAACAATCATGTAAAAGTTTTAACTGATTAGTTGAAATCTTTTTAGTATGTAAACCAATTAGAAAACCTAAGTTTTGAATTTCTTGTGCATTCTCAAAAACATTTTTTTTATTATCTAACTTATAAAGTTTTGCGGCAGGATGATTTAAAAAATTACCACTAATAATAGGTCTCGTTTCAATTTTCATTTTATCTAGAAAGTTGATAAATTTTTGTTTTTTATTAACAAATTTTTTATCTAATAAAATAGGTAAACCCATCCAACTTGGGTTAATTTTTTTTGGAACTTCAATAAATTTAAACTGATTTTTCCAAAGTTTAGATGATTTAAGATAACTTATTATTGTATTTCTGTTTTGATTTCTTTGTTGTTTTAACTTATTTAATCTTTTAAATTGATTATGAGCAATTGCACCCTGTATATCTGTGGGTCTTAAATTAAATCCTGAATTAATAAAAATATATCTTGGATCTAAATGAGGATTTTTTTTTGCATAAGAATTATATAACTTTAAGTTTCTTTTATAAAACCTCGTTCCACCAAGCCATCCATGTGATCTAAGAGCAAATAAAATATCATAATCTTCTTTTGTTTTACATACTACCATCCCTCCTTCTCCTGACGTAATTTGATGAGAGTAATAAAATGAAAAACTTGCAAAATCTCCGAACGTTCCCAAATGTTTTTTTTTTAGTGTAGAGCCTAAAGACTCACAATTATCCTCAATTATAATAAGTTTTTTTTTCTTAGCTATTTTTGATATTTCAAATAAATCTGCACTTAAGCCTAGTACGTTTATGAGCATAATAGCTTTTGTTTTTTTTGTTATCTTTTTTTTTAAATCAGTCAAATTTATATTTAATGTATTAATATCAATATCAACAAATTTTATTTTCAATCCAAATTGAACAAGTGGCCATACAGATGTAGACCAACATAAGGCTGGAACTAAAACTTCATCTCCTCTCTTCAAACGGTTTTTTCTCATTAAATTACCAGCTGCAAATGTTGCTAATAAATTTGCAGATGATCCAGAATTAACCATTAAAGCATATTTGGCCCCTATTTTTTTAGCAAAATCAATTTCAAAATTTTTTGTATGTGAAGCCATAGTAATTCTTTTTGAAGTGAGAACTTTTTTACCAATATTGATATCTTGATTGGTAAAACCGTTTTCAAGAAGCTCATACTTATAATTTTTATTAATCAAATTTTTATATTTAGAAGATATTTTTTTCATATAATGTTGTTTTAAAAAAATTTTTTATGATAATTACTAGTTATTATATAAATTACAAATATATAAAAACACTTTTTTGAAATTAATCTAATGCCAACAATATTAATTGTATATTTATTCTCATTATTACCAATCTCTTTAATCATTGGAAATTCAATATTAAATCTAAATATTTTTTTAATTGATTTGATATTATTAATCTACTGTTGGAACACTAATTATTGGATATGGTTAAAGGATAATATATTTAGAATTTTAATAATTATCTACCTCTACTTGGTTGTTAATTCAATCTACAATTATTCATTAAATCAAAACTATGGTTTTGATGGAATAATAAGATCTCTGAGTTTTATAAAATTTATTTTTTTATCATTCTCATTAAAAATAATGATTACACAAAAAAAAGAATTAAATAAAATTATGTTCAGCTGGATGCTTATTTTATTAATAGTTTTGGTGGATGTTTTTTACGAATTTTTTATTGGAAATAATATTTTGGGATTTAAAAGTTTAGATCAAACAAGAATTATAAGTTTTTTTTATGATGAGAATGTTGTTGGTGGTTTTATTTTTGCTATTAGTTTTATCGTAATTACATTTTTTTTTAATAAGGATCTTAATTATAAAAAAAAATTATTATTAAATTTTTTATTATTTATTATTCCTTTAAGTATTTTGATAACCGGAGAAAGATCTAATTTTTTAAAGTGTTTGTTGCTATTTTCAATTATAATTTTTTTAATAAATTCATCTTATTTATTTACTAGTAAAAAAATTATTATCTCAATGTTAATAAGTATAATTTTTATATCAATATCATTTAATAAAACATTATACATAAAACAAACTGAATTTTTTAAAAGAATTTTTAAAGTAGAAAATCCAAAAAAAGTTTCTGATGTATTTCAAAATATTAAATATTTTGCTCACTATGATGCAGCTTTAAGTATATTTAAGGATAAACCTCTTAATGGGGTTGGTAATAAAAATTTTAGAATAGAATGTTCTAATCCAAAGCATTATAATAAAAATTTACCATTTTCAATTCATAGATGTACTACACATCCTCACCAAATACACTTTGAATTACTTTCTGAACATGGTTTGATTGGTTATTTACTTTTCTTTTATTTCTTTTTTTTATTCATCAAAAAGGGTTATTTAGAAAATTTTAATTTAAAAAACATTCACATTTATACTAAAAACTTTTATCTTATAATTTTTCTAATTCCATTACTGCCAAGTGGATCTTTATTTTCAACTTTTAATGGATCATTATTTTGGATCATATTAGCACTTACAAATATAAATGAAAAAAAATTCAATAATTAATTTTAATTTTTTTTTAAAATGAAATAAAGTAAATTATAAAAAAACAGACTAATAAAAATTAGGATTATGAGATTTTTAGTTTGAGAAATATTTTGATAAGCTCCATAAAATATTAATAAATTATAAAAGTTTATACATAATCCTGTGGTTGTGTTTAGATAATTTCCTTTAAGATTTGTATTTTTTTTAAAAAAAATAAAAATTAATTGATGCAAATGTTTATTATCTGGATAAGTTATTGGTTGTTTCAAAATTTTTTTTCTCACAATTGAAAATAAGCACTCGTAAGCCGGATACCACAAAAGACAAGCTACAAAATAAGGTGAAACACTAATAGTCAAGTTTGCAAATTCAATTAAAAAATAGCCAGATATGAATGATATTAAATAGGCGCCCCCATCTCCAGATAACAACTTCCCAAAAGAATTAAATATAAAAATTATACTGGTAACGATTATTAATAGTTCAATGTTTTGAATATCTACTGAAAGATTTAATTTTTTTACAACTAATAAACAGATTACTAATAAACTTAAAAAGTAGCCTAATAAAAGAGTATTTACTCCATCAATAAAATTTGCACCATTCAATAAAACTAAAAAACAGAATGATGTTAGAAAATACTTAAAGTAAATATTTTCAATTAAATTGTCGATTAAAGGTATTCTAATCGAATTTATAAAAATTTGATTAATATAAACAAAAATTAAGATAATAAATATTTGTAATATGAACCTTTTTGAAGGTGAAAATATGTAATTTGTATCTGACAAAATTCCGATAAAAAAGATTAAAAATAAAAATATTTTAAAATATTGATCGTCAGTTGAAAAAAAAAATAAACAAGAAATTAAAAAAATTAAACCACCAGTTATAGGTATTAAATTAGGTGTAACAAAAGATTTATGTAAATTAAATTTTTTATCGACTAAGAAATTTTTTTTAGAGGCAATATAATTAAGAATGAAAGTAATAGACAATGTAAAAATGATTACATAGGCCTCAAACATCTTTTTATTTTTTTAGTTCTTTTTTTGCTTTGATCATATCTCCATCTAACATATCTTGAACTAAATCTTTAAATGAAAATTTTGGTTTAAAACTTAAATCTTTGAACGCTTTTTTAGCATTTCCTCTAAGATAATTAACTTCATTAGGCCTAAAATAGTTTTTATCTATTTTGATGATTGTTTCATTTTTACCATTATTTTTAATGTACCCTTCTTCCTTTAAACCATTTCCTCTCCAAAATATTTTCATTTTTAAATATTTGGAAGCAATATTAATAAATTCTCTCACAGAGTAAGCTTGTCCTGTCGCAATTACATAATCATTGGGTTTTTTTTGCTGCAAAATTCTCCATTGCATTTCCGTATAATCTTTTGCGTGACCCCAATCTCTTTTTGCGTTTAAATTTCCAAGATAAAGAATTTCTTTTGAACCTAATTTTTTTTTTGTTAAAAATCTTGTTATTTTTCTTGTAACAAAAGTCTCTCCTCTCCTCGGACTTTCATGATTAAATAAAATTCCATTACAAGCAAATATTCCATATGACTCTCTATATACCGATGTAATCCAATAAGCATAAAGTTTTGCTACACCATAAGGTGATTTTGGATGAAATTTAGATTTTTCTGTAAAGATAGTTTTTCCATAAGTTTCACCAAATAATTCTGAAGTACTTGCTTGATAGAACTTAACATTTTTCATTTTCAAAAACCTTATAGCCTCAAGCATTCTTAAGGTTCCTATTCCTGAAACTTCAGCAGTAAACTCTGGGTTTTCAAATGATACCCCAACATGACTTTGGGCACCTAAATTATAAACTTCATTAGGTCTTACCTTATGTATTATGTTATAAACACTATTGCTATCTGTCAAATCACCATAGTGTAAAAAAAAATTAGTTTTATTATGTGGATCAATATAAATATGATCAATTCTGTTTGTATTAAATGTTGAAGATTTTCTTATTACTCCATGGACAATATAATTTTTACTAAGAAGTAGTTCGGCTAAATAAGAACCATCTTGTCCTGTAATTCCTGTTATTAAAGCTATTTTTTTCTTCATTTATTTATTTATAAACATCTTAATTATAGAAATTAAAATTAAAAAACCATCTTTAAATTCATTTACTTTTTTTTTTCCACTAATTCTAGACCTTTCATGTGATGGAAAGCTTATGGAGTTAAATTCACAGATTTTTGCCTTCACTGGAAGCTCTATACAGAAAGTAAAATCTTTATTTTGAAGCACTAATTTTTTAAAAGCATCGGATTTACCCATAACGTAGGTGAAAAGGACGTCTGAAATATTCAATGAAAATAATATTTTACATAAAGCTGTAAAAAATTTATTACCAATAAAAGTTATAAAAGTATCATCATCACTTCCACCACCGACTGCATATCTTGAGTTAAACACAAAATCATATTTTGTATCAAGCAAGTCAACCATATTTTTTAAATACTTAGGGTCAAATGAACCATCAGCATTAAAAATACATAAATATTTTGTTTGTACTTTATTTATTCCTTCTATTAATGCACTTCCAAAACCTTCACCTTGTTGATTTACTATTTCACAATCAAAATTTTTTATAGCCTCTTTGGTCTCGATATCATAAGGTGGTATAACAACTATTTTATTTAATTCGTATTTTTCTATTTCTTTAAGAACAATTGGCAGTGAGTCTTTTTCATATTTTGCTGGAATTACTAATGTTAAATTTTTCATTAAAAATAATTATAAATTTTTATTTTTTTAACTAATGCATAAATTGTTAATCTCAAAGTATAAAAAATATTAACAACAAAATAATTATTTGTGTGTAATTTATACATCAAATAAGCATCAATTATACGTCTCAGAACTGGCGAAGATAAAGAATTTTCTAATTTTCTCCATGAAGATAACCTTTGTTTCATGCCTTTGATCACTCTAATTTCTCTTAAAAGGTTTAACCATAGATAATAATCTTCCTTAGTTTTAATATTTGCAAATTTTTGCCTTTTTAATATTTTTTTTGTACACATAATTGTAGACAATCCAATATCACAACTTTTTAAAAGATCTCTATATTTTATTTGATCCTTAATATCAAAACTAGAAATTTTTTTTCCATATTTATTAATGATATTGTAACTTGTGTGTGAAATGGATAACTTATTTTTTTTCATAAAATTTAATTGTTTTTCAATTTTTTTTGGAGCCCACAAATCATCAGCATCACAAAAGCAGATATATTCTCCATTTGAATACTTAATTCCTTTATTGCGTGACTCACCAGCTCCCAAATTTACTTTATTAACAATTATTTTTTTTTTTTTAATTGTTTGTATTGCTTTTTTAACAAAATTTAATTCTAATTTTTTTGCGTCATCATAAATTATTATTAATTCAAATTCTTTATAGGTTTGATTTTTTATCGAATTAATTGTTTGTTGAAAAAATTTTTTTTTTCTGCGATAAGGAACTATTATACTTATTAAATTTTTTTTCATGAAATTTTTAGATAACCTAACTCAAAAAAAATTAATTGTTTATATTTTTTCTTTAATATGCATCAGTTCTTTAATTATAAGCTATATATGCAAAATTAACCTATCTAATATATTTGGTGTAACAAATCAAAGTCCTTTTCTATTACAATTTAATATTAGTGCTAAAAATGGTGGGGTAGTTAGTGATCTAGCAACACATTGGCAATATATAAAAATTTTAAGACAAGATATTTCTAACTTATTCTTATATGAAATGGGAGTTGATGCTAAGTTGCTTAATTACCCTCTTCATCACATCATTTTTTCTCAACTTTATCTATTATCAGATGATATTAAGAAATATTTACTAGTCTATTTTTGTTTTTCACTAACGCTACCTTATATTTTTTACTTAAATTTATCTTCCATTTTTAAAGAAATAAATAAATATAAACTAATTTCAATCTCTTCACTCATATATATTGCTCCAATATTTCAATATAGTGCTATATGGGGGAATAATCACATAACTGCTTTATTCTTTTTTTTAATTGGAACACTTTTTCACATTAAATTAAGAAATATAAATTATAAAAAAAAAGTATATTCAATTATTTCAATATTTTTTTTATCACTTGCAGCTTACACTAGGCAATACTACGCATTTTTTTTTCTTTTTATATTTTTAGAATATTTTGTTAAATTTAAATTTAGATCTTTGTTGCTTGTTTCTTTGTTTACTTTTTTATTATCTATACCAGGAATTTTATTCTTAATAAAAAGTCCAATTTTACTTTTTGGTATAAAACGAGAAATTACTAACTTTGGTTCATCAATTCTAATTTCAGCTTCAATTTGTTTTTTTTATATTGTCCCATTTATCATTCAATATTTTTTTAATAATTATAAAAAATTTAGTAACACTGTAAAAATATTTTTTAATTTAAAAATATTTTTTATCTCACTAACAATTTTTTTACTGTGTTTACCTTTTTTTAAATATCAAGGTAACATTGGTGGTGGAATTTTTTATAAATTTTTTATTATAATTTTTAATCAAAAATTAATATTTTTTATTATTTCTTTTTTTGGAATTTATTTTATTTTATTTTTTACTAAAAAAAATATTTATAGCATTTTACTTAGTGCCTTAATTTTATGTACTTTTAGTAGTGGTACTTTAATTTTTCAAAAATATTTTGAACCAATGTTTTTTATTATTTTTTTATTGTTTTTTGATAAAAAGAAATTGAAAAATTGTTTAAGCAAAAACAATCATATAATAATTTGTTATTTTGTAATTTATTATCTTTTAATAAATTATATATACTTTTTTGGCTTGTAGCTAATCAAACTTGAAAATCTGCCAAGTGATCTGTAAAAATAAAAGATAGATTTATAGAAATTATTGTTATTTAAGAAAAATAATAAGAAAAAAAATAATGATAAAAATAATAAATAAAGTGCTTTAAAAATATTTAAAGTAATACCTAATTTTGATCCGTATATACTTTTATCGATATAACTACCAGAATATCCATATCTTAAATTTCTTTTCAAAAACCATTTAAAATTTTCTCTTTCAGTTTGAATATTTTCAATAACTATTGATTTTAAATTCCATCTAAAAGTTAAATTTTGTTGGTATAATTTTTTAAAAAAAAGTTGGTCACTCCCACCAATATTTTTTAAGTTAACATCAAAAAGTAAATTTTTATTAGCTAACACTTTTGATTTAAAGAGTGCATTGTTTGTTGCGATCCAATCTACTTTTTGTGCATGATATCGATTTGGCTCAATTATATTAAATAGTTTACTATATAATTTATTTTTAACCCTATGTAATTGTGGTCCTCCAGCTACATCGCACTTGGTTTTTTCAATAAATTTAATCATATTTACAAGCCATTTATTTGGAACTGAACAATCATCATCTAAAAATCCAGCATATTTTGATTTATTTTTTTTTAAATATTTAAGAAACATGTTTCTAGATTGAGGTATTCCATTTTCATCTGTGAATATTATATCAAAATTTTTATTTTTAAGAATTTTGAAAATTATATCCTCAAAATTTCGGTTTTTTTTTTCAAGTATGAATACTATTTTTAGAAAATAATTATTAGGTATTTCTAGTGACGATAAAGAATTCAAAAATCTATTTAAAAATCTATAGTTTTTTTTGCTCAAACATGTACCAAGTATAATATTCATCAAATAATTTTATTTATTCCTTTAATACAACGTATTAGAAAAATAAAATAAACTAACAAGTAATTTTGGCCATTATTTATTCTTATTCTGTTACATTCTCTAAGATAATCTATAAACTTTATTCTTGATGAAAGGCCACCTTTTCTAAATTTCCCAAATATTTCTTTTTTTTTTGTGCTCATACCATTTAATTTGTGTTTTATTATCATTCTCAAAAAAAGATCATAATCAGCTGAGTACTTGTAATTAAGATTATATAAGCCAATTTTTTTATGTGCTTTTTTTTTTATAAAGAAACCAACTGAATGAGTAGAATAAAACCCAAAACTAAAATTAATTTTCCAAGGCTTATACCCATATAGAAGTTTGTATTTGTATACACTGCCAAATAAAAAATCTAAGTTTTTATTTTTGTTGAAATATTTATTTACAATTTTTAATGTATTTTTAAAATATATATCATCTGAATTTAAAATTCCAATTATGTCACCTTTTGCATTTTTGATTCCTACATTCATTGCATGATAAAGACTTTTGTCATTTTTATTATTTATAAATTTAACTTTTTTTTTGAAAGATTTTATTATTTTTTTTGTTTTATCGACTGAATTACCATCTATGATAATGTGCTCATAATTTTTATAGCTTTGACTTAAAACACTTTTAATATTTTTTTCTAAAAATTTTTCTGAATTTTTTGTAACTGTGATAATAGTAATTTTATAATTTTTCATTAAATAATACTAGAAATTATTTTTTCATACTTTTTACAATTAGTTTCTAAATCAAATCTTATCAGATATTTTTTAGCTCTTTTTGATTTATTTAATAATTTGCTTTTATTTTTGTTAAAACTTCTAATCAAATTATATAATTCTTTATAATCTCCAACTTTAAATAAATCACCTAATTTGCCTGCAAGAAGTATTTCTCTTGGACCTGTTGGACAATCACTAGAAATTATTGGAATATTTTTAGATTGTGCCTCAATCAAAACATTTGGAAGACCTTCAAATTTAGAAGATAAGATAAATAAATTTCCTGATTTGATATACTTTTCAGCTTCCTTTTTGTAACCAACTAATTTTATATTTTTATTTAATCTATTTTCATCAATTAAATTTTTCAAATTATTTGCCTCTATGCCTCTACCTATTATACAGCATCTAAATTTAATTTTATTTTTAAATAATAAATTTAAACTTTTAATAAGAGTAATTTGATCTTTCTGTTTAGTAAGACGACCAATATTTATTATTTTCAATCCTTTAAAATTTTTAAAAAAATTTATTTTGTTTTTTTTAGATGAAATTTTAATTGAATTATAAATCAAGTTTGACTCTAAATTCATATGCAATTTAAGTTCATTTTTAAAATGAAATGAATTTACTATAATTTTATCTGCCAGATTATAGTGGAATTTATAAAATATTTTATCAAATATTCCTGTAATATATTTTTTTATACTTGTATTTAATCTAATTATAACATTGAAATTAAAAATTTTAGATATCAAAATTATTGGGATATTAGATTGAAAGGATAAAATTAAAATTTTTTTATAAAAAAAATTTTTGATCAATAAAATAATGGAAACAAAAGTTTTAATTGATCTTTTTTTATTATTCCATTTATTTGTTTTTGGACAAATAACTTTGATTTTCTTATTAAAATAATTTTTAAAATTTGAATTAGCTGTAACTACAAAAATATTTTTATATTTTTTTATCAAATAATTTGCTATCAAAAAAAAATTTTTTTCTACACCGCCTTTTTCTATTGAAGGAATAAATAAAATTATATCTTTTTTCACAAAAATCTAATTTCCATTAATTATTTTTTTCAATGATCTTCCAATAATAATATAAATTATTGATAAAATATTTTGTTTGTTTTTAAGCCTAATAATGCTTTCACTTAATAATTTTTTTATAAAATGGTGTTTTTTAGAAAATCCACTATCTCCTAGATCTCCAAAAATTTCATCCCCTTTAGTATGAACCCCTTTTAATTTATGTTTAACAATCATCCTATAGAGGAGGTCATAATCTGATTGAATTTTATAATTTAAATTTAAATATCCAACTTTATTAAGTGATTTCTTTTTAATAAAAAAACCAACAACTGAGGATGGTATTATGTTAAATTTTCTATATATTTTTTCAGGATTATATCCACCAAGTATTTTTTTATCTTTAATTACTGTGCCACACACAAAATCAATTTTTGGATTTTTTTTTATATATTTGGCTAAAATTTTCATTGCATTAGGATAAAGTACATTTGAAGAGTCTACTATTCCAACAAATCTACCTTTTGCGAGCTTAAAACCTTTATTCCATGCATCCCACATACCCTTATCTCTTTCACTTATCCAAAAATCAATTTTATTATCAAATTTTTTTAAAATATTAATCGTCGATTTACCTGAACTTCCGTCAATAATAATTAATTCAAAATTTTTGTATGTTTGTTTAAGGATAGATTGGATAGCCTTTTTCAATGTTTTAGACTTAAAATTTGGCATAATAATTGAAACTAAAGGTGTTTTTTTATTTTTATTTTTGAGTCTAAATCCGCCAAAATTTAATTCACCTCTTAGCTTTTTATTTTTTAAAATTTCTATCCTCATATATTTTTAGGGTAAAATTTTTAGATAATTTTACTTTTTAATAGTTTTTTGTATACCATTTAATAGTGCTTCTAAGACCATTCGCAAGTTTCATTTTAGATTTCCATCCAAGTTTTTTTATTAAAGATATGTCGAGCACTTTCCTGAGAGTTCCATCAGGATATTTTTTGTTAAATTTTAATCTTTTATTAGCAGAAGTTATTTCATTTATAATTTTAGCAAATTTACTTATGCTATATTCTTGACCCGATCCAATGTTAATTAAACTATTCTTTCGGATAGATTTCAAAAGTTTTTTGTTATTATTAACCTTTAGATTTAATAAAAAAATAATAGCATCCGCCAGGTCATCAACATACATTACCTCTCTTTTTGGAAGACCAGATCCCCATATTTCAACATGATTTTTTTTTGTTCTTTTTGCCTCAATAAATTTTTTAATTAATGCAGGAATAAAATGACTATTTTTTAAGTGAAAATTATCGTGTGGTCCATATAAATTACATGGCATTAGTGTAAAATAATTTGTTTTATACTGTTGATTATAAAAATCACAGGCTTTTAGTCCTATGATTTTTGCTAAAGCGTAAGCTTCATTTGTTTTTTCTAAAGGACTGGTTAATAAATAGTTTTCCTTTATAGGTTGTTTTGAGTTTTTTGGATAAATACAAGAGCTTCCTAAATTTATAAAATGTTTTACATTATTCTCAAACGCTAAATTAATTAAGTTCAATTGAATAAGAATATTTTCATTTAAAAATTGTACAGGATATGTTGAGTTCGCCAAGATACCTCCCACTCTACCTGCACAATTAATTATAATGTCTGGTTTATTTTTTTTTATGAATTTTCTAAGTTTATTTACATCTAGTAAGTCAAGATTTTTTCTACTTGAAATAATTATCTTTTTTGCTCCAATTTTTTTAAAATTATCAAATAAAGCACGTCCAACCATTCCATTATGACCTGCCAAGTATATTTTTAAATTTTTTAATGATGTTTTTTTCATTTTTTTTAAAAAATAGCTTATAAGGTTTATTTACAAATTTAAATTATTTGAAAAAATATTATTTTACAATAAAGATATATGTACTCTAATTTTATTAAATTTCACTAGATTTATGAATTCAATTATTGAAAAAAAATGCCCTAATATTGATTGTAATGGTAACGTTGAAATGAAATATTATTCAAATGATTTAAAATTAAAAAATATCAATTTTAATTGTACTACTGATAGTTATACAAAGCCCAATATTTTAAAATGCCAAAATTGTAATATAATTTTTTCAGAATTGATTTATGAGCTTAATGAAAATCAATTTGAAAAAAATTATCAAGATGTTAAAGATCTGAAATACATTTCTCAGATTAAATACAAAAAGGTTTATTTTAATAAATTTTGTAAAAAAATTTCTAACGAATTAAATAAGCAAATAGATGTTTTAGAAATAGGTTCATATTATGGTGTTTTGGGATCAATTATTAAGGATAAGGTTAAAAATTACTCTGGCCTAGAATTGTCAACACATGCATCAGATTATTCTAAAAAAGAGTTTCAATTAAATATTTTTAATGAAACTATAGAAGAACACAGTAAAAGAGGAATAAAATATGACCTAATAGTAATGGCCGATGTAATTGAACATTTTTCAGATCCTTTTAAGGTTTTCAAAATAATGAGTAAGATACTAAATAAAAATGGAAAAGTAATTTTGACTACATTTAATATTGACTCCCTATATGCAAAATTTACAGGTAAAAATTATCATTGGATAATCCCATATCATTTAGTTTTTTTTTCCAATAAAACACTCGATAAACTGGGTAATGATAATAATCTTAATTTGTATAGAGTAGAAAATGATCCTAGATATACGAGTATTAAGTATTTGTTAGAAAAATTAAAACTAATATTTCCAAAATTTAATTTTGTTTTCAATTTTTTAAGTAAAGTTAAATTATTAGATAATATGACAATAAAGGTGAATTTAAGAGACTTAAATATTTATTATTTTGTAAAAAGATAATTGAGATTGTGATTTTAAAAAAATATAAATTAATTTATATAGCCTTAATAATTATAAGTATTAAATGGTTGATCTCTTTCATTTTTTTTATTGAGCCCATTGATTTAAGAATAATATTTGAAAGCGTTACTGATGGTAAATACTATTATCCATTAATAAAATATCTATCAGAATTTAGATTAAACTATTCTTTCGATCCTGAAATTAATGATTTAAAGATTATACCTATACCATTTACTAGTTTATTTTTTCATGCATTTCTTTTTAATCTCCTAAATTTCTATTCTTTTATTTTTTTAGAATTTATTGCATTAGCTATTTTATTAGCAATATTTTATAATTTTTATCGAATTATATTTTCTAAAGATATCTCATTATTTTTAACATTGTTATTAATAGTTTCACCTATAATAATTAAAAATACATTTTTTTTTGATATCCAATATTTAAAAATATTTAGCACAAACCTTTTTGATTTTAGAGTCCCAAGACCAATGATTTCAAACCTTTTTTTATTTGGATTTGTTTTTCTAGTATCAAAAATGTATATAAAAAAATTTTATTCATACAAAAATTTCATTTTAGTTGGATTAATTTTAGGATTAAGTTTATCTAGTTTTTTTTATCATTTTTTTTTAGAAATAATTGTCTTATTAATATTACTGATAATTAAATTTAAAAAAGATTTTTTTAAAGAAATTACAGCAAATTTTAAATTTTATTTTATTAGTATTTTATCTTGCTTTCTAATTTCTGTACCTTTTTTAATAAATTTAATGTTTCATGAAACTGATTTTACCTCAAGACAATGCGTATTTAATCTTAATTATGATATTAAAATAACTTTACTAAAATTTTATTTAACAAAATATTTTAATTTAAAATTTTTAATAATTATTTTTTTTATAACTTCAACAATGATCTATGCAAATTTAAAAAAAAATAAAAACCAAAATATTATAAATTTATTATACGTTTTTTTTGTTTCATCACTTTTAACTCCGTTTGTTTTTATTGGTTTATCAAGCAAGTCATGTGTTTTGTATCATTTTAATAATTTAATTATAATTTTTGGAGTTTTGTATTTAATTTTATTTTTTCAAATTATATTGAAACCGATTTTAGAAAAAAAAAGAATTAAGAAATTTACTTTTTTTTGTTCAATTATATTAGTTTTTATTTATTGCCTCAATTTTTACATTTTTAGTAAGAAAAAATTTAATGATCAAAACTATAATGAATATAGAACTGAATTTAAAATTTTTACTGATAAAATTAGAAAATTAGAAAATTTCAATGAGTCCTCTATCTTGACTTTTGATACAAACTTTATGATTTGGGCAATTCTGAACGATATAAAATATCTAAATTTAATTAATGGACTATTCACATCCAAAAAAGATTTTATGATAGAGGAAGATATTTTTGCCGCATTTAAAATTTTAGGACTTGATAAAAATAATTTAAAAAAATTTCTTAAAAATGATAACAACAAATCTCAATGGCGATATTTAAATAATAATATGACAACATTTTTTTTCTATAAATATCAAGCAAACTCGCTAGTTACTTTTAATAAAAGCAAAGATTTTAATAAAGAAGAAAAAAATTATATTAATAAAAGCTCCCCACTACTTCATCAGCAATCTATCATTCCAATATTTGAAAAACAAAGACTTATTGATAATTTTATGAAATATGAAAATAAAATTAAAAATCCTGATATTTTAATTTTGAATAAAAATGAAAATTTTTACAATCCCAAAAAAATAAATCTTGATAGTTTTTGTTTAAGTGTCGATGGCAAAAAATTAATGCTATTTTTAAAAAAAACCAAATATAAGTGTCAAAATGAAAATTAATTTAATTTTTTTTTTAGCTAGATTTGGTTTTGGTGGGGCCGGTAACTCAGTTTATAGACTGGCCTCATCTTTAGATCAAAAAAGATTTAAAATCTTTATCATTTGTCTTGGTAATTGCGCTTACGAAAAATCTTTTAAAAGAAAAGGTATAAGTGTTCATAAACTAAAAGCTAATAAATTAATATTTTCTTTTTTTCAGCTTAAAAAATTACTAACTAAATTAATTAACCCTAAATCAAAAAATATATTTTTATCTAATATAAATTATACTAATATTTTTTGCTCAATCATTTTTTGGAAAGAAAAAAATATAAAATTGATTGGAATTGAACGAACTCCATTAAAAGAACTTGAAATATATTTCAATTTTATTGATTTTTTAAAAAAATCCTTTTTAAAGGTTCTGCTAAAAATTTTTTATTCAAGATTAGATAAAATTGTATGTAACTCTCGACACATATCAAATTACTTAAAAAAAAAATATAATTATAATTCAATATGGATAAATCCGCCCTCTATAGTCAAAAATAAAACTATTAAAAAAAAACTTAATATTCATAATAACAAAATTTTGAATATAGTAACAGTTTGCAGGCTATCTAAAGAAAAAAGGGTTGATCAAATATTGTTAGCTCTTCACAAGCTTCGGGAAGAGAAAATTATGCTTCATATTATAGGTGATGGTTATGAAAAAAAAAACCTCGAGAAATTAGTTAGAAATTTACAATTAATTAAAAATGTAAAATTTCATGGACTTAATAAAAATGTATTTACAATTTTAAAAAAATGTAATCTATATGTAAATTCATCATATTTTGAAGGTTTTCCTAATTCCGTTGCAGAAGCAGCTTACTTTGGAATACCAGTTATAGCTTCACAAAGTTATGGAGGTATAAATGAAATTTTATCCAATGGTAAATTTGGTACTATTTACCAAAATAGTCATTTGGAACTTTCTAATAAAATTAAAAATTATATTAAAAATCCAAAACCCTTTATATATAAAGCAAAATTAGCACAAAAAAATATTTTAAAGTTTAACTTAGTAAATAATATAAAAAACTACGAAAAATTGTTTAATGAACTTTAATATTCAAACAATTTTAAGCTATTTATCAATATTATTTAATTATTTATTAATAAGATTATTGATCCGCTTGATTACTATATTAATCAAGTAAAATTTTTTTCAAATTTTTAAAATGAGAAAAATAAGTAAATAATTTTGAATACTTTTTCAAATTTATCACTTTTTTATTTAGCTCTAATCTATTAATATTTATATAATCAAAAAATTTATCAGATAAATCTTCATAACTATTATTTTTGAAAAGAAAACCTCTATTTGATCTATCTAAAATTTCTGTAGGACCAGTTTTGGAGTCGGCAGCAAATACTACTTTATTGAGAAATCCTGCTTCAATAAGTACAAACCCTGGATCCTCGTAAAATGAGGATGAAATGAAACATTTGGCTTTGTATAAATAATTAAAAACATTTGATTTATACCCCAGTAAAAAAACCTTATCCTCTAAATTTAGATCTTTTATAATTTTTTCAAGATTACCTCTCTCCTCTCCCTCACCTAGAATTATCAATTTTATTTTAGGGATTTTTTTACTTATATTAAAAAATGCTTTTATTAATAATTGGAAGTTTTTTTGTTTTGTTAATCTTCCTATGCTTAAAATAAATTCATCTTTTTCAATTACTGTATTTAATTTTTCGTATTTTTTTTTATGGATAATTTTTGTGGAAATAATTGGATCATATAAAATCTTTAATTTACTTTCAGGAAAAATATTCAAATTTTTAAGATTTTTATAGCTTGAAATAGTTGGGCATGTTATTTTGTAAATCTTTTTAGAAAGTATCTTCCAAAAAAATTTTCTTATAATATTTAATTTTGGAGTACCTGAAATTCGGATAATCAATCTTGTATTAAAATTAAATATACTAAATAATAATAGTGGTAAAGAGACAATCAAGTGAGCAATAAAGTAATCAGGTGTTTCTTTTGAAATAAGACTTTTCAATCTTACAAAGCTTACAAAAAAAATTATTATTTGTGACAATCTACTTTTTAAAAATCCTCCTTTAGGTAGTAAAGAATATATCTCTTTACTATACAATTTTTTTATCTTGATTTTTTCTGTCTTTGTTTTTTTTTGTTCCCATTCTCCAACTGCATCTACTATGTATGGGTCAAATTGTTTTTTTTTGTCAAATTTTAACAAGGAATTGATTGAATTTAAAACTGCATCGACTGTTGCAATATTTGAAAGAAAAGGAGACCAGTAAAATATTTTCATTAATATAATATGAGCTATTAAATATTAATCCTTATTATAATAACCATTCATAATATCGTAAGTTTTTTTTAAACCACTTGAAATATCAAATTTTGGTTCCCAACCAATAATTTTCTTGAGTTTAGTAATATCAGTTACAAATTCCATTGGGCCCGTTACATTTTTGTTTTCTGACATTATCGATTTACCAGTTAATTCACTTATTATTTTACAAATTTCTTTTAAAGATGTCATTTTTCCTGTTCCTAAATTAATTGTCCCTTCGTAATTTGAATTTATTAATTTTAGAACTGCGTCAGCAGCATCTTCAGTAAAAATGAAATCTCTTTTTGGTTTATCGTTCCAAATTTTCACATTATCTTTTTCAAAAATATCTTGCATGATAGTTGGTATTAAATCTGGTCTTCGTAATCTCGTATAGCCATAAATATTGCTTAATCTTACAATAATAGAGGGGACTGATTTTGAAAAAAATTTAACAATTTCTTCTGATAAATATTTACTAAAAACATATTTATTAACATAAGGATTTATTTCTTGTGACTCATCAACAGGAATTTGAAATTTCTTTTGATTATAAAGAAGTATAGTGGTGAAACAAATAAACTTTTTCAAATTTCTTTTTGATAAATAAGAAAGAGCTATGTTTAAAGGGTAAACATTTAAATCAATACCCATATTATTTTTTTGATTTATTTCATGATGATTTGAGCTTCCAATTAAAAAAATTACTTTATCAAATTCAACGTTGTCCAGCTTGTGCATCTGATTTAAATCATCCATCTGAATATGTTTGTTTTTACATTCTTTTGGGGGTTTATTTCTTCCAACTGAAATAATTGTTTCATCTTTAGACAAGATTACTGGTCCAAAAAAACCACTACCACCAAATAATAAAGTGTTGCTCATGTTATATTCTTTTTAGATAAATTTCTTTTATTCCTTTTTCTAATTTAATTGGTTTAAAGTCTGGAAAATGCTTTTTCAAGGTTGAAATATCAATGTCTTTTCTTTGTTGGCCATTGGGTTTTGAATTATCGTATTTAATTAACAAACTTTCTAATCCTAAACTTTTTAATGCTATTTTTGCAATATGATCAATTGTATAATTTTCATCAGTGGCAACATTCATGTTAAAGAATTTCTCTTTAAAAATCATTTCTTTTATGAGTCTTGCTAAATCTTTTGCATGCATAAATTGTCTATATGGTGTTCCATCACCAAATAACGTTATGAAATTTAACCCTTTTTTTTTTGCATCTATTATTTTTTGAATTAAAGCACCAACAAAATGCCCCTGAACTGAATCAAATTTATCAAACTCACCATATAAATTACAGGGAATTAGATAATTATATTTCGTATTATATTTTTTATTATACATATCAATTTGTATAGCCATACATCTTTTTGCATATGAGTAAGAAAATAAATCATTGTGTGGAGCACCATCTAGTAATTTATCCTCTTTAATTGGATAGCTTGATATTTTGTCTGGATATATACATGAACTTAATATGCCAGTAAATCTCTCAACATTGTTTTTATAACTTTCCCTTAAAACAAAAGTGTTCATCAATACGTTTTCTTCAAAATATTTTACTGGCTCCTCTATATTGTGGTGTACGCCACCCACTAATGCGGCAAGATGAATAACGATATTAGGTCTAATTTCTTTGAACATTTGCCTAACATCATTTTCAATTAATAGATTGAAATCTTTTGAACTAACATAGATTCCAGATGGTAAATAATCTTTTAGATATGAGCCTATTAGTCCCGTTCCACCAGTAATAAGAATTCTTTTATTCATATTTATTTTTTAGTTGCAGAAAATGTATAGCCTATTGGATAAATTAATTTAGGATTATTGTTCATTAATATAAATAATAACTTATCAAGTAACACACTAAGTCCTAATAAAAGATTATAGATTACAGGTAAATATTTTAAAAAACCTCTCAGTAATGAAAAGCTTGCCACAAATGGTCCAACACCTATTTCTCTAACTTTTATATTCTTAAATTTTTTTTGTTTAAGTTTTTTTTTCAAAAAATCTTTTGTATATCTATGATAATCTCTTGGTGCACCATGAATTCTATAGATAAATGGAGTAGATCCATATATTTTACCTTTTTTTTTTAATAAAAAAAATAAATTATTCAAAGGTTTATCAATTTCAAAAATATGCTCTAAAACATTAAAAATAATTATATTATCATATTTTGTCATGTGATTAATTTTTTTTTCTAAATCTAAAACTAAAAAATCTTTGTTTTTTTTTTCAATATTTGAAAATACGCTTGTATATTTGTGAGTTTTTTGTTTTAAAAAATTTCTACTCATTTTATGATTAGCGCCAAATTCAATACATTTTCCACCAAGCTTATAATTCTCAAATTCTTGTTTCTGTAATATTCTCAAAATACTGTTATTAGAAAATATTAAATTAAAATAATTCATCATTTACCATTTTCTTAACAATCATTTTAAAATTTACTTTTGGAGTCCAATTTATAACTTTTTTTGTTTGTGTGATATCTGCTTTATATCCTCTTATATCAAGTTTTCTTTTGAATTTACTAATGTTAGTTTTTAAATTTTTTTTATTTATATTAAAAAGTTTAAAGACTTCATTAACAAAATCTTTAATTGAGTGTGTTTTTCCAGTGCCTAAAATACAATCTGAAGGTTTTTTTTGTTGCAACATTAACCAAAATGCAACAACATATTCTGGCGCCCATCCCCAATCTCTATAAACATTTATATTTCCAAGTTCTAATTTTAATTTTTTATTTTTTTTTATCTTTTTTGAAACATTAATTATTTTTTTTGTTACAAACTCATCAGATCTCAAACTAGACTCATGATTAAATAAAATACCAGTGCAGCAAAAAATATCATAATTTTTTCTAAATATTTTAACAAGCCAGTATCCAGCAGCTTTTGATACTCCATATGGACTTTGGGGATCAATTTTTGATTTTAAATTATATCTATTAAATTTATTATCACCATAAAATTGACCAGAACCAGCATTAAATAATTTTGCTTTATATTTTTTTTTTTTTAAAATTTGTAAAATATTTAAAAGACCATTAACATTACTTTCAAGTGATAAGTGAGGAGTTTTAAAAGATTTTACAACAGATGACTCTCCAGCCAAGTAATAAATTTCATTTATTTGAGAGTTTAATATTTTTTTGCAAAAATCTGGATTTGTTGCCTCTCCTTTTATAATTTTAATTTTATTTAAAATATTAAGTTTTTTTAATCTATATAAATTTTTTAAAGATTTATTTCTTGTTGTCCCAAAAACTTTATATCCTTTTTTCAGCAAGAAATGAGATAAATAAGCACCATCCTGTCCAGAAATTCCAAAAATTATTGCTGTTTTTTTTATTTTCATATAATCAAACTTTATCTTATTACTTATTAAACATTTAAATACACTATTTTTTTATGTCAAAAACATTAATATTTACTGCAACGTTTAATGAAAAAGAAAATATTATCATTCTTATTGAAAAAATAAATAACTTACAAAGAGATGTTGATATTTTAGTTATAGACGATAATAGCCCAGACCAAACAGGCAAAATACTTAAAGATCTTGAGAAGACATCAAAGAACTTACAAGTAATAATTAGAGAAAAAAAACTGGGCCTTGATACAGCTCATAAATTAGCATTTAATTTTTCCAAAGAAAATAATTATGAAAAATTTATAACTCTTGATGCAGACTTATCTCATGATCCAAAAGAAATTCCAAAAATTATTGATTTACTTGACACAAATTCTTTTGTCATAGGTTCCAGGTATATTAAAGGAGGTAATTGTGAAATGACATTACCAAGATTAATTTTAAGTATAATCGGTAATAAAATTATTAAATATGTATTAAATATAAAATCAAATGAATTTACAACTTCTTTTAGAGGATTTAACTTAAATAAACTAACTAACTTTAATTTAGATATGGTGAACTCAAAAGGTTATAGTTTTTTTATGGAAACAATTTATTTATTAAGCAAACTTGGTCATAATATTTATGAAATTCCAATACAATTTAAAAACAGAACTCAGGGACAGTCTAAAATCCCTAAATTAGAAGTTTTAAGGACTCTTAAAAATTTATTAATAATTTTTTTAAAAAAATAAAATAATTTTTTATTTAAATCTATTATAAATATCTATAGTTTGATTTGAACAGTTATCCCACAAAAACATATTTGCTCTTGCTTTAGCTTTTTTAACTAAATGAACTTTATAAATTTCATCATTTAATATTTTATTGATACAATCAATAAGCGTAGATCCATCATTAAGATCAAAATAAATTGCTGAGTCTTTGCATATCTCTCTAAACACAGGAATATCAGAACATATTAAAGGGCAACCAACAGCCATAGCCTCTAAGTTAGGCAAACTAAATCCTTCATATTTTGATGGGTTTACTACACACAAGGCATTTTTTAATAATTCTTTTAACAAACTATCATTACCAAAAATTTGTTTAATTTCAAAATTGAATAAATATTTACCACTTTTTTTTATATCAATTTCTTTTCCACCAAAACAAACCAACATTAAATTTTGGTTATTCATTTTACCCAAACTATCAACTAAAAAATTAAAATTTTTATACTTTTCTCTAGATCCTATAAACAAAATATATTTTTTATTATTTAATTTTAAATCAACATTTTTTGGTTCAACATTTTTTAAATGATCTGAACCAAGATAAATTACAGATGTTTGTTTGATCGGATAATTATAAAATTCAATTAAATCAGATCTTGTTTTTTCTGAAATACAAATAATATGGTTTGCTTTTTCAATTGCTTTCTTTTTGGGAAGTAATGGTTTATTTTCCTCTCTTGAAATTTGCTCATGTATTAGATCATATACAGTCAATACAATAGGTTTTTTTGTATTAATATCGTGATTGTAATAAGTTGTATGAACTATATCGGGCTTAAAGAAATTAACAAAGTGTTTGAAGAATATTTCGTTTGTTTTTTTTAAAAAAATAGATGTTTTTGGAAGAGGACTTAAAATGTGTTTACCAAACACTTTTTTTTTTTCAATTTCATTAAGGTAGTTATTTATATAAAAGGGTGAGACTACCTTGCAGTCGATATTTTTTTCATCATTTAATTTTTTTATTAAATTTACATAGTATCTTGAAATACCACCAAATTTTTGGTTCCAAAAGATTTTATAATCAAATATAATTTTCACATTAATAGCTTTAATATAAACATTTATAATATTTTAATTAAAATTAATGATATATTTAAAATAAAATTAAGTTTTTTATAGATCACAGTTTCATCATATACATAATTGTTAGAAAATATTTTAATAAATTATTTTGCATTATCATTAATCTTATAAATCTCACCAATTTTCATTTTAGCTCTAAAATCCTGATCTAAATTAATCACATCACAATCAAAAATTTCTTTAATTCGTTGATCCCCATTTAGAAAATTTAAATTTCCTTCTTGATCTCTACTTTCTTGAAAATTTGCTTCTTCAATTTTATCTAACTTTTCAATTTCCAAGTTTTTAAAATACTTTTCTTTAGGAAAATTATTTGACACAAAAAAAGCATTATTTCTCATTAAATTTACTCCTAAAAAATAAAAGTTTTTATTTTGCATAATCTCAATAGCAGCTGGTAAAGACATACCAAAACATAAATTTGAATAATGATAATCCGTTCGATAAAACTTATCTATATTTGGTACAGTTATTTTTTTTTCATTTCCAAAGATTGAATTATATTCAACAACTACTATTTTTGAAAAATTTTTTGGAAATTCATTTAAAATCCAATAATCAATTCCATCAATATCCAAACTTAAAATATCAAGATCTGAAAAAAAATTTTTTGAATTGATAGTTTCCAAAATATTCTTGCTATTAATTTGTTTATTAATTATTTCTAATTGTCCTTTCCACACATTAGTTTTTTGAGTAACTTTTTTTCTAAAATTTTCTATATAATCAATTATCATTCCTTTTGATGATGCTCGATCAAAAATAAACTTTGTGTTAGACTCAGAGTAATCACCCACTCCTATTTCTAAAAATTTTGGCTTATTTAGGCAAAGTTGAAAAATTATATAATCAAGTATGCCATCCTCTCCATTTTGAGAAAAAACTTTATATTCTACATCCTTAAGATTAACAATATTTTTATAATTTGGTCTCATTAAATTTAAGTGAGACATGCCTAACATAAAATATTTTTTATTTATGTATTGGTAATATAATTTTTTTAAAAAACTTTTCACTTTTTGCGCTTAATGTATTTTAGTTTATTTAAATCATATATCATTTCACATTTTTTTAATGCACTAATCTTATGTGAAACAAAAATTATAGTTAAATCTGGATTAAATTTAAAAATTCCATCAACAAATTTTTTTTCATTTTGATAATCTAAAGAACTTGTTGCTTCATCTAAAACAATTATCTTTGGTTTTCTATATAAAATTCTTGCAATTCCTAAACGTTGCTTTTGTCCAACCGATAGATTGTGTCCATTTTCACCAACATATGTCTCAAATTTTTTTGGAAGATGTGATATATAATCATATATCTGTGCTCTTTTACAGACATCGATAAGCAATTTTTTATCTATATCATTTTCGTTAATTCCAAAAGTAATATTATTTTTAATTGTATTATCTAATAGGTAAATATCTTGAGGGACATAACCAACTGTATCTCCCCAATAAGAGTTATTAAAATTAATAATTTTATCATCTATATGTATATTGCCTTTTGTAGGTTTAATAAGTCCTAAAATAATATTTAACAAAGTTGATTTTCCAGTCCCAGATTTTCCAATAATTCCAATTTTTTGACCTTTTTGAATTTCAATATTAAAATTTTTTAATATCTTATTTTTCGTATGTGGGTATGAAAAATTTATTTTTTTTAATTTGATACTTTTTTTTAATTCTATTTTTTTTTTGATTTTTTTTTGATTTATTTTTTTTAAAATAGAAAATTCTTCAAACATATGGTTTAGATGTGGTAAGGTTGTCTTCTGAACACTTAATGCATTACTTATACTGTTAAAACTAGGAACCAATCTTAAAGCCGAAATAACAATTAAAGACAAAAAAGGAATAATTTCATTTATTACTTGTCCTTGTAATATGTAAATTGAAATAATTAACATCATTACACTAACAATTAAAAATTCTAAAAAATATCTTGGTAAGCTCTTAATAATATAATTTATTAATGTTAATTTTTCACTTTTAGATATGTTATTTGTAAATTCTTCAAACTGTTTTTTTCTAGCATTTAAAAGTATAATTTCTTTGATAGATCCAATTGTTTCATTTACAGTTTTTAATAGAGAAGATGATAATATTTGAATAATTTTTGATCTTGAGTAAAGTTTTTTTTGTGTAAGTAAATAATAAATAAAAGTAAAAATTGAAAAAAATAAGAAAAGCCCTACTGCTACCTCTAAATTCACTATTAAAAGTAAGCAAATAATTGCTACTAAAACTAATATTTCTCTTAATAAATTAATTATATTTAAAATAAAAATAGTAGAGTTACCAATATCTACAATGATAGTTCTTATAATAATACTAGAATTTCTACTTAAAAAGAAAAGATAGTTTGCAGATAAATAACTTTCAAAAATCTTTTTAGATAGTTCAATTTTGATATCTCGTACAAAACTACCTTGATAATAAATAGCAAATGTTAAAAAAAGATTTTTTAGAATAAAAAAAATTATTATCAAAATTGATGATAAAAATATCAATTTATCAGTGCTAATATTTTCTATTTCCTCAATATATAAAAAATTTATATAACTTAATTTATCTATTATTGTTTCTGGATCTAACAGCAAGCTAATAAAGATAGGTATCGAACTGATACCCACTATCTCCAACATAGATCCTACTAGTAATATAAATAACAAAATTAAAAAACTAATAGTTTGTTTTTTACTTAAAAGTTTGTAAATTTTTTTTAATATACTTAAGTTTAAATTCATATTTTTTGAATAATAATGAGACCAGAAATTGGATTTTCAAAAAAGTGGATATCAATTTTTTTAGTATTTTTTATTATATATTCCTGAAAAGATAAATTTAGAATTTGATGTTCAAAAGTTTCTCTATTAGACAACTTTTCAAAAATTTCTTGAATAGTAAATTGGGTATAAAAATTAAGCTTCTTATTTTTTTTTTTATGAAAGTCTAATATTTTTTTGAAAATGATATCATCACTTACAAAATCTTCTATTATATAATATCCACCATTATTTAATGATGGTAAAAAATTTTTTAAATTAACTAACGCAGCGTATTGATCATGTTGAGAGTCATCAATAATAATATCAAATTTTATTTTTTTTTTTAAAAATTTATTTATCTTATCATTATCAAATATACTAGTCTGATAATAATTGAGTCTTGAGCCACTATAGAAAAACTTACTTTTCGGTTTTAAATCTAAACAATGTATTATTGAGTTACAGAAATAATTATAAAAACTTGCACTTGAATGTCCATTAGCCACACCTATTTCTAGTAAATTATTTTTTTTTTCTCTTAAATCTTTAAAATATTTATCATAAATTATTGAATAACCATTACCAAGTTGATAATCATAATTGTCATTTTCGTCTCTATTTATCCAATCATAATAATTTCCATGAAACTCATTGTTCTTTTTAAGTTGTTCAAATGTTTTTTTTGTATCATAAGTGCCTTTATCAGAGCCAAATTTTTTAAATAACTCATCAAGACTTAATTTTTTTACTTTTAAATCATCTAGACTTATTTTATTTTTTTTTATGAGTGTTAGGATTATTTTTTTTAAAGTTTTTTTAAATTGACCTTTTGAGAATCCTTCAATTGATTTGTTTATCAAATATTTTATCACTTTTTATCTCTATCTGGTTCTCTAGTAAATGCTCCAACAATATTTGTAATATCTGGATTTAAAGGCTTAAAAAGATTATTTTGTTTTAAAAATTCAAAAAAATTTTTATTTATCTCAGAATATTCAGTGCCAGAACGTAATTTTGTAAAATAAGCTATGTAGTTATCTGAATGATAATTATCTTCACCATAAGACAAAAAAATTGCCTGTCTTTTATCAAAATGTGGACTTGGAGAGTGGTAAACTCTAGGATCAAATATAATACAATCCCCTGGATTCGTTTTAATTGAGGTTCCAAAATATTTTGGCAATAAATTTCTAATTTTTTTCAATTTTTTAATATATCTAGTTTTTTTGTGAAAAAATCTAATAAATTCTCTTATTGAATATTTTTTTTTATGAGAATATGGAATTAAGTTAAGATGATATTTTGTTTTATGATAATCTTGTAAATAAATCCCAACTCTAGCTATTTTAAAATTTGTATCATCTTCCCAGTCTGGACCTAATCCAAATTTCCTACAAGGATTATCTCTATGATGAAGATACTCTTCTGCTTCAATTGTCTGCAGAATCCCTGCTTGGTACAAAAAATGAAATTTTTTATCAAAAATTTGACTTATACTTTCAATTAATTTTTTATTATTAATAATGCTCCAGAATTTTTCATAGTGATGGATGCCCATTTTTACTTTAATATTTTTCTTATATTCTAAATTATATAGTCTATCTATTTCTTTTGAAAATTCTGATACTTCATCTTTAGATAGTAAATTTCTAACAACAAAAAAACCTTTTTTTAGAAATTCATTTTTATTTTCTAATCTAGACATTTATAAAATTTAAATTGAACTCCAGCCACCATCAATTTTTAAATCAATGCCACTTACATATAAAGAAGAGTCTGATAACAAGTATATACTTGCGCCCACGATATCATCAGGTTTTGCCATTCTTTTTAATGGTGTTTTTTCAGCATATCTTTTAATAAATTTTTTATTTTGTCCATCCTCTATCCCTCCAGGGCTTATACTATTTATTCTTAAATTATATTTCCCGTAGTGGGATGCCATAGATCTTACAGAGTTTATTATCCCACCTTTTATTACAGGGTATGTTATACTTTCAGATATATTTGTTTTTGAATAAAGATTTTCATCTTGCCCAAGACTTCCATAAATTGAACCCAATTGAATAATGCTACCTTTTCTTTTAATTTTCATTGCATCAGCAAAGAGCTTTGCTATCCATATAAAGCTAATTAAATGAATCTCTATATTTTTTAAAAAACTATCTAAATTTATCTCTTTGTAATTATTTTTAGACCAATCATCTGTTTTTGGATACGAACAATTAATAACACCATCTGGTACTCCAAATTTTTCTATCAATTCTGTAATTTTATCTTCTAGAGTCATCAATTCAGATATATCAATTTTATGATAAAAAATATTGGCTTTCTTTTTTTTTTCTTTTTTATTTTTTTTTTCAATTACAATAATTTTTGCTCCACAATGACTCAGGCCTTCAAGTATTTTTTTACCTATTAGTCCGTCACCTCCAATTAAAACAATCAATTTTTTTTTTAGAGAAAAAAGATTTTTTAAGTTCATTATAAGATTTTGTTTTAGTTTATTATAAGCTTGTATATATATTTAAATTATACTATTTTGTTCAAATTGTGAACAATGAACAAAAAAATTCATCTTATTGATTATGGTTTTGGAAATTTAGCTTCTGTAAAAAATGCATTAGAATTTTTGAATTATAACTGTAAAATAATAGATCAAAATACTGAATTAGATAACATTACCCACTTAATTTTGCCAGGTGTTGGGTCTTTTGAGGCTGGTATCAAAACATTAAAGAAGCAAAAGTGGGACAAGAAAATTAAAATGTTAGTGAAAAATAAAGTAAAATTACTAGGTATTTGCTTGGGAATGCAATTATTATTTAAAACAGGTCATAATGAAAAAAATAAAAAAAAAATTGAAGGATTAAAATTAATTGATGGAACTTGTGAAGAATTTTTTAAAAATAATAAATATAAATTACCATTACCTCACGTAGGATTTAATAAAGTAAATTTTAAAAAATCTAAAATTTGGAACAAAATTGAAAATAATAGCTATTTTTATTTTGTTCACTCCCATAGAGTTAAAATTATAAACGAAAAGAAAGTATCAATCGCAACTTCAAAGTATGGAGAAAATTTTATTTCTTATGTTGAAAAAGGAAATATATTTGGGTCTCAATTTCACCCGGAAAAAAGTAATAAATCAGGTCTTAATTTTTTAAAAAATTTTTGTGATATAGAATAAATGCTTAAAAGAATTATTTTTTGTTTATATTTCATGGATGGTTATTTTTATTTAAGTAGAAATTTTAAATTACAAAAAGTTGGAGACTTAAAATGGTTAATTAATAATTTTAAATTTCATCTTACTTCTTCATATGTGGATGAATTAATTATAATACAAGTTAAAAAAAAACCAAATAAAACAGATTTTAATTTCTTTTTAGATGTGATTAATAAATTGAGAAAAAATATATTTGTTCCAATTTCTTTGGGTGGAGGCATAAGATCGTTTTCATTAGCTCAGAAATTTTTCGAAAATGGAGCAGATAAAATTATACTTAATACATCATGTTACGAAAATATTAAAATTATAGACAAAATATCTGACATTTATGGAGCTCAAGCAGTGTCAATCTCAATAGACTATAAGAATGAAAATAATAAAACATATCTTTTTTCTAATTCAGGAACTAAAAAAGAAAATATTAATTTTTGTAATTTTTTAAATATTCTTGAAAAAAAAAATTGTGGTGAAATAGTCCTAAACTCAATAGATTGTGATGGAACAGGACAGGGTATGGATAAGAATATATTATTAAAAGTAAAAAATAACTTTAAAAAACCTCTACTGTTAATGGGTGGTGCTGGAAAATATGAACACTTTAAAGTAGTTTTAAAAAATTCAAAAGTTTCAGGAGTGATAACTGCAAACCTATTTAATTTTTTAGGTGATGGATTAAAAAAAACAAGAGAAAATCTTATAAAATCAGGTATTAATATAGCCAAATTTCAATGAATAAAAAATTAAAAAAGATCATTATTTCTCCTGAAAGCAATATAAGAAAATCAATGCATTTAATTAAAAGTAACGGACTAAAAGGTTTAATAGTAGTCAATAAAAATAATAATCTATTGGGAACTTTAACTGATGGTGATTTAAGGAAATTTATCTTGAGGAATAATAATTTAAATGAAACTATTAATAAAATATATAATAAAAAATCAAAGTATATAATCGGTAAAACTTTTTCCGAAAAAAAAATTAAAACTTTAATTGAAAAATATAAAATTCCTTTTCTACCTATCGTAGATAAGAATAATAGAGTAATAGACTACATAACAAACGAAAAAATAAAAAAGATTAAACGAAAAATACCTCATAGGTTAAGCAATATTCCAGTTATAATTATGGCTGGAGGACTTGGTAAAAGACTGTTACCTTTTACAAATATTTTACCAAAAGCACTTATGCCAATTAAAAACAAAACTGTAATAGAATTAATTATTGAAAAATTTTTTAATTTCGGAATGAATAACTTCATTCTTTCGATTAATTTTAAATCTGAAATTATAAAAGCTTTTTTTAAAGAAAAAAAACCTGGCTACAAAATAAGTTTTATAGAAGAAAAGAAACCATTGGGTACTATTGGGTCTTTAAGCCAATTAAAAAAAAGTAAGTATAAAAATATATTTCTTGCCAACTGTGATACAATAGTAAAAGTTGATTACTCTAAAGTAATGAAGCATCATTTAAAAAATAATAACGATATAACTATATTAGCAATTGATAAAAATTCAACTATCCCCTATGGAGTTATTAATTTAAACAAACAAAATAAATTTAAATTTATTGAAGAGAAACCAAAATATAAATATCTTGCAAACGCAGGACTCTATCTAATCAAATCAGACTTAATTAACAAAATTCCAAAAAATAAATTTTTACACGCAACAGATTTTATTAAGAAATTATCTAAAAGTATTAATATTGGAATTTTTAAAATTAAAGAAAGCCAGTGGATGGATGTTGGTCAATGGGAGGAATTTGAAAAAACCATAAAAAAATTTAAGTAAACCTATCTTTTAAATATGAAAATTTTTTGGTGCAAAAATTGCCTCAACATGTCAACTAGACCGAGAATAGAATTTAATCATTCTGGCATATGTAATGCGTGCGTATGGTCAAATGAAAAAAAAAAAATTAACTGGAATAAAAGAAAAAGAATTCTAACAAAAAATTTAAATAAAGATAAAAATCAATTTAATTGCCTAGTTCCTGTAAGTGGAGGAAAAGATGGATCTTATGTTGCATATTCAATGAGAAAAAATTTCAATGCAAGAGTTTTATGTGTAACAGTGAGACCTTCATATGAATTAGAAATTGGTAAAAAGAATTTATTGAATTTTTTAAAAAAAGATTTTGATCATATACATATTACAGTAAACCAAAGTTTGATTAGAAAATTAGATAAAGTTGGTTTTGAAGATTTTGGACAGGGTTATTATGGCTGGATGATAGCTATTCATACGGCAGTTTTAAGAGTTGCTCAAAATTTTAATATAAATCTTATAATGTATGGAGAAGATGGAGAAGTAGAATATGGTGGATCCACTCAATACAAATACACACCATTTTACGGAACAGAATATATGAAAAAAGTTTTTCTAAATAATACATACAATAAGATTATAAAAAAAAGTAAAATTAATAAAAATGAAAAGTTTTGGTTTTCATTTCCTGAAGATCTTAATAAAAATTTAAAAGTATCTCATTACAGCTATTTTGATCCATGGGACTCTTATAAAAATTATTTAACAGCAAAAAAATTTATGGGTCTTGAAGAATTAGAGTCTTCAAATACAGGAACATTTACTAATTTTGCTCAAAATGATCAAGAATTGGCTGCGCTTCACTACTATTTAATGTATTTAAAATTCGGTTTTGGTAGAGCTACACAAGATGCCGGGATAGAGATTAGAAGAGGATCAATGAGTAGAGATCAAGCAAAAAATTTAGTAAGATTATATGATGGTCATTTTCCAGATATTTATCTAGAAAATTATCTAGATTACTTTTCTATAACCAAAAAAAAATTTTTTCAAATAATTGATAAGCATGTTAACAAAAACCTCTTTAAAAAAATAAAAGGAACTTGGGTACTAAATTACGAAATAATATAGTGGAAAAAAATAGAAAAATACTAATTATAGGCTTTGGATCAATAGGTAGAAAACACTATAAAATTATTAAAAAATTTTCAATTTCAAAAAATATCAAAATTTTAAGTTCGCAATCACAAATTCCAAATAAAATTAAAGATTTCAAAACTGCAATAAAATTTTCGCCTGATTTAATTATTATATCATCAACAACTAATTTGCATTTAAAATACATTAAATTAGTAGAAAAGTATTTTACTAATAAAAAAGTTTTAATTGAAAAACCATTGTTTAAAAACAAATATAATTTAAGTGTTAAGAAAAATAAATATTACCTTGGGTATCATTTTAGATTTGACCCTGTTATTAATTTTATCAAAAAAAAAATTAAAAATCAAAAAATATATAGTGTAATTTCTCAAAACTACTCATACCTACCAAATTGGAGGCCTCAAAGAAATTATAGTAAAACTTCTAGCGCTATGAAAAAATTGGGAGGGGGAGTGCTTAGAGACTTAAGTCATGAATTGGATTTCATTAGTTGGATTTTTGGTAAACTACAGATTAGATTTGCCAAAAATAATAAAATTTCAAATTTAAAAATTAATACAGATGATAATCTTTTGGTTAATGGTAGAACAAAAAAAGTTGCAGATATAACTTTATCTACAAATTTTTTTTCTAAAATTTTAAAAAGAAAAATATATATCTTTGGCGATAAAATAAATATTGAAGCAAACTTAATTTCTAAATCTATAAAATTATTTAAAAAAAATAAAATAATAACAAAAAAATGGGACTTAAATCATTACGAAATAAATTATCTCAATCAAATAAAATATATTTTTGCGAAAAGAAATAATCTTTCTGCTACTTATAAAGATGGAATATATATAATGGAACTAATAAATCAAATTGAGGATTTTAAAAGTTGAAATTAAAGATTCATATAATTTCTGGCGGAAGAGCAGATTATGATTTATTAAAAAATTTATTTTTTAGTTTAAAAAAGGCTAATAAGTTTTTTAATACGAAATTTATAGTAACTGGTTCACATTTATCAAATAAACATGGTAAAACTGTTAATCAAATTTTTAATGATAAAATTAAAATATTTAAAAAAATTGATATTAAAATAAATTCAGATACTCCAAATGGTATTTCAAAAAATATTTCTTTAGGTATTAAAGCATTCTCGAATTTTTTTACAAAAAATAGACCTGATTTAATAATAATTTTAGGTGATAGATATGAGATTTTTTCTGCAAGTATTGCGGCGCATGTTATGTCAATACCTATTGCACATATTCAAGGAGGTGAAAGTACTTTTGGTGCGATAGACGATGCTATCAGGCACTCAATTACAAAAATGGCAAACTTTCATTTTGTTGCAAATAAAATTTATAAAAAAAGAGTTATTCAACTTGGTGAAAACCCAAAAAAAGTTTTTAATGTAGGTGGTTTAGGTGTTGATAATATTAAAATAAAAAAACTTTTTAAAAAAAAAGAAATTGAAAAAAAATTAAATGTTAAAATTTTAAAAAAAAATCTTTTAGTTACATTTCATCCCGAAACTAATTCAGTAACTAAACAAACTATTGATCCAATGCTAGAAGTTTTAAAAAAAATCAAAAATACTAATTTTTTTTTTACAATTCCTAATGCCGATACATATAACTCAAAAATTTTGAAGGAAATTAAAAATTTTCAAAAAAAAAATAGTAATTGTAAGGTATTCAGTTCTCTTGGTATTAAAATGTACCACTCATTAGTATTGATTTGCGATGCTGTAATTGGAAATTCATCAAGTGGAATAGCTGAAGTTCCCTATTTTAAAAAACCAACAATTAATATTGGCAGTAGACAAGATGGTAGAATTAGAGTCAAAAGTATAATTGATATAAAAATGAATAAGAAAGATATAAATAATGCTATTAAAAAAATTTATTCAAATAATTTCATTTCTAAAATACAAAATGTAAAAAGTCCATATGGAATAGGTGGTGCTAGCTCCAAAATAGTTAATTATTTAAAAAAGATTAAAATAAATAAATTAAAAAATATTAAGTATAAAGTTTTTTTTGATTTAAATAGCTAAACCTGGTGAGCTTGGGATGCTAATAATTTTATCAAAATACTTTTTTGAAACATCCAGATTATCTTTAGGGCATTTTTTAAAATGTTTAATTTTATGGATTAAAATCCAAGCTGGTCTTGTTTGAATTTCATTCATATTAGTATTTTTAAGAATGTAATTTTTTAATTTATCATTACTTGAAATCAATTCTAAATTATTTAACCAATAATTACTTTTACAATTTTTTGGCTCAGATCTTAACTTGAAGAATTTGTTATTTTTAAATATTTCATTATATTTTTTAAACAATCGTCTTTTTGCTCTAATTAAAGTATTTAATTTTCTAATCTGTGCTAAGCCTAATGATGCATTAATTCCTGGCATTCTTAAATTATAGCCAATACAATTATAGTTAAATTTATATGGGTGAAAAATTTTAGCCTGTTCTGTCAAATTCCTAATTTTAAGAGCATAACTTTTATTATTTGTTAAAATTGCCCCACCTCCCCCTGTAGTAATTATTTTATTTCCATTAAAGCTCAATACTCCTAAATCTCCAAAAGTACCTGTATGTTTATTTTTATAAAACGAACCTAAAGACTCAGCTGCATCTTCAATTACTTTAATCTTATATTTTTTTGATATCTTAATTATATCATCCATTTTTGCTGGATGACCAAATATGTGCGGTACAATTATTGCAGTAACAAATTTTTTTGTTTTTTTATTATAACAAAAACCTTTTTTTTTTATAAATTTTTTTTTTAGATATTTTTCAAATTTAATTGGATCTACTGATAAATCATCTTTATTAATATCTATAAAGTGTGGTGTTGCACCACAATAAGTTATGGAATTTGCTGCAGAGATAAAATTAAAAGATGGCAAAAATACCTCGTGATTTTTTTTAACACCTAATACAACTAAACACATATGAAGTGCAGATGTTCCAGTATTAGTAGCAATAGTAAATTTGGATTTTGTATATTTAGAGATTTTTTTTTCGAACGTTGAGACTATTTCACTTTTGCTTGAGACATAAGTATTCTTAATACATTTATTAATTTGTATAGTTTCATCACCAAAAAAATGAGGTTCACTAAGACTCAGTTTTTTTTTAGAGATTCTCTTTAAATTTTTAATTAATACAAAAGAAATATTTTTAAAACTCATATATGATATTTAAATCTTCTAAAAAAAAATTTACAAGATTTCTTTTTATACTTTTATTTATACTATTTTCTAAAATCTTATTTATAAAAAATAATTTTTCGCATAATTCCGATAATGAAATATTAGGGCATAAGTAAATGAATAATATTTTCATGACTAAATAAATTGATCTTTGAGATAATTCTTCTTAGATTTTTTATTAATCATTTTAATAAAAACAAAAGGATTTTTCCCATTACCTGGTCTTTTTGCGGTAACATTTTTATATGTTATAAGCTCTCCTTTATTTATTTTTGTCTTGGCAACTAAACTTTTCCTAGCAATTTTGGAATTTTTAATTTCACATTTTTCTAATTTTTTTATTCCTGAACCAAACATTCTTTCTGAAATTCTTATTTTTTTAACCATTTCTTTAAACTCTTTAGAGTTTAAGGACGCTATATGATCTGGACCAGATAAATTTTTATCTAAAGTAAAATGTTTTTCAATAATCTTTGCCCCCTTTGAAATTGCAATTATTGGTCCTAAATTTCCAATCGTATGATCTGAATATCCAATTACAAGTTTAAAATCTTTAATAAAGTTTGAAACACAATTAATATTAGCATAATCATCTTTTACAGGATAATCAGTTATACAATGCATTAAACAAATCTTTTTTTTAATTTTTTTATGAATTTTTTCATCTAAGATTGATATTTGATTATTTTTGTTTAATGAAAATACTTTTTTTTTTGCAATAGTATTAAGAGCATTTATAATCTCTGCATTATTAGACATGCCAGTTGATAAAAATATGTAATTATTTTTATAATTTAATTTTTTTAATATAAAATAGTTGGTAATTTCTCCTGAAGGAATTTTAATTATTTTTGGTTTAATTTTATTTAATAAAAAATTATAGCTTTCTTCATCAAAAACAGATGAAATGAATTCTATTTTATTTTTTTTACATTCTTTCTTAAGAGTGTAATATGACTTATCAATTAATTCATATTTTTTAAGCATTTTAATTTGTTTTTCTTTTATTTTAGTATTTTTAATTTGGTAAGGAGCCTGATTTGCGAAATCAGTAGCTAAATTTTTCGCTTTAAAACTCTGAAACTTAACTGCATCAGCACCACATCTTTTAGCTTCTCTAATCATTTTTTTAGCTAAATTCACACTACCATTATGGTTGACCCCAATTTCCGCAATGACGTAAGTCTTTTTAGAATTTAAATTCATTATAAGTTATATAAATCAGATTTATATAATTTTATATTTTCTGATTTTGAAAACCAATCAATAGTTTTTTGCAATCCTTTTCTAAAGCCATTTTTATTTTTAAACACAGGTTCCCAGTTAATTAACTTTTTTGCTAAAATATTCGAAGATAATAAATGATCTACTTCACTTTTTTTTGGTCTTAATCTTTTTTTTTCAATTTCTATATTAGCTTTTTTTCCTATTTCTTTGATTATTATATCTAATGTTTCTTGCATACTAAATGCCATACCGGTGCCCAAATTAATTGATTTTCCTAAACATCTTTTATTTTCAATACAATTAATAAAACCTTTTACCGTGTCACTAACATAGGAAAAATCTCTTTTTGAGCTCAAATTTCCTAATTTAATTATTTTTTTATTAGAGACAATTTGTGTAATTATTGTTGGTATAAAAGCCCTTAATGATTGTCTAGGACCAAAAGTATTGAATGGTCTGATAATGGTTACTGGCAGATTAAAAGACTTATTATAGGATAAAGCTAACTGATCTGACCCAATTTTGGAAGCCGCATATGGTGATTGTGCGTTTAGAGGATGTTTTTCATCAATTGGGAAATATTGAGAGCTTCCATATACTTCAGAAGTTGAAGTTTGTACAAATAATTCAACATTAGAAGCTTTGATGGCTTCTAAAAGGTTAAGGGTTCCTATAATATTGGTTGAAATATAAGATCTCGGTGAAATATAGGAATATGGTATCGAAATCAATGCAGCTAAATGAAAAATAATATCTACATTTTTAACCAATTTAATTACTAAATTTTGATCACGAATATCTCCAGAAATTACTTCTACGCTTTTTTTAATAATTGGGTCAAAACTATCAATCCAACCCCATGTGTTATCTGTATTGTATTCAACTAATGCTTTTACCTTGTGTCCTTTTTTAACTAATGCTTCAACCAGATGTGAACCAATAAAGCCCCCTCCTCCTGTAACAAGAATTTTTTTTTTCATTTTTTAAGTCTATCTAATTCTTTTTTTAATTCATCATACTCTAAAAGCTTTTTATTCATAAATCTGACAGTTAATTTTGTTTTTGCAGATATACCTTTAGGTGTAAGTAAATACAAATAATTTAATTTTTTTGGATTTTTGTTAAAATTTTTTATCTTTATCAAGCCCTTAATATGAAGACTTTTAAGACAATAATTAAGCTTCCCAAGACTAAATCCAAGATATTTCGCAAGTTCTCTTTGTGTAATATTGGGGCTATTATCAATTAACCTTAAAATCGAAAAATCTTCATTTTCATATTTATTATTCATTTGTTCAATAATTGAACATTGTAAAAGAATTATTTTAAATTTCAACTATTATTTTTATTCGTTCTTGAATTTATTTTTTAAAAAAAACAACATTAGATTAATTAAAATATATTTATCTTATTCTAAGTCAGTCTTTTAAATCCCATTTGTTTTATAGGACCTTCAAGTTTTGTCTCTAAGATACCTTTTTTTTCTAGTTGATAAATGTTTTCAAAAATATTCTCACAAGCATTTTTATACATTTTAATACTTTTCTCATCATGTTTAAAATTTGCATAACATCTATCTGAAGCTAAGATATTTTTTTTTAACATTTCTTGATTAAAATAAGTGATTGTTGCAGGCCAATTTTTGGTTTTAAGTTTAAAAGTTGCGAGTGGATTTATTCCATTTATTTCAATATCTAAATTGTTTTTTTTAGCGGCCTCTCTCCAAACTTTTTTAATTTTCAACCCTATATTATTTAATTTTTTTCCAATATTTAATTTTCTATGTTTTTTAATAAAAGTTAATGCACAAGCTGGTCCAACTCTTTCTGTCCAAAAAGAACTGCTGATAAATGATTTCAGAGCTAATGACATAATCTTTTTTTTTCCAAGTATTGCTCCCATAGGGATACCATTAGCAATAGTTTTCCCGTATACTACTATATCAGGATTGACCTTAAATTTTTGGTGGGCTCCACCAGTATTAATTCTCCATCCAGATGTAATTTCATCAAAAATTAAAACACAATTATTTTTATCTGCTATTTTTCTTAACTGCTCTAAATATTCTTTGTCTGGAAATTTTTCTCTGCAAGGTTCTAAAACTATAGCTGCACAATCTTTTGCTTTTTTCCTTACAACCTTATCTAAATCTTGCCAATCATTAAATCTAAAAGGTATAACACTTCCAGCTAGACCCTTTGGAACTCCTAGTGGTTCCAGGCCTGGTAAGAGATGTTCGTTAAGTTTTTTATTTGATTTAAGGTTTGCAGATAAATACCAATCTTGCCATCCATGATAGCCACAAAATAATACTTTATCTTTTCCAGTGTAAGCTCTACTTAATCTTACAGCTATAGACATTGACTCACCACCAGTTCTTGCAAATTTAACTGAACCTGCCCACGGATGTATTTTTAATAATTCTTCAGCCAACTCCACATCTTCAAGTGGATTTAATGTGGTCATAGAACCAGATTTGATAGCTTTTATGGCTGCTAAATTTATATCTTTGTCTGAATATCCAAGAACAGAGGTTCCGATTCCAACCATTGTAAAATCTAAATATTTTTTATTATCAATACCCCAAATAGTTATACCTTTTGCTTTTTTATAATAAGTTGGCCAGTTGCCTCCAGGTAAATACATTTCAGGCCTTTTGCCTAACAGTCCACTTAGCCCAGGAATAATTTGGTGAGCATAATTTTGAAGTTTTTTCTTATCTTTTTTAATTTTATTATACATTAATACCTTTGTTTATTAAAAATTTTGCAATTTCAAAGTCTAAATAATCATCTATATCAATGGAACTTTGAGTAAGAAAAGGATAACAGTTTTTTCCTAAATAATTTTTTTTTAAAAAAATATTTTTTGTCCTAATTAAATCCAAATAACCATTTCCTGTATATGATCTTTTAAATTTTTGCCTTGGATTATTTGCCTGATCTAAACTCATATTTCGAAAAACAGGTTTTAGTTTGTTATTTTTAATAAAAAATTTTTTATGTATTGGTTCATTCATTTCATGTACAGAAACTAAAGAGTCGTAATTTTTTAAACTTCTAAATTTTTTAATTGCTTTGTCGAATATAATAGTTTTCCTTATTGGTGTAGTAGGCCTAACAAAAATTATATAGTTTGGAATTATTTTTTCAGCTTTATTTATCTTAATTAAAAATTCTTTTATTACATCAAAATCATTGGAAGAGTCCTGAGAATTTTTGCTACTTCTTAAAAAAGGAACTTCAGCCCCAAACTTCAATCCCTCATTCTTTATTTTTAGAGAATTTGTAGATAAAAAAGTCCTATTTATATTTTTTGATTTTTTACAATTTATAATTGCTCTTGCTACTAAAGATAAATTATTAATTTTTTTTAAATTTTTATTTTTAAGTCTTTTAGAACCTGACCTAGCTGGAACCAAAGCCCATACTTCATCAACAAATTCATAATTATCCATATTATAGCAATGCTAAACTAATTCTTATTTTTTTTAAGATACTCAAATAGTTTTACTTGGTCACACTTTTCTAGACATTTATGTCCTTTTGGAAAATTTCCTGTTAAGTGCATTTTTCTTAATTCTTGATATTCTTTACCATTCCAAATTTCCTTTAAATTTTTTTTATTTACATTTCCTAAAATAATTTCATTATTAGAAATTTGAGTACAAGGTACGACGTTGCCTTCTGCCATAACTGTTGTAGATGTCCAAGGATATTCACAATATTGTTTCGCATAATGAGATTGATTTGATAAATCTTTATCATTCTCAAAATGCCATCTATTGTCTTGGCTTTTAATATATGCAAAAACATCTTTATCACTCCAAAAATCTAAGAATTTCTTGTGTTGTTCTTTATCTTTATCTTTATTGTCTAAAGCTATCATGCAAGGGACCAAAATGGTTTTGAATCCTTTTTTTTCTTTTATATCTATTATCTTGTGAATTTTATTAATTGATTCATTAAAATCAGCTCTTTTTCCTCTTATCTTTTTAATTTCTTCATCATCTAATGCATCTAATGAAAATTTTAAAACTGATAAACCTGCTTCCATAGCAGCTTCTGCTTTTTCTACTGTCATAGTCGCAGGAGTACAAGAAAAGTATGTTGGGATATTTCTCTCTTTGCAGGCTTTTAATCTTTTTATTAAGTATTTATCTAGAAATGGTTCGCCATAACCATGTAAAATTAAACACCTTGAAACTATACTAAAATAAAAACCATTTTCAGAAACATCTTTATGATCAAAGCTAGCTTCTTCTTTAAGCCATTTCCAAAAATCATCTAACTCTTTATCATCATGTAATTTTACACTATCTAACATTTGTTCAAATAAATCATCATCAATCCAAATATTTTTTCTCTCCATATAAATAGTTCTAGGACACATTACACACTTCATATTGCAGTAATTCGTAGTTTCTATGTTAAAAATAGTTGGATTCTTATTTCTTAAGAACTCCAATTCGTTCTCTATGAGTTCTAGATTATCAAATGTTAATTCCCTACTAGTTATTTTTTTTTTTAAATTGTAGGATTGTTTAAAAAAATTTATATCATACATCTTTTTATCTATTTAATTATATTCCCAATATCTCATTTTTTTACTAACTGTTTTTTCCTCACCTAAGAAAGTTTTTTTGCCATCACCTAGAGTATGAGGTATTTTTCGAATAAAAGTAGTCAATCTCTCCATACCCACACTTTCTAATGATGCAGATTGATCTGTCCCCCAATTAGCCCTGTCAAGAGTTATATGTCTCTCTATATAATCTGCTCCAAGAAAAAAAGCTGTTACTGATGGACTAACTGAGCTTTCGTGGCCACTGTATCCAACTTCACATTTAAATTTTTTCTTTAATGTAATAATCATATTTAAATTTAATTTATTTTCATCACATGGGTAAAGTGAAACACAATGCATTAACACATACGGACATTTTAATTTTTTAAATATATTTACTGCTTTTTCGATATCTTTCATAAGGCACATTCCTGTTGAAATAAAAGTTTTTTTTTTTTCTTTAGCAACTTCATTCAAAAATTCTAAATTTGTAATCATTGCTGACGGAATTTTATTATATTGAAAATTTAATTTTTTTGTTAATTTGAGACTATTAACATCCCAACATGAAACAAAAAGAGTTATACCAATTTTCTCGGAGTATCTTTTTAATTCTGTATATTGTGAAATACTAAGTTCTATCTTTTTCTTATATTCTAAATAGCTCATTACTCCCCACGGGGTCTCTCTTTTTATATTTTTTTGATGTTCTGGAATACAAATATTTAAATCTCTTTTTTGAAATTTAACTGCATCAAAATTATAATTTTTAGCAAGTAACATTAATTTTTTTGCATCCCCTAATGATCCATTATGATTTATCCCAGCTTCGGCAATTAAAAAAGTTTTTTTTCTTTTAAACAAATTTACCTTATAATTTTCTTTTGAGGTGCTCAGATCAAATTGATTAATTCCTTTTTCTGTTATCAAATATCTTTTTTCTCTTTTAGAGTTTTTATTGATATTAGCTTTAAGATAATTTTTTTTTAACAAGAACTTAATGTTGTAATTAAGCTTTCCAAGACTGCATGTTAAATTTTTAGCCATTTCTCTTTGAGTTATGCTTGGATTATCATAAAGCAGTCTTAATAAGGAGATATTAAAATTGATATTTTCCATAATTTAAAAAAAGTTCATTTATTGAACAATATACTGTTCAATTTTGAACAGTAAAGTACTTTCTCTAAAATTTTTTATTAATTTTTAATTTTTTTTCAAGAATAAACCCTTCAATGAATAAGTAATCTATCTTATATTTGAGAAAACAAATGATCGCATCCTCTGGAGAATTTACAATAGGTTGACCTTTTATGTTGAATGAAGTGTTTAACAATACTGGATTTTTTGTTTTATCATTCATTTTTTTTAAGAGATTATAAAATTTTTGATTTGAGTCTTTTGTTACAGTTTGAACTCTACATGTGTTATCTACATGGACTGTAGCCGAAATATATTTTTTCATTTTAGGTTTAGCATTAAATGCTATAAGCATATACTCACTTTTTTGATTAATACTAAAATAGTCTTTAGCAAACTCAAGTGGAACAGCTGGAGCAAATGGTCTAAAGTGTTCTCTAAATTTCACATTTTTATTAATATGATCTTTAATTCCAATAGGGTTTGGTGATGCTAAGATACTTCTATTTCCTAAGGCTCTTGGTCCAAATTCAGCCGCCCCTTGAAACCATCCTATAATTTTTTTTTTAATTAAAACACTTGAGGCAAATTCATAAATATCATCTTTATTTTTTATTATTTTAATTTTATTTTTAAATTTATTAATTGTTTTTTTAATCTCAGAATTTGAATATCTTGATCCCAAATAACAATTTGTTTCAAAAATTAATTTTTTTTTTGGTTGATTTTCTAACGAACAATTAATTGCTGCTCCTATTGCAAGACCAGCATCTCCACTCGCTGGTTGTACAAATATTTCATCAAAAATTTTTGATTTAACTATTCTTCCATTCATTGAGCAGTTAAGCGCTACTCCACCTGCTAAACATAACTTATTTAATTTAAATTTTTTTTTTAAAAAATTTAATTGATGCAAAACAATTTCCTCTAAACGAAATTGCAGAGCAGCAGCTATATCCTTATGATGCTGAGTAAGTCTACTTTTATATGTTTTTTTTTTTCCAAAAACTTTTATAAACTTTTTACTTACCCAGGTATCTCTTTCTTTATGAAAAGAAATCCAATCTGTATTTATATTAATATCTAGGTTTTTTTTATAACCTATTATTTCTCTAAATACTTGAATATAAGTTCTATTACTTTTTGGAATTTTATTTTTTGGATTTCCATAAGAAGCTAGACCCATAATTATGCCTTCATCACAATTATATCTCCACCCCAAAAAAGATGTTACTGCTGCATATAATAATCCAAGAGAATTGGGGAAATGATTATTATTGTGTATCACTTTAATCTTTTTATTATTACCGATTGAAAAGTATCCCGTTTCACCTTCTCCAACACCATCATAAGATACAACAAGCGCTTTTTTAAAATTACTTGGATAAAAACAGCTCGATAAATGATTTAAGTGATGTTTGTAATATTTAATCTTATTTTTGTAACTTAATTTTTCTCTAATTTGGCTTTCAATATTATAAAAACTTTGAATGTTGCTATTTTCTTTTAGCATCATTTTCAATCTATAATCATGCTTTATGGCTCCCTCTAACCAAAACTTCCTTATTTGTCTAATTGGATCTGTTGATACTGCAATATAATCAATCGAATTAATTTTATTTTTTGAAACTTTTAAACACTCTTTAATTGCATTTATCGGAAAAGCTTTAGTGTGTTTTTCTTTATTAAAACGTTCTTCTTCAAATGCACAAATTAACTTACCATCAACCATTAAAGCTGCAGAAGTATCGTGACTAGCAATGTTTATTCCTAGAATTTTCATAAATTTAATGACTGTATCTAACCGAAAAAATCAATCTTTCATACATATAAATTATTAAGTAAAATAGAATTTACTATTAATTAAAAAAATTTTTATTAATTACATCAACAATTTTATCTAAACCAACTGTATTATTGTCAGGTTTGAGATAAGTCTTTACAAAAGCTCTATTTTGAGACAAGCCTGATTTAAAAAAATTTTCTAATTTTTTTTTTGAATAATTAAAATCCTTAAATATATCTAGCTTTAAAATACCAGATCTTGATGGAAAAATATTTGACTCAATTTTGGTATTTTCCCCAAGTTGATTAGATGAAAAATTTATAATTTTTTTATTCATTAGAAATGCATAATTAATCACTGTAGAATTAAAAAAAACTATAATTTCTGAGTCTCTTATTAATTCAAAAGTATTGAATTTATTTATTTTAAACCCAGGTAAATTTTTTTTCGTATAATTTAATGAATATAATGGATGTATACTTACAATAACTTTTTTTTTGTACAAATTTTCTAATTTTTTTAAAATTATATTAACTCTTTTATAATGTTCTTTTTCAATATTTTTTGACAGTCGTCCTCTTAAATCAACTGTATCTTGATGATTTACATTATAATCAATGTATAAAATATGTTTCTTTCTAATTTTTTTAGTTTGTCTTTTATAAATATCATGAGCAAGACTGTTAATTAAAATAGATTTTTTTATATAATTAAAATTTTCTTTAAATAAAAATTTTTTATTTATTTGATTTAATTGAAATTTTTTAGTTGTAAAGCAAATATCTATTTTTGAAAGAATTCTGATAACTGATAAAAATGTAATAAATTTTGGAATAAATTTTTTTTCAAATATGAATTTTAAAATAATAAATAAATTTTTTTCATACCTTCGCTCATAAGAAACTACGTCTGTATTTAAAATTTGCACTTGTGGAATCTTAATCAATCTAACAAAAAAAAGAAATCTTAAGTCTTCTAAATTTTTACCTATGTTATTTATTATTACTGTATTGCTTTTATTAAAAAAAGACTTAAATCTTCTAAAAGTATTTATATTAATTTCTTTTATATTTTTTTCTTTAATTAAATGTTTAAAAGCTTTCTTATTTCTTTTTTTAAAAAACTTAAATCTATTTGAGTCTAAAAGATAAATATTATCAAATTTTCTTGATAATGTTTGTAACAAATATTTGTGGGTATTTAACGTTGCTTCAATTGAATCGAAATTCGTAACAAAGCATATATTTTTTGTCATTTTAAAAACTTTGAAACCACTTTAAAGTCAAACTGATTATCAATATCAATCGATCTTTCTTCTGGCATAAGATACATTGAGGTTTTGTCTAGAAAGATTGTATCATAATTTATCAATGTTTTTCTCTGCCAAATATAAATTGAAGCATTCATGTCATATACATTCGGAGCTTGCTGTCTGCTTGTCAACTTTTTCATCAAATTAATTACCGGCTTTATTTTTCCATTTCTCCATACTACTGCGTTGAAATAGGGGTTTTTTCTTGAATTACATGCACTGAATAAATTTACGGCTTTTTCTTTTTTAAATTTTAACAAAGCATTTTTGATATCTGATATTCTTCTTAGAGGAGCAGTGACATCCAAATCGATAATTGTATCAAATTTTTTTTTTTTTAATTTTTCAATCTCTTCTAAACAATTTCTTATTACTGGTACTTTAGGGCTATTGTCTTTTGCTAATTTTTTATTTCTATAGATTAAATTTTGAATTCCATATTTTTTTGATAAATCCAATATCATTCTGCTATCACTTGAGACGACAATTTCATCAAAAATTTTAGATTTTATTGCTTGATTTATTGTATAATAGATTAAGTGTTTACCGTTAATTTTTTTTATGTTTTTATTTTTTAGGCCTTTCGATCCCTCTCGCGCACATATTGTACATAATATTTTCATTATTTATTTAAGTATCCCTAAGTTCGTAAAATTAATTTTTGGGTAATATTTTTTAATTAAAACAAAACCATTTTTAGTTTTAACTAATAACAGTTTCCTTTTATCAAGCTTAATAATACTACCAGATTTATATTCTTTAATCGATTTTTTTTTAAGAGGCTTTATTTTGTGAATAAATATTCTCTTTTTATTATAAAATGTTTGGGCAATAGGTCCTGGAAACACCAAAGCTCTAACAAAATTATAAATTTTTTCAGAACTTTGATTCCAGTTTATTATTTCGTCTCCTACTATCCTTTTTCGAAAATAAGAGCCTTTGATATCAAGACTTTTTTGCTTAATCGCCCTATAGTTTTTTTTTTGAATTTTATTTATTGATTTTAATACTAATTTTGGACATTCTTTGTAACATTTTTTTAATAACGATCTGTAATCATCTGATTTTAAAATTTTAAATTTTTTCTGTAAAATTATATCTCCAGTATCAATACCACTATCAACAAAATGAACCGTAATTCCAAATTGTTTTTCTCCATTGATCAATACCCAATTTAAAATATTTCTACCCCTATAAAAAGGTAAATTACCAGCATGGCAATTAATTATCTGTTTGGTAAAAAATTTTTGGTATAAAGAACCAAATATTTGATCATATGACATTGAGACAATTAAGTCACATTCGTGATTAAATATTATCTTAAAATTTTTTTTTGAATTAATATTTTTAAATATATAGAATTTTATTTTTTTTTTTTTACAGTACTCGATAATTTTATTATCTGGTTTTTTATATCTTAAACATACAAAATTAAGTTTTATTTTTTTCTCTGAGATTATTTTTTTTAAAGTTTCATATCCCCATTTACCATCAGCAAAATATCCAATTGAAATACTTTTCATATGTTTGACTTAAACTTAATTCTTATATAATAGTTATTTTTTAAATGTACAATTTTATATACATTATCCTTTTTTTATCAAAAAATGCTAAAGACTTTCTGGTAAAAATTTTTAATACTAAAAATTATGATAACCAACTAATGGAAGGTTATTTAAAAAAAAATCAAAATTTATGGAAATATGATTTAAATAAAAAATTAAATAAAAAAATTCTAATTACAGATTTTGTTTCCACTGTTGGTTACACGGTTTTAATGTCGATAATTGGAAAATACTCTTCAATAATAGAAAAAGCTAAATTAGAAGCAATTATTAGAGAGGGCGACATTAGAGGAAAAAAAATAATTACTAGTTTTGGTGTTTCTAAATTTTATAATATTAAATTAAATTTTTTTTTCAAAAGATTAAATTATTTTAAAAAGGCAATAATTTTAGCCAATAAAGCAAAAAATGTTGAAGACTTTTTACAAATCAAAGATCAAAATATTAATATTGGATTAATAGTTTATGATCATATCCTCCGACACGCTGGTATAGAGTACACAAGAAAAATAAATTTTAAATTTGTATATTTTTTATCGATTGCTTTAGATTATAATAACTTCTGCAAACAATTTTTTAAGAAAAATAAATATGACTATATAATTCAATCAGAAACACAGTTTATACCTTCAGCAATTTTTTTTGAAAATGCATTATTATTTAAAAATAAAGTTCTTGCACATGAGGGAGGAACAAAAGAAGTAAGCGTTAGAATCTATAAGAACTTAGATCAAAGATTTGAAGGAAGATCATTGTTTTCTAATAAACTATATAAGTTAGTTGAAAAACAAAGTTCAAAAAAAATAGAAAAAGTTGCTACAACGATTCTTAAAAAAAGATTTAAAGGGAAATCTGGATCACAAGATTTAAGGGGAGCTCTAGTTGCTTATAAACTAAAAAAAAAATTTAATAAAAAAAGTTTATGTATCAAATATAATTGGGACTACAACAAACCTATCATTGCAATTTTTGCTTCAGATTTTTATGATGGTACTTTTGGAGTACCTTGGAAAGCATTTAGAGATAATTTTGAGTGGTTCAATACAACTATAGAGCTCATACAGAAATTTGATAATATAAATTGGTTGATAAAAAAACATCCCATTGAAAATCCAAAAAAAGAACACACTGAAATTTTCAAATATATAAATAATATTTCAAAACAAAGAAAAAATATTCAAATATTTGATGATGATTTAAATTCAGGATCATTGATAAATGTAATTGATGCTCTAATAACTCAATCTGGAAGTGCTGGACTCGAATACCCATGCTTTAATATACCATCTATAATTTCATCAAAATCTTACTACGGGGGTTTTGGTTTTACCAATGAAGCTAAATCTATAAAAGCTTATAAAAGTTTGCTCAAAAAAATTAATAAATTTGGTCCAAAAAAATTATCTATAAATCGATCAAAAGCTCTAACGTATTTTTACTTGTGCTTTTATTTATCAAAAACACCTATTCCACTTGTTCCACCATTCGATTTAACTCGTAATTTGGATGAGGATCAATTTTGGAAAAAAATGAAAAAATTGACTTATAAATACAAAGTAAAAAATGATTACTTTCTTTATTGTTTAAGGAAGCAACTATCAAATAGTTTTCGCCATACAATAAATTATAAAAAACTTAAAAATTAAATTTTTCCACTTTTATTATGGTCTACCCTTCTTTGTGGGCCTTTTTCCTCATAGTCTTTGGGCTCATGAGTTACAAAAGGTTTAAATTTAGATGGCTCCCAATTTTCTGAATATTTTTCTAAATCTTTTGTAGTATATTTTTTATCAAAAACTTTGTAATGGCCAGCTTGTACTTTTTGAGACCCTACTGATTTTAATTTTTCTAACATTCCTGGAGAAATTGTATCATAATTATTTACATTTTCTTTATTAGGCCTACCTCCATAACCATCACTATCTCCTGGAAGCGGTAAAGCACCAGAGCAATTCTTACAGTATCTTTCTACTTGGTCTTTAAATTGATTTGGATTTTTTTTCCACCATCCTTTTTCAATTTTATATCCTCCTGGCCCTTCTAATAAATAATCTAAAGAAGCTGCAACTTCACAAAAAAAACCTCCCTTTGGTGTTATTGAAGCTGACCATTGACTTTGTATCCAGCAATTATCAATCATTTGCCACATAAGCTTTTTATCCTCTACAACTTCGTCTATAGAAACCAAAAGTGGAGCATGTTTTCCACCAGGTGTTGAGTGTTCATTATATGCAATTCTATCTTTGTCCCAAGTCTCCAAAATTACATCTTTTTTTTTAGCCCACTGAAAACCACTAGTCCAAAACTCTCTTTTTCTTCTTGGTATTTTTTTTCTCACAATTTCACATATTTGATCAAATTTAGGGTGTAATGTTGGTTCACCTCCCATTATTCCTATGTTGCCTTCAAAACCCTCAAGAGAGTCAATTGCCTTTTCAATAAAATCTAAATCCATAAAAAAAGGATTTCTATGATGTCCTACATGACGTGTACAATTAGAACATTTTAACCAACAGGCATTGGTAACTTCTATTTGAATTATAGTCATTTCAGACAGTGGTCTCATAATAGGTGATTTATATGTTTTTTTTTTATCAAATACAAATAAAAAAGGTTTAGACTATTTCAATGTCTTTATTGTCATTTTTAAGCTTAATTAAAAAAGTATTTGAGTTTGAAATTATTACTTTTTTAGAAGAGGCACATTTATAATTTGCCATAAACAAATCACAGTCAAGAAAGTTAATTAAATCTAAATCTGAATTATCAAAATTTACTTTTTTTAAATCAGAATTTTCAAAATTACAATTTTTAAAAAAGCAACTTGTAAACTTAGATCCCCTAAGAATAGATTTCTTAAAAATAATATCTTTAAATATACATTCGTTAAAAATATTATCTCTACCATCGTACTCCTCTAAAACTAAATTTCTAAAGTTACATTTTGAAAATTTACCATGAAAATTTTTAACCTTTTTTAGATTTGAATTAATAAAATTTGAATTTTCAATTAAACCTTCTCCAATGTCTGAATTTGAAATAGATGAGTTATCAAAGTTTGAAATATCTATTTTCCCCCATTTAAAAATAATATCATCAAGGTTGATTTCATTAAATTTTTCATCTTTTATAATTTTATTATTGTAAATTTTTGTCTTTTTTTTAGTCATTGAATTTATAAATATCTAAAAATTTTTCTTTATTTTTTTTATAAGCTTTTAATCCAATTTCTTGTTCATTGGGTCTGGGCTTAATTATACAGGTAGATTTTTTAAGATAAGTCATTCTAACTCCTGCCTTAAACATCCTATCCTGTAAGTCTAAATCATTTACTTTATTTACACTTTTTCTCCAACAATTAATATTTGCTTTAAAAAAATTAAGATAAGATCTATATAGCCATGTCTGAACACCTCCTATAGGTGGTATTTCTTGAGAAAAATCTTTTAATGTTTCTGTTTCATTAACTATCGTTTTGTAAGAACTTGATACAAATTCTGCTTTTTCACTGATAGCAAAATTCATTAGATCCTCTAAATGAGTTTTCTCCCAGATGTCATCGTCATCAATTCTGGCTATCCAATCACCATTGGTCATTTTTAGACCAGTGTTTATTGCAACCACAGGTCCTGCAAACCAATGATTTTCGACTGTTTCAGGATATCTTTTTGATCTATTTTTAATATTAAAAAAAATAATTCTATCATCATCAAATGAATTTATGATATTTTCTGTATCATCATTACAGCAATCACCTATTATAATTAATCTAAAATTTTTATAAGTTTGATTTAAAACAGAGGGTACAGATCTAGTTTTTAACATTTCAGCTCTATTGTAAGTTGGTAATATTATATCTATCTTATAATCTTGATTGTATTTGGGGTCTTTTTTTCTGATTCTTTTTAGCTGTAAAAGTATTATCTCAAAAATTAAATATCTCAATTGATTTAGTATTGAAAAAATAGTGTTATATATTTTCATTATTATTTATGTTTAAGCTTTTATTTATACTTTCAATTAAAAATCTTTTACTATTTGAGGCTTTAATGTGTATGTTTTTCTCTAACTCATCAAGATCTATTTCATAATCATTAATATTTTCTTTCATCTCTCTATTTTGAAGATTGAAAGTATCTAAAAAAGATTGAATCTTATTTTTTCTAATTGGATCAATTGTAAAATAAAATTGTTTTGATAGTTTAGAAGAAAACATTATGCCATGAAACATTGAGGTAAAAATAACTTCAGCTTTTTTTATGTAATCATAAAAAGTAGTTGGATTAAGGTCTAGATGATTAAGTTCCAACCATTCATTATAGTAGCCAACAGATATTATTTTAATTTTTCTTTTCTTACAATAATCTTTTATTAAAGTTTGTTGCGTAGGTGTAAATACAGTGCCATAGACTATTGCATACTTGTCTTCAACATATCTGCTGATAAATTTTGGATTTTCTAAAATTTTAGGAGTAAAGATTAAAGTTGGATCCAAAACTATTGAAGGTTCTTTATTAATTAATTTATACACAAACTCAGCTGAGTTTTCATCACGCACAGAGATATATTCAAATTTTTCTAGATAGCTAATAATTTCGTCTCTGAGTCTTATTGGTAAAGAGGAATATGTTGATCTTCCAATACTAGCTGCATAAGATATTTTTTTTTTATCATCTTTTGCACCAAAATAGTATGGGTCGTAGCCATGGTATGCATTACCAAAATTCCATATCTCATCACTACCATAAATATTCAAAATATTATCTTTATTTTTTAAATGTGAATGACTCTTAAAAGCATCTTTTTTCCAATAATGAATAATCAAATTTTTTTTTGCTGTTCTAAAGAATTTTTGAAAATTTTTTGTTATTAGTGGCCTATATTTTTCTGCAAAAACTAATTTACTTGGATGATATTTATTAAGTTTTACAGAATGTTTATAATTTTCCTCAATAAATTGCTTTAAACATAAACATTGAATTAATGCTCCATAATTAGTGGTGTTATTATATGTTATTACTTTTATCATCTATCAATCTATTTCGTTCAATATAATGTTTTCAAGGTTTAAACAATTTTTACTTTGCTTCTCAAATTGTTTCAAAAATTCAATGGCCTCAGTTGTGGAATCTGTACCCTTATTAACCAAACAATTCAGTGTTTTTGATGAACTAGAAAAATTTTTATATTTTTCTAATCCTAAAAGTTTTAAGTAAAGTTTTACAAATTT